>Ga0082212_10001367_pt1 | contig 35880 bp, 28 predicted proteins | sample TergutNt197P3_FD_71548 | JGI IMG/M metagenome (GOLD analysis project Ga0082212, IMG submission 71548) | Neocapritermes taracua P3 segment gut microbial communities from Petit-Saut dam, French Guiana - Nt197 P3 | ecosystem: Host-associated > Arthropoda: Insects > Digestive system > Gut ...
TATGCACACGAGGGCGACAACAAGGCATTTCGTTTCAGCAAACCCAACATTGCAGGACTTGATTACAGTTTCAGCGGCCTGAAAACTTCATTCCTCTACACGTTGCGCGACAGGTTGAAAGAAGACCCGCAATTCGTGGAAAAGAATATCCCTGACTTGTGTGCGTCGCTGCAACAAACCATTGTCGATATTCTGACGGATAAACTCATCAAAGCCTCCGCCGCGACAAGCATCACCGAAGTAGCGATTGCCGGAGGCGTAGCCGCCAATTCGGGTTTGCGGAATGCGATGACTGTCTTGTCCGAAGAAAAAGGCTGGACGGTACATTTACCCGAATTTCGTTTCACCACAGACAATGCAGCCATGATTGGCGTCACAGGGTATTTTAAATACCTGAAAGGAATGTTTACCACGCAGGATGTGGCGCCTGCAGCGAGGTTTGACCAGATTGATATTAACTGTCTAAAAAATCAAGTTAAAGATTGTTAAAGTTATTATTACTTGGCATGAAAAATGTACTTTTGTATTTCAAAATAAATTCGGGTCAAAATGAAAAGGACTACATTTTATACATTGATTGTGATTGCAGGAGTGGCGCTGGCAGGTCTCATAGGTGTACAGTCCTACTGGATTCACAACGCTTATAACATTCAGGAACAGCAATTTGTCCAGTTGGTGAATACCACGCTTAACGGAATAACCGAAGACATACAGAGCTACGAAGTGGTACAGGTCATCCGCGAAATGGACATGCCATACCCATTCCAACGTGGCTTTAAACCGCAAAGCCCTCCCAAATCCCTGCTTGACACCATCATTGCAGGGAAAAAGAATTTTGAACTTCCACACATAAGAATACCAAACGAAGAAAGAAATGCTTCCCAAAACGACGCCGTGCGAAACTATTGGCAGCCGCGCAGTTTTGTACAGCAGGATTTTATGCAAATCAACGCCCAATTCAACGGTATTTCATCTAATTTTCAAATCAACAGCAGTTCGTCATTGTCCGTCGTATCGCCTCCCGTATCGCCTGAAGAACGAAGAGCACGCCGCAGAATGATTGCAGACGCCACGGTTGCGAGATTACAGCAATCCGACTTCAAGCTTGAAGACCGGATAGACGGCGAAACGTTGGATTACATCATCCGCACCGAAATGAACCAGTCGGAAGTTGATATCCCTTTTGAATATGCGGTTATTGAGAAAGATAGTGAAGAGAAAATTTTTCAGTCTAAAAACTTTAATCCAAAAAGGGAACATAAAATATTCAGTACGTCACTTTTCCCGTTCGACTGGTTTGAGTCACAGCCCTATTACCTCAATATCTATTTTCCGGGTCAGGGTAATTACCTGTTTAAATCCATAGGGTTTATGAGTATTTCATCCATTGTTTTAACGCTGGCAGTGATTTTTACCTTTGCTGTTACTGTTTATCAGATGCAGCGTCAGAAAAAAATCACCAGCATACGTACCGAATTTGTCAACAATGTAACTCATGAACTGAAAACGCCGATTTCCACCATATCGTTGGCTTCGCAAATGCTTAACGACAAAACCATCTCCAACGAATCGAAAAATTACGATCACCTTTCGACTGTGATTGCCGACGAAAGCAAACGTCTGAGCCAGCAGGTGGAAAAAATCCTGCAAATGGCCATTTTCGATCACGGTAAACTGATGATCAAGTTCAAAGAATTGGATGTTCATGAGTTGGCCAATACTGTGGTGCGAAATATGTTGATTCAGATAAAAAACAAAAACGGACAGATTATCAAGAATTTAGACGCCGTAAATTCCATTGCCGAAGTAGATGAGGTACATTTTACCAATGTCATGTTCAACCTGATTGACAATGCCATCAAATACAGCAACGGCCGTCCGGACATAACCCTGACAACAGCCGATACACACGACGGATTGTCGGTTTCGATACAGGACAGGGGAATCGGTATCACCAAAACCGATCAAAAAAGAATATTCGACCAGTTTTACCGCGTATCGACAGGTAATGTACACAATGTAAAAGGGTTCGGTTTGGGTCTTGCTTATGTCAGGAATGTAGTAAAAGCGCATAACGGAACGATTGAGGTAGAGAGCGAACCGGGAAACGGAACACGTTTCACTATATTTTTGCACCACTATCAACCCGGAAAAGATTAATTTTTTTGAAAATATAAATCAATGAATATGATAAGAGTATTATTAGCTGAAGATGATGAAAATTTGGGCGAATTGCTCAAAGACTATCTGAATGCCAAATCATTTGAAACCGATTTGTTTGAAGATGGTAAACAGGCATTCGAAGGTTTCCGGAAAGAGCATTACGACCTGTGCATTCTCGACGTGATGATGCCTGTAAAGGATGGTTTTACACTGGCGCAGGAAATACGCACCATTAATAAAATAGTGCCGATCATATTCCTGACCGCACGCTCAATGAAGGACGATGTATTGGAAGGCTTCAAAATCGGCGCCGACGATTACATCACCAAACCGTTCAACATGGATGAACTGCTGTTCCGAATCGAAGCAATATTGCGCCGGGTGAAAAACGATGCGCCATTTGCTCCGCAGGTGTATACGCTCGGAAAATTTACGTTTGATACGCAAAAACAGACTTTGCAATCTAACGACTCATTCTACAAACTGACTACCAAGGAATCAGAATTGCTTAAACTGTTGTGTGATAATGCCAATCAGATTCTTGAACGCAATTTTGCGCTGAAAACCATCTGGGAAGACGACAATTATTTCAATGCACGCAGCATGGATGTGTACATCACCAAGTTGAGAAAATACCTCAAAGACGAACCTGCTGTGGAAATACTAAATGTACACGGAAAAGGATTTAAGTTGGTGGTTTGATATAGTTGACCAACCCTAAACCCGATTCTTTTCAATGCGCTTCCAGCCAATTCTTTCCTTCGCCTATTTCCACCGTTAGCGGAATGGCGAGCGGATAAGCGCTTTCCATTTCTCGACGTACAATTTCCCGCACTTGTTCCATTTCGGGTTTCAGCACGTCGAACACTAACTCGTCGTGCACCTGCAGGATCATTTTCGATTGTAAATTTTCAGCACGGAGATTATCGTGGATATGTATCATGGCCAGCTTGATGACGTCGGCAGCCGATCCCTGTATCGGTGCATTGATGGCGTTGCGTTCGGCCATTCCGCGCACTACGGCGTTTGCCGAGCGGATGTCGGGCAGGTAGCGGCGGCGTCCCATCAGCGTTTCCACGTAACCCTGCGCGCGGGCTTTGTCAATGGAGTCATTCATGTAGCGCCGCACTTGGGGATATGCGTCAAAATATCCCGAAATCAGTTCCTGCGCTTCGGCGCGCGGTATGGATAGCCGTTGCGAGAGACCGAACACCGATATGCCGTAAATGATACCGAAATTGGCTGTTTTGGCTTTGCGGCGCATCTCGGAAGTGACCTCCGACAGGGGTATGCCGTATATCTTGGCGGCGGTAGCGGCGTGGATGTCGGCGTTGTGGCGGAATGCGTCTATCATGTTCGGGTCGCCGCTCATGTGCGCCATCAACCGCAGTTCTATTTGCGAATAGTCGGCGGAAAGCAGCAGGCGGTTATCATCGCCGGGTATGAAGGCTTTGCGCAGTTCGCGGCCACGATCTTCGCGGATGGGTATGTTTTGCAGGTTGGGATCGGTGGAGCTGAGCCGTCCGGTAGAAGTTACCGCCTGATTGAATGATGTATGGATACGTCCGGTGCGCGGATTGATCAGTTTGGGTAACGCTTCTACGTAAGTGTTCTGCAATTTTTTCAATCCGCGGTATTCCAATATTTTCGATACAATCGGATGTTTGCCTTCCAGACTGGTCAATACTTCTTCGTTGGTGGAGAACTGTTTGGTCTTGGTTTTTTTGGCGGCTTTGTCGCCTTCGCTGATTTTCAGGCGTACAAACAGCACGTCGCCCAGTTGTTTCGGTGATGCAATGTTGAACTTCATACCGGCCAACCGGTATATTTCCTCTTCTAATATTTCTAAATCAGTTGCTAATTCCTGTCCGAAAGTTTTCATTGCCGGCACGTCTATTTTTACGCCGGTGGCTTCCATATCCGCAAGCACTTTTATCAATGGCATTTCGACGGTTTGTGCTAATCCGGTTATGCCGGTTGTTTCCAGTTCCTTTTCGAGCCGTTGTTTTAATTGCAGGGTTACGTCAGCATCTTCGGCGGCGTACTCGGCAACTTTTTCGGGTGGCGCCTGGCGCATGTTCAGTTGGTTGCGACCGCTTTTCCCAATCAAGGTCTCAATTTCTACCGGCGAATAATCCAAATATTTTTCAGAAAGATAATTGAGATTGTGGCGTTGTTCCGGCTGTAACAAATAATGCGCCAGCATGGTATCAAACATTTCGCCGGCAGTATCAACGCCATACTGTTTCAGCACCAGCATGTCGAATTTCAGATTTTGTCCTATTTTTCGGATGTCTGGATTTTCCAGCAACGGTTTAAATTCATTGACGATTACCTGCGCTTCCGTTTGTACTTCCGGCAGGGGTACATACCACGCATGGCGGGGCTTCACAGCAAATGACATCCCCACTAATTCACTGCCAAACGTTTCAAGCCCTGTTGTTTCCGTATCAAAACAAAACTCTGGCACATTTTGCAGCGTTTCAATCAATTGTCGGCGTTTTTCGGGTGTGTCTGCCAAAATATATTCGTGTGCTACGGTGGTGATGTTTTCGAAGATGCGTTCAGGTTCGGAAAAAATTTCCGGATTTGTCGTTTTTGGCGAGGCGTCAAATAAACTCAACTGCTGCGGCGCAGACGACAGGGTAGGAGAGGGGCGTCCTTCCAATCGGGTAAGGAAAGTACGGAAATTAAATTCTTTGAACAACTCCTTGAGTTTTGCCGTATCGGGCGCTTTCAGAATGTAATCCTCTTCCGAAAAAACGATAGGCACGTCGGTACAGATGGTTACTAATTTCTTTGACAACAATAAATTATCCCTGTCGGCAATGATTTTATCCTTATTTGCTCCTTTTACCTGTTCAATATTTGCCAAAAGATTTTCCACCGTATCAAATTCGGCAATCAGTTTTGTGGCGCCTACCTCGCCAATACCCTTCACGCCGGGTATATTGTCTGACTTGTCGCCCATGATGGCTAACAGTTCGATGAACTGCTCCGGGTATTTCAGGCCGTATTTTTCGCATACTTTGGCTTTATCGAGTATTTCGGCGCCTGTGCCTGATCGGGCGGGCTTATACATATATATATTGTCGTCAACCAACTGCGCATAATCCTTGTCGGGCGTCATCATGTACACGTGAAAACCGGCTGCGGCAGCGTGTTTGGCGATGGTACCCACCACATCGTCAGCTTCGTATCTACAATGTTGAATGATGGGTATGCGGTACGCTTCGATGATTTCCTTGATACACGGCGTCGATTTGATGATCTCTTCAGGAGTTTCATCGCGTTGCGCTTTATACTGCGGGTACATCTCGTGACGGAAAGTAGGCGTCGGCGGGTCGAAAGCTATGGCTATATGGGTTGGCTTTTCCTTGGCGAGTACTTCCTCCAGCGTGTTGGTAAATCCAAAAATTGTGGAAGTATTAAACCCCGACGAATTGTACATCGGATTGCGGATCAATGCATAATATGCGCGGTATATCAAGGCATAAGCATCTAACAGGAAGAGTTTTTTATCAGACATTGGGTATTTGGGTTTGAAATTTCGTTAATACACAGATTCCAACTGTCTTTCTATCGAATTGCAGATAAAATCATCGATATTTGTACCGTGATTTTCGGCATACGCAGCTATTCTGATGTGCGTTTCAAATGGTATATGAATGTTTAATACACCTTCATTATATGGTTTTTCAGGTTGTATCCCGTCTTCTATGCAACCTTCTAAATAGCTTTCAACACCAGCCTCAAAATCTTTTTTTAGTTCGTCGAGAGAATTACCCTCGTAAAGAATGAGACTGCTGGTTAACCCTAATACTTTTCCAAACAGACAATTATCTGCTTCACTATATTCCACACTTCCTTTGTATCCTTTATAATGTAAATAATTCATAATTTAATCCTCCTTTTTTATAAATCCTTTCTTTATCAGGTAATCTAACGCGTGTTTCATTTTATATTCTTTTATTATTTTAGACGGGTGGGGTTTATGCAACTCAATTCTTTCTGCACCTTTTTTGAAAAAAATACGTGATCCTGATGTTTTTCCTTTATGGTCCAAAGTAAAACCGAATATGCCGAACAACCGCACCAATTCATCCCAGGTAAAATCTTTGGGCTGTCTCATAAACCGTTCTATTAACTTCTCCTTTGTGCTCATTGGACAAATTTAGTGCTGCATGAATGATTTTGCCACAAATTCCATCACCAATGGCAATTCCATGCGCCAATATGTCCATGTGTGTGCACCGTCTTTAACGCGATATTCGTGGGGTATTTCGTTTTTGCGGAAAACAATGTGCATCATGCTGTTGCCTTCGTACAGAAAATCGTCGTCGCCGCAACTGATGTACCATCGGATAGACTTGATTTTCTTCATATCATCTTCCGAAGCATTTTTGATAATACCTTCAATACTGTGGCGATTGAAATAATCTTCAATTTGTTTTTCCGAAAGATTGGAAGTATTGTTGCTACGCATCCTCTGTTTGAACTGCTCCAAATCCCAATTACCGGTAGCGGCGCTCAACGGTGCAGCCGCAGCAAATACATCCGGTTGGTGCAAAGCGTAAAAGATGGTACCGCCGCCACCCATCGATAAACCGGAAACAGCGCGGTAACGCCGTTCACTGCGAACACGGTACGTCTTCTCAATGTGCGGGATCAGTTCCTTGAAAAAGAAATCTTCATAGTTAAAGTTACCCTGTATGGCGTTGAAGTACCCCCGCACGCCGGTATTGGCGTCGGGCATGACGATGATCATGGGGCCGGCCAATCCTTCGGCAATCACACGGTCGGCAGTATTTTGTACCTGTCCGAACTGTACCCAGCCGGTATGATCGTCGCCCGAACCATGCAGAAGGTACAACACGGGGTAACTCCGGTCAGACTCGTCGTAACCGGCCGGAAGATAAATAGAATATTTGCGATCCATTTTCAGGATGTCGCTTTTGACGGTACGTGTTTCGAACACTTTACCCATTTGCGCCAAAACGATAACAGGCACAGTTAGCATAAAGACAGCGATGAATATTATTTTTTTCATGGTGTTGAATAATGATTAAAATTTCGGGATAAAAGTAATCATTTTTATAAATGCGCAGAAAAAATGTTGTTTTTTGGTTCATTCTTTTTTTGCTGTGTTATTAAAATGAAAATTTTAAAAAAAAAATTTTTTACGAGTTTTTAAAAAAATTGTATTTTTGTCACCGTATTTCAATCAAAAAATGTCCATTTTGAACGGTTTTTCTACATACGGAGTTTTGCCTGCAAGCCTTGAAAACATCGGCTTTGGAATGATTTTTGTAGAGAGAGAGAGAGAGAGAGAGAGAGAGAGAGAGAGAGACTTAGAGACTGTAACAGCAAATACCATATTTGCGAGGGATTATTGTGCCCAAATGTATCGTACAGGTATCGGATTGTTTTTACACAATGCGGTGCCTTGTTTTGTATTTAGCTCATTAAAAATCTGAAATTGTAATGCCTATGGAAAAAGAAAAAAGTGAATGAAGAAGAATTGAATTGTTCAGGTCGATCCTTCGGCCATACAACCAAACCATGAATAAAAATCAAATAAACGGCCCGTCTTTTGGACGTGCTTAAACCATTAAATAATTAAAATTAAATCTTTTATGAATAAAATTTCAAAAAAACTGATGGCGACATGTTTGTTGTTTCTTTTTGCAGGAATAATGCAACTGTCAGCGAATAACGAAAATTCCGCCACGTGGCAGGGGATTACCGTATCGGGAACAGTAACCGAGAACGGTACGCCAATGCCCGGAGTAAATGTGATAGTGAAAGGTACTTCTACCGGCTTTGTAACCGACTTCAACGGGCGGTATACCATTACGGTACCTAACAGCAGTGCAGTACTGCAATTTTCCTTTATAGGATATGTGACGCAGGAATTTACTGTTGGGAATCAAACCATCATCAATGTGACGATGTCTGAAGATGCAGCGCAAATTGAAGAAGTGGTGGTAGTAGGCTACGGAACCATGCGCAAAAGCGATTTAACCGGTTCCCTCTCGCAGGTCAGTTCCGAAAAGTTAAATGCATACCCTGCACAAGGTGTTACTCAAGCCCTTCAGGGACGCGCTCCGGGACTTCAGATCATCACTACGAATGCCGATCCCGGCGGCGGTACGCGAATTCGTATTCGCGGCGGCACATCACTAAATTCAAGTAATGATCCCCTGTATGTTGTGGACGGTTTTCCCGGCGGGATGGTTCCGGCGCCTGAAAATATCGAATCCATTGAGATTCTGAAAGACGCTTCTGCAACGGCCATTTACGGATCACGCGCTTCAAACGGCGTAGTACTGATCACCACAAAATCCGGTAAGGCGGGACGCGCAAAAGTCGAATGGAACTCGTCGTACAGTATTGATAATGTCGCAAGAAAAATAGACGTACTGAACGCCTGGGAATTTGCTGAATTTATGAATGAGTTGGCATCAAGGGACGGACGTGATGCGCCATTCAGCAATCCCAGCAGTTTGGGAAAAGGTACGGATTGGTTCGATTTGGTTACCCGGACAGGATACATACAGAATCATCAATTGGCTGCATCCGGCGGAACAGATAAACTGAGGTTCTACAATTCGGTCAATTTATTTGACCAGGATGGTATCATCATCAGATCCAACTATAAACGTATTTCCGGTTTATCCAGAATTAATTACGATATAGGCAACAGATTAAAGGTGGGAACCAATTTGTTTTTCCAAAGGAATAAATCAAATTCCGTCAGAACTCAGGAAGGCTCAGGCGGAACAGGCGGAACAGGCGTTATTGCGGGCGCATTGAACTTTGAACCCACCAAGCCGATATACAATGAAAACGGTACCTATTCAATAGCTTCTTTCGGCGACCCGAGAGATAATCCTTACGCTATGGCAAAGGAATATCTCAGCGAAAATACCAATGATAGATTTCAGGGGCAGATACGCGCCGAACTGATGATCATTGAAGGATTGACATTCACCTCCACTTTCGGCACGACAATTCATAACAGTAAATCGGGTTCTTATTGGCCGACGACCTTGAATGAAGGCAGAAGCAATAACGGTGAAGCAAATATACAAGGCTATAAAAGAACCAGTATGGCTAACGAAAACTATTTTACGTACAATAAGACGATAGGCATACACCGCCTCAATGCTATGGCAGGGTTTTCTCAAAATACCTACCGGAATGAAAGTTATAGTTTCACCAACAGAGATTTTTCGAGGGATCAGTATCGTTGGTGGAACATGGGCGCTGGCGCCAATAGACAAAGTAACTCATCAGGTTTGAGCGAATGGGCAACAGCTTCGTTTTATGGTCGTTTAATGTATAATCTTGACAACAGGTATTTGCTCACTGTTACGGGGCGTTACGACGGAGACTCACGTATGGGCGCTGACAGCAAATGGGGTTTCTTCCCGTCGGCTGCTGTGGCTTGGAACATCAAAAACGAACAGTTCATGCAGTCTATTGACGCACTAAGCCAGTTGAAACTGAGATTATCTTACGGTATTACCGGAAATGCCAGCATAGGCGAATACATGTCATTTGCAAATATGGGGGCTACATTGGCGACGATGAACGATGGTCAGGTACCCGCAATGAGACCTGATATTGAAAGGGTAGCCAATGCAAAACTGTCATGGGAAAGCGCCATACAAACGAATATCGGTTTGGACATCGGTTTCTTTAAGGGTCGCCTGAACATCACAGCAGATTATTTTATAAAGGAGACCAAAGATCTGCTCTATCGTCAGACCTTGGTACAGTATTCGGGATACAACAGAGCCTGGTTGAATATTGGTTCCATGGAATACAATGGTTTTGAAATAAGCGTTAGCTCGGTCAATTTCAAAAAAGAATTTAACTGGACTACCGATTTTCAATTATCGTTCTACCGGAACAAGGTCACTAATCTGCCCGAAGGAGATGTCTGGAGTTCGAATTGGCCCGGACATCTTATCGGCGGCACAAGCACATATGTTTTGAGAGAAGGCTCTCCTGCGGGATCTTTTGCCGGTTACAGATACCATGGTGTCGACCGCGAAACAGGAGCTCCTCTTTACTATCGTAAAGACAGCGACGGTAACTGGATGGATACGCCTGTTCCCGTTTCGCAGATGAGTCAAAGCCGCGACAGAGACATTATCGGTAACCCGGATCCAAAATTTGAATACGGATTCAATAATACTTTCAGTTACAAAAATTTTGACCTGAACATATTTTTTCAGGGAGTAGTGGGCAACGACATGTTTAATTTCAGTCGCGCAGAACTGGAGTGGTGCAACGGGAAAGTCAATCAAATGAAAACCGTATTGAACAGGTGGACGGACAGCAACAAAGATACCGACATTCCTGTTGCAAGCACCTCTTACGGTATGATTTCTTCGTCAAGATGGCTCGAAAAAGGAACTTATCTTCGTTTGAGAAACGTTGCTTTGGGATATAATATCAAAATACCTGCGTTACAAGGTCTCGGAGTCGAAAGATTCAGAGTGTATGTCAGCGGTCAGAACCTTTTCATCATCACCGACTATAAGGGGTTTGATCCCGATATCAGTTACGGCCAGGGCAACATAGTTAAAGGTTTCGACTACGGCAGTTATCCCAGTACCAGATCCTTCACCTTTGGTCTCAATCTTATTTTTTAACCATCTAAAAATAAATAACAATGAAAAAGAATCATATTATATATAAAAGCGTTTTCATCGTATTGACCACCGTCTTTTTGGGCGGTTGTGTCGATCTGACTGAAAATCCCATATCCATAGTAGCGCCTGAAATATATTTCGAATCGGAAAACGATGTTGAAACTGCCGTTTTTGGCGCATATACGTATTTTTACGGAGACGACTGCTACGGGCGGCAATTCACCACACTTTTGGCTTTGCTGGATGATATTTGCGACATCATTGATCCGGGAACGGTTGTTGACAGACGTATGGTGAATAAACTGGATGTTGATCCTGCCAATTCGATGCTTATGCCATTCTGGCGAGCGTTTTACAGAGCCATTGGCGCTGCCAATACTGCCGCCGGCGGTGTGACTAAAATCACTGTAAAAGATCAGCAGAGAGCCAATGCCTTGGAGGCAGAAGCCCGTATGATCAGGGCATACTGCTTTTTTGAACTTGTTCGTCTTTTCGGGGATGTACCCTATATTGACGAAGCAGTATCAGATCCTTCGTCCGTAGCCAACATGAGCAGAACTCCGGTGGATGAAATTTATCCGAAACTGATAGAAGATTGCCTGTTTGGGATACAGCACCTGCCTGAAAAACGCCCGAACGATATTCGGCACCGTCCCACAAAAGGCGCTGCCAAAACTATGCTTGCCTCTATTTATCTCACTTTGGGCGATTATGCCAATGCAGCGAAATATGCAGTAGAAGTGATCAATGAACGCAACAGTTACGGGTACAAATTGATGGAAGATTTCACCATGCTGTGGGATGGAAAAGCGACAACCGAGGATGTGGAAGAATATATCTGGACAATAGATTTCTACGGAGGCATAAACGATGAACTGTGGGGACCGATGACAGGCGTCAGAGGATGTGTCATGGGCAACCCCGGAGTTGCAGGCTGGAGCGTTGTATATCCTTCCCACGGATATTTGCCCATGTTTGATCCCGATGATCACCGTATTGAAGCAACTTTCATACTGGAAGGAAACGTGGATATAAATGGAGTATCCACATTGGTGCCATATACCCAATTTCCGGCCGGCGCCTACAGAGTCGATGAACCTCATTTCGGTAAATACCGCAAGTATGTAGGACCGGGTGCGGACGATGAAGGTCGTCGAAGCGGAAGAAACTTTAATATTCATCGCTTTGCGGAAGTTTATCTGATGGCGGCAGAAGCCCTAGCAGAGGTGAACAACGGTCCTACCGCAGAAGCGTTGGAATACCTGAATGAAATCAGGAAACGCGCAAGATTTGGTAATGCTGCCGGCCCTGCTGATTATCCATCGGGGATGAGCAAGACGGATTTTATCAATGCCGTTTTAAAAGAACGCATGTTGGAATTCGGATGCGAATGGAAACGCTGGTACGATATTAAACGGCGCGACCTTGGCGCTGAAGTATTTGGCCCCAATACTATTGAAACCGACATGAACGCCAAAGACGGTAACGGGCAACACAGCAGTTTGATGTGGACAACAAAGAAATATCTGTTACCGATACCACAGGCAGACATTGATCGTAATCCAAATTTAACCCAAAATGCAGGGTATAATTAATTAATTCTTTACAGAGACGGGGCGACGCCCCGTCTTTTTTTTATAGCATCCGCCTTGCGTCCGGAGGTTGAAATTACTTTTGATTTAAAGTAAAAAAATCCCATCATCTCATTTTTATTCTTATCTTTGAACGATTTTTATTTTTCAAAAATTCAAACATTCATCAATATGGAAAGAAGAAATTTTATAAAAACAACCGTAGGCGCCGGTATTGCTTTGGCCGGTACCAATCTGTTTGCTTCTGAATGTACGGGCGGAAGCGTTAACGATTATGATCCGAAAGGTTTGCCAACCACGATGTTCGGCAGCACAGGCGTTCGTATTCCGCGAATCGTACTGGGGCTGGGCAGCCGCTTCTGCAATATGGTCAACGACCAGGAAGCATACGACATGCTGAACTTTGCGCTGGATAACGGATTTTATTACTGGGATACAGCCCACACGTATAACAGCAACACTGCGCCTGTTCGGGGGCAACCAAGACCGGCTGAACTTATTCACAGTGAAATTCGCGTGGGTGAAGTACTCAAAACGCGCCGTAAGGAAGTATTCCTGTCCACCAAGGTTCAGGCACGCGAGCCATCGGAAGCGATGAAGCAGATCGAATTGAGCTTGAAACGCCTGCAGACCGACAAGTTAGATATGCTGAAGATACACGGCGTAGATACGGTAGACGAAGTAAATCAGATGAGCCAGAAAGGTGGAGTGATAGATATTGTGATGCGGATGAAAGAAGAAAAAGTGACCCGCTTCATTGGCTTTTCGTCTCATACCGGCACTGACGTTGCGAAAGCATTGATCAGCCGCGCCCCGTTCGACAGCATGTTAATCGGCATGAATCAGTATAACCCCAGAAGTACTACGCGGACGGAATCTACCATTCCTTTGGCAAAGGAGAAAAATATGGGGTTCCTGTTAATGAAAGCCGTTCGTCCGAGAGAAACCATCGCAGGGCTGGAAGCTACCGAGTTGGTCAAATATGCTTTGTCGTTAGATGGTCCCGATGCATTATCGTTGGGAATGGACAGCGTAGAGGTGGTCAAATCGAATATAGCTATTCTGCGTAATTTCCAAAAAATGCCTGCGCAAAGAATACAGGAACTGGCTCAGCAGCTGGCTCCATTCTATCGCCACGAAAATCTGCCATGGATGCAGGAAGGTTATTTTGACGGAAACTGGATTCGTAAAGCATAACTATAAAGAAACATTAATATAATGAATAACAAATCGAGAAGAGATTTTATCAGGAAATCATCGCTTGCCGTTGCCGCTATTTCTGTGGGAACGGCAGCGTTTCCTGCCATTGATACTAAAAAAACAATTATCGGGGCAAATGACAGGGTGCGTATGGGATTTATCGGTGTGGGAAACCGTGGCACTCAATTGCTTCAAGCGTTTGAAAAAGTACCCGACTTCAAACTGACCGCGTTATGCGATCTCTATCAGCCGTATCTGACGAGGAAGAGAGAAACGGTCAATCCGCGTTACATCATGCCGGGAAGACCTGTTCCCACGATGGGCGAAAATTTCGGGACAGATGTCACCCTGTATCACGATTACCGGAAAATGCTGGAAGACAAAAACGTGGACGCCGTTTGTATCGCCACTCCCGACCATTGGCACGCGCTTCAGGCCATTGATTCGGTGAATGCCGGCAAAGACGTCTATTTGGAAAAGCCGGTATCCATGACCATTTATGAAGGAAGAAAAATTGTTGAAGCCGTTCAACGTACTCAAAGAGTGGTTAGTGTGGGATATGTACGAAGAGCTTCCCATTTGTACGCCAAAATTCCCGACCTCATCAAAAGCGGAAAATTGGGCGAAATATCCATGATTTCGTCGCATTATTGCAGCAACATGACGCCCAATGGTATCGGAAATATGAAACCCGAAAGTCCTCCGGCCGATTTTGACTGGAACACGTGGCTGGGGCCCCGCGCTTTTCGGAATTATCAATACAACATTGCGCCCTACATGTTCCGCTGGTGGAAAGATTATTCATCGCAAATCGCCAACAACGGTTCGCATTATTTAGACGTGATTCAATGGATGATCGGCGAAAACGCTCCCGTTGCCATTACCGCCGCAGGTACCAATCGCATCATCAAAGATGACCGGACTATTCCCGAAAATATGGAAATCACCTATGAACTTGCTTCCGGAAAAATCATTCATTTCCGCTGTTGCGAAACGATCGGCAATCCTGCGCTTGGGTATGGAAACATCGCTTTGTTCGGTACTAAAGGCACTCTGTATCTTGGCGATTCAGGCTACAAACTGTTTCCCTCAACGGCGGGGCAATTCCAAACCTGGAAACCTGATTCCGAGCTTGAGGAATACACCAATCCACGCGAAGACATGACCTTAACGCATGTAACCGATTTCATCGACTGCGTGAAAACCCGCAAGACGCCGGTTTCGTCTATCGAACAGAGTTTCCGTTCATCATCCTTTGCACTGCTTGCCAACATTGCCTGGGAAGTAAAACAGCGCGTAGAATGGGATCCCGTTAAGGAACGTTTCACCAATAATAAAGCAGCCAACAAATTGTTGCATTACGAATACAGAAAACCCTGGAAGTTGTAGTTAACAAAACTAATTCGTAATTTTGCAAAAAAATTAATCAACATGAAACGTAGTTATCTTTTCAGTATTATCCTCCTTGTTTTTATGTCGCTACCTGACATCATGGGGCAAAGGATCACCCGTCCGCCTGTATTCGGCATCGCAAAAATGACTTATTTGGTGAGTGATTACCAGTTAGCCCGCGATTATTACGGTAAGTTTCTGGGATTTGATGAAGCCTTTCAATATTCGTCGCCGCTCGGGGAAGTGATTTCTTTCAAAGTGAACGACCGGCAATTTCTTGAATTTGTGCAGGATCGCAACGCCAAAGAAAAAACGCGCCTTGTATCTGTTTCTTTCGAGACAAACGATGTGGAGCAAATGCGTGTTTACCTCAAAAGCAGAAACGTAACCGTTCCTGACGCCGTAACTGTTGATGGTGCAGGTAACCGGACAATTTTAGTGCACGACGATGATGGCGTGCCGGTTGAGTTCATTGACATGAATCCGAACTCGCTGCACAAAAAATCGGCAGGTAAATTTTTGTCGGAAAACCGCATCTCGAAACGGATACATCATGCAGGGCTGTATACCAAAGAAGTGATCGAAAATCCCAAATTCTATAAAGAGGTATTGGGATGCAGGGAATTTTTCAAATATCCCGAAGATACGAATGAAAAATTAATCATTCTTTACCTTCAGTTTCCCGATTGCGTCGAATTTATTGAACACTATGCCACTCCCGACCCGAATATATCCCATCCCTGTTTTGTGGCCGAAAGCATGCAGGACGTCATGTATACATTAAAAGAACGGAACGGCAATCGTCCGGTGGCGCAATCTGCCGTCGGCCGCACCCGGAAGTATATCCTGAATATCACTAATGCCGACGGCACGCGGGTTGAATTTGTTGAACCTTTCAACGTTAGATAATTCACGTTTTTAAATCTCATACCATGACACAAAATAAAACCTCATTAGCCGAATCTTCGCAAGGAAGTTCGAGAACATACATTGTAGCAACGGCCTTTCTGTCGCTGTTTGCCATCGTGGGCATTGCTTTCTACGGACTGCCCTTCTTTTTTGATTTTATGACCAGGGATTTCGAATGGTCGCGAACTACCGTTACCTCAGGCAATGCACTCGCAAAACTGATTGTCGCCCCTTTGTTCGGTTTCATTGCCGGATGGCTGATTGACCGTTACGGCCCACGCCGGCTGATGCTGGTAGGTTCGTTATTTATGGGCGTTGCACTGATCGGATTGGGGTTCACCGGCGGATCATTGGTATTATTTTACATGTTCTACTTTTTTAATGCGCTGGGATATGTTTTCGGCGGTCCGTTGCCCTGTCAGGTACTCATATCGCGCTGGTTCGAAAAAAACCGTGGAAAAGCAATGGGAATCGCATATTTGGGTATAGGAGTGGGCGGCACGTTTGTGCCTCAGCTTGCCACAAAACTTGAAAGCGGATTCGGCTGGAACACGGCTTTGGCATGTTTGGGTATATTAGTGATTGTGAGCTCTATGCCCTTAGTCTTTTTCATTAAAGAGCCAAAGAAAAATGAAGCAGAAGCAGAAAAGAAAGCAGAACCTGCTTCAGTGCCTATCAAAAATATTTTAACCAATCCCTATTTTTATCTTCTGGGATTAGGCAGCATGTGTGCCATTGGCGTAGTGGGTGGCGTCGGGCAACATTTGAAACTTTACCTGCGCGACATTAATTTTTCGCAGGAACAGGCCGCAAACATCATGTCGCTGGTTTTGATGGCGAGTCTGATCGGAAGGGTATTAATGGGCTGGCTGGCTGACTTGCTCAGTCGTAAATATGTTATGATTTTAATTTATCTGATGGTTGCCTCGGCCATACCATTATTGTTACTGCCCGATTTTTCCGGAAGGATATACATTTTTGCCGTCGTTTACGGTATCGGTCTGGGTGGCGATTACATGATCATCCCGCTGATGGCCGGCGATTTGTTTGGCGTAAGGGCATTGGGACGAACTATGGGAATCATTTTGGTTGCCGACGGTATTGCAGAATCGATGCTACCGATGCTGGTAGGAGCAACGCACGACGCAACCGGTAATTATATACTTGGTTTTTCAATCCTTATTTGTGTTGCTTTGACCGGCGCCGTCATCATTTCCTTTTTGCCGAAAAAACCGGCTCATGTATAATCTTGTTTTTTCACAATAAGTATATATATTTGCGCTCTGGAAGCATAAATTTTTATATTGCGAATGAGTCTGTATTTTCGAACCGGGCGCTGGAAAGCAGTTATTAGTGTTTTCCTGTTGATATGGATGGGGAGCAGCGTCGTTTTCGGGCAGTTTTATAACGGCCACCGGATGACTTTCGGTAAAAACCGCGTGCAGTACAACGACTTCTACTGGTCGTACTACCGGTTTGAGCGTTTCGACGTGTATTTCAACCAGGACGGTAATGAGTTGGCGTTGTATGCCGAATCTGTAATTACTCCCGAACTCGATCGTATTGAGGGGCTTTTTGACTATATCATCGAGAAACGCATTATTTTTATCGTCTACAATAAGCTGACGGATTTCCGGCAGGGCAATATCGGCCTGATTACAGGTATTGACGAGTACAATACGGGCGGTGTTACCCGCATTGTAGACAATAAGGTTTTTCTGTATTTCGACGGCGACCGTGAATCGTTCAGCAGACAGATACGATCGGCCATTACCGAGGTGATAGTTAACGAAATGATTTACGGCAGCGCATTGACTACCAACATGGCTACATCGGCTACCATCAACATCCCCGAATGGTTCCACAAGGGACTCATGGCCTATGTTGGCGAATCGTGGAGTGTGACGATGGACGACCGCATCAAGGATGGTATCATCAGTAAACGTTACAATCAGTTTACACGTCTCACAGGCGACGACGCCATGTGGGCGGGACACTCGTTCTGGCGGTTCATCGAAAAAGAATACGGCCCGGCGGTGATTCCCAACATTGTATACATCACGCGCATCAACAAAAGCGTCAAAAGCGGTTTTTTGTTTGTGCTGGGAAGCGATTTGAAAGGATTGAGCAAAGATTGGCTGAAATTCTATACCACTCTGTATGCCAATGAAGACGGGAATCCGTATCCTGACACGCCTCCCGAACTGAAACGTCCGAAGAAAAATCGTGTGTACGACAAATCGAAAATAAGCCCTGACGGTCGCCACCTGGCATATGTGACCAATGATATGGGAAAATACCGGATTTGGCTCCGTAATCTGGAAACAGGAAAACAGAAGCGGATTTTCCGCCGCGAACAAAAGTTAGAGCAAATTCAGGATTATTCATATCCCGTGCTGGCTTGGCATCCGTCCGGCGATATGCTCATGTTCATCTACGAGGAAAAGGGGGGTGTGAAAATGACTTTTTACGACGTGCCCGCCGGAAAAATATCTTCCACCCGCAATTTACTTAATTTTGAAAAAATATTCAGCGCCGATTTTTCGCCTGATGGCGGAAAATTAGCGATGTCGGCCTACCGTAACGGGCGGTCGGATATTTTTGTGCACACATTGGCGTCGGGTACCAACGAGCAAATCACCGACGATATTGCCGACGATTTCAATCCAAAATTCATTGACAACGGAACGAAGATTCTCTTTTCGTCTAATCGGGCAGATGATTCCATCAGGATGGAGGGAGCAAACATCCGCACATTGGCAAACAGCAAAAGTTTGTATGTGTACGATTATGTTAAAAAGTCGAAAACGCTGGTATCGCTTGCCGACGAACCATACGCCAACCAGACAAATCCTGTGGAGTTGTCGCGCAACCGCTATTCTTTTTTAAGCGATCAGAGCGGGGTGGTGAACCGTTATGTCAGTTCGTTCGACAGTGTGGTCAGTCTCATCGACACCACCGTTCACTACCGGTATACAGCCGCATCCAGGCCAATCACCGATTATTCCCGCAGCATCCTCTACCACGATGTTAATCCCCAAAACGGACAAACTGTTAACCTGTTCAGACAAAAGGGACGGTTGAATTTCTTTCGCACACCTGTGGAAAAGAATAATATAACAGCGCCGCTTCCCGTCACCGATTTCCGTAAGGAAATATTACGGAAAAACCGCACTGCCGATAGCCTTGCGTACATCGCACAAAACGCCATTCCCGCCATTCTTCTCGACAACGGCGATATCCTGACTCCGGAAGGGGATACAGTGAAATTCGATATGGAACATGTAAATATTTACCGGTATGTATTTGAAGTTGAAAAGTTGAATTTTTTCAATAATGAATTTGAATTGAGCGATTACCAGTTGGAAGATGATTCAATAAAAGCCGAACGCAACAAAATACGTATTTACCAGACAGCCTTTTATCCGAATATTTTGGTTTCGCAGGTTGATTTCAGCTTCCTCGAAACTTCTTATCAGGCATATACCGGCGGAGCGGTGTATTACAATCCGGGGTTCAACGTGTTGTTTAAGTTGGGTACAAACGATCTTTTCGAAGATTACAAAATTATGGGAGGTTTTCGTCTTGGCGCTGATTTCCAAAGCAATGAATATCTGTTAAGTTTCGAAAACCTGAAACGCCGGCTCGACCAGCAGATTATTTTTCACCGGCAGACATTTAATAATTATACGCAGGATGACCGCGGAAATTATTATGACCTGAAAACCGTTACGCACGAGTTGTTTTATTCGCTACGCTGGCCGTTCTCACAGACTTTTGCAGTGAAAGGAACCGTTTCGTTCCGCGACGACCATACCGCTTTCCTTACCAACAACAATCCCAACACAAGTGCGCGTACCATGCCTAACTATCGCCGGAATTGGGCAGGATTGAAAGGAGAGGTTATTTTCGACAATACCAGAAAAATAGGCGTCAACATACTCAATGGTTCGCGTTACAAAGTTTTCGGCGAAACCTACTGGCAGTTGAACGACGCCTCCGACCTGTTTGTACTTGGCGCCGACTTCCGTCATTATCAGCCGATACACCGCAATTTGATATGGGCAAGCCGTTTTGCCGCCAGTTCATCGTTTGGACGCAGCCGTTTGCTGTATTATTTGGGAAGTTTGGACAACTGGATCACCTTATTCGGCAACAGACAGCAGTATGACAATACCGTCAGGGTTGACCGCGAAGAGAAATACGCTTATCAGGCACTGGCAACCAATATGCGCGGATTTATTCAGAACATTCGTAACGGCAACAATTTTGCATTGATCAACAATGAGATACGATGGCCGTTCATACAATATTTTTCACGCTACCCGATGTCCAACTTTTGGTCGAGTTTGCAGTTGGTAGGATTTTTTGATGCAGGCACAGCCTGGTCGGGCGTATCGCCGTTTGGTAAAACCAGCGCTTATGATACTGAAATCATCGAACAGGGCACGGTGAAGGTAACCATCGAAACCGACCGCGACCCGATTGTCTACGGATACGGATTCGGATTGCGGGCGCAGTTGCTGGGCTATTTCATGCGGTTTGACTGGGCCTGGGGTATCGAAAACAGGGTGATATTGCCCAGAGTATTTTATTTTTCCATGAGTTTAGACTTTTAACCAAATAAACCTTTATCCTATGAAAAACCAAAAAGTTTTCCTTCAACTGTGTATTATGATGTTTATGCAGTACATGCTGCTTGCTGTGTGGTGGGTACCATTTGCCGCTTACCTGAGCAATTTGCCGGGTATCGAACCTTATCAGATACCGCTTATCATGAGTTCTATGGCTTTTGGATCAATGGCGGCGCCTTTGGCGGGGTTGCTTGCTGATCGTTACATCGCTTCGGAAAAGCTTCTTTCAGGACTTAACCTGTTGGTAGCTGTTTTTCTGTTTTTAGCCACGCAACAAACTCATTTTGCAGGTTTGATGATAACCGTTACCCTGGCAATGCTGTGCTATATGCCCTCCTGGAGTCTGACAAGTTCCATCGCCATGACGCATATTTCGTCCGAACAGTTTCCAAGAGTACGATTGATGGGATCTATTGGATGGATAGCCTCCGGATTGTTCAGCGTGATAGCCATCAGCGTTTTCAAAGTACAAATATTTGATGGATCAGGGATACCGCTTTATTGTGGTGTAGGCGCAGCATTCGTTGCGGCAGCGTTCAATCTGTTTTTACCAAAAACACCGCCGACAACGGATAAATCCGCAAAATATTCCATACAGGATATTTTTGGACTAAAAGTTCTCTCAACTTTAAAAAACAGGAACTTCAACATATTTATCCTGTTTTCGTTTTTGGTAACCATTCCTTTTGCCATGTTTTATACTTACGGCTCATTGTTCTTACACGAGGAAAATTTCAAGTATATCACCGTAACCATGAATTGGAGACAGGTTGCCGAATTGTTTTTCCTGTTTATCACTACCAGTATTCTTGTAAAATACGGTATAAAAAAGGCATTGTTTTTCGGTTTGCTTGCGTTGTTTGTTCAGTATGGGGCTCTTTATATGGGTGTTGAGTTAGGGCAGCAGTGGCTGTACTACATTGGGATATTACCCCATGGTTTAATTTTCGGGTTGTTTTATGTTGCCGGTCAGGTGTATGCTGATAAGGCGGTTCCACAGGAATACAAAGCGCAGGCTCAGGGATTTTTGTCGTTTGTGATATGGGGATTGGGTATTTTTGCCGGAAATCAAATATGTGGCTGGATGATTAATACTTTCAGGCTTGGAGAAAAAGCCGACTGGGGTTTGCTGTTCCTTATCCCGACGATTTCCACTATCATACTGATTTGTTTGTTTATGATGCTGTTTAAGCCCGCAGAAAAACCTGAAAACTAAATAATCACAGGGTTTCATGTTTTTTTCAGAAATTGTAGGTCAGGAACCCGTTAAGGAACAATTGGTGCAGACGGTTCGTGAAAATCGTATTAGTCATGCGCGTTTGTTTCTGGGGCCTGAAGGTGCGGGCTGTTTGCCGCTTGCGATTGCATACGCACAATTTGTAAACTGCACTGACCGCGGCGAGTGTGAGCCTTGCGGTAAATGTCTGTCATGTGTCAAATTCAGAAAACTGGCGCATCCCGACCTTCATTTTGTGTTTCCTGTGATAAAGCAGGGAAGCAGCAAACCGGCAGTGAGCGATCTTTTCATCAGAGAATGGCGCGAGACTATTACTGCTAATCCTTACATAACTTACAATCAGTGGCTTGAACGAATGGGAGGTGACAACAAGCAGGGCGGAATCTTCGTAGATGAAAGCAAGGAAATACTGAACAAGCTGAGTTTCAAAACCTATGAAGCCGACTATAAAGTAATGATTATTTGGTTAGCCGAAAAAATGAACCCGCAAACAGCCAACAAATTACTGAAAATTCTGGAAGAACCGCCCGAAAAAACACTGTTTCTGCTCATTGTCGAAACAACCGACCAAATGTTGCCCACCATCCTTTCGCGCACACAAATCACCCGCGTACCCAAAATCGACACGCAAAACCTTGCGGATTACTTAACAGAGACGTGGCGCGACGCGTCTTTGCCAATCGACGAACAAAAAGCGCTTAGCGCAGCGCGCATCAGCAACGGAAATCTGGCAGCTGCGCTCACCATTCTGCAGTCGTCGGATGAGGACAATTATTACCTCAAAATGTTTATTGACATGATGCGTACATGCTGGAGCGTATGGGGTAAAAAACAGGCTATGCTCGATTTGCTGGCATGGTGCGAGCAAATTACCAGGTTAGGACGCGAACAGCAAAAGGCTTTTTTACTATACTGTCTGCGCATGGTACGCGAGAATTTTGCACTCAACCGCCAGCTGCCATCGTTAGCGTTTCTGACGGATGCCGAAAATGATTTTTCTCAAAAATTCAATATCTATATTCACCCCGGCAATGTTTACCAGTTAGCCGACGAATTGAATACTGCCCATTATCATATCGAATCGAACGGCAACAAAAATCTGGTGTTTATGGATTTGGCCTGTAAAATAGTAGTGTTGATGAAACATTAGTTTTTTCATCTGTTGTAAATCCATAAAATATATGTATGTTTGCAAAAATATTGATCAATGTAATCATCAGATGGATTCATGACAAAGGAAGAGTTGATAGTATTGCTCCGTAACCCTGATCAGGCGGGTCAGGCAATCAGAGAGTTGAAGGGTTTAATTGAAGAATACCCTTTCTTTCATACTGCGCATCAGCTGTATATCAAGGGTTTGCAGGAAGCAGACGAAAAGAAAATGATATTTCAGTTGAAGAAAACTGCGCTATTTGTACGTGACCGTGACATTTTGTATCATTACATCAATCGCCTTTCGAATGAAAATCATCACAACATACAGAGCGATTCATCTCAACCATCCTTGCCGGAAACCACAGATGAAATATCGCAAAATGCAGATGATCAAATAAATGTGGAAGTGAAAATGTTTTGCATTGATCAGTTGTCAAAACTTATTGCTTCTCAGCCGAAACAGTTACTACCCTACATACCGGAGGAAGAAAAACGCCCATTGCCCGAAATAATAACCGCTGCCGTTGATACACCGGAAACTCCGGCCGATACTGTCTCAGTAGAAATCAGGGAGGTATATTCCGAAAAACAATTAGTGGCCGACCTGATCAAAACTGCACGGTTGAGAACCGATGTGATCGAAACAACTCCGCAAAAAAACACTTTGAAGGAGAAAACAAAAGATAATCATGCACCGGTTGATCAACATAGAAGGTGGTCGGACAGCGAACTGATTGATTTTTTTCTGAAATCAAATCACAAAATCACCCCCAACAACAACCAGTACGAAGTAGATTTATCGGAAAGCCTTCAGGATAATCAGGATGATGCAACCGAAACATTAGCCGATATATATGTCGCGCAAGGGCACAAAGACAAGGCTATTGAAATTTATCAGCAATTAATTTTGAAATATCCGGAAAAACATATTTACTTTGCAGCTCAAATTGAAAGGTTAAAAGAATAAAAAAAATATCATGTATACGTTATTAACCATACTTATCGTAGTTGTTTGCGTTTTTTTAACGCTTATTGTGCTGGTTCAAAATTCTAAGGGCGGTGGTCTGGCCGCTAATTTTTCAGCATCCAACCAAATCATGGGAGTTCGCAAAACAGCCGATTTTCTTGAAAAAGCAACCTGGACATTAGCCGGTTCGCTTATTGTCCTGTGCATCATGGCAGCATTAATCCTTCCCTCGTCAGGAGTGGCGAATGTCAGCAGGTCGATCCTGGATTCGCAAATTGAAAATGTTGCCGATCCTGCTACTATGCCATCGTTTCCAACAACAACGCTCCCAACGTTACCCGCTCAGGAACAGGAAAACTGATAAAATAAAAATGCCCTGATAACTTGGCGCAATGGCAGTTGTAGCTCCAGTGCGTGTTTGTTGCATTTTATTATTTATGTCAAAACATTCAAAACAAAAAAGAAATATCGTTAAAATCATCATTTGTATCTTACTTATTTTGATGATAACAGGAGGTATTTTCACATATCGTTTTTACGGGTACATTTATAGCGTTAATCTGTCTGTAACTCAAGATGATGAACCTTTTCTGTATATTCCTGCCAACAGCACATTCGATGACGTTTGTTTGCGTCTTGAGGAAGCCGGTCTGCACGATGTGGAATCATTTCGCCTTGTTGCACGCAGAATGAATTATCCAAACAAAGTCAAACCCGGGCGGTACCGCCTGATTGACGGAATGAACAACATCGAACTAACGCGTATGCTCCGATCGGGACGACAAATCCCTGTAAAGGTGACATTCAACAACATCCGTCTCAACGAGCAACTGGCAGGGGCTGTTACTCCCAATATCGAAGCCGATTCGACCGCCATCATGGCATTACTTACCGACAGCGCTTATCTTGCGGAGCAGTTCAAACTCACCCCGCGCACCATCATGTCGCTGTTTATCCCCAATACATACGAATTTTTCTGGAACACTTCCGCCAAAGGCTTCATGGACAGGATGGCAAAGGAATATGACCGTTTCTGGACGGAAAATCGCCGCCAAAAAGCCCGTAACGCTAACCTGACTCCGTTACAGGTAATCACTCTGGCATCCATCATCGAGGAAGAAACGCAAATGGACAGCGAAAAACCCACAATGGCCGGCGTGTACATCAACCGGTTGAACGCAGGTATGCTGTTGCAGGCCGACCCGACCATCAAATACGCAGCAGGCGATTTCACTATCAGACGGGTATTAGACAGGCACAAAGAGATACAGTCGCCTTACAATACGTATCGAAATACAGGGCTCCCGCCGGGGCCGATCTGTATCCCGTCCATTGCTTCCATTGATGCAGTGCTGAATTACACCAGGCATGATTACCTGTTTTTCTGCGCTAAGGAAGATTTTTCGGGTTACCATAATTTTGCCCGGACATTACAACAACACAACCGGAACGCACAGGCATACCAAAAAGCGCTGAACAATCTGAAAATCTTTAAATAATTTCAAAACAACCAAAATAAATTACAAACAGATGAAACAATATTCATTAGCAAAAACTCTTCCCGTTGTCATGGCTTTCTATGTCATGGGCTTTGGCGACATTGTGGGTACAGCGATCAACTATACCCAGCAGGAATTTGACATCAGCAATACGCTTATCCAGGTATTAACTTTTATGGCTTTTGTATGGTTTTTCCTGCTGTCAGTTCCTGTAGGTGTTTTCCAGGACAAAAACAGTAAAAAACTAACAGTCATCATTGGAATTTTGTTTTTTGCCGCAAGTTCTCTGGCGCCGCTGCTTTCACATACTTTTTATGGTATGCTGGCTTCGTTTACCTTGCTGGGAATCGGCAATGCCATCATTCAGACGTCAACCAATCCTTTGATGCAGGACGTTTCGCCTCCCGACAAATTGTCGAGGAATCTGACTATGGCGCAGTTTGTGAAAGCCATTGCAGGAATGTTCGGACCGGTGATTGCTACCTTTTGCGCCACCAGATTCGGAAACTGGATGTTGATTTACTGGGTATATCTGTCCATTTGTATCATTTCGCTGCTTTGGCTGCAATTCACCCCGATCCGTGAATTAAGCAATACAGGGCGGGCAAGTTTTTCGAGTACAATTAAATTATTGCGCAACAGGAAAGTGGCTTTTCTGGTACTTGGAACGTTTCTCATGGTCGGGTTTGATGTAGGAATGAATATCAACATTCCCAAATACCTGATGACCAGATTCAGTGTAAATCAGGACGATGCCATCAGATTTATCTTCATTTATTTTGCCGCTTTGATGATTGGTCGTTTTCTGAGCGCAATCATACTGAACAAGTTGCAGGGGAAAAAGATGCTCCTGTATTGTGCTGTCTTGTCGGTTGTTTCGTTTGCTTTGCTGTATTTCATGCCAAATCTTTTTGCGGGAAAGGTTGCTATATTTAGCATTGGCTTGTTCACAGCAGCTATATTTCCGCTTATTTTTTCAGCCGGACTGCAATACATGCCTGAACGCGCCAACGAATTATCGGGATTAATGATCATGAGCGTATGTGGCGGTGGCATTATCCCTCCTGTTGTCGGGGCGCTGACCGACTTTTCTGGTCTGATGATAGCCCTGACGCTACCGGGCGCATGTTTGATTTACGTTATTTTTCTGGCATTGTATATGATCAAATCATAATCAGTGACAACAAAATCAATGACAGCATGATCGGACAGCCATCAAAAACAGCTATCGACCTGTTATGCAGATTGATTGCTACACCGTCGCTTAGCCGCGAAGAAGAACAGACAGCCGGAATCATCGAGTGGTTTCTGAAAGAACAGGGGTGTACTACTTTCCGTAAAGGAAACAATGTGTGGGTACAGTCGATGATTGATGAAAAATTGCCTGTAATTTTACTCAATTCACATCATGACACTGTGAAACCTGTTGCGTCATGGACACGTGATCCGTTTACTCCTGCTATTGAAAACGGAAGACTGTACGGATTGGGCAGCAATGACGCCGGCGCTTCTTTAGTATGCCTGATGATGACCTTCCTGCATTTCGAAAAGCAAAGAAACAGGACTTTTAATCTTATTTATGCCGCCACTGCCGAAGAAGAGATCACAGGAAAAAATGGCATTGCGCTTATTTTAGACGATTTGGGAACAATCGACCTGGCTGTTGTTGGCGAACCCACGCAAATGCAGATGGCTATTGCCGAAAAGGGATTGATGGTGCTCGACTGCGAAACCGTTGGGAAAACGGGACACGCTGCTCGCAACGAAGGAGTGAATGCGATTTATCTGGCGTTGGATGATATGGAATGGTTCCGGAAATTTGTATTTCCGAAGAGTTCATCGCTTCTTGGTGAAGTCAAAATGACTGTATCGGTGGTTAATTCAGGGTATCAGCACAATATAGTACCCGACAGTTGTAAATATGTGGTGGATGTTCGCAGTAATGAATTTTACAAAAATACCGATTTACTGGATATGATACGCAAGCATGTACAACACAGCAGTATAACTCCCCGTTCCACACACATCAATTCCTCATCAATACCGACGGAGCATCCGATAGTACAACGTGGTTTGTCATTAGGATTGAAGACATTCGGTTCGCCAACAACCTCCGATCAGGCAAGGATACCATATCCTTCCATAAAAATCGGCCCCGGCGATTCGGCGCGTTCGCATACTGCCGATGAATACATTGAATTAGATGAAATACGAAATGGCATTGAAATCTATATTCAGTTGCTGAATGGGCTGAATCCTGATAAGTGATTTTGTCAAAACTTAAACTCATAGCCGATCATCGGCAACACGCCATACAGATACATCTTGGTTGTTTTCAGGCCGATTTCTTTTTCTGAAAATATGCTGAATACGTTTTTCCGGTTATACACATTCATCACGGAAAAATTCCAGCTTCCGCGATACCGCTCTTTATACGGCCTGGGTATCCATGTGAGGCTAAAATTCAATTCATGGAAATCTTCTACACGATAGCCATTGCGATCGGTATAGGTTACAAAAGATGTTCCCAGATAATTGAAACTGCCTGTGGGGATAGTTACCGGACGTCCGGTAGCATAGCGGAACGAGGCGGCTACTGACAATTTATCGCTCATACGGAATGCTGTGTAAGCCGTGAGATGATGGCGGCTGTCATAAGGGGCGGCATATACCCTGCCTTCGTTCACGCCGGTTATTTGTTGTGTGGTTTCGCTCAATGTATAACTGACGCGCCCCGTAAATGCGCCCTGCATCTTTTCCAGCATCAGCTCAATACCTTTCGATTCACCTTCGCCGGAACAAACTTCGGCTGCAAGATAGGGATTGACAAAAAGGTCGGCATTATCGCGAAAATCAACCTGACGGTACATGCGTTTGTAATAGGGCTCAATACTTGCCGTATAGCCTTTACCCCATGCGTAACTGTAACCCGCTGAAAACTGATGCGCTAATTGCGGCGGCGCCGTGTTGCTGGCCGGAAACCATATATCAGTGGGCATACCCAGCGTTGAGTTGCTTGCCTTGTGCAGATATTGCACCATGCTGGTATACGATGCTTTCAGGGTATGACCCTCGCCGAACGAATATCTGACGGCAGCGCGGGGATTGAGGTTGGCAAAACTGCGCATGAATTTTCCCCTGCCGTATACTGCCGAATCAACAGGCAGGCGGGTGTAGGGATGAAACGTGTACTCCGTTCCGGGCCCGATATTGCTGAAAGTGGACAGGCGAATACCCCCGCCAAAATGCAATCCGGGGAGCGCTTCCCAGTCAATTTCAGCATACAGGCCGGTTTCAAACGAACGTTCCTTTTCGAGCGAGAACGGCTCTACCGGTGCATTGGCGCGGCGCGGGCGGATGTCGCCCGGACGGATGCCGTAACGGGTGAGCGACGCTCCGTATCGCAGTTTCAGATTGTTGGCGAGCGTATGATCGGCGTCGCTTTTGAGCTCTATCTGCTGTAAAGAGGCCTCCCAGCGATAAAACATACCGTCGTTCAAAATGTAGTGGCTGTAACCGAAACGGCTTGCGATGAGCGATGTGTTGATGAACAGCGACGGATTGACAATGTGGTTCCAGCGGAAAGTGCCGTTCAGGTTGCCCCATTCGAGCAGGTATTCGCCCGAAAAGTACGGGACAAAAAACCGGTCGAAACCGTTGTAGCCCGACAGATAAATACGGTTTTTGCTGTTGATGGTATAATTGGCTTTCAGATTCAGGTCGTAGAACCATAATTTGTTGCTCCTGTTTAAGGGATAACTGTTCATACTGAGATCCTTAAAAACATTCTCCAATTCCCGTATGCCTGCTCCCGTAGTTCCTGCATAGCAATAGCGTCCTGATACCATCAGTGAACCTTGTCCCTGTAAAATCGGGCTTTCAACTGCCAGACGCGACATGATCAATCCCACGCTGCCCGATACGCCCAACCGTTCGCGGCTTCCTTCCTTCATGCGAATATCTACCACTGACGATAACTTGCTCCCGTACCGCGCCGGAACGCCTTTGTACAGATCAACCGTGCTGATGGCGTCGGGGTTGAACGACGATACAAAACCAAGAATATGCGACGGGTTGAATACCGGCGCTTCGTCCAGCAGCACCAGATTTTGACTGTACGAACCGCCGCGCACCGACATGTTCGTACTTCCGTGATGCGACACCTGCACGCCCGGCAGGGTGTGAAGGCTGCGCAACGCATCGGGTTCGCCGAGCAGGGCGGGCATACGGCGTATTTCGGCAACGGTGACCCGCGATATATCGGCCCCGGCAACCACCGGCGCACGGTAGATTCTGTCGGCGGTGATGGCTACTTCATCAATCGTTTTGGTTTCCGCTTCCAGTTCCACATCCAGCATGTAATCGGCAGTCAGCTTGATGGTTTGCCGGCGACTGCCATAACCCACGTATGACCATTGCACCTGATGTTCGCCGGCAGGCAGGTTCAGCACATAATACCCGTAAGTATTGCTCACGGCGCCCGACGCCGACCCTGCAACCGCAACCGATGCGCCCGAAAGCGTTTCGCCGGTGCGGGCGTCGCGTATCACGCCGTACAGACGGCAGGTTTGCCCGCTTGCCGATAACACAGCAATAAAAGAAATCAGAAAAAATGTCAATACACGCATGATTTTTTAATTTTTGTTTTGATACAAACTGAATCCGAAGGATTCATGTATTTATAGAAAAAAGATATTTCCGCTAACATTCGACTCCTTCGGAGTCGAATCCCATCTGCGTCAACATCATTTTCTATAAACATACAATCCCTTTGGGATTGGCGAAATACCGTTTGAATGTATATTTGTGAAAATGTACCTGCCATTTTATTTATTAATCTTCAAAACATACTGCGAAACCGAAGCCGCTGAAAAACAACCCTGCGCGCCGCCGTTGATATTCGTTGGCGGCGAAGCGGGCGAAGGAGAAAATGCGCCGCCATCTTCATAATACTGCCGCGACAGCGCGGAATAGTACCGGTATACCGGTTCGGTAATGCAGTACATAGTTACAGTGCCGCCATATTCCCAGCCCTGTTCGGTTTCATAAAATCCCATATCCGTACTATTGTACCATTTTCGATCATGATCACCATCTGACATTTTGTATTGATATACGTATGGAGGCATAAAACGATCGCTCGCCAACGAAATCGGCCAGTCTGCTCCGGTGCTTAATATAATGCCCAAAGTAATATTTTTGGGAGGTTCAATGTAAACATTTGAATCAAATGGCGTGTGAAAACCGTTATATTTAAACATGTAAAAATTAACCTCATCCTGCGGCTCGGCAAAGTACAGGCATGGAACTAAAAATCCATCCATATCGTCATACTTGTCGTATATATACCTGCCGATTGGTTCTACCGAAATCGAATCAATCACCGTTCCGTAACACATATAATCGGTGGCGGTATATTCCTTCCCTGCATGTTCAACTTTCAGCGTATAGGTCTGTCCGGGTTGCCCTTTGGTAGTGGTGGTAAAATACCTGCCTTCACGGGTATCATCATTACCATAACGTCCAGAAGAAACTGTATACTCAATATAGCCTTCTTTTTCGTCGGGTATCTTGTAATAATCCAGATAATAAGAAATATCAGGGTGAGTGTTAGGATATGGTACATACAACCTCGTTTCAACCGGAACTGAGAAAAACGACTGTAATTCGTCCACATTTCCGTTGCTGTCGGTAATGGTTACCCGCGCATCATTGATGCCCCGTCTTATCGTCTGACCTTTTGAAATGTTGGACACATATTCCCAAACCGTTACATAGTATGACCCGGGTTCATTGGTAACAAGACCGGTAATGACAATGGTGGATTTACTGCCCAGGTTGGGAAGCTGGTAATCTTCGGTGCATGAGGAAAGCATACAAAACAAAAAAAACAAGATATAAGATACATACTGGTTCATCTTTTCTTTTTTAATTCGTTATCAATTATTTGGATCAATTCGTCTTCTGTATAGACATTAACATACATTCGATTTCCAATAACAACGGTGGGAGTTCCGAAAACACCCTTTTTGTATAACGTTTCTATATGGCTATTTATTTTCACGATGCAAAGATGCAGGCTATAATCGAAGATTCAAAACGGATTTTTACAGTACGTTTTTCCAAAAAAAGGATAATTGACATTTTTTACTTTTTCGATACTGTCAAAAGTGAAAAATTGACAAAAATGAATTTTTTGATGCGCGATTGTCAAAAATTGACAAAAATCCTTTATAACAATGGTCAAAATTACGGAAAAATAACAAATATTTATCAGCGCAATTTTATGACAGAGATACTTTTTCAATCAATACTTGAATTTTACGATTTATCGCCTGAAAAAATTTAAACCTCTCCTTGAAGGCACCATCTCCACTAATCAATATGGATTTGGTAATTAAATTATCCATCCACTTTTGAATTTCCGAGCATAATGATTCATTGTCGGTCATTATTCTACTGATGGCATACATTCTTAAAACACACATCAGCTGGTCGTCTTTTTTCATCAGCATTAAACTGTTTTCCAAATCTACCGAACAGGAATACAGCGAAAAATGTATTCTTTTTTCACTGCCTTTATGTCCCTCTTCCGCATATAGTTTAATTGTGTCAATAAGAGATGAAAACCGGTCTAATAAAAACAGAACCGTATCCCTGTTCTCAAATCTTCCGGTTTCATGATAATAATCCAACAACCTTAATGATGCCTCAACAGTTTGTTCCGTCCATATTTCTCTTGTTGGAATACAGCAATAAGCATGATATATCCGTTCATATATGGATAAAATCTTGTCTTTTTGCAAACTGTCGCAAAATTTTTCAAATGATGTTGTATTGTGTTTCAGCGTATCATTCCACAGGTACAGTTTGAAAAAAGCCAATTCCGGATATTTGCAAAAATGATAAAACGGAATATCCTGCGCCGAAAATAGCAGTTCCTTTTCTAATGGAGATTCTGCCACATTATCCATGAATTCCAACAGGCGTTTGATATAGGCAGCATAGTTGTCAATATCCGAAATCACAACCGGTTTGTACTGAAACGAAACGTTTTGTTCTGATTTATAACCTAATAAACCGTCAATAGACAGGTTATACTTTTCATAAATCATTTTCAGTTCTGTAAAGGTCAGCATCTTTTCACCTCTGATACGCCTGTAAGCAGATTCTTTACTCAAACCTAACAATTCCTCAATTTCATCTGCCAAATTTAACTGATCAGGAATTTTAGACTTTACGATTTCAAATAAACGTTTTTGTTCTTCCATGATATTTTATTCGAAATGGTCATGTTGTTCAGACTTTACTTTTTCGGCGCCACGAGCGGAAAAGATACGATATTACCGAACTGACAAATGGTGATATGCTCCCTGACCAGTGTGTTTCTGTCCACGCCGGCCGAGACTTCTACTACTTGCGGAATGCGATAGTAAATGATATTTCTGGCATGCAATTCGGGCGTGATCGATGCGGGCGCGGTGGCTTTCCCGATTTCGAACCATACGGCTTTGGCTCCGGCAGCATTTTGGCTCACAATGCCTGCCTTGTCCGAAAAAAAGAACAGATCGGTTTTCGTTCCCGGTTTTTCGGGTAATGCAGGGAAGGTAACGATTTGCCGGCTCTCTATTTTTGCGCCGTTGAAAAGCGACATCAGTTGCTCTTCCTGCATGTCGAGCGATTGGAGCAGTAATTTCAACGCAGCTCCATCGGGATGATAGTCGGAGTTACCGATCAGTATATCGAGGCGCATCTGCCTGATGTTGAAGATTTGTTGTGCTGTTTCGCGCGCCTGTTCTTCGGTGGTTTTGCTCATCACCTTTTTTTGCAGTACAGGGATGCGCACAAATGCCGTATCCGTAAGAACAGTTCTGATTACCGTATCCACTTTTTCGACGGTGGTACCCCTCACAGCCGTATTCACAAACTGGAAGTCGTCGCCGCCGCTGCTTTGATTTTGCCTGTTGATCAGCACATTTCCAACGGTTACATCCAGCAGCAAACCTTCTTTGGTGAAACGGAGCAACTTGTCTAAATTTTGCGGATAATCGGTGAACGACACAGTATATAACTGTTTGCTGTCTACTTCCTGCCTGTCGCTGATACGAACCGATTTGATCTGCCACGATTCCGAATCCGTCGCCGGCACGTTGAGCAGGCCGAGCATCCGGTTGGCGTATTCGGCATACGGTCCTTTCCTGACGGTGGTTTTCAGCAATTCCACTTCAAAATACAGTCTTGTTTGCGGCAATCCGTAAACTAATGCACTCTGTCCCAACGGCCGTGATGTGCTGTAAGGTGAAATAACCGCCGAGGTTTCCTGTTTTGTTGAGGCGCATGAAGCCATCAGCCCGGCCACAACCATTCCAATTAAAATATTACTTTTCATTTTGATTTTTTATTTTCGATTATTGATGATTCGCTGCAATTTATAACATTCCCAATTCTTCATTCGTCTTTCCTGATTCAATAAACGCTTTTCCGATATTCCTGATGACGTCGCTTGCGATAAGCGCCTGCTGTCCTGATTTCAGGGCGGCTTTGTCGCCGGCGGTTCCATGCAGCCATACGCCTGCACATGCGGCATGGCATGGCGGGTATCCCTGAGCCAGCAAGGATACGATCATTCCGGTTAAAACATCTCCGCTTCCAGCCGTTGCCATTCCCGGATTTCCTGTCGTGTTGAAGTAACAGTGTCCGTCGGGAGTGGCAACAGAGGTATGTGCGCCTTTCAGGATGATAAAAACAGAATACCTGTGCGCCATTTCAATTTGTTTGAGGTGACGCTGATATCCGTTTTCGGAAGCGCCTGCCAGCCGGTCAAATTCTTTGGGGTGCGGGGTAAGTATACTGTTGGGCGGCAACAGTTTCATCATGTTTCTGTTTTCCGACAGGATATTCAGCGCATCGGCGTCAAGTACCAGCCGGCCTGAAAAGACTGAATTTTTTTCGTTTATTTTTTTCAGCAATGCAAGTAAAGCCCGTTGAGTATCCCGGTTTTTTCCGATACCGGGGCCGATACCTATGGCCGAACAGTGACTCAGGTCGGGTATTTTTGAAAAAAAACCGGAGTTTTCATCCATCGAAATCATCGCTTCGGGAACGGATGTTTGCATGATGACATTTTCACCCTGCGGAATATGCACCGTCACCAGTCCAACCCCAGTGCGAAGGCAGGCCCGGGCAGCCAGCACGCAGGCGCCCATCATGCCGCGGCTTCCGGCAATCAGGCAGGCATGACCGAAATTTCCCTTGTGGGCAAACTTATGGCGGGGCTGAATATATGCTGCAACGTCTTGTTTCTGTATGGTAAAATATTTCGTATCCTGCATTGCGATGGCGTCGGGCAGCAATCCGATATTCAGCGCTTCCCACTGACCGGCAAAACCGGCATTTTCGGCAAAAAACAGCGAAAGTTTCGGCTGTTGGAAAGTCAAAGTATAGCTGGCGCGGACAATTCTCTCATGGTCGTTTTCACTGTTGTCGTCGCAAAATAAACCTGAAGGCATGTCAATCGAAACTGTCGTGCAGCCGCTGTTGTTGATGTGTGTTACCGTTTGCGCCGCCAGCCCATCTAACGGGCGCGACAGGCCAACCCCGAAAAGTGCGTCAATCACAATGACAGACGGCAGCAATTCGGGCATGTTTTTTCCGGTTAATACTACCGGTGTGCACGCTGTCAAACGTTGATAATTGACCTGCGCATCGGGCGACAGCCGGTCGTTATCCGCCAGCATGTATACAGATACATCGTAGCGGATACGTTGCAGAAAATACGCAATGGCCAGCCCGTCGCCGCCATTGTTGCCGGGGCCTGCAAAAATTGCAATTTTCCGGTGCGTGTCAAAATTTTCATTGATCCAGTAGACACAGGCTATGGCAGCACGATCCATTAATTCAACGGATGTAATCGGCTCGTGTTCGATGGTATAGGCGTCAACTGCCCTTATTTGATATGGTGTTAATATTTTCATTGAAGAAATAAAATTTCAGCAAAAATACAAAATTTATCAGCAATTTCGTTTGTAAATAATATTTTTGAATCATCAGGCGAATCAGGCGCCTCTGATGGCGAATCTGGCGCCTCTGATGGTGAATCAGTCGCCTCTGATGCTGAATCAGTCGCCTCTGATGCTGAATCAGTCGCCTCTGATGCTGAATCAGTCGCCTCTGACGGTGATCCCGGAGCCTCTGATGGTGATCCCCGAGCATGAGTTTTTGATGCCCGCGCCTGAGTTTTTGATGCCCGAGCCTGAGTTTTTGATGCCCGAGCCTAAGTTTTTGATGCCCGAGCCTAAGTTTTTGATGCCCGAGCCTAAGTTTTTGTACCCCGAGCCTAAGTTTTTGATGCCCGAGCCTAACTTTTCGTACCCCGAGCCTGAGTTTTCGTACCCCGAATCTCATATGATGAAGCCATGGAAAATGCAACAGTGAATAAATCAAATAAAATGATACCTTTGTGTTTC
>Ga0082212_10001368_pt1 | contig 35866 bp, 33 predicted proteins | sample TergutNt197P3_FD_71548 | JGI IMG/M metagenome (GOLD analysis project Ga0082212, IMG submission 71548) | Neocapritermes taracua P3 segment gut microbial communities from Petit-Saut dam, French Guiana - Nt197 P3 | ecosystem: Host-associated > Arthropoda: Insects > Digestive system > Gut ...
CCGCCTGTCCGATCTTTAATGCGCCGGAACCTAACACAATCACTTTTTTCATACCTTTTTTTGACATACCGATACTTTTAATCTTCCTGTAAAACGGGTGCAAAAGTAGTCATTTTATCGCTGAAATCAAAAGATTTGGTTGATAATTTGGTTTCTGAGAACACCAATGACGTTTGAGGGTTACAATCCTTGTCATATCAAGCACCGTCCTTTTTGTCATACCGAGCGTAGTTGATGTATCTCATAATAATCAATGATAGAGATGATTGGGATTTGTTTTTATTGACGGTTTTTTTGCAATATCCCGACCTCCCCCTGCCCCCTCCAAAGGGGGATAGTAAGCACATATCCCCCTTTGGAGGGGGCAGGGGGGAGGTTGAAGTTATCAATATGCCAAATAATATCCGTCATTTTCGGCTGTCTGATTTTTGTTGCTAATGAAAAGTCCCAATTGAAATAAATGTATTATATTTGCCTGAAATTTCATGGCATACGAAAATATCGTTGAGTGACTAAAAAATCAAAACAAAAAAAATCAATCCATCATGAAGAAAATCACTTGTATAATAGCGCTGCTATCTTTCTCCGGAATGGCTTTATCTCAGGAGGAAAACATGCAGGAAAACCTGCAGGATTTGCTGAACAGGAAGTTATATAAACAAATCGTTGCTGCCGCAACTCAATACACAGAGGTTGATTCGGTCGACTATCAGACAATGTACCTGACAGGTCAGGCCTACGAAGGATTGTTGAGATACCGCGATGCTTACCGTTTTTATCAGCATTGTTTGTCGATCGATTCCGCACAGACCGAGCTTTTGAGTGCGGCGGCGCGTATGGCTGCTAATCTTGGGATAGCCACAGAAGCAGAAAAATATTTTCTTAAAATATTAGCTAAAGATACGACCGATTTTTTTGCCAACTACCAGTTAGCCCGTTTTTATGTCCAGATCGGAAATGACGAGAAAGCCATTGATTATTATGAGTATTTATTGGAACAGGACCCTGATAATCCTGCATTATTACGCTCACTTGGCGATTGTTTTTATCGGTTGGAAGATAGATTTTCAGCTGCTGAGGCGTATTGGTTTGCGTTTCAAAACAACAAGGAAAACGCAGGATTGGCCTCCACATTAGTCAACGTTTTGCTTCCCCTTCCATACGAAGATACATTCGAAAAAGCGCTTGAAGTGTGCGATACGGCATTATTTTATAATCCCGGAAACTTAAAATTACTTCAAAATAAAGGAACAACGTTGTTTACAGCCAAACGTTATGCAGCCGCAGACACTATTTTTTCGACACTTTTAGCAGAAGGCGATTCGTCCTTTTATAACTTAAAGTATGGAGGTTTTTCAAAATATTATGCAGGACATTATATGGATGCCATTGAATCGTTGGAAAAGGCATATTTGGAAGACGACGCGGCTACCGATGTTTGCTTGTTTCTGGGATCGGCTTTGGGACGAACGATTGATCGCAAACGGGCGTACGAACTTTTCGATCGGGTAGAAGAATTGATGCAACCCAATCAGACTTTTAAAAATTTATTAATAGAATTCAGAGGCACAACCTACTATCGTGACGGTCGATACGGTGAGGCTTCATTCTTATTATATCCATTATGGCAAATAAATAAACGTTTCGATCTGTTGCAGACTATTTGGTATTGTCATAGCCAAACGGAAGCAGATAAAATGAGTAATGATGAAGAACGGGCGCGAAGTATGTTTGTAAACGTGCTCTTTGCAACGGAATTGATCGCCCGAAAAAACGACGGGCAAATTAATCCGACCATTTTTATGCTTGTGCGTACACGCATAGAAAAATTCAGGGATGAAATGTTTTTCAGAAGCATGAAGGAATATCCGATGATTGCACCGGATAATAAAAGAAGTACTATTACAGTCGAACGGCTGCATGAATTGATTCAAACGCTATAAAAAACAAAAATCTTTTTTTATGGATTAATACGCTGATAATATTATATATATACCATCATTCGACATTAAAGCAGCATATAAAGAATAAGTATAAATTAAGAAAATAACATTTTTTAATAAATTTTTTTGTGCCTATTCCAAAAAAAAACACAATATTTGAGGGCTATTATCACGCATTATTTATAATAAACGGTTGAAACATGGATTTTCTGAACTTGAATGAAACAACACAGACGGCTATCAGGATTGCGAAATCGTTAGCCAAAGAATACGGCAATGAGTGTTTTACGCCGGCTCATCTGCTTAAAGGATTGCTACATAAGGAAATAGGGCTGCAAGGGTTTATTTCGTATTTGGGGAAAGAGCTTTCATATTTAGAAGAATGGGCTGAGGTGCATATTGATGAATGTCCGCGAAAAGGTTCCCCTCCTGATATACAGGGAGATGAGCGTGTGGCGCAGGTTTTCGAAGAGGCCGACCGTGTGAGGCTTAAATTGGGATTGCTCGAAATCAATCCTATTTGTGTGCTGACCGCTTTGGCACATCCCGGTACAGGTTTTTCGCCCGACCAGCTAAAATCATTCCCCATTCGGGAAAACGAGATTTTCGATATTTATTTCAAGGGAGAGGAAGTAATGAGCAGTATTTCGCACGAAATGCACGAATCGTCGGAAGTAAAGGGTATTTTAGCAATACATAAGTATTGTATCGACAAGACTGCTTTGGCTATTGACCAGAAAATCAGCGATATTGTAAATCGGGAGAAAGAGGTTCGCATGATGATCGAAATTCTTGGTCGCCGCAGCAAACCGAATGTCATGATCATCGGCGATGCAGGAGTGGGGAAAACAGCCATGGCCGACGCTTTGGCCAAAAGGATTGTTGAGCAAAACGTCCCATTGTATTTAGAGGGCGCTATTATTTATGAGTTAGACACCGGAAATCTGATTGCAGGTGCTACCTATAAAGGTGAGATTGAAGACCGTATGAAAAATATCATCAAAGAACTGAGGACATTAGACCGCGCCATTCTTTTTATTGACGAAATACATATCCTGCTCGACCCCAAACTTGGTAACAGTGGAGCGGCAGGTATTCTCAAACCTGAAATGTCACGGGGAGACCTGACGATCATAGGAGCTACAACGATTGACGAATACCGGAAATTGATTGAACCCGACAAGGCTTTCAACCGTCGCTTCGAAGTATTACAATTAGATGAACCTGATGCCAATTCATCCATGCAAATGGTGCAGTCGGTCATGGAAAAGTATACGGGATTTCATAGGATCAATGTTTCGGACGAAGCTGTCTCGGCATGTGTGCGCTTTGCAAAACGGTACACAAAAGACAGGCGACTGCCCGATTCAGCGATTGATTTGCTTGACCGTACCCTCTCGGCAGCAAAGATGATCAATGAAACCGCCCAAAAGGATATCCTCGCTTTTACCAAACAATTGGCTGAAATAGAAGAGGATAAGGAAAAAACGAAAGAAGAACTGATTGCTGATCTACGTTCGGTCAATCATACCATTCAAAACAAATTAAGTCCAATCCTGCTCGGATTGCTGACTGACGAAACGGATATCAATGATATAGAGGGTTACGACGAGTTATTGGCATACATTCATAATGCCTTAGATATCTTGCGGGAAGCCTCAAAGAATAAAATAGATACGGTAGGAGAACTTGAGGTAGCGGCTGTTATTTCCAACAAAACAGGCATCCCGATCGGAAAAATACAATCGCAGGAAAAGGAACGATTGCTCAATATGGAAGAAATCCTCCGACGCAGGGTAATCGGTCAGGACAAAGCGCTCAAAGTATTGTCCGACGCAATCATAGAATCAAGGAGCGGTTTGAATAAACAGGGACAACCCATCGGGTCGTTTTTCTTTCTCGGCCCGACCGGAACCGGCAAGACCGAACTGGCAAAAGCATTGGCCGAAGCGCTTTTCAACGACGAGAAAGCCATCTTGCGCTTTGATATGTCGGAATATAAAGAAGAACACTCTGCCGCCCTGCTCTACGGAGCGCCTCCCGGTTATGTCGGATATGAAGAAGGCGGACAATTGGTCAATGCGATCCGCGAACAACCCTACGCCGTCGTTTTGTTCGATGAAATCGAAAAAGCACACCAGTCCATTTATGATATATTTCTCCAGATAATGGACGAAGGCAAATTACATGACCGTTTAGGCAAGGAAGGTGATTTTTCGAATGCTATCGTCATTTTCACTTCCAATGTCGGGTCGGAATGGTTAGTGAAAAAGATTGAGAAAGGAGAAATTCCTGCACATGCCGAATTGATGGAAGTGATGGGTAATTATTTTCGTCCCGAATTTTTGGCGCGTCTGACAGAAATCGTGCCATTCATGCCTATCAACGAAGATATGTTACTGCAAATCTTCAATATACAACTGAAAAGCCTGATTGCCCCGCTTGAAAAACAGGGTATCACGCTCGAGATGAACGATGAAACCCGACGTATCCTGGCGCACAAGGAATTTACGCCAAAATTCGGAGCAAGGCAGGTTGCAGGTGTTATCCGCAATTATTTACGACGTCCCATCTCACGTTTTATCATCGGCGGAAAAGTGTCGAAGGGTGAAACTTTGGTGGTGGATATCAACGACAACAATGAGATGTCATGGAATGTAAAACCGTAATGAATGTATTTGATGGCGAGAAGACGATTGGAATGTAAGGCATTTTTGAAATTGAAAATCCCTCAAAACGACAATGTGCAGGGACTGTCATGGGAGCGTTATGAAATAGTTGATGCAGATTATCAACTATTTAAAGAAATAAACAGAAGCGGTGAAGTAAACAGCGACCTGAAAGGCGGTATGATTGCGGCGTCTGTCTCCGGTGTGCCTTCGCAGGAATTACTTGCATGGATGTTCGACAATTTCAAGAGATTCAACGGCGAAATAACTGTCATGGATATTTCAGAAGAGACCATTGAGCAGGTTTATTTTGATAATGCCCGCCTGACCGGATTAATGCTGCATTATAAGGCAGAAAATCAACCCAATACGGTCACACGACTGTCCATTGTCGCAGACAAATTACAAATCAATAACGCATATTTTGAAAACCTGACACTATGAATTTCTTTGAACAATTTAGAACAGGCCGGCTTTTTTCCGGCTCCAACAGATTGCCGGAGCAGGTTGTCAAACTCATATTCATGGAGAAAAACTATATCCTTGAGGAGTTCGACATCGGGTTTCATCAGGACATCAATTCCAAAGGTCAGCCCGAAGGACTACCCCGTGGCGGTATCATGAACCTTACTTTCGCCGGTGCACCCGATGAATTTATCAACGAATGGATGGCGCGCACAGATTTGCTGCGTAACGGTGAAATCAGATTTCTTTCAGGTGAACTGAAGGTGACAGGTGGAGCAGAACTGATTATCGTTTTTGAAGATGCCTATTGTGTCGCATACAGCAAACACATTGATACCCGGAAAGGCGGCTTATTGACCACCTTGAAAATTTCACCACGAAGAGTAAAACTGCAAAATGAAGAATTTACGAACAGATGGCAACGCGAAGAAGCATTGCCTTACTATATACGAAGCGGAAAAGATCAATAACACTTATAATATTTTATTTACTAACTTATACAATTAATAATTATGGCGATGTTTGAATACGGTATCGGTGGAAATGTAGAGAAGATTGATGCATCGGAGGCGATTGCGGATATCCCACATAACCGAACCTTATTAGTAGAGAAATTGACGGCGGATGACCCTATTCATCCTGAGAAAGTAGAAAAACTTGAAACCATTGAAGCTGTTTTCGGCCATTTCAAGCCGAATATAGACGTGGATTTTGAAGATGCGGAAGGTCAGGAGGTAACGGAAAATTTCCGTTTCAAGACAGTGGCTGATTTCCTGATCAACAACATGACTAAGAGCAGTCCATTCCTGAACGGACTGGATAATCAGAAGGCTTTTTACAACAAAATGCTCAAGCAATTGCGTACCAACAAGATTATGCAACGGGCATTACAGAATGTCGACGGCCGCGAAGCGTTTGTTGAAGTATTGCAGGTATTACTTGCAGAAATGGAAGCAAACGAAACCAAACCCGTTGAAGACTAATTTTAAAAACCCATAAAACCTATAAGTATGGCTGAGGAATTATTAAAAAAAGCAGAAGCTGCACAAAGCACAGCAGCAGAAAAACAAGAACGCCAGCGTCCTAAAGAACAGGAAGCGAAAGAATTGTCGTTAGACAGGGCGTTAGGTAAACTTGCCAAATTCGGAGGATTCAGTTTTCTTGAATCATGTGTAGACGGGATTCAGAACCTGAACCCCGAACGGAAAGCCCGTAAAAAGATTTTCATGACCGACGAAGTCAAAAAAGCCGAACGAAGTGACTTAAAGAAAACGCTCGCGTTGTGGATTGACTTACTGTCGGGTTCGAAAGACATTGCCGACATGCTCGACAGATGTAAAGACAAAGAAGCTTTTGTTTCGGAACTGTTGAACAAAAACCAACGGATAGCGGTCGATTCGGTCAGGGAACTGGAACGCTCGTACCGCACGGTGATGCTGTTTTACAAAAACACCGAATCCGATAAGTTGCGCAATATTTCGATAGTCAATGCAGCTCCCGAGCAGGTGCGCGACCTCGACAACTCACGCTTTATTGATTATATTGCTGCCGAACTGAAACAGAACTACGACCGTCTTGACTTACGCGAAAACTACTCCATCATGGTACTGCCCGGTTACTTAGGATCGAACAGTATTTTGGAAAAATGGGCCAAGATTGCCTACGAAAACAAAGTACAGTTGTATACCGATTTTGTGGATTTGGAAAAACCCGACGATGTGGTGGATCTGTTCTTTACCGCCAACCATACCGGCGGCGACCCCTATCGCTCCAATACCTGTATGACCTGTAACTGGTTGGTAGGTCGCGCCCGATATGTAAATCTGGAAGAAGCCGACGACCTGCACGTATCACCTGCGGCAGCGCTTGCAGGCAAAGTGTACTACACCCTTATGTCGCAGGTAACAGCCGGCAAAAAACACGGTGGCATCAATGAAGTAGACGGCGTCGTATTCCCGTTAAAGAAAAGCGAAATATCCCAACTCGAAAAGATGGGGCTTATCCCGATGGTCAACGAATACGGAAAAGTGATGGCCTTTTCGGCCAAGACGCTCTTCAACGGCGACAATCTCGGTTTGCAAACCTATTCGGTAGTCCGTGTATTCGACTATATTGCAAAGGTACTGATCGATTTTCTCAACCGCCGTGCTTTTGAAAACTGGAACGTCAAGACCGAAAAAGATTTACGCATCCAGATTATCAAGTTCCTCGACGGCATCCAGGGCGCTGACAAATTGATTGAAAAGTTCAAAATCACCCGCTTCGAACGCGACCCCAAGCAAAAAGACAGGATATACCTCGATTTGCACATCACCCCGTATTTCCCCGCCAAGAGCTTCGTAATCAAATTAGACGGAACCAAAGGTGACGACGATGTAGACTGGGAAGCACTGTACGAACAGCAAGCCGGATAATTTTCTTTAGAGTGATGTTGCGGATTCTCCGCAACATCGCTCTATACATTAATATATATAGTAACCCAATAAAACACAATAATATGTTTGGACATAGAAGTTTTTTAATACTTGGCGGCGACAGCGCTGCTGACATCAAGAGTTTGATTAAGGGAGGCTACGAAATTTCAAAATGTAATTTTACATTTCAACAAGGCATAGACGACAAAGGACGTGTATCCACGAGAGTTTATGGTGGAACAATTCACATTGTATTACCCCAACTGCCACCCCAGGAAATAATAGAGTGGGCGATTCAATCAAGAAAGTACAACGATGGTGTGATTGTATTGCTCGATGCTGAAAATATTCCATTAGAGAAAATCTTCTTTAAAAATGCAAAATGTATCGGTTTTGAGATCGAACATGCCTGTCATGGAACGAGTTACTCTACCACAAGCATAGTCGTACAAACAGAAAGTATGACTGTCGGAAGCGGAATAACATTTGAAGGTGAATGGATAGTTTAAATAAATAAAAATGATAGATTATGGAACTTGATTTACTCCAACCGTTAGCTCACATAACGGCAAAATTCGTATTAGACGGAAAAGAATATGAAGTAGAACATTTCAAGATAGGATTTGTTCAACCGACAGATTACAGAGGACAACCTCAACATGAAATCAAAGGTGGCCGGATACATATAACATTATCGCATATTGCGGATGATAATCTGTACTTGTGGTCAAAAACCTCTACCATGATGAAAGGGGGTACTGTATTGTTTCAGACCGATTTAGGAATGACAGTGCTGCGCATCATATTTGAAAAAGGTTATTGTATTTATATGTCACGGGATATTGACGCCGCCAGAGGAAGCTCAACCACCATAACCATTTCTGCCGAAATAATCAGCCTGAATGGCGAAGAACATGATAATTTTTGGGCAGAATAAACAGAACAGACTATGGAACCGATTATATCAATGCAGGATTTTACAACGCTCTGTGGAAAAAAATGTTTCTTTAGCGGATATGTTTGGGATACCAAAGGAAATTTATTCCATGTAGATTCAATAAAACAGCCCAGTATAAGTCGTCAGCCTGATTATCCAAATCAAAACCGGGTGTATACTAATGGAACATCGTTTCATGGTACAAATAATATGATGACTATTACCTTAAAGGAAATTGGCATCGATGATGTTGTATATGATGAAAAAGGGTCTTTTATTTGTACAAAACAAAACAAGGATATAAACAGAAAAGGGGAAATATATATCAGAAGAAAAACTGATAGAACAAGTTATCAATTCAAAACGAAAGGACCATTTGATTATGAAATTACATTTGCAAATAAAGACATAGTTGAATATGAAGACATTCCGTTGAGGCAATCAACATTAACATTGTCTCTTGAGGCTTATTCAAAAATCTTTACGCATATTCTGTCTTTAGATCCACAAATCAAAGAAGATTTATCAGGAATCAGAAATAGGAAAGTTTCGATTCAATTTTACGGAAACGAGCTTCCTCTTAGAAAAAATCTCTACAATATGGAAATAAATGAAAGAGATCGTCAACCTTCTAAGACAATTGCATTTCAAAAAAATAATTTAATAGTTGCAGTAATAAATGTTAACGCAGAAAAAGATTATTGTTCTACAATATGGAATGTATTAAATATACTTGGGGTACATGAATTGGGGCATTTTATTTATCCTTGGTGGAATGATGTTGATCATACTCATTTTCTTAATTATTTATATCAAATGGGGCATTATTCTTGGGATAAAACCACAAAAGAATTAAAGGATCATGCAGAAACAAATTTAAATATTTTTTATCAAAAAAACAGAAGTGCGATATTCAACGAAATAGACAGTTGCGCATATAATCATGCTAATACATTGTATAATATGGGTATATATCCGGCGGGTACTTACCCAAATAATGATAAAATTTTTTTTGGATATATTACGGGCAAAGATAGTATTCGTGCAAATGAGAGAATTGCAAAACAATTACAACAAAGAACAATCCCTGAAAAATCACCTTTTGAAAAATGAAAATAAAAGAAGTATTACTTGTGAATTTGTATGTATTTTTTATTCTTTTTTGTTCCTGCAAACAGGATTTAACAAAGACTAATGAAATATTGATATTGGGTGAATGGCAGCCTGTTGAAGAAGAAATTGATGATTATTGTCTGCTGTATTACAATTTTATGGCAGATGGATTTTGCGATTATTATCCGGGCTTTTTCAGTTATTATGAACCACGGGTAATGGTTTTTGATGATCTTTCTATGAATTGTCTGGAGAATCAATGGTTGTTGCCGAACTTCCTTCGATGGGGTACTGCATTAAATAATGTAAAACGGTTTTATGGAAACAGGACTACTTATCAAATAGCAGGAGATACATTGAAAATATTCGACCCATCTACATCTGTTTGGAATGAACAACAAATATTATTTCTGTCACCGGATTCAATGGTTTTGTCGTATATAAATGAATGTCAGGAAGAAACCCTTGTATCGTTCGGGCGTTTATCATCTCCTGAGATACCTGAATCACCACCCATTGATCAGTTAATATTTTTTTATCCTAATACTGCTGAGTATGCCGACAAAATTTTTTCCATACAACGCAATGGTACATTAGCAAGCTACGGATATCTGACACAAAACGAAATCCTTATCGGGAAAATAGAGGAGGATGTATTTGGATATATAGAAAAACAGTTCAAAAGAGTTGATTTTTCCCAAATAGAGCCTTTTTATAGTTATTCTTCTAAACATTTTGCGCCAAAAATTGCTGTTTTACGCGGAAATGAAATGATGATAATATCGGCTATGACGGTAAATCCTATTTATAAAGAATTTTATCGGGCATATATCCCGGCACAATTTATTCAGGACATTTCATGGCTACGTCCGATTGCATTGAGAGAATACAAAAAAAACAATTTTGATGCAAGAATGTTTCCGTTTTGTGATTTCATAATCAGGGAATCGGATAGAAATTTGAGGAAAGTAGAATCGTTTTATCTAAGACAATTATTAATGAATGCTGAAAAATCCGATTGTGAATTTGAGCCGAAATATCGTTTTCAAAACAGCGAGATAAAAATTGAAACGGATGGGCGTTATTTCCGTTTCACAGAGGTTATCAATGTAAGTACAACGTTGGATATCGGGATTAATTTCATTGAAGATATAAATCGTATTTATGTAGAAACAGGTTATGTCCATTCAGACTGAAACACTTCAAGAAAATTCGGCGCCTTATTAATAATAAAGGAATGAAAGTTGTAAAAATGAAAAATATTAAAAAAACCATTTTATGGGCAAGTATGCTATTGGTTTCTCTTTTTTCCTGCAAAGAGGACTTGACAAGAAGAAATAAAGCATTGATTATTGGAGAATGGTATCCGATAGAAGATGTTGAATCCGGAGAGGAATTTCACATGAACGGTTACGGCTTTGATGAAAATGGAATCGTTGAAAATAAGTTAGGATTTATAGAATACTATTATCCTGAAGGATATGATTTTACATACCCTTTTAGGATTTTAGACGGCGATTATCGTTTATATTATGAAATTAGAAATATTATACGCTTCCATGGCAACTTCAGTACTTATACCATAGATAATGACACGTTGAAAATATTTGATCCTTCAATTAAAGAATGGAGTACGCAAACAATTAGTTTTCTGTCAAATGACACCTTGCTGTTAACTTCAACTAATGATTCTATTAAGCAAAAATTTACTCGAAAAATATATGAATTGGACAATAGTCGCCTTTTTGACCAGATTATTTTCTATTTCCCTCAATGGGGCGAATATAATTCATGTGAAAAGTTTTTTTCAATTGACTGTTCAGGAACGTTTATTTATAGTGAGCGCGATGCGCTCAGGAATAGAATTTTTACAGGTACAATAAAAGACGGAGAATTTGACAGGTTGGAATTATTATTTAAAAAAGCAGATTTACTGAGAGTTATTAGCGAGGTTGACAGTTTACAAAATTCAGACACCTATTACCAATATCGGAGTGGATTATATATGCCGCCTCCATTTCATAATTATGTTACTTTTGTTTCGGAAAACAAGCTATTTACTATTGAAGACCCTTTTAGGGAAATTTCATTACAGGAAAAGGAATTTTTTTGGGCGTACCTGTCCGGCTTGTATTTTCCGGAACAGGTACAATTTGTTCCGGAAACACTACATAATCAAGAACGAATCTTTTCCGATTTTAACGATTTTCATAACTTACGTATAGAGAAACCGGATTCAGCGTTGGATTTATATCATACCGAACGTTTCTACTTAAATATTTTATTACAAAACGCAACGTTGACTGATACAGTATTTGAGCCTTTATATATCCTGAAAGAATCAATTTCTTCAAAAGATAAAATAGAAACCGACGGTCGGTATTTCAAATACAAAACTGCCGGAGTAGCAAAGACGCTCGACATAGGGTTTAATTTTATTAAAGAAAATAATTTTCAAAAGCTCTTCAGGGAAAGAACAAACATGGAAAAAGATTGGTTAAATGCATCGTCATCACAGCAAAGAATAATGCTGGAATAAACACCTTTTTAATAATGAAACTAAAAGAAGCATTACTTGTACAATTGTACGTATTTTTCATTATTCTTTGTTCCTGCAAACAAGATTTAACAAAGACTAATGAAAAGCTGATTTTGGGTGAATGGCAACCTGTTGAAGGAATAAAGGATATTCAGCATTGTTACAATTTCATGGAAGATGGGTTTTGCGATTATTATCCCGGCTTTTTCAGTTATCATGATCCACGGGTAATGGTTTTAGATGATCTTAATTTATATTGTCTGGAGAATAGACGGTTTTTACCGGATTTTCTCCGGTGGGGTACTGAATTAAATAATGTAAAACGGTTTTATGGAAACAGGACTACCTATAGAATAGCAGGAGATACATTGAAAATATTTGATCCATATAGAACCGTTTGGAATGAACATCAAATACTTTATCTGGCATCGGATTCAATGGTTCTGTCGTATATTAATGAATGTCAGGAAGAATTCCATATACCTTTCGAACGTGTATCATCTCCTGAGATACCTGATTCGCCCCCCATTGATTGTTTGATATTTTTTTATCCTGAAATTTTTGGTTTAACCAATAAAATATTTTCAATACAGCGCAATGGTATCTTTATGAGTACCGGATATCAGACACAAAAAGAACTTCTTATCGGCAGATTAGAAGAAGAAGTATTTGAGCATATAGAAAAACAGTTCAAAAGAGTTGATTTTTCCCAAATAAAACCTTGTTATTGTTATTTTGAACAATACTTTTCGCCCAAAATTGCTATTATCCGGGGCAATGAAATGATGATCATACCGGCGATGACAGTAAATACAATTTATAAAGATTTTTATCGGGCATATATTCCGACGCAATTTTTTCAGGACATTACCCGGATACGTCCGATGGCATTGAACGATTATAAAAAAAACAACTTTGATTCAAGAATGTTTCCATTTTGTGACTTTATAATCAGGGAATCAGATAGATATGTGAACGAAGTAGAATCATTTTATCTAAGACAGTTGTTATTGGCAGCCGAAACAACCGACTATGAATTTGAGCCGAAATATCGTTTTCAGAACAGTCGGATAAAAATTGAAACGGATGGGCGTTATTTCCGTTTCACAGAGGTTATCAATGTAAGTACAACGCTGGATATCGGGATTAATTTCATAGAAGATATAAACCGTATTTATGTAAAAACAGGTTCAACGTGTATCGATTAATTATTATTAAGGGAAAAATGAAAATAAAAGAAGCATTAATTGTAAATCTGTACGTGTTTTTCATCCTTTTTTGCTCCTGTAAGCAGGAAATAATAAAGACTAATGAAATACAGATTTTGGGTGAATGGCAGCCTGTTGAAGAAGCAGGAGAAGAGCATAGTTTGCTTTGTTACAATTTTATGGAAGATGGGGTTTGCGATTATTATCCGGGCTTTTTCAGTTATCATGAACCACAGGTAATGGTTTTTGATGCAATGCATTGTATAGAGAATAACCGGGAGTTGCCGGATTTCCTTCGGAGGGGAACTGCATTAGATAATGTGAAACAGTTTTATGGAAACAGGACTACTTATCAAAAAACAGGAGATACATTGAAAATATTTGACCCCTCTACATCCGTTTGGAATGAACAAAAAATACTTTATCTGTCACCGGATTCAATGGTTCTATCGTATATAAATGAATGTCAGGAAGAAATCCATGTAACATTCGGTCGTTTATCATCCCCTGAGATACCTGAATCGCCTCCCATTGATCGTTTAATATTTTTTTATCCTGATCGGTTTAATAATACCGACAAAATATTTTCGATACAGCGCAATGGTGTCTTTATGAGTACCGGATATCAGACACAAAATGAACTTCTTATTGGGAGATTAGAGGAAGAAGTATTTGAGCATATTGAAAAACAGTTCAAAAGAGTTGATTTTTCCCAAATAAAACCTTGTTATAGTTATTTAGCACAAGACTTTGCGCCCAAAATTGCTATTATTCGTGGCAATGAAATGTTGATCATACCGGCGATGACGGTAAATCCTATTTATAGAGATTTTTATCGGGCATACATCCCGACGCAATTTTTTCAGGACATTACCTGTATATATCCGATTGCAGTGAGCGAATACATGAAAAATGATTATCATTCCATACTTTTTCCGTTTTGTGAATTTATAATCAATGAACCGAACAAATTTGTGTGGAAAATAGAATCGCTTTATCTAAGACAGTTGTTATTGGCTGCCGAAAAAACCAGCTTCGAATTTGAGCCGAAATATCGTTTTCAGAACAGCCGGATAAAAATTGAAACGGATGGGCGTTATTTCCGTTTCACAGAGGTTATCAATGTAAGTACAACGTTGGATATCGGGATTAATTTCATAGAAGATATCAATCGTATTTATGTAGAAACAGGTTCTATGGTAATAGAATGATATGAATTGCGAGAACGAATGATTATAAACAATTTAAAATTAAAGAACTATGACTTATCATGCAATGCTGAATTTTGAAGGGAAAGACTTTGATGTCATTTGGTGTGAATATGGTATTGAACGATGTAAAGACAGCGCAGGCAAACCAACTTCCGGCCTGTGCAAAGGCAGGATAACCATACTAATGAAATCGACCGGCGACTATACTGTCTTTAAGAACATGAATTCTTCTCAATCTACCCCCAACTCCGGAACGATTACATTTACAAAAGATGATTCGGAGTTAACGAAAAAGTTAACATGGGAAAACGGCTACATTGTTGATTACAAAGAAAAACTGGACGTAACAAGCACAATGCCCATGATGTTTCGTTTCACCATATCCGCCCAAACACTGAAAGTCGGAGACATCGAACTTAAACAAAATTGGGATGATGAATAAAGCGATTCAAATTATTGGATTTGTCAACTTTTAAAGTTATTTAAAATACTGAGGTACAGCAGCAAAAAAAAACATTTCGTTTTATGCAAACCGACCTCTCGATAACGGTTACGATGTGACTGACGTGGCTTTGCTGTAAAGTCGCTGAAGCGTTAATTCGGGCGGCAGTGTATGGGATTATCAGCAATATTATATAACAAAAAAATAACAACAAATGTAATAAAGGAATGAAAATTGTAAGATGAAAAATATTAAAAAAACCATTTTATGGGCAAGTATGCTATTGGTTTCTCTTTTTTCCTGCAAAGAGGACTTGACAAGAAGAAATCAAGCATTGATTATTGGAGAATGGTATCCGATAGAAGATGTTGAATCCGGAGAGGAATTTCACATGAACGGTTACGGCTTTGATGAAAATGGAATCGTTGAAAATAAGTTAGGATTTATAGAATACTATTATCCTGAAGGATTTGATTTCGCTTACCCTCTTCGGCATTTAGATTACTATATTTATCGTTTGAAATATGCAACCAAGAATATTATGCGTTTTCATGGTAACTTTAGTACTTATACCATAAATAACGATACCCTGAGCATATTTGATCCTTCAAAAAAAGAATGGAGTACTCAAACAATTAGTTTTCTAACAGAGGACACTATGCTGTTATCTTCAAAGAATAGTTCAATTCAGCAAAAATTTGTTCGAAAGATACATGCATTGGACAACACTCGCCTGTTTGATCAGGTTATTTTTTATACCTATCAATGGGGAGAATATGCTTCATGTAATAAGTTTTTTTCAATAGACTATTCAGGAACGTTTATTAGTGAGCGTTGTGATCTCCGGAATAGACTTTTTGTTGGAAAAATGAAAGACGGGGAATTTGACAGGTTGGAGTTATTATTTAAAAAAGCAGATATAAAGAGGATTATTGGTAATCTTGACAGTTTAAATAATGCCAACAATAATACGTCCTACAGAAAATGGGTAGGGCCATTAATGCCCCCTTCAAATGTAGATTGCATTACTTTTGTGTCGAATAACAAGCTATATACTATTATTGACGCTTTTCACGATATTTCATTTCAGGAAAAGGAATTCTTTTGGGCCTACTTGTCCGGTCTTTATTTTTCGGAACAGGTACAATTTGACACTGAAACATTACAATATGGAGAACAAATTTTTTCAGAATTAAAAGATAAAGAACGATTTTTTTCAGAATTTAGCACTTTTCATGACTTGCATATAGAGAAACAGGATTCCGTGTTGGATTTATATCATACTGAACGTTTTTACTTGAATATTTTGTTACAAAACGCAGAATTAAGTGATGTGGTATTTGAACCTTTATATATTCTGAAAGAATCTATTTTTTCAAAAGATGAAATTAAAACAGACGGACGATATTTAAAATACAAAAAAAATGGAGTAGAAAAGACGCTGGACATAGGGTTTAATTTCATCAAAGAAAATAATTTTCAAAAGCTCTTCAGGGAAAGAACAAACATGGAAAAAGATTGGTTAAATGAATCTACATTACAAAGAGAATAATTTCGGAAAAATCACCTTTTTAAAAATGAAACTACAAGAAGCATTAATTGTAAATCTGTACGTGTTTTTCATCCTTTTTTGCTCCTGTAAGCAGGAAATAATAAAGACTATATTTTATGGAAAAATAACGATTTAATTTATATTAACAGAGAAACTGGAGATTCAATCCCAATGCAAGATTATCAGTATGCAAAAGACAAATAAAATATTGATTGTAATAATAATACTAACAAAACTATTAAGTTCTTGTAATAGTAAAAATGTAGAGATAAAGTATTTTTCAGATGTAAAACTTATAAAAGAGCAACGTCAGTTTTTTTATACTAACGATACATCAAATTATGAATATACATCATTTTATCGAAATGGGCTTAAAGAAAGCCATGGTATTATTATTGATTCAAAAAAAGAGGGGATTTGGAATGAGTGGTATGGTGACGGTATATTACGGAGAAAATTATATTATGTGAAAGGAGAACTTGATTATCAAAACGAAAACAGAATATTACCTGAAGTTCTTTTTGAATGTGATTCATTACTTTATGGTGTGGAAAACAGAATGAAAGTAACTAATCTCTATCCGAATGAAAATATACCTTTTGCAGGTATGGATTTATGGATTTTAACTAACGATTCATGTTTTGACTATGGTTTTATTCCAAAAAGTGCAGATTCGGTTTATATTTTTTATTTCAGTCCAATTCTATTTAGCAGAATTGATACGCTATATATTAAAAATGTAACGAATTCCGAAGAGATTGGTTTTTCAATAGAAGATAGAGCTTAATGAACGAAAAGATGAATGGTTAAATACATCATCATTACAAAAAGAATAATTTCGGAAAAATCACCTTTTTAAAAATGAAACTAAAAGAAGCATTACTTGCACAATTGTACGTATTTTTCATTATTCTTTGCTCCTGTAAACAGGATTTAACAAAGGCTAATGAAAAACTGATATTGGGTGAATGGCAGCCTGTTGCAGAAGAAGAAGGATATGAGTATAATTTGCAGTGTTACAATTTTATGGAAGATGGAATGTGCGATTATTATCCGGGCTTTTTCAGTTATTACAATGAGAAAGCAATGTTATTGTATGATCGTAATATGTATTGTAAAGGACAGGAAGAGATGTCACCTGATTTCGTTTGGCGAGGTACCGAATTAAATAATGTAAAACGATTTTATGGAAACAGGAGTACTTATAAAATTGCAGGAGATACATTGAAAATATTCGACCCATCTAAATCTGTTTGGAATGAACAACAAATACTTTTTCTGTCGGCAGATTCAATGGTTCTGTCGTATATAAATGAATGTCAGAGAGAAATTCATGTATCGTTTGGTCGTTTATCATCCTCTGAGATACCTGAATCGCCGCCCATTGATCGGTTAATATTTTATTATCCCGAAAATTTTACTTCCAAGATTTTTTCCATACAACGCAATGGTATTTTTGTGAGTTCAGGATATACGACAGAAAATGCACTTTGTTTTGGGATGATTGGGAAGGAAGTATTTGAACATATTGAAAAACAGTTCAAAAGAGTTGATTTTTCCAAAATAGAGCCTTTTGGAAGTCATTCATATCAATATTCTGAGCCAAAAATTGCTGTTATTCGAGGCAATGACATGAAAATAATACCGGCAATGTCTGTAAATACTATTTACAAAGAGTTTTATCGGGCATATATCCCGGCGCAATTTATTCAGGATATTACGTGGATACGTCCGATTGCATTGAGAGAATTCAAAAAAAACAATTTTTATTCAGAAATGTTTTCGTTTTGTAATTTTATACTCAGGGAATTGAATGAATATTCGTGGGAAATAGAAACGTTTTATCTGAAACAGTTGTTAATGACTGCTGAAAACACCGACTGTGAATTTGAGCCGAAATATCGATTCCAAAACAACGAGATAAAAATTGAAACGGATGGGCGTTATTTCCGTTTCACCGAGGTTATCAATGTAAGTACAACACTGGATATCGGAATTAATTTTATTGAAGATATCAATCGGATTTTTGTGGACACAGGTTACGTTCATTCATAAACAGAACGCTCTCCCCCGTCCCGCCGTACTGAACCCGGTTCAAGACAAAATCAATCAAATCCATTAAATAAACGAATTAATTCCCAACCAGGTTGCTGTATTTGCTGTGGAAAGAACGAAAACTGAGTCTTCAGGGTCGAGTATATATTCCTTTGCGACAAAGATATTGGCAGGAAGAAACAGTTGGCAGAGGCTCTCTAATATCCGGTCATTTTTTTCGCCTTGAAGGAAATCTTTCATTTTCAAGGCCGACATGGGGCCGATCTGCACTTTCATATCGTAATAGCCATCGTTAAAGGTATTTCCCAAAATCAAATCTATACCTAACCTGCTTTCGCCTAATACGGACTCGAAAACGCTTTTCGACTCCTTTTTTTCTATGATGCAAGGCCGGATATGCACCGGTACGTTCAGAATCAATGTGAGTGATTCATCTATGGCTGTGAAACTGTTGCGTATCTTGTGCAGGATAGGGATGGTATGTAGAAACAGGACTGCCTGCTCACGTCTAAACAAATCCATTACCGGCCAGAACGCACGGAATATTTGCACATAGTTGGGATGGGATATACGTTTGTCGAATTTCATTTCAAGCAATGCAATATCCGTGAGCAGATTATCAATTTCTATTTCGAACAGTCTGAAAAATTTTCTGGCAAAAAATTCTTCTTCGCGGTGAATTTTGATTTCATCGATCATCTCTTCTTTGTCTTTGTTGACTTTACGGCTGAGCGTCTGATGAAAGATTCCTTCAGGTAAAATATCGTAAATGCTTTCTCTGTTGGATATTATTTGCAGATAATCCGATTGATCAGATTCAGCATAAAACAATGAAACTTCTTCAATATCTTTACCGTATCCTCTTTTGTCGGCTCCCTGTCGTGCGATGAGGATATTTGCCGGGTCATATCCCTGCTCAATCAGATGAGCGGCTACCACTTCAGCCTTGAAATCAGAATGGAGGGTATTGGGTTGACGGTCGGACGTTTCGAAGTCCAGTATCTTTTTATGCGTGATCTTTTCCACCTGATTAATCGAGTATTGTCCAGCCACTTCGTTGCGTCACGATGTCCTGTTTCTGATTTTGTACGGCAACCACCACATTTTCTTTGCGTTGTCCGATATATTCGAGCGAACTTAATTTGAGCCACAAGGCTGTGAATACGGACAGAAAACCTTCAATCCGTTCCATAATGATTCGTATATTGTTGTGGTCGTAGGGCGACTCGAGCATATTGGTCAGCAAATCCACAAAATTACCCGGTGTGACATCACTCCATTCGTAGAAGTATTGCAACATCTCTTCACGTTCTTTGCGGGGAATAAAGTTCAATGCAACAAAACAGATATGGGCAAATGTGGCAAACAGATCTGCTATTTCAATGGGTAGAAAGTACTGTCCCCTGTTCTTATATTTATAATAAACGGATACAACATAATTGAGGATATGTTCGCACAGCAGTTGCGTATTAACCGCCACCTTCATAGAACTGTCTCTTTCGAGAATTTTCTGGATTATTTTGTGCGACGACACTTCGATATCGTTCAGATATTTTCCGAAACGTTCATAGTAGGTTTTCAAGGCGGGATAGCTCAACATCGACATACAGGGTGGGATATAGCCTTTATCCACTTCATACCTGTTGCCGTTTTTGATAATATGTCCGATGATTAAGTTGTGCATACCAAGTTCGTCCGAGCTGATATGCCCTGTTGCTGTTACCGCCAGAATGTATTTTCTGTCTGAATATGGATGACGGGGAGGCGTTTCATCCGGGTCGGGAATGCCTTTCGGCACTCGTCCGAAAGGATGGACAATCAATATGACATCCCATACATTTTCGTGCGAATTTTCGTTTTCTTCAAATACATAATCCAATTTCAGATAGCCGGTAGCATCGCTCGGACTGATGTCGATCCGGCATCCTCCGGCGGTAATGGCGTGACAGCTTCGCAGTTCTATTTCAACTTTATTGGTGGTACGTTCCATTATTTCAAAATCGCTCGATGACTTTTCGTTTTTGTAGGGTGGCAGCAGACCGTAGTTGTAGCCGGTTAGCCTGATATTGACCGAATCACGTATCGAATCAATGAAATAATCTTCAGTACCTGAAAGGTGTTCTTTCGAGATTTTCATCCCGTCCACCCAGTTCATTAACATTTTTTTCGGAGGATAAAGCATAGTATTTAATTATTTGATTTCTTGTTTTTTATCTTCACTGACCCGCTTGGCCAGTATGGTATGTTTTTCTTTGATGCGGTTTTCGACCACAGTCAATTCGTGATCAATGTATTTTCGCGGAAGGAAAAACGAGCGTTTGACATAGAATATCCATGAATAGGAATCTTTCGGGTCTTCGTATTCTATCCGTTCGCGTGGGAATTTGTAATTATAGTCGGTCAGAAACATCTTGAACCATACGCCAAAAGGAATATTATCAGGCGCTTTCGCTTTTATCTTCATAGGCGCAACGTCGGCCAGCGTTTTGTACAGTTCGATTTCCATCACTAACAAGCGGTCGTAATCAGTAGGCGCCGGAAATGTCTGCGTTGACTTGGAATAATTCCATGTTTTGAAAATCTCCGGTGGAATAATCATGTATTTGTTGTATGTTTCCCAAAACAGGGGAGGAAAAATAAACGAAAGCAAACAGGTAGATGCCCATATCCCGTATTTTAGTTCGCTACACAGATTAAAAACCGTAGAAAACAATGCAGCGGCTATAAACATGATTACAAACTGAAAAAGGAAAATGACTAAGAAGGGGTTTTTCCTTTCGCCGTCGTCGGACGAATTTTTTTTCTTCATTTCCGGCAAATGTTTCCTCACAAAGATTACACCGTAATATCCCGCAAGCAGATAAAGCGCTTGTAACAAAATATACAAATACGGCATAAAAATGTAAGGGATAAACCCCAGCAATGCAGGCGCACAGAGTAAAACAGACATTAATAACACATAGAATATCAACTTTCTATTTGATAACAGCTTGTTTCTTTTAGCAACAAAAAAGGCAATAAATCCCATGACCATAGCCAGTATCGGCATCAGGAGGTAGGATGAAAGGAGTGTCGTGAAAGTGGAGTTCATTGTATATCCTGGTTTGAATGTGAAATAAATACGCTGTATTGATACATTTCGGGGGAATGTTGTTTGAGTAATGAAAGTAGCCGGTCTTCTACATCCTGCCGGCTCGAAACGTTCCGGCCACGCTCTTCGCGCAAAGTAACATGTACATCAATCGAACGAATCAATCCTTCTTTCGGGCGCGGACTGACGCGTATACCTTTCGTAACTGAGGCAGAAATAATCCGGTCGCCAAACTGCGCATAGCAAAAATTGATGATATCTTGTTGTGTATATATACTGTTTTTGCCGGTAAGCGCATACTTGTACATATCAGATGTCAGGTCGCGCCGTTGCTTCCCTCCATAGCTTTGTGTCAGGGTAATAAGCGAATCCGCAGCCATCAGACTGCTTCCGATCTCAGCCGGAAAACTCCCCGCCTTAATGCCGTTGGCTGATTCGCAGTTGGTAATCCAGTAATCCACATAAACATTTTCACCTATTTCGTTTGTGTCAATAACCATATACGACATAATATCCCTGTCGGTATGAACTGATTTCATTTTCAATTCGATAGTGCCTATTTCTTCGTCAATTTTTTTTACTATTTCATCCACAAACCCTTTTCCATACATCGCGAATGATGAATTTTCTTCGCGTAACAAATCTACGAGATTAGACAAAAATTCCTTTGCATTTCTGGAATCGAATCGTTCGATGCCTCCGCGTTTAAGGATATATGTTCCGTAATCTCCCTTATTATCATCGCTTTGGTTTGGCAAAGGGATATACCTTCGACCCTTCGAATCGGATACATGCTCGATTGATAGAAAATATTCATTTTCATCTGTTTCAAACCGGAACACAGATACGAGCGGGTTGGTACGTGCACTTTTGGCGTAGTATTTCCGGTTGATGACCGGAAAAGCATTGATTGACACGAAGAAATCTTCGAGGATATAGTTTTCGAAGCCGGGTGGAAGCGTTATTTTCAACCACAAAAGCGGCTCAGGCGCTTCATCTGCATGTATATTCGGAAACAAATCCGTCAATTCATCAGGCAATATACGGTAATTTTCCTTGCGGTTGATAATTTCGTCTTTAACGGTGATAAAACGGTGATTGTAATGATTCAGGATACTTTCGTCCGAAAGTGTCGAAACATCATAGCCTGACAGCGGAAAATAGTTGACGTTCGTACCCGGCACGCGGTAAATACCCGGAAGTATGGACAATCGCTTCCCGTCCAGTTCCCAACGACTGTATGGCAGCAAATTCAACATTTCATTTCTTTTTTCGATGTTTGGCAAATCGAAATAGAAGGACAGGTTTTTGATGCCTGTGACGGATGGTTGGATGCGAAGTCCGATCCAAAGATTGTCATTCAATTTTTCGGAACGCCCGATGCTTCTTGCCTTAATTTCTTTCGAGTTTCGATTGTCCATCCGGTAGCAAATACCGCCACATATCAGAGAGCAAATCTCTCCGTTGATCAGCCGAAAGTCGCCGGCCGGAGTAAAATTGAATAACTTCGATTCTTTTGTTTTATATTGAAAAGTGGATGTTTTGCTGACATGTGCTTGTTCTTCTAACGGTTTAGCATGAAGTATCAGGTGAGCGGGACGAACGGAAAGATAAATATCGGGTGTCAACGTGCCTGCAAGCCGCTCAAGCAGACGGGCTTCCATATTATTCATTTCGTTCGACAGTTTGTTGATTTCACTGGCAAGCGACTCAACCATCAACTTTAGTACAGGGTCGAAATTGTCAATGTTGCGGACACCCCATATTGCAGCCGCACTCTTGTACATACGGCTCTTTATCACTTCCTTGTAATATTTCGACTTGTCTTTCATGGTTAATCGGAAGTTAATGGTCCTAAATAAAGCGCATAATAAAAACGGCATTTTTTTCCTGAGCTGACGATTATTGCATCTATCTGTATGTCAGCCCTTTTACGAATTGAAACAGCGCCCGATAATTCATGCTGGTTTTTGACATCTAAGAAATTAACCTGCGTATCGAGTATCATGATTCTCGGTTCGTATTTGCCGGCAGCTTTAGCGATAAAGCTCATAAATTCGTTTTCCCAGCGTTGAATAGAAACGACATTCTCAAAGTCAAGAAACCAAATGCCGCATCCATATCCGGGGTCATACTTGTGTTCGCCGGGGCAGGTAGTAATAATCAGTTCCAGATTTTTATCGATTGATTCCGATTCGCTGCATCGCGATAAATCGCCGGATTCAAACAGGTGGGTAAACAGCAGGGGGGTCTTGTAAAAGTTCATAATATTAACTTAATGATTTAAGGCAATATATCACTGTTAATCCAGTAGTATGTTTCGCCGTTTGATTCGAATGTGACATTGTCTTCCCTGTGCAGATAATTATCTAATGCGTCGCGTTTTTTTATAAAATACAGTATCAAAGCATCTAATTCGGCATCTTTCATCACTTTTTTCCGTTTGATATCGCGGACGGTGTATCTGTTTAGTATTTTTTCGTGGGTCGGGTTTCCGACAATTTCCAATTCTGCCTGTGCGATCAGTTGATTTTTCAAATCCCACCATTTGGTTGTTGTTATTTTGTAAGAATTCAATAATCTCTTCATGAAAGCATTGTACAAATGACGACGGATAAAGAACGTGTTAATATATACCGGATCGTTGTGCTCGTCGACTATCAGTTCATTTTGTTGGGTATCGTCCGTATTCAGTTCGTCGTCGGGACAATTGCAGCGTTTTGCCTTTTTCGTTTCTCCCCGGTATTTATAATCCGGTTCGTATTGCGTTATTTCTTCAAGAAAATGTCTTGTTTCTTTCAGTTCGTTTTCGGAGACTAACAGGTGATAGTTCATTTCCCGGTCGGTAATATCCATATTAATGGTGGTGCTTGGCATGAACCATGCGAGATTTCCTCCGGGCATCCGGCGCAACAGTTCACGGTTAATCATCCACAGCGAATCCTTCCTGTTGAAAGACGTCCACAAATTGGTGTATTGACCATTCCTGACTCCAAATTCATTAAAAGCCCTGAACAGATGGGCAATAACAGATTCGTTATCCTGTCGTATTTCCATGGCAATCGAATCGATAGCCTGTGTGAGAAGGTCGGCTTGCATATCCTGATTTTTGGCCGGAAACAGAATCCAGCCTTGCGTCATGGTTTTTTGAGGGTCGAGCGCATAGACGTTTCGATCGCTTTCCCTGTACCGGACTTCGGGTTTGAACTGGCTTGTATAAACAAGCCGTTCGCGTCGTAAGTCCATGTCATATTGTGTGTAACTTTCTATCATGTTTTCGATCTGGAGGACAAAGTTATTGTCTTCGGTCGAAAGTCTGTCATTGTGCATCTGGTATCCCAATATCCGTCCGTTTGCTTTGGCTATGCGCTGCGCTAACAGACTGTCAGCCTTTTCACTGATATACCCGGATTCACCGATGACTACCAGCAAATACGTTTCTTCGGGACTTAGTTCCATCATATCTACAGCTTTATTGAGTCCCGACCATGCCTGATTGTTCGCTATCGGATAGTAATTGGGCATATTGTTCATTTCGTTTGTCAGGAAATCCATCAAACCGGTAAAATCATTTTTTAAGTCGTAAGTTTTCATTTGATGAGCGCCTGAATAATCTTCAGTCCGGTAGGTTAGCACCGCACCGAATTTATACATGAACGAGTCGTCTTCGCCGGTAAAAAAAGGTTGCAGGTTTTGCATTACGCTCATCAGTCTGGGATATTCCTGCAGCACACGCTCCCTTCCTTCGAACACAAAGATCAGGTTCATCTTCCGCAGGTTTTCCTCGAGTTTGAGAAAGTCGCTGTACATCACTTTATTCCCGTTCAAATTGAGAACGAAATCGAAGGTTTTGTTGATTAACGGAGCCGGAAAACCGGTTTGAAAACATGTCGCCGCCGAATCAGTCCGGAAAGAGCGAACGGGTGCGTAACGGAATACGGGATTGTTGTCCGAATATGATTTTATTTCCCTCGACTGGTTTGCATCAATTTTAAGTCTGTCAACGTTTTGCCTGTCGTTAAATGCAAGATTGTCGCCGAAAGAAGTATTCCGTAACGATTCGGCGTCAACAAAAAGCCGTTGTCCAATTTCTTTTATCATAGATGCGGAAATCCATCCCGGTACTTCGGCTTCGACATTTGAGGGGTCTACCTGCATTTTGCGCGACACAAGTATTTTCTTTCTATCGGCAGAGGATTTCAGGATATACAGAATTTCATGTACCGGCATTTTTTCGTTGATAATGGTCAGGTATTCATCTCTGTAGGCAAGTGTCGAGTCGGAATCGAAAAAAAGCTGAGGTTCTTTCACGGCAAGCGTATCCGAAACTATCGTTACGGCTTTGTTTTTAAATCCGGTCGCCATGTCATGGCTGGATTGTTTGGTTAGCAGCAGGTTTGAACGGTGAACCCATCCATAGTATTTGGCTTTTTTACGGTTTTTCATCAACCGTGCCTGCGGGTTGTCGGCTACAATTTCCGTATCGTACTTAACTAATTGTAAATAATCGCCTTTCTCGCGAATCACAAAAAAAGGTTCCATGAAAGACATTTGTTTCATCTTCACTTTTCCACCCGGATTTTGGTATGTATCGTTTTTGTCGCGGTCGGAAAAAACAATCCATGTTTCTCTGTTTAACTTACTCTTTGGCGCCCGCAAATCGGAAAAACAGTAATTCAGCGAATATTCACGTGGCGTTCGTTTGAGACGCGTAAACATGTTGACCGACCCGCACGACGGAAACAGAAGAACATATAACAGCGCAAAAAACAGGTATTTTGCTTTTTTATCGACTTTTTTCATATATCTATCACTCATAACCTTTTAGTTAGTTTAAAAATGGGCTTCAAACAATTTTCATTCATCTATCCTGGTCTGCATTACCTTAAATGTTTTTAAATAGGGCGGACGTCGCTCGTCCGGAAAAACAATCACTTCGAGAATGGTGGTAACGTTTCGGTCGATTATTTTTAACCCCTGGCAGTAGGAATAAAAATCGTTCGTTTTCGTATCGTTGATTGTGATGATTATATTCGGATTATTTCCGAGATATTTTGTAAGGATATAGTTGTAGTTCGTATTGAAAGGCTTTCCGTCAACGATGGCCTGCAGTCGTTCACGAATATCGTTTTCCGCACCGCTACGTGCATCAGTTTCGTATTCCTGGTATTTGGGAAGAATCGTAATTTCGTGCCTGACAGGATATTTAGTGTCTTCCGTCATCAATTCAATTTCGTACTTGCCGGGGCGGTCGTAGGCATAAATGGTCACCTGCTCCCGTGCATCGGTACGGCGTGTTTCGCCAAACGACCACCTCCATTCTCTCGCATAACCTACTCCTTTGAAAATGACATATTCACCTTGCATCGCAGTGTTTGGAGCAATAATATGTATCAGCGAATCGTGTTCAAAATGAACAGGTGGCCTTACATTGACAACAAAACTTTTTTGATTGTTTTTGTCGACAGTTACCCTGACACGATACGAGCCTGTTTCCGGATATTTATATTCGCCCGCTCTGCTGAATGATGTTTCGCCGTTGCCAAACTCCCACATCCATTCCGATGCCCGGTAGGTGCTGTCGGAAAAGTGAATCGTTTCGCCGAGGTAAAGTTCCTGCGGAGTCACAAGCGCAACAGGCTCTCCCCTGTTCAGCAAAAAGCGGATGATAAGGGCAGTTGAGATAGATACAAATGCCACTACCGCAATGATATACAATTTCGAGTTGCTTATTCTTATCATACTTTTTCAGTTTATTTATTTCCGCATTTATCGTCTTAATTTGGCGAAATCATCTTTTTTAGTGGCAAGACCCAATTCACACTCTTCGATGTTTTTTGTAAAAATATCAATGTTGTTGTTGAGCGTCCATAGCGTCCGTTTGTCGGCATACCAAATATAATAGAAATCAGCGATATGCAGGAACGATTTGTACCGTGTATCAATTGATTTTCGTTCGTACATATCTCTTAAGTCATTGAGTAAAAACTTAATGTTGTCTTCTTCGTAAATCGCAAGTACGCCGGGATTATGTTCATTTATTTTTTTATAAAGCAGATCAATGGTTGCTGCATATTGTTTCTGGTCGTTACGGTATTCGCTGATGCGTTTCATTTTGTCTACAAAATAATCCTTCCGCCCGATAGAACCAAAATTGGAATTATTCAAAAATATGGCTAAGCAACAAACGACCGTGATGAGTAAAAAAAGGATAACGACATATCCAAATCCCATTACCTTTTCTTTTTGAGCCATTGTATCATTCTTATTCATAGTTATTTGTTTTTTCTATTTATAAATCAGCTACCGCTCCTGTTAAAAAGTCGCCGCGACAAATCTCTGTTGCTGTTAATACATCGTGTATAATCATTCCGTAAGAGGTTCAATTTGACTTCGGCTGTCCGGATGGAATCTTTAAGTTTGAAAAAATCATCCATTTGTAATGATAAACGTTTATAAATCAAACAATCCTCACTATTCATTTCCTCCAGACTTTTTTGAAATTGGCTGGTTCTCATGCTGAGCGAATTGATCATAAGCGGTTGATTGATTTGCATATTATCCGGATCTACAAGCGTCGAATAATAATAAATCGAATCAATGCGTTCTGTCTGGATGATTTGCGTAATATGAAGCTGGTCATATACTGCCGACTTGGCAAGTATCTGACGCATCTCCACGACAGAAGCCTTCATAAATGAGGCATACATGCAGACAGCAAGCGCAACCGAACATAAAAGGTAGGCCGAAAAATGCAGTATTGCCTTTTGAACATCTTTGTTGTTTTGTACATTCATAAGCGTTTCATACTATATCGTTGTTAATTCGTGCTTCAAAAATATTAATTGTTTTTGACTGTGCAAAATTTATTCATTTTTTTTATACATTAATTTATTGTGTGCTTACCGTTTCGGATGCTAATTGAATATGCTTGATGAAACGGATTCCTTCCAGTTCGGTTGCAATGCGTCCTGAAATTCTGATAATCTCTCCTGAAGTACCTGTTGTGTAAGTCGATTCGTATGTGCCGTTATGTTCAGGCACGATTTTCATGATTTCACCCGACAGGCAGGTTTCATTTTCATTGGTTGATGCTACCTGATACAGATAGGATTGATTCATTTCTCTTTGCGGAAAATTATCCCATCGTATCAGACGTACTTCATCTTTTGCAGTTGGGGTAAAAATATCTCTGAAATATAGTTTGTAGAAAGCGTTGCGGTAAAGAGAAGCGATAAACTTCCTGCTATCGGCCAAATTATTTTCCGCAAACCGTAAATACCGCTCCAACTCTGGCGAAGGCATACGTTGCTGTAATTCAAGCGCGTTTTTTCCCCATTTCTCTACTATATCGCTGAAATTCATCACATCTATTATTTTTAACTGCGGGGATACCAGCAAATGAACCGGATAATAGCTGTTGCCTGCTTCAAGCATAATCTTGTCCATCAGTTTTTCGGGCGGTTTCCCGTTGAGAAGCGTTTCCGTCCGGTTAAGTATAAAAACATACGTGTCCTGCTCATTATTGAGTTGGGCGTCGATATGCCATTTTTCACTAAAGACGGAATGATAATGATCTCCACCCTCAAGATTGTCTGTGTCATACCTGATTTCTAACCGGTAAACAGCTCTCATTAAGCCAAATAGTATTTTTTTCATTTCAGTTGTTTTAATCATCATCCAAAATCGTCCATCCACCTGTATCAAGTTTTTCTTTTGTTAATATCTGCATCGGTATATTCCCTGACTTCTGCCCTCTTCATATAGCCGTAAACCGTTTCGGTACGATCTAAGATTATGGCGTAGCCGTCCGGGCCGGCAACCGGACTTTCGACCGGCTTTACGACTTCTACAAAGTAATAATCATCGTGTCCCATTTCGTATGCAATGAAGGTTTCGTTTGTGCGGATGGTGTCGATGTCGTAGCTGTCGGGAAATGGTTCAAGGTAGAGCAACGACTTGTTTTTATTTACGGTGCCTTTGAAAGAAGTACCGACTTTTTCCAAAGTAGGCATTTCGCGTTCAGGATTTTCGCAGAACTCACGAAGGACGGCGTAGCCGTAGTAATTATTGGAGCGGATTGTGTCGAGGGTTAACATCCGATTTCTCCCGTCACTCCCGCCCAGCAAATTTCTATCTAACTGTCCCGAAATATATTGAATAACAATTTTGTTGCTTGATGTATCCTGAAGTTGTACCAAAAACGATAAATATGCGGCAATATTTCTTTCCTTTGTATGTATTTTCCATGGACGTAATTCGTCAGCTTCATAATCAACAGGATAGGACAATCGCCCAAGTGTACTAATACTTGAATGATCTACCCATAATTCATTCTCTGTCGGTTTTATCCTACGTCCTTTTGCACCGTATTCAATTAATCCCAGACTTCTGCCTTTATTCATTTGTTCAATGATAAAGAGAGAAATCAAATCTTTTTTTATATTGGATACCTGAACCGGCATTAATTTATTTCGTATCCTAATATGAAGTTTATAAGAGTCAATAGATGTTTGATTCAAAATTGCAAGTTTAAAACGGGAGTCTATATTGTGAATAATTGTCGGCTGAGTACTCATATTAAAACTATATATTTCTTCAATAACGTCATAAGCGCTAAGTATAATATATTTTATGGTTGAATAGAACCAACTGTCTTCCTTGACAAGAATTTCGTAAAGATTCTGTGCATAATTTTCTATAACATGATAAGCATTTGTGTCGTTGTAGAACAAATACCCCCGAAGCGGTTGAAACATCTTGTAAATAGCATACAAGTCTTGTGGAAATGGGTCATCATCAAAAGTGCGCCAAAAACCGGAAATAGTTTGATACTTTACAGACAGCGTAAATGCGCTTTCTACATGCCCACCAAACCAAATCAATGCATCGTCAGGATAATTCAGCACATCTACTCCCAGAATCATTTTTACCCTGCGGCGAAAGCGTTCGGGAGAAAGGGGTGGAAATGCTTTGTATTGTTCCATAGCTTCAGCTTTTGTTTGCTCTAATGCAGTGTCAGGAATAAATGCGAGCAGTTTTTCGGATTGTCGTTTGTTTGTCACGGGTTGAGCTTGTTGCCCGAATACAGGACTATATGTCGCTCCAATAAGCTGAAGCAATGTAAAAAACAAAGCAGTCATGCCGTTTTCAAACCGGTAAACGACTTTCATTGAGCCAAATAGTAGTTTTCCCATTTCAATTGCTTTAATCATCATCCAAAATCGTCCATCCACCTGTATCAAGTTTTTCTCTAATCCGGTCTTTGTAGACAAAACCAAGTATACCATTTCGGGTTTTCACTGCACACCAGTTGCTGTTCGGAACTTCCCAGTAGTCAAATATTTCTTTTTCAACAATCTTGCCCTGTATGGCAGATTGGGTATTCATTTCCTTGCGAATATTGACGAAACCGTCCGGGTCGATGATAACACCCTGTTTGCTATTGGCCGCTGATATGGTTTGCGACAATTTATCCGCATCGGTATATTCCCTGACTTCTGCTCTCTTCATATAGCCGTAAACCGTTTCGGTACGATCTAAGATCATGGCGTAGCCGTCCGGGCCGGCAATCGGACTTTCGACAGGCTTTACGACTTCTACAAAGTAATAATCATCGTGTCCCATTTCGTATGCAATGAAGGTTTCGTTTGTGCGGATGGTGTCGATGTCGTAGCTGTCGGGAAATGGTTCAAGGTAGAGCAACGCCTTTTCTGTATTTACGGTGCCTTTGAAAGAAGTACCGACTTTTTCCAAAGTGGGCATTTCGCGTTCAGGATTTTCGCAAAACTCACGAAGGACGGCGTAGCCGTAGTAATTGTTGGAGCGGATTGTGTCGAGGGTCATCATCCGATATGTACTCCCACTCCCACCCGTTAAATACCTATCCAACTGTCCCGATAAATATTGAATAACGAATTTGTTGCTTGATGTATCCTGGAGCTGTACCAAAAACGATAAATATGCGGCAGCATTTCTTTCTCTTTTATTTATTTTCCATGGACGCTTCTCCCTTTCATCAAAATCATAATGATCGGATAAACTTCCAAGTTTATGAATATTTGATTTATCCACCCATATTTCATTCTCTGTTGGCTTTATCCGACGTCCTTTTGCGTCGTATTCAGAAAACCCAAACCTTCTGCCTTTGCGCATTTGCTCCATGATAAAGAGAGAAACCAAATCTTTTTTTATATTGGATACCTGAACCGGCATTAATTTATTACTTATCCAAATGTTAAGTTTATAAAGATCAATAGATGTATGATTCAAAATTGCAAGTTTAAACCGGGAGTCTATTGTGTGAATGATTTTCGGCTGCGTACTCATATTAAAATTAAACATTTCTGCAATAATGTCATAAGCGTAAATTATTACATATTTTACAGTTATATCGAACCAACTTTTTTCCTTGTGAAGACTTTCGTAAAGATTCTGCGCGTAATTATCCAAAACGTGATAAGCACTCGAATCGTTGTAGAATAAATACCCCCGAAGCGGTTGAAACATCTTGTAAATAGCATACAAGTCAAGTGGAAAAGGGTCATCATCAAAAGTGTGCCAAACACCGGAAATAGTTTGATACTTTACAGACAGCGTAAATGCGCCATCATCATACCCACCAAACCAAATCAATGCATTGTCAGGATAATTCAGCACATCTACTCCCAAAATCATTTTTACCCTGCGGCGGAAGCGCTCTGGAGAAAGGGGTGGTAATGCCTTGTATTGTTCCATAGCTTCAGCTTTTGTTTGCGCTAATGCAGTGTCAGGAATAAATGCAAGCAGTTTTTCAGATTGTCTTTTATTTATCACGGGCTGTGCTTCCTGTCCGAATACAGGATTATATGTCATTCCAATTAGCAGAAGCAATGCGAAAAACAAAACGGTAACAACAAAAATTATCCACATATTTTTCATTTTTATTTAAGTTTATTCTTGATTTTGATCTTGATATTGTGAGGCTTTTACCAGATCATAATACCGGTAGAAATTTATAGAATTACGATGCCCTGGTAATGTAACAGGATCACTTGCTTCATGTTGAATAGCATTTCGTTCATCAATACAAACAAAATTCAACTGTCTGATATTTTTTACAATTTCTTCGCCTCTCTTAAAAACTTTATTATGAAAATCATTATGAAAACCTTTTTGCCCCCAATGTAGATTAAAAGTTAGACAACCGGTAGAACTATTACTGCCTCCATTATGAAAAGCAATGCCTTCACGTATTCTTCGGTTGGGTGAATCAGGATGTCTTTCACTTTCATTATATATCTGGATATTACTTCCTGTAGATATTCGTGATGCATATACTCGAAATTTTGGTTTATCATTTTCATTTGGATATTGGTAATTTAAGAAAAACTCACCAAACGGACACTCCATATTCTTATCATATCTTCCCGGAGAGATAGTTTCATTAGGTTCTCTTCGATATTGCACTACATTAGTGCTACTTACTAATTGCCAGGCATCCCTGCAAATCACATTGTTGCTTTCACCATCAACATTGAAACAAGTCTCTTTGGGATGCACCTGTAATAAAACTTTACGGATCACAGAACTTTTAGCATAAGAATTATTATTTTCATCCTGAAACAAGCAAATTAATGGTTTGGTATCTGAAAGCATCGCTTCACTTTTGTTAAATGTATCCTCTAAATCAGTATCTTTCCTTAAATGCAGTCCCTGTGTATTATGGTCGCTTGTTGTCAGGTAAGAGGCTTCCTCCAATGTGACCAACCCGCATTTCACCAAATCACTTAGTTTTATCTCATAAACATGAAAAGGATATACCGTGTATTGGACATCAACACCTTGAGCTGTGTAATGATTTGTTCTACAATCCCTTACCTCTCCAACCCCCTCAATATGACACATATATCCAATCGTGAAATCTGTATAGTGTGCAGGGATTACTCCTTCTATACGTCCATCGTCCACAACAACAGGTACTGCGCCGTTGTTGGCTGTTTGAGAAGCAATTTCAATAGCGGTGACATTCAATTCCATGGTATTCCCTGTTTTTATCAACATAACCGGTTTGCTATCCCGAACGAAAGGATGGGAAACGGATGCTTTTAGGTTAACAGTACGATTTTGATCGATTACTTCATTCAGATTATTGATTGAACAATAACGTGCCAACATGTCATTCATGCTGACAGTAACTGTCCGATGGTTGCGGTGTAGCGGTACACGCATTTCCAGTAATGTGTGGTTTTCATCTGAAATACGTAAATACACTGTTTCGCTGTACAGTCCGGTTGTTTTGATATGCACATACCTGAGATCGTTCATTTCTGCCGTGGTTTGCAGGCTTTCCTGTTGTTCCATATCACAGATTTCATTACTGTCCGACCAATATACAAAACGAATACTCTCTTCTGCATAAACATGTACATGCTTGATGGTTTCGTGATAGGAACTATTCGAAAAACTCACATTATCTGCTCCGGTTTCATCATTTTGAACAAGAGCATGTATATAAAAACTTGTACCTGTCAGTTCTGTTCCCGGATTAACCGTAAAATACACAAAACCGCCTCTTACATCAGTCTGCGTTACCTGCAATGTCTGAATACTTGCAATGTCATTACCCCGGTTGTCGTAAAAATTCAGGGTGATGGTAAAAGACGGAGCAGTTCCTTCTTCTGCATTTTCAGGCAGGGAATAAACAGGGTTTTCTCCTATTTCACAAGTGAAAACATCGTCAGGGGCATCCACAAGTGTCACTGTTGTCGGGCTGGTACGGTCAATATCAGCGCCGTCCTCCGGATGAGGTAAAAGGGTATTTACATGAATGGAATCCGGACCTCTTAATCGTTTAACCTGTGTGCTCATACTGTGATTTTTTGAACGGTTATCTTTATTTCTTCTTCCTGCTTCAGGCTTCCTGCAGGATCGAGTTCCTGCTGATGTTCGCCGGTAGCGTTTTTTATATGCAACGGGCCGGGAATTTCTATCTGTCCATGGAACATGATGTCTATACATTCTACGCCGCTTATTGCACAGGTTGCCTTGCTGTCGGGCATCAGGGGATAGGAATTTCTCTGAACACGCATTCCCTTATACACATTCGACCAGTTAATAATATTAGGTACGCATGGTTTAGTATAAGGCGAACTGCTCTTACATGTACCAAAACCGGGCGGATAGAATGTGTTCATCAATTCGCGGGAAGTAGCGATTTTACGGTTGTTATGGTTCAGTATGACTAAGTTGTGGCTATTTACTTTCAGCATACCGGGAGAAGTGCCGAATTTACACATACATACCGCTGTATCGATAATGAATTGCTTTCCCATCGTTTTTTACATTTGTGCAATGTCTACAATATCTCCGCTTTTAAGCGTAATCTTTCCCGTCGCTTTTACAAACATGTCTTCATCGATGGCGTTTACATCAATCTTACTCCCTTTGATGCTGATTTTCCTGTCGACCGTCATAACCATATCTTTGAGAACGTCCACACTCATTTTACCCTTGACCTGTGTGTGTTGGTTTTCTTCTACATACGTATTTTGATTCTTAGAGGATGTAACGAGTTTTTCACCTGCGCTTTCCGTCTTGTTTTTTCCTGCGCTTTCTATCATGTCTTCTCCGGCCGACATACGGATATTTTCTTCTGCCTTCATATCTATGTTTTTCGCATTGATACGCACGGTTTCGGGGGCAGATATTTCGATTGATTTGTCTTTTGTGCTGATATGTATGAGGTTTCCGCAATCATCCTTAATCCTTATTCCCCATGTGCCGGTTACATCGTCGTTGAATTCAAGGATATGGCCGCTACGTGTTTTGATGCTTTTGACATTGTTATCGGCCAAACCTCCTTCTCCCTTTTTTTCGGGGAACATGCTTGCCGATACAAAAGGACGGGACGGGTCGCCGTACTCAAAATCGAGCATCACCTGATCATCAATCTCCGGAATAAAGACGTGACCGCGATTTTTGGGAAATGCTCCCGATGCTCCGGCATCTAATGAGGCTACCCTGATCCAGTTGGTGGTCTTGTTCGTTATTTTCTGCCACTGCGTTTGTACTTTTATCCGGCCTCTTTTTTCATCATCTACATTTGCTCTTACCCAGGCCAACTGGGCGCCTGCTTTCGGGTAGTTTACCGGTTGCATGGGGATGTTTTCGACTTTGGATGGAATGGCGGTGAAGGTATTGATGTATCGGCCTTTGATATCAAATTCGTGCACAACGGAGGTGACAA
>Ga0082212_10001369_pt1 | contig 35857 bp, 27 predicted proteins | sample TergutNt197P3_FD_71548 | JGI IMG/M metagenome (GOLD analysis project Ga0082212, IMG submission 71548) | Neocapritermes taracua P3 segment gut microbial communities from Petit-Saut dam, French Guiana - Nt197 P3 | ecosystem: Host-associated > Arthropoda: Insects > Digestive system > Gut ...
CATCCGGTGAGCGGGTTCGTCCCGTTGTGGATCGCCATGTTCATTATGCCTACAAGGTTGCTGAAGCTTTCCGCGCCGCTGCTCCCGCTGGCCGACCACTCCGTGCCGCACCCGGCGGGCTCGACGCATCCGATTATGCAGTAATCATTTGCGTCTTCCTGCGACAATCCGCGCTCCATCAGGCACGGGATTATAATGTCGTCGTTTTCGAATATCGGCATGCCGCCCGCAATCTTCGAGGACTCGATCGCATGCTCCCAGACCTCGGATGGCGTATCGCCATGGATACGCACTGACAACGACGGTATTGTCAAAAACAGCCTTGCGTATGTCTGCAGAAACATCAGCGTCAGTGCATTCGTCGCGTCCATTCCTTCTTTGTCTACGCCGCCGACTGTGAAATGGTGCCCGCCGTTTTCATAGTGGTATGACGGCCTCACGTTCCTTGTTCCGGGCGCGTTTGACGCCGCGAACACGAAAGAAACGACGAAGTAATCCCCGAGTTTGAGGATAAACGCATCTGTGAGTTCCTGCGCCTGCTCGACAGTTAAAGTGCCGTCGCTGAGCTCTTTTTCTATGAAATGTCCGCAGTACTGGTCCATCCTGCCGAGCGTGATGCCGTGCGCCTGCGCGTCCATATGCAGCAGCAGTTGGTATATGATGATGATCTGCATGGACTCCCATGCTGTGCGCGCCGGGTTTTCGGCGATCCAGTCCAGAGACTGCGCCATCTTCTCAAGCTCCGCCCTGCGTTCGCCCGATGCTTTTGAAGCTTCTTCCCTGGCCAGGGCCGCATACCGCTCCGTGAGCAGCTTCGCACCCTGCGCGACGAGCCTTATCGAACGCCACGTCGTGAACTTCTTTGCGTCGCCGCCGAAAACGCGCCCTTCGATAGCGCCCATCCGCTCGTTGGCCTCGCCAATAATGTGCCCCCAGCCTTTGTCTATCACTTTCTTGTAGTTCGGGCAATAGTGGCCTTGCGGCATTCCGGCGACATTCCTGCTCCTGTTTCCGAATGTGGTGCAGTTGTCGCCGGTGATTTTCCATATTTCGTCAGGCAGCGCCGCAATAACCGTGGAATGTATCGTCCTGTCGCGCCAGTATTCGACTGCGTCCTTGTACACATCTTTGTCCTCGGGTGTGATGTATAAATACGCGCCGGGGCTCTGGTACTGGCTGACGAAGTCCTCCTCCGGGAGATTGAGCAGCGCTTCGAGCCAGCTTGTATCCCACTCGATGTAGTTTATCCCGCTGCGCCATTGCCGCCCTACGTTTCCTGCGAACATCGCGCCTTCTTCGATGCACAGCTCATGCTTGCTGCACCACTCATAGAGCGCGCCAGCTCTTTTAAGCGCTGCGACCTCGGCTTCATGCGTTTTATAGTACTCTGTATAGATCCTCGTGCGCTCGGCGTCCATGATGACATGCCCGTTATCATGCTCTTTGCGCATCTCCTTTATCCGCTGTATACGCGGGCTGATCGCTGCTGGTTTATACATGATATCCCGACCTCCTAGTCATGAGCAACGTGCTGCTCGCCGCTAATGCTTGATTCGCATGTATGCAAATAAGTTCTTTGCCGATTATTATACCAATTACCGACTACAGTTACAAGTGCTGCGGGAATGATGTGCGGCGGGAAAAATGTCTCTTTTCAGGATGACATTACAATAGACTCACGCCAGCCCAAGCCACCATTTTGAGCCGGGGGCGTCGTCCCGGGTGAAGCCGTTATCACGAAGTTGAGATGCGCGTTCATCGACGGCTTCAATCAGCTTTTCTACGCTGCCGTTCCACGCCTTGAAGTCTCCCGGCGCCGTGTTTGGCCTCGTCCACGGGCACATCATGATGCAGACACAGCAGTTCGTGCCTTTCTCCAGATTCGCATATGCCACGACGCATTTCTCAGCGTCGAACGGCCACTTCTCGTAGCCGTTGTAAAGCTCTTTGCCTCCCTTTGATATAGCGCCGCCAATGCATTGGTTCGCACAAATGCCGCAGCGCTCGCAGTATTCCTGGAGGCCAAAGTCGATGGGCTTGTCCGGCAGAAGCGGCATATCCGTCAGGATCGCGGATGATTTGAAATCCGCGCCGAAGAATGGATTCAATGCGATTCCCATGCGCCCCGCTTCAGCCAGCCCCGCCGCTATTATCAAAGACGGCATCTGGTTTTTACTCTGGCGGCCGTCTGAGCTATCTGCGCCGAAACCGAGTGTCTGTATATATGAGAGCATGGTTTCGGATATCATGGTCAAGTGCAGATAAGTACGCTGTGCTGTTGCGTCGACTATCATATCCTGCCCGTCCGTCGCCATAGTGGTGGCAAGGTCGTTCCTCTTCAGGAAAACTATGGCGGTCGTATACTTGCTTGTGTAGGGATTTCCATCAGCATCGTCCGCGAAAAAGCTTGCGGGGGGCGCCTGGCAAATACCGACGGCGTCAGCGCCGAGGAAGTAAGCGAGAGCTTTCACGTTCCTGCTCAGCACCGCCGGGTCGTCCGGAATATCAAGTTTAGGAAGGCCGTCCGGGTGCGGGCCTTTTGCGACTGCTGGCGTTACCCCGGACATGCGGGAGCGGACGTCCGCGATTACAGGCCCTAAAGGATATCGGAATATGAAGCTGCCCGCCTTTTGCGCCATCTCTGGCCCCAAAGCGCCCCGCCCAATGCGGACTGCCGCGTTGTCAGCCCTGAGGCGGCGCTCCACCGGACCGGGAATGGCCACCGTCGGTTTGTCGACACGTTTCAACAAGTGGTCCGGATATGGTCCCAGTTGCCTGTCATCCTTCAATATTGCATGCTTTGCATAGTCTGTCATATTCTATTTCCGTCCTTTCTTGCGCGAGTAGGCACAATATTATGCAGTCATTTCACTATGGGGGCAAAATGACCACATATATCGTGACACTACCTTTCCCCGGGTTTCCATGATTCACCTACTGTCAGGCCCCATTTTGCGAACATTTCATTATAGAACGGGGCTCGCGGGAAATTCATGTTCATGTCGAAGTTCAATCCCGCGTAATCAAAACCAATCTTACCCAGCGTTCTGACACCGTCCATCAAATCCTCAAGGCTGTCGCCGCGCAGCGAGAAAATCATTTCGTCCTCGCCTGTAAGCCCGCGCTCGTACTCTCCGGGGTCAGGAATCGTTACGTTGAACTTCTGTCCATTCAGCAGCGGGATCGTAGAATAGCAGCATGAGGCGATCGTATCCGGAATTACGCTCCACATGTCGCTGGTCTGGTACTTCGCGGCCATTATCAGTGAGCGCAGCTGTGCCACGCGGCAGTAGATAACAATTACGTCTGGGGTGAACTCGCAGCTTTCAAGCGGCGCGACCGCGAATCCCAACGGCGCTTTATCTGTTTGGAGCCATGGGTATTTCTCTTTCATGAACTGAACACTTTTTTCCGGGTCCTTCATGAACAATTTCGTTCCCATTGTGTTGAAGTCATCTTCGTCCAGAGGGCACAGTTTGAAGCATGCAAGCGGCCAGAGGCACCAGTGGTCTTCCTTGAGCATCGTAAGCGCCTTACGATTGCGCCGCACTAGCGAGAACGCCTGACACATCGCAGGGTTTATACCACTGTCGCGGGATGGCTGCGGCGAATTTGCGGGAATTTCGCTTTCATCGAAAATCATCTTAAACGCGATTGGTGAAAAACGCAGCATGAGCGTGTTAATAAGTTCCTTGCCATACTCGTTGCAATCGGAAATACTGAGCATTGTTTTACCTCCTACTCTTTGTCGGAAAATATCTGGATTACTTGCATAAATTATGGAGCTTCTTGGTATCCCTCATATACAATAAACTCCGACGCCGAGATGAACTGACCTATCGTCACGGCGTTTTGTACTGCATCGACGATTGCGCGCTCTATTGCGCGGGTAGCTAATACGGCCGCCGCGTCCAGCGTAGTCGCGACTTTTCCGGTACACATGGCAAAAACCGTATCGCCGTCAAAAACAGTATGGGCAGGCCTGACCGCCCTCGCAATTCCGTTCTGGCTGACAGCAGCCAGTTTTGTCGCCTGCGCCTTTGTCAGCTTCGCGTTTGTGACTATGCACGCAAGGACAGTGTTACCGCTGAAAAGGTCGGCGCTCTCATTGTACTTCTCCAGAAATGCTGTTTCACTGTCTGAAAAACCAGTACCGCCGGCTGAGCGCAGGCCGGCGATTTTTTTGCCCGTCTGGTTGTCATACACATCGCCAACGCAATTGACCGCAACGACCGCGCCAACGCATAATTCTTTATGCCTCAGCGCAAAGCTGCCTACGCCGCCTTTCATCGCCCTGTCTGTTCCGCATATCGTTCCAAGCGTAGCCCCGGCTCCGGCACCGTAATTCCCGCTTTGCCACAGCTGGCCTGCAAATGCGTTTTCGCAAGCGCCATATCCCATATCAGCATCCGGGCGGACCGAGAAGCTGCTGCATTTCAAATCGAACAATATCGCCGCGCATACATTGGGCACCATCGTCTCGCCCACGTCGCGCCCGATTTTCTGCTGTTCGAGAAACTTCATCACCCCGCCGGCGGCGTCAAGCCCGAACGAGCTCCCCCCCGACAGCAAAACAGCGTGGACCTTTTCCCTATTGTTCACAGGATCCAGCGCATCTGTATCCCTTGTTCCCGGAGATCCGCCCCGCACATCAACACCGCATACCGCGCCTTCTTCGCAAATAACGACCGTGCATCCAGTCGCCGCTGCCTCGTCCTGCGCCTGCCCCACCCTGAACCCTTCTATTTCGTTAATACTAATCTCTTCCATAAAGCCCTACTCCTTCGCATCCCCCGTCTCCTAGCCACTAGCCACTAGCCACTCGTATGACCCCTGCTCCCTGATCACCCAAGCGCCCCCATTATCGCCTTGACAACAACGTCCACATCAGCAAGCGCGCCTTTGCCAAGATCCCCGCAAGCGAGGAGCGACTCCCTCGGCTCCACGAACAGATACCCGAGTTCCTGCAGTTTGCCAATGTTGCCCTGCGTGACCGGGTTTTCGTACATTGCGGTGTTCATTGCGGGGCAAATGATGACTGGCTTGTCCTGAACTGCCATAACGACTGTTGAAAGCATGTCGTCTGCAATGCCCGAAGCAATTTTTCCTATGATGTTCGCGGTCGCCGGCGCGATGGCGCAGCAGTCCGCTTTTTGTGCGAGCGAAATATGCCTGACGTCGCTGTATGCGATTTCTTCAAACATATCGACATACACCTTGTTCTTTGTCAGCGTCTGGAACGTAAGCGGCGCGATAAACTTTGTCGCTGCAACGGTCATGATCACATTGACGTTGACCCCGTTCTTAACAAGCGTATTTGCTATCTCCGCACCCTTGTATGCAGCGATGCTGCCTGTTATTCCAAGCACTACTTCTTTCATTGCATTACTCCCCTCTCCTTGATCGTATTTGATACGATTGCGGCAGCGATTTCTGCTTTCGTCGAATACCGGGTATAGTTTTTGCTTCGGTCTATGATATACCCGATATGCTGGTCGTTTGTTATTTCCGTCAGATTATTAGCAAGCACGAAACTGCATCCATTTTTCTCCAATATCCGGAATCCCTCGTCTATCAGCTCCGGCTTCGGCACATTGTGCAGCAGTTTGAACCCGACAAGCGTAGACTGCGGAGCGAGCGACTTGAAAAGGGCGATGACTTTTGGTGTGCGCTCCATTACGAGCAGCATATCATCCACATCAGACCCTATTTTGCCGCCTGTGCGCATATCCGGCATATTGCTTTGCAGCAAAGATGCAATTTCAGCTTCGGTTGCTCCGCGGTCATGCTTATTGAGACTGCCCATATTAGACGCTATATGGTCAGAGAGCGCAGCGGCAGATGTGACAGATTTGATACGATAATCGCTCACAGCCATACTGTGGACGATAATGTCAATTTCTGTACCGGTAAAAACCTTTTTCAGCGCGTTTTCCAAGTCGGACACATCCCCTATCGGAACGACCTCCGCCTTGCCTGTAAGAGGCCGTATAGCTGTCCGTCCGCAGACATATATAACCTTGTCAACGCAGGATTCAGCGCCAAATGCGTCCGCAATCAAGCTGCCCAACCTACCGGTCGACATGTTCGTGATGCTTCTAACCTCATCTATCTTTTCAATAGTCCCGCCGGACGTGATGAGTACGTTCATATTGCCCGTCTCCTTTAACACCATTTGTTCCGCTTGAAACCACTCGCTTCTCATGTTATGATACATGAAAAATCGGAGAGGAGCAACATAATATGCTTGCTATGTCTTTAGAAAATACTAAACCAAAAAAAAGGTATACAAAACTCATTTCAACCCTGCTGGTCGTTGTGCTCGCGGCATCATTCGCGCCATGCACAGCTGCGGTTGCGGCCGGGGTGGCGGTCAATGTTCTTGTTTCCCCGTCGCTTGTGTATGACGATGTGTACCTGGCAGCGAGACCTTTCGTTGAAGGAATGTCCATGGTGCAGCAAAATAATAAATACGGCTTTGTCGACAAGACCGGGCGGCTTGCTATCCCTGCAGAGTACGACTACGCAGGCTACTTCTCCGAAGGGCTTGCAATGGTTGAAAAAAACAAAAAAACCGGATTCGTTGATAAATCCGGTAATATTGTCATACCGATGGAATACGATATTTCATACGGCTTTTCCGAAGGGCTCGCAGCAGTCGGCAAAGATGGATACGGTTTCATTGATGCGACAGGCAGCGTGGTCGTTCCCTTGATTTATGACAACACATATTTCTTCTCCGAAGGGCTGGCGATGGTTTTTAAAGACGGGAAATGCGGTTTCGTCAACAAGACCGGCAACTTAGTCGTTGCGCTGGAATACGATTATGCGGGCAATTTCAACGAAGGCCGCGCAACGGTTTATCAAGACGGGAAATATGGATATGTTGATACGCTGGGCAGTTTAGTTATCCCGCTGGAATACGATTTCGCCAGCTATTTTTTCGATGGGCTGGCGCTTGTTGGAAAAGAAGATGATTCCATGTTCATCGACAAAGACGGCAATGTCGTTTTTCACGCTGACTATGATTACATCCTCGATTTCAACGAAGGACTGGCACTTGTTGAAAAAGACGGAGTGATCGGGTTCATCGATAAGACCGGCAATGAAGCCGTACCGCTGATTTACGACTATGCGGACGAGTTTTCCGAAGGGCTGGCAATGGTATACAAAGACGGAAAATGCGGGTTCGTCGACAAGACCGGCAAAGTGGCCGTTCCGCTGGAATACGACTATGCGGATAGCTTCTCCGAAGGGTTAGCGATGGTCTCCAAAGATGATAAAACCGGCTTCGTCGACAAGACCGGCAAAGTAATCGTTCAGCTGGAATATGATTATGCAAGAGACTTTGCTGAGGGCTATGCCGTCGTCCACAAGGACGGAAAAGCCGGGTTTGTGGATAAAACTGGCAAAGTGACCGTTCCGCTGGAATATGACGAAGCATATGACTTTTCCGAGGGCCTCGCATGGGTGCAAAAGGGCGGGCTGTGGGGCCTGCTTGAGATTGCATCCGCAACATCCGGCCCCGGCGGCGACGCCGCCCCTCCCCCCGCGCTTACTGCAATACCAACAGCGGCTAAGGTGCTTATAAACGGCGAGCCCGTAGCGTTCGATGCATACAATATCAATGATAACAACTTTTTTAAGCTCCGCGATCTGGCATACATACTCAACGATACAGAAAAATGCTTCGAGGTCGAATGGGACGGCGAAAAGGAAGCGATCTCGTTGACAGGCGGCCAGGCATATACGAAAGTCGGCGGTGAGATGGAGGGCAAGAGCAGCGACGTCAAGACGCCCCTGCCTTCAAACGCCAAAGTCTACCTCAACGGCGATGAAGTCGCATTAACTGCCTACAACATCGATGGCAACAACTACTTCAAGCTGCGCGACATCGGCGCCGCATTTGACTTTGGCGTGGATTGGGACGGCGCAGCGCAAACCATAGCTATAGACACCAGCAAAGGCTACACAGCGTGATAGGGCGCCAAGATAGGGCTGGGAACGCTGCTATTTGCTGTAATTCTGCCTCGAGCTGACGTAAAGTTCTTCCCTGTAAGCGCCCCTGAGCACGTAACTGCTGTAGAAGTTGAGCATCGACGGCTTCTTCGGGTCGCAGAACTTGTCCGCATATGCCCTGGCTGCGGCGCGCAATTCTTCTTCTGTCGCTGTCGCGGGGTCAATCGAGTCAGGCGCGACGCCAACGATGAGTTTGTCGCCGTACAGTTCGTAGATTTTCTGTGTGTCGTTTATTAGCTGACCGCTCCATGAATCCCAGCCGGCCTTGATAATGTTCGGGATCTGCTTCATCAACTGGCCGCAGCTATGAAGGTCGCAAAACTTGCCCTTCGAGTGGATATAGTCGGTGACCTTTCTCATATAAGGCACTATCATCTCTTCGCAAGTCGCCGGGGAGAAGAAAGTGTCTTTTTGCGCGCCCCAGTCATCGTGGAAGCAGAAGCCGTCGATCTGCGGGAAATACACTAGGTATTTATCGATTATTTTTATATACAGGTCGGAGAGCTTGTCGAAAAGGGCCTTGACGGCGTCCTGCTGGTCCTCGTCGAAAATCGCCATTATTGCGGCTTCGAAATCCATAAAGGAAATCAGGCGCTCATACCAGCCGTTCATGAAGTAGCATATGACATAGTTATCTGTCTTCAGGAACTCCTCGTTGTACTTCGTCGCAGCCTCCCAATCCCATGTTTCGATGTCCGGCCATACAAGTTTGTCATACCACTCGTTAGCGTCCGCCATGAACGGGTTGCCCGGCCTGACGATCGAGCCGCCGACCTGCTGGACGTATTCCCACTCTATGCCGAACATGTCCTTACCGCCGCCTTCGGACATCGGCCTCATCCCTGAACCGTCGAACACAAAAGCGCGCGCGACATTGTCGGGGTTCACCTTCGGCCCGAAGGTCTTCTGCTCTAGCATGCCGGTTATCTGCCAGACTGCTTCCCGCTTGAACAGCGACTTTGTCGCCTCTCTCGGCGTCATCGGGAAGCTGTATACGGGCGTCGGCGGCCCATTGCCGAATCCGGGGATCTCAAATGCCACATTCAACTCTTTTGGATCATATGCAGGTACTGCCATGATGTTTCTCCTCCTGAAAGTTCAATTTTTCTATTCAGCATTGAAGAATGCCCTCTGATAAGTTACAGATTATAGTACTAAGTCTGACGTCGCCCGGGTCTTCCCCGCTGCAAGGTCTTCCTGTATTTTCTTTATTTTGTTGTCGTTGAGATTATAGATGAATAAAAGGCTCATAAGAGACGCTATTGATAAAACCAGCGGTACCCATGTAAACATGGTCGTCAAACCCTGGTTGTAGCTTTCCGGCCTGAGCAACACCGTTGCAATCACAGGCGGCAAAGCGTTGCCTGTGGTTATGGAAAGCGCAGAAGTTGACATTACAAGCGCGTTCATCGTAACCCCGGTCTTCCAGTTACCGTACTCCGCACATGCGGTGAAAAGCGGCGTCACCCATGTCTCCAGCATCCCCATGAAAAAGCTCGAGCCGGCGAAGAGCGCAAGAAACAGCAGCATTGGCATCGTTTCACTGAAGGTCACGGCAATGAGCGCGGTGAATATGATATGCGCCACCATCGCCATCGCGCAGCTCCGCTTAGATTCCTTGAATATCTTTGTCCACAGCCTGCCGAAAAAGACGCCGATAACAGCCGCGACGCTGATTGTTGTCAGAAAGTATCCCACAGCCCCCGGCTGGTCGAATATATGGTCGTACAGGCTCACACCATAAATGACATAGATAAAGAAGTATACTTTATGCAGCATGAAAAACAGGAACATCCCAAGCACCGGCCTGTTCGTGAACAGGACCTTCATTGTTTGGACAATGGATACCCTCGCCTGTTTTTGCTTTTCAGTCTGCCTCATGCCTTCGCGCTCAATGTACGAGCCTTTTATGCCAAACAGCGAGTAGACTGCAAGACCGGTCCAGCCTATGCAATGGAGCAGTATGGCGGTGAACACGAAGCCCCTGTTCCTGTCGCCCCCGGCAAGCGCCGTAAAACCGATGAGGCACAGCGGCACAAGGTATCCCCATATGGCCTTGCCCGCTTCATGCCCTATTTTCTGCCCCTGCGCCAGGAATTGCCTGTCCAGCGGGGATTTCGTGATGAGCGGCGCCATGCCGGACATCGGAACGCTTGAAACCTGCCCGGACAGCCTGACTAGCAAAATGATGCTGAATGCGACAGGGCCGAGCATCGCGACGTTTCCGCTGAATATCGCCGGCAGCGCCATGATTATGATATACCCTATGTGCGTTATCGTACCGCCGATTATCGGCCACGGCCAGAACTTCGAGTTCTTGAACTTGAACTTGTCGCTGAACGCCCCGAACAGCGGCGCGAACACCCATGAGATCAGGAGCCCGACGATGGACAGCACGCCCGTGAAGGCGACGGGCAGCTTGTATATATCCGTTAAAAAGTAGTTAAGATAGGAGCCTTCATAGGTCGTCGACGATCCTTCAAGGACTCCCCGGGCAGGTGTGATGACTTTAAGCCGTTTCAGCCTTTTTGCATCTTCAATTTCTTGCTGCCCGGTGATCTCTGTGGCTTGTTCGCCGCCGCTTTCTTCAGGCGGAAGCTCGTTTCCTCCCGGTATTTCTTGTTCTGTCATTCAGGTTTTCCTTCCATTAAAAAAATCTAACGTTGTCTTCTATCCTGGTGTTCGGCGGGAAGACCAAGAAACGTTCGTTTGTGTGAGGGCCGGTGAGGAGCTCGGATATGTAGCTTACTGACGCGGGAACCACACGCAAGCCGAGTCCCAGCTCTTTGGCTATCCTTTCGGATTCCGCCCTTGCGGGGGCAATGTCGTAGCTGCCTGTATCGAGCAACGACAGGTATTTATAGTTTGCAAGCATTGTTTCCATGATGCTCTTGCCGAGTTCTTCGCCGTATTTTTTTATGGAATACTCATACTCGACATAAATGTTCCGCTCGCCGCGCAGCCAGCCTGCCGTAAGGAAGTACGATGCATGCGCAGCGTTTATCTTCATTCGCTCCGCCACGGAGCCGATCAGCAGTGATATGCAGTCGTCGACACGGGGGATCACAAGTTCATAATCCCGGGTCTCAAGCCCGACCATTGAGTTGCCGCATGTGCCGAAGCACAAGAGCACCCTCTCCGCAGCTACAGCATCAAGCTCCTGCTGGAGCGCGGAATTCAGCCTTTTAGGAAAATTATGCAATCCAGACTCAATCCACCGCGTTTCATAGCTGCAGCCGCATTTCTCAGCCGCATCCATATATTCATCGCGAATCGTCTCGCAAACGACTACAACAGTCTTCGTAGGTTTTCTCCCTTATTTTTCACTCACTCGCTGCTGCCTCTACTAACTCTGTACTCTACTAACTCTGTACTCTACTAGCCACTAGCCACTAGCCACTCGTATGCCCCTGAGCCCTCCTTGGGCTGCGATTGCAGCCCACTAATACCGCCCAATCAGCCTCGCAGCTGTGTGCGCTGTGCTGGTGGCGAACAAGATGTCCGCAGCCTTACGGCATTCGCCCACCATGTGGAAAACATTCGCGCACTGGGCAAACTTAAGCGCTTCCTCCTGCGCGGGGCTCATGCCCACAGCATGGATTACCGTATCAGCATTGTAGAACACTTCACCATCCGGTCCCAGGCACTTAACTCCTTCAGTAGTGATCTCCATAGCCTTTGTATTGAAGTGGATGGGGATGTTTTTCTGCGTTATCATATCATCGATCGCGTTTTTCTGGCAATGGTTGCCGCCGTAGCTGATTTCTCCGAGCATCTCCACAATATCGGCAATGATACCAAACTCGTTGTCAAGATAAATCGCAAGCTCCGTGCCGACAAAGCCAGCGCCAAGTATCACGGTTTTACCCTTTACCAGCGAAGGATCCTTGAACACCTCGATAGCCTGATAGACATTTGCGCCGCCGATCCCCGGGATGTTCGGCGTTATCGGGTCCGAGCCGACAGCGGCTATGATGACGTCCGGCTGCAATGTGCGCGCGTACTCCGGCGTAACAGCTGTATTGAGCCGCAGATCGATATTAGTCCTGCCGATAAAATACCTCTGCTGCAGGATGTATTCATGCAGATGCACTTTGAACGGGACATTCGCCTCGCATAAAATGCGCCCCCCGAGTTCCCCGCTCTTTTCGCACAGGATAACGTCATGCCCGCATTTGTTCGCCGTCAGTGCGGCTTGCATACCTGTGATACCGCCGCCGATGACAAGCACGCGCTGCTTTTCCGGCTCCGGTAATGAGTAGTACACTTCCCTCTCGCGCGCGATTTCCGGGTTGAGCGCGCACAGCAGGTCGCCGCGCGCCACGCCCTCGGAGAAGCAACTGAGGCAGCGCATGCATTTACGCACGTCTTCCGGGCGGCCGGTCCGCACTTTATTCGGCATATCAGGGTCGCATAAAAGCTCGCGCGCCATGTATACGATGTCCGCCTGGCCGGAGGCAATGATCTCCTCCATGTAGTACGGGTCGCACAGGCCGCCGACGGTGGCGACGAGTGATTTTTTCACATGTTTCTTGATCTCCGCCGCGTACTCGACGTTTCTGCCGTCAGGATAGAACATGCTCAGCTGGGTGCGCGCGAATGTGCCAGACTCGTAGCGGCTTATCGCCCCGACGGATACATGGATAATGTCGGCGACGCCGTCGAGCTGCTCGGCGATGCGTATCCCTTCCTCGATGCCGTGACCGCCCGGGAGAATCTCATGCCCGCTGATGCGGATCTCGATCGGTGTTCCCGGCCCGCACAGACGCCTGATTTCTTTTATCGCCTCTACCGCGAAGCGGCAGCGGTTTTCCGGATTCCCGCCCCATTTGTCAGTCCTGGTGTTGATCGTCGGCGACATGAACTGCTGAAGGCCGAATCCATGCGCGCCATGCAGGACAATCATGTCGAACCCCGATCTTTTTGCAGCGGCGGCCGACTTTCCAAAGCCTTGAATAAGCTCCTGTATACGCTCGTCGGTCAAGGCGATGACTTTTCTGCCGTTACCCATCGTCATGTCCACAGGCCCCTCCAGCGGGTCGCTGCTATGGGAGTTTATGCCTGCGTACTCAAGCTCAACCGCTGCTACCGCGCCCTGCCGCGTGATGGCGCTGGCAACGCGCGCATAGTTGTAGTTGCCCATTTTTGTTATATCGCGCGGGTATCTGCCATGCCTGGGCTCACTAGGGTCGATATCGACCTCGCTGACCATTATCGCACCCGCACCGCCCATCGCTTTGCGCTCGTACACCATGACCCCTGTAATCGGCGGCTGTCCGTCGTATTCGATTTCAGCAGCGTTTATCGGCGCGCCGAACATCCTGTTGCGAAACAGCACATTCCCGACCTTTATCGGCGACAGCAGATTCGGAAACGTCTCAAAAGCATTTACCATTTCTGTTTACCTCCTTTAAGAATGCGCTGTTTCAGCACATTCTTTTAGTCGTTAAAAGGATTTAGGAGTTAGGATCTAGGAGTTAGTACGCAGAGGATACGTATAGGAGACTGGGTAACTCCTCAATGACAGTGCGCCTTTAACCTGTTGCCACTAAATCCTAGTTCCTAGTTCCTAGTTCCTTGCGCTGCTACAGCAGCGCTAACAATACCGCCCTATCAGCTTCGCCGCCGAATATGCCGAACTGGTGGCGAAGAGGATGTTCGCTGCTTTGCGGCATTCGCCTATCATATAGAAGTCTTTTGCGCATTTGTGGAATTTTACTGCTTCCTCCTGGAGCGGGCTCATGCCCACCGCGAGGATAACTGCGTCGCTGCTGTAAGTCACTTCTCCGTCCGGTCCCTGACACTTCACTCCGGAGGAGCTGATTTCAAGTGCTTTCGTATTAAAATGTATCGGAACATCGTTCTGCGCTATCATATCGCGCACAGCAGAACCGTGTGTGCTGTTGCCGCCTGTGGATATCATTCCCAGCATTTCCACGATCTCACATTCTACGCCGAATTCGCTTTTCAGGTAAATCGCAAGTTCCGTGCCTACAAAACCGGCGCCCAAAATAACGACTTTTTTGCCTTTCACAAGAGAAGGGTCGCTGAACACGTCGGTAGCCTGATAAACGTTCTTGCCGTCCACGCCCGGTATCTTCGGAATGATAGGTGATGAACCGACAGCGGCTATGATGGTGTCCGCCTTTTCCTTTTCAGCGTATTCCGGCGTGACTTCCGTGTTGAGGCGCAGGTCTATGTTCGATTTAGCTATGAGGGCTGCCTGCTGCATGATGTAGGCATGGAGGTTCACTTTGAACGGAACGTCTTTCTCGCATAATATCTTCCCGCCCAGCTCGCCGCTCTTTTCGCACAGAATGACGTCGTGGCCCAGCTTGTTCGCCGACAGCGCCGCCTGCATGCCGGAGATACCGCCGCCGATTACGAGCACGCGGTGCTTCTCATGCGGCGGAAGCGCGTAGTGTACTTCCGTCTCGCGTCCAATTTCCGGGTTGATCGCACATACAAGGTCGCCATGTCCCACGCCCGCGCTGAAGCATGTCAGGCATCTGAGGCATTTGCGGATGTCTTCCGGGCGGCCCTGGCGTATCTTGTTGGGGATATCCGGGTCGCAGACAAGCCCGCGCGCCATGTAGACGATATCGGCCTTGCCCGTTGCGAGTATCTCTTCCATCAGGTAGGGGTCACTCAGGCCGCCGACTGTGCCGACAAGGGATTTCTTGACATGCTTCTTTATCTCCGCCGCGTACTGCACGTTGAAGCCGTGGGGGTAGAACATGCTCAAATGCGTGCGCGAGAACGATTCCGCATTGAAACGGTCCAGCGCGCTGACGGAAACGTGGATTATGTCTGCCACGCCGTCGAGCTGCTGGGCGATGCGGATACCCTCATCAATGCCGAAACCGCTTTCCAGCACCTCAGAACCGCTGATGCGTATCTCCACGGGGTAATCCTGCCCGCACAGGCGCTTGATCGCTTTAATAATTTCTACAGGAAAACGGCAGCGATTTTCAGTGCTGCCGCCCCATTGGTCGGTCCTTGTGTTCATTGTCGGCGACATGAACTGCTGCAGCCCGAAGCCGTGTGAACCGTGCAGGCATACCATATCGTAACCCGCCTGTTTGCCTGCCAAAGCCGCCTGAGCAAAGCCTTCGATGACTTCCTGGATGCGCTCTTCAGTCATTGCTTTGACTTTCCAGCCCATCGCCATCGTCATATCCACGGGACCCCACGCCGGGTTCACGTCTCCGCCGCCGGTGTACATACGGGCGAACGCGCCTGAGAAGCAAAGCTCCAGCGACGCGACTGCGCCCTGGCGCGTCACCATGCTGGAGAGGCGCGCATAGTTGTAGTTGCTCCTCCGCGTGACTTCGCGGGGGTATCTGCCCTCGCGGTAGTCCGCGGGGTCTGTATCCACTTCGCCGTATGTTATCACGGCGGCGCCGCCCATCGCTTTCCTCTCGTGGTACATGACTGCTTGAAGCGCGGGCTGGCCGTCTATCACTATTTCAGCCGAGCTGATAGGCGATGCGAAAATCCTGTTCCTGAACATCACATTGCCGATTTTCAGCGGAGCCAGCAGGTGCGGGAATGTTTCATATGCGTTTACCATTTCTTCCTCCATTTCATTACGGATAGGATTTAGGATTTAGTGGAGCCCCCTTCCCAGAAGGGGGAAGCGCAGTTAGGCGCAGGGGGTTGTAGGATTTAGTGGAGCCCCCTTCCAAGGGAATCTCTCTTGGAAGAGGGCTTTTAGAGCAACTAACCCCTTGTTTCAACCCCCGCCCACCTGCGGTGGGCACCCCCTTCTTGGGAAGGGGGCTTATCTAACCCCTAGTTCCTGGTTCCTAGTTCCTTGTGAACCGCAGTTCGCATTACCATGACAAATCAGTATAAATAATGTTGCCTGCGCGGAGCGGTTTCCAACCCTTGAGGTCTTTATGGTGCGCTGTCGGAACAAGCACGTCGCACAGGATGAACCACGGCACTGCTTCGACATGGATGTCAGTCAGCTCTTTGTAGTATGCGTTGAGGATGTTGTAGTCGGAAATTTCTGTAATTCTCGGCGGGCCCTCGATTATCTCGTCGAACCTCTCGCTGCCCGGCCACGGTGAAGTGTTGTATCCGCCTATCATCCTGTACCATGTGCGGTAGCCGGCGGCAACTGTTCCGCCGAATGTGAAGTCGACGGCCATATCCCACTGGGTCTCGTCAAACGCAACAGTCAGCCATGAGCCGGATTCGAGCGTCTGGATCTCGATGTCTACTCCGATGGCAGCAAGGTTGAGCTGAATGATCTCAGTGATAAGCACGTTCACAGGGCTGCCGTTGTTGATAAGAAGCGGCTTGTAGTTCACTAGCCCGGAGGACTGAGCAAGCTCCTTCGCGCGCTCCGGGTTGTACCCTGCGGCGTAGATGCCAAGGTCAAACAGAGACTCAAAGGCATCCGCGGTACCTGTTGAAAGCGGGAACCTCGATACTTTTGCAAAGCCGTCGTACACGACGTTCACGATCGCCTGCCTGTCTATGGCCTGCGCGATCGCCCAGCGCGCGTCCACTCCCAGTTCGGAGAAACAGTTGCGCGTGGACGTCGGGTTCATGTGGAGGCATGCTGTCGTATCGCCGCTGAAGAAGAATACTTCCATTTCATCCACTGAATCCTGAATGAACGTGATATCCTGGAATGGCACGGTAGCTATGTCGACGTCGCCTGTGATAAGCGCGTTGACCCTCTGCGCTTCCTCGGTCAGTTTCTTGAACTGGAGCCTCGGGATAATGTCAAGGTTTCCGCCCCAGTAGTCGTCGCGCTTAACGAGGTTGATATAGCTGCCTACGACATAGTCTTCAACGGCATACGGGCCGGTGCCGATGGGGGTCATAGAAATAGTGTCTTCGTTGTATGACTTACTGTCAAAGATAAAGAAGCTTGCAAAGCCGCCCAATCGGTCGATAGTCAGTTCGGTAAACACCATATCGATCGTAAACTCGTCGACTATCTTTGTCTGCTCCATATCCATGGAAGCAAAGAATGCTGTCAGGCCGACCCTGTTGTTGGCCTTTTCAAGCGTGAACAGAACGTCTTCGGCTGTCATTTGGTTTCCTGATACAAAGTATACGTCTTTCCTGAGATGTGCGCGGAGCGTGTAGTCGTCCAGAACCTCGGCACTTTCAGCAAGGACAAAGCGGTATGCAAGGTCCTCGTCCGGGCCGTACTGTTCCCACAGGGGCTCGTAGATCATACGCAGGGCATTGAGCAAGTCCCATCCTACGTTGTACAGGGGGTCCAGCGTGCCGCTGTCTGCAGAGTACGCTATGTTCAGCACGTCTCTTTTCGGTGTGCCGCTGCTGCCGGAGTCGCTGGAGCCGCTGTTCCCGGAGTTCCCGCTGTTCCCGCTGTTTCCGCTGTTGCTTCCGGTGTTGCTGTCGCCGCCTGAGTTGCTGCCGGTGTTGCCGCTGTTGCCGGCGGTGTCGTCGTTCTTATCACCGCATGCCGCAACGCCGAGTAACAGGGCGCAGCATATCAGCAATGTAACGATTCTCCAAATGGTCTTTTTCATTTTTTTCCTCCTAGTCTAATATTGTTTTATATTTACAACACGCCACGAAGTGATCCGGGGCATGTTCTTCCAATACTTGCGGCGCCGCGCAATCTTCAGATGCATACTGGCATCTTGCCATGAAGCGGCAGCCGGGTTTTGGGTTGACAGGGGATGTAAGCTCTCCCTGCATTATTATGCGCTCAGTCTGGTCTCGCAGATTAGGCACCGGTATAGCTGAGAGCAGCGCTTTTGTATAAGGGTGCAAAGGGTTGCTGAACAGCTCGTCCGACGGCGCTTTCTCTACCATGTTGCCAAGGTACATGACCATGATATCGTCCGAAATGTACTTGACGACTGACAGGTCATGCGTCACGAACAAATATGCAAGCCCGCGCTCTTCCTGCAGGTCAAGCATCAGGTTGATTATCTGCGCCTGTATCGACACGTCCAGCGCAGAGACCGGCTCGTCGCACACAATGAATTTAGGTCTGAGCGAAAGGGCGCGGGCCACGCCTACGCGCTGCCGCCTCCCGCCGTCCAGCTCATGGGGGTACGAGTTTTCGAAGCGCCTCGCAATACCGACGATATCCATCAGGCTCCTGACTTCTTCCATAATCTCAGTCTTCGACAGTTTGCCCTGTATCTGCAGCGGCTCCATGATGGCGGTACTGACAGACATACGCGGGTTGAGCGATGAGTAAGGATCCTGAAATATGATTCGCATTTCTTCGCGCAAGCGGAGCAGCTCTTTGTTAGTCGGCTTTGAAATATCATTGCCGTCAAAGATGATCTGCCCGTCCGTCGGGTCTATCAAATGCAATATCGTCCTTCCAAGTGAGGTCTTGCCGCAGCCGGACTCACCGACGACGCCGAGGGTTTTCCCTCTGTCAAGCGTGAAACTGATATCGTCCACGGCGTGAAGCTGCCCCCCGGGGTTTTTGAAATACTTTTTGAGGTTTTTGACCTCCAACAGTGCCGGCATTACTTGCTCACCTCCCTTGCATGGCATTTTACGATATGGCCCGGAGAAATCTCTTTAGCTTCCGGCGGCGTCATTTTGCAAACCTCCGAAGCATCCGGGCAGCGGTCGCAGAACTTGCATCCTTCCGGAAGATTGGTCGGATCAGGCATGAGCCCCTTGATCGGCTTAAGGCGTTTTTCTTTGGAGTCGAGTTGCGGGAGCGAGTTGAACAAGCCCACTGTGTACGGGTGCGCAGTATGCTCGAATATGTGGACCGCTTCGCCGAACTCCACAATCTCTCCGGCGTATACAACCGCGACAGACTGGCAGGATTTTGCTACTATGCCAAGGTCATGCGTTATCATGATGACCGACGTTCCGAGTTTGTTCTTCAGTTCCTGCATCATCTGGAGGACTTGCGCCTGTATCGTGACGTCGAGCGCCGTTGTGGGTTCGTCCGCTATCAGCAGTTCGGGCGAGCACGCGAGCGCCATCGCGATGACGACGCGCTGCTTCATGCCTCCTGAGAACTGGTGAGGATACTCCACGTACCGCTCCATCGGGATGCCTACAAGCTCAAGCATATCGCAGGCCTTGCTTATTGCAACGGATTGCGAGACTTTTTCATGCAGCTTTATTGCTTCCGCTATTTGCAAGCCGACTTTGTCTATGGGGTTGAGCGCTGTCATCGGGTCCTGGAAAATCATCGCTATTTGCTTGCCGCGTATCTTCCTCATCTGCGCTTCAGTTTTTGCGAGGATATCCTCCCCGTGGAAGAGTATCTGCCCGCCTTCAAGCGACGCCGGCGGCGTTTGTAAAATACGCAGGATCGAACGCGCGGTCGTTGTTTTCCCTGCCCCTGTCTCGCCGACCAGCCCTACAGTCTCGCCTTTTTTAACGGTGAGGTTTACTCCGTTGACCGCGTGAACAACAGATTCTGAAGTACGGTATTTTACGACCAGATCGCGGATGTCCAGTACGATTTCTGTATTATCTGCCACTTCACGCACCTCAATTCTTCAAGCGCGGGTCAAGGGCGTCCCTGAGCCCGTCACCCAACATGTTGAACGCCAGAACCGTTATCATAACGAGGATGCCCGGGTATATCGCAAGCTGCGGCTGCGCCCTCATGAAGCTCCTTGCGTCGGAAATCATCGCGCCCCACTCAGGAATCGGCGGCTGGACGCCGAGCCCTATGAAACTCAGCGCCGCGCCTTGCAGCACGGACATTCCCATTCCCATAGTGTACGAAACCAGGACGGGCGCTATTGCGTTCGGGATGATATGCCTGAGGATTATCCTCCAGACATTAGCATTATTTGATTTTGCAGCCTCTATGTATTCCATCTCCCGGACCGACAGGATCGAGGCTCGCATAAGCCTCGCGCTCCCCGGCCACATGGAGATGGCTATGGCAATTATGGCGTTTCTGAGGCTCGGCCCAAGCACCGCGGCGAGTGTTACAGTGAGCAAAAACATAGGTATTCCGTTGAATAAATCGAGGAAACGCATAATAGCATTATCGATGAACCCTCCGTAATACCCGGCTATCGACCCGACGAACACGCCGAGGATCGTCGCGCTTGTGAGCGCATATATGCCTATCTGCAGTGACTGTCGGGACCCATAGATCAAGCGGCTGAGGATGTCGCGTCCAAGCCTATCGGTACCCAGGAGGTGTTCTCTGCTCGACTTCTCCAGCCCACGGCTCAAATCGGCTTCCTCATAGCCGTATGGAGAAATGAGCGGGGCGAAAATCGCCATGGCAAAGAGGGCCAGCAGGATGAACATCGCGGCAACGGAGATCTTTTTTCTTTTAAGGCGCTTCCAGACTTCGCTCTGCCTTCTTTCTTTCTTTTCACGCTGCTCCACGGCCTAAATCCTCCTTTGCTCCCCTTCTCTTCCTTGTATACTGCGAGCGGATCCTCGGGTCGATGAACGAGAATGCTATGTCGATCAGCAGCATCATTGTTATGGATATACAGGACATGAACAGGACGCTCCCCTGTATGACCGGATAATCCCTGTTTTGGAGGCCGGCTATCGTGAATTGCCCCAGCCCCGGGAGCGAGTATATAGTTTCCGCTATGAGCGCGCCGCCCAGAGACATACCGAAAAGCACGCCGATAGTCATGACGACCGGGATAAGCGCATTCTTAAGAGCATGTTTATACAGCACTTTTCGCTCGGACAACCCTTTTGCGCGCGCTGTCACAATGTAGTCCTGCCGTATGACTTCGAGCATGTTCGAGCGCATCTGCCTCATTATCGACGCTGCGTAACCAAGCGCGATCGAAACAACGGGCAGGATATACCCTTGCCAGGAAGCAATGCCGGAAACAGGCAGCCACCTGAGTTTGACAGAAAAGAACTGTACCAGCAGCAACGCAAACCAGAACGATGGCATCGACACGGTGATCAGCGAGAGCAAGACCGCGAAGGAATCCTTCCATGTGAACTGGTTGGTCGCTGCGAATATGCCAAGCGGGATGCCGACTAAGACCGCCAGCGCTACGCTCATGAGCGCAATCATTATGGTGTATGGAAAGCGCGTCATTATCTCGTTCCAAATGGGCCTTTTCGAGAAAAACGACACGCCGAGGTTGCCCTGTAGCACATTTCTGATGAAATCCCAATAACGCACGAGCATCGGTTTGTCAAGCCCAAGCTCTGTGCGCACTTTTTCGTATTCCCACTCTTCAGCGTCTGCGCCCACGATCGACCTTGCCGGATCGCCCGGCGCGATGGACACGAGGACTTGCACAAGGAAACTGATTCCGATAAGTATAGGGATCATGATCAGTATCCGCTTGAGAACGTATTTACCCATACAACACCATCCTTTCTAGAAATATTTCGCATGCCAAATATTTAACTCCTTTCATGCGTTTTGCTGATAAAAGCCAGTGAAAGAACCAGTAGCGCATTTTTACTGCAATAATCATTGATTTTCTACTGTTTTTCTGTTAAGCTTTCAAAAGCATTTACAAACAGTTTATCCGTGTGTATGCTGTATGTCAACAGTTTTTAAGATGAAATTTCGGCATGTGGAAAAACAGTGATTTTTACGGAGGTCACAAATGAGTTGGCCGTATTATTTTGCGACTATAGCCGTGATTCTGGCAGGCGCGGTTTTCTGCTTTATTTGTTTATCAAAGTACAGGGCTATAAAGCGGGCCGGCGTAATAGTGACTTGCGAGATCCTCGACAGCTACACGCCTTATTCCACACGGATTGCAAAAGAGTTTGTAATGGACGTATCTTTCGAGCACGAAGGCATTACGCGCCGGGCAAGCTGTAAAATGAGGCGTTTTTCCTACTACAAGCCAAAAGTCGGCGAATTTTTGCAGTTTATCTACATCCCCGGAAACAATGAGACCGTTTTCCCGACAAAGGTCAACAGATACCCTATTTTCAACACAGCGGTGATGATGGCTGCGGTCTCTATCTTATTCGCTGCCGGACTGGTCGCCACAATAATCTCGCTCACCTCCGGCTAAGAATACTAAATGGAAACAATACTTTGAAAAAACTAAAAAGTAGTTACTGTTCAGATCCAAGCCCAATAATGCGCGGCTGCCCGTTGCCGGCGTTCTAACTCTGAGCGGTAGCAAAATAAACTATATTTAAGGAGACTGATTATGCCCGGAACTGCAGATGCAATGCGTCAGGAACGAACGGAAAACATACGCAATATCTATGACAACAAAATGCCGAAAAGAGTGCCTATCCAAGTTTCGCTGGCGCCTGCCGTCATCGCCGGATACGCCGGACTCGATATCAGGACAGCGTACTGGAAACCATCGCTGCTGAAGGAACCCATCATGAAGCTTGCCGAAATGATAGGTTCGGACTCCGCTCTCTATGGCGGCAGCAACTATACCCCCGTCTTTTCACAGACACTGCGCTCGATCAACAAGGTCATGTCCAGCACCGGGTACATGCAGCACCCGAACACTGAGTGCATGGGAGCTGATGAATACGACGACCTGATAGCAGACCCATATGCGTTTATCATTGAAAAATGCATACCGCGGCTATACAAGAGCCTGAATCCGGAAAGCAACCCGCGCAAGAACATCCTCGCTCTGCTCCAGCAAAACCAGTTGAGCGCGGCCGTTGCGAAGGAGGATATGGAGATACGCCAGGAGCTCAACGAACGCTTCGGCTACCCTCCTCCTGCGCGAGCCGGCGGCATGGGCCGCGTTCCCATGGACTGGATCGCGGACCAGCTCCGCAGCTTTTCGGGCATATGCATAGACGTCAGGCGCAGCCGGGCAAAGCTGATCGAAGCCCTCGAAGCTATTTATCCGATGATATACAAGATCGGCGTCGCCAAAGACCTTAACAACATCGATAGGAACGCGACTACCAGCTTCCAGCTCCATATGGCCACATACCTCAGGGAGAAAGACTTTGCCGAGGTCTGGCTGCCCACATGGAAGCGCCAGGTGGAGGACTACGCCTCGCTCGGGATGCGGGTGCAGGCATTCCTGGAGGAAAACTGGGACCGGCTGCTCGACTATGTGTACGAGTTGCCTGCAGGCTCTGTATTCTCCTTTGAGAAAACAGACGCAAAGCTTCTCAAGGAAAAGCTAGGCAAGAAGTTCATCCTCTCCGGGGGATTCCCGCTGCAGAACCTGACCCAGTGCACGAAAGCCGAAGTCATTGACAGGACGAAAGCATGGCTGGATATCATGGCCCCTGGCGGACAGTACATCTTTGGCTTTGACAAGGGCGCGATCACGCATCAGGATATTAACATGGAAAACCTCATCGCGGTGTGCGACACGGTTCGCGAGTACGGCGTGTACGACAACCCCGGGGTGCCCACTGGCGAAATTTTCGACAAGAGCAAGTATACGCATTCCAGCTTCCCGGAGTTCAAGAGCAAGTACTATACGTCCTGGGAAGACTATGTCAAAGAGTTCCCCTACACACCGGACGAGGCAAAGCCGCTGGTCATGCAGAGTGAGGACGCCCTTCTGGCGCTTATGTTCTCGATGAGCTGCTGACTATTATTAGAGGAAAACGCGAAACAAATCCCGCTTGGCTGGTTTTGAAGAATGAAGGAGATTCGCGCTATTGGGAAGGACACCCGGCGTCGGAGGGCGCGGCGGCGCAAGGCCGCTCACAAATGAAGAAAAAAAGAACGCTCCGAAAATTTCTTGGGCTCTGCTCAAGCGCGTCCTGAGCTACCTTGCCCCGTACAAGCTGAAGCTTGCGCTGGTGTTTGTATGTATATTTGCAGCGTCGTGGCTTACTCTGATGCCGTCAATACTCATCGGCAGGATCGTCGACGAGGGGCTCATTGGAGGCGACTTGAGGATGCTTGTCATACTGGCGGGCGCTTCTCTGGGAGTCCTTGTGCTCTCCACATTAATATCAGTCTTTGAAAACTGGCTCAACACATGGGTGGCGCAGCATATCACGTTCGACATGCGAAACAAGATGTTCGACCATCTTCTCCATATGTCGCACAGGTTTTTCAGTTCCAGCCTGCAAGGCGAAGTAATAACGCGGATGACGACGGATATCGGCAGCGTGCAGGCTGTGCTGTCCACCACGCTGACAGGGTTCGTGAACAACCTCACGCTGGTCGTACTCGCTGTCATCACTATGTATCAGAAAAACTGGATACTGGCTACAGGCGGCATGCTAATCATGCCGCTTCTTATCATCCCTACAAAAAAAGTCGGCAGGAAGCGCTGGGACATCACATACAAATCTCAGGCAAAAAACGACGAGATAAACCAAATCGTGTCCGAGACGATGGGCGTCTCGGGCCAGATGCTCGTGAAGCTGTTCACCACAGAAGACGTCGAGTACAAAAAGTACGAAAAAGCGAACTCCGAAATGACCGCACTCAATATCAAAGAGAACATGGCGGGCCGGTGGTTCCGCGCTACGATGGGTATGCTGACCAATCTGGGGCCTATCCTGATATACCTGATGGGCGGCCTGCTCATGCTCAGGTATGGCGATTCCAGCCTGACGGTCGGAGACATCACTGTGATGGTGGCGCTCCTCGAGCGCTTATACAGGCCGACGAGCCAGCTGCTGAACATGCAGGTGGACGTTGTGCGCTCGATGGCGATTTTCACGCGTATTTTCCAGTATTACGACATGCCGCAGGAGATAAAGAACAAGCCCGGCGCACTGTCCCCCGCAAAGCTTGTAGGAAGGCTGGAGTTCAAGGATGTGAGCTTTTACTACAAGGACGACGTACCCGTGCTGCACGACATAGGTTTCACTGTCGAGCCCGGGCGCTCAGTGGCGATCGTCGGCCCCTCCGGCGCGGGAAAATCCACGATAACCAGCCTTATCCCCCGCCTCTACGACGTGATAAGCGGCCAGGTGCTTCTCGACGGTCACGACGTCCGGGATATCGACCTGAAATGGCTTCGCAGCAACATCGGGCTTGTCACTCAGGATACCTACCTGTTCAACGACACAATACGAGAAAACCTCAGGTACGCCAACATGAGCGCAACTGAGGATGATATGATGAGAGCATGCAAAGAAGCGAACATCCATGACTTTATCATGACGCTCCCCGACGGTTACGATACTGAAGTCGGCAACCGGGGCATCAAACTTTCGGGCGGCGAGCGCCAGCGTTTGTCGATCGCGCGCGTCATCCTGAAGAATCCGGGGCTGATTATCCTCGATGAAGCGACGAGCTCCCTGGATTCAATTTCAGAGAGTTTGATCCAGGATGCGATAGGCCCGCTGCTTGAAGGCAAGACCAGTCTTGTCATCGCCCACAGACTCTCGACGATCATGGCATGTGATGAGATTCTGGTAATATCGGACGGCAAGCTCGTCGAGAGGGGCGGCCATGCCGACCTGCTCGAGCTGAACGGCGTCTACCGCGTGCTGTACGAAACGCAGTTCAGGCGCGCGCTGGAAGACGCAGAGCAGCGCGCCGCCGCCGAAGCCGCCGAAGCCGCCGCCTTTACTACTTCCGCAGTTGCCCTCGACGCTGATGAAGGCAGCTACTAAGCAACAAGTTGAAATATATTTTTGGAGGATACTCAACTATGAATTCAACAGCAGAAGCTATGCGTCAGGAGCGAACTGAAAACATTCGCAATATCTATGACAACAAGATGCCGCGCAGAGTACCTATCCAGGTTTCGCTGGCGCCCGCCGTTATTGCAGGGTATGCCGGGTTGGACATTAGGACAGCGTACTGGAAGCCCGCGCTGTTGAGGGAGCCGGCACTGAAGCTCGCAGAAATGATTGGCTCTGACTCCGCTATCGTCGGCGGCAGCATCTATACGCCGGTCTCTTCGCAGACATTGCGCTCAATAAACAAGGTCATGTCCAGCACAGGATACATGCAGCACCCGAACACAGAGTGCATGGGAGCCGATGAATACGACGACTTGATAGCCGACCCGTATGCGTTTATAATAGAGAAATGCGTGCCCAGGTTATACAAGAGTCTTGACCCGCAGAGCAACCCGTGGAAGAACATCCTTACTCTGCTCCAGGAAAGCCAGTTGAAGGCCGAAGTCGCCAAAGAGGACATGAAGCTCAGGCAGGAGCTCAACGAGCGTTTCGGCTACCCGGCGCCCTCAAGAGGCGGAGGCGGCATGGGGCGCGTGGCGATGGACTGGATCGCAGACCAGCTCCGCAGCTTTTCCGGCATATGTATAGACGTCAGGCGCAGCAGGACAAAGCTGATTGAGGCCCTGGAAGCCATCTATCCTTTGATCTACAAAATAGGCGTCGCCAAGGATCTGAACAATATTGACCGCAATTCGACTACGAGTTTCGCGCTCCACATGGCAACATACCTCAGGGAGAAAGACTTCGCAGAGGTATGGCTGCCCACATGGAAACGCCAGGTCGAGGACTACGCTTCGCTAGGAATGCGGATACAAGCGTTTCTCGAGCATGACTGGACCAGGCTGCTCGACTATGTATACGAGCTGCCGGCGGGGTCTGTGTTCTCGTTCGAAAAGACGGACGCCAAGCTGCTTAAGGAAAAGCTCGGTAAAAAGTTCATCCTCTCCGGGGGCTTCCCGCTGCAGCACCTCACGCAATGCACGAAGGATGAAGTCATCGGCAAAACGAAAGAATGGCTGGACATCATGGCTCCCGGCGGGCAATACATATTCGGCTTTGACAAAGGCGCGCTCACGCATCAAGACGTAAACATAGAAAACCTCATCGCCGTATGCGACACGGTGCGCGAGTACGGCGTATACGACAACCCCGGCGCTCCCGCAGGTGAAGTTTTCGACAAAAGCAAATACAAGCATTCCAGCTTCCCGGAGTTCAAGAGCAAGTACTATACATCCTGGGAAGACTATATCAAGGAATTCCCATACACCCCGGACGAGGCAAAGCCGCTGATCATGCAGAGCGAGGACGCCCTTCTGGCGCTTATGTTCTCAATGAGTTGTTGATAGGAGAAAGCAATGATAATAATCGGAGAAAAAATAAACGGGGCCATTCCTTCGGCTGCAAAAGCCATTTCCGGGCGTGACGCCGACTTCATTCGCGATCTGGCCGTACGGCAGACGGAATCAGGAGCGGACTATCTCGATGTATGCGCCGGAACAGCACCCGAGCTTGAAAGGGACACTCTTTTATGGCTGCTTGAAATAGTGCAGGATGCTGTGGACACCCCTATATGCATAGACAGCCCCGACCCTGAAGTCCTGCGAGACATGCTGCCGCATATCAAGCGCCCCGGCATAATAAACTCTGTTTCGGGCGAGGGGCGCAAATGCGAGTTGATATACCCGCTGCTGGCAGGTAACGAATGGAAAGTCGTCGCGCTCACCTGCGATGACGACGGCATCCCGGACAACGCGGAGCGCAAGGCGGAGATTGGCCTGCAGCTTATTGATACGGCAATTTCCCGCGGCATATCCCCCGACCGGATATTCATAGACCCGCTGGTCATGTCACTGTCTGTCGTAAACGACGCATTGATAAGCTTTACGCGGGCAATTGCGCTGATTCATGAAAAGCACCCGGACGTACATTTCACATCAGGCTTGTCAAATATTTCCTTTGGTATGCCGAAGCGCAAACTGATAAATCAGAATTTCCTGGCATTTGCATTACAAGCCGGAATGGACAGCGCAATTATGGATCCCACGGACAAGGTCATGTATGCGGAAATACTCGCCGCCGAAGCGCTGCTCGGCAGGGACAAGTTCTGCAGGGCATATAACAAGGCGTTCAGACAGGGCAGGCTGGGGTGACGCGCCTTTAGGCGCGCAGGATTTATGAAAGCCCCCTACCCAGAAGGGGGACCGCCTATAGGCGGCGGGGGTTGTCGTGGATAGTGGCTTGTGAGTAAAGTATAAAGAGAATTACTTGATAATATAATGAGAAAGGTATGGTTGGAAAAATGGCAGATTTAGCGAAATTGCAGACAGCGGTAAGCGACTTGGAGGAAGACCTCGTGCTGGAGATCATAGACGAGGTCATGGCAGCAGGCGGCGATGAAGCCCAGGCAGCGATGGAAGCTTGCCGTGAAGGTTTGGGCAAGGTCGGCGACCTGTTTGAAGCGGAAGAATACTTCGTCTCGGATTTGATTTACGCAGGAGAGATCATGACACAGGCGATTGGAAAGCTGAAACCCGCCCTCGCAAAGGGCTCGGACAGAAAACTAGGCAAGATGATACTTTGCACTGTCGAAGGAGACCTGCACGACATCGGAAAGAACATCGTAAGAGCAATGCTAGAGGCGGAAGGGTTTGAAGTTCTCGACCTCGGTATCGATGTGAGCCCGGCGGTCATCGTCGACACCGCAAAGAAGGAAGGGATAACGATCGTCGGGCTCTCAGGCGTACTGACTCTTGCTATCGCTTCGATGAAAGCCACAGTTGACGCGTTCAAAGACGCTGGTATGCGTGAAAGCGTCCATATCATTATCGGTGGAAACCCCGTCACCCAGGAGTCATGCGACCTCGTCGGCGCGGACGCATGGGCCGTCAACCCGCAGTTGACAGTCAACACATGCCGTGCCTGGGCGGAGGGGAAAGAATAGATGAGTGGTCAGCCAGCAGTAAGAGGCGGAAGGGGAAGGATAGATTTTACAAACGGGCAGCCGTGGAAGAAAATCATACTCTTTGCCCTGCCCCTGATGTTCAGCAACCTTTTACAGCAACTGTATAACACAGTCGGCTCTATCATCGTCGGGCGCGGAGTCAGCCATGTGGGGCTTGCCGCTGTAAGTCTCTCCGGGCCTTATCTGCGCGTCCTGACGTCTTTCTTTATGGGCGTAGCGATGGGCGGCAATGTGCTAATCGCGCAGTACTATGGCTCAAAGGACAAAGCGGGCCTTCGCCGCACCGTGCACTCCGCGATCGTCCTGTCGGTAACGGTCGGCATAACGCTGTCGGTGATAGGCATCATCATCACCCCGCTGATCCTTAAGTGGACCGGCGCTCCCGATGACGTCTACCCAATGGCGCTGACATATATGCGAATCCTGTTCTCAGGAATAGTTTTTCAAATGACATACAATATGCTGGCAAGCTTCCTGCGTGGGATGGGCAATTCGCATACACAGCTTGTTATCCTAATAATTTCTTCAATCGTCAATATTATACTCACGTGGCTTTTCGTCATAATCTTCCAGTGGGGCGTCGCAGGCAGCGGCATCGCCACTGTGATCAGCCAGCTTCTGTCGGTTGTTATTATCTTCTTCTACTTGCAGCGCAACGAGTGGACCCGCATAGCTATGAAGGAGTTGAAGCTGCATATGGCAGAAACAAAAGAACTCCTCAGGATAGGTCTGCCGACTGCGGTCCAGCAAGTAGTGATGTCGTTCGCCGGAATGATCGTCATGGGATTCATTTCTACTTTCGGAACAGCGACGATTGCAGGATACGGTGCGGGCAACACCATCGACATGTACATCCTTATGCCAATCAGCTCGCTTAATATGTCGGTAACACCGTTTGCAGCTCAAAACATCGGCGCGGGAAAGATGGATCGTGTGCATACGGCGGCAAAACAGGTCGTAATGCTCAACTCTGGCATAAATATTGTGCTTTCGATCATCGTACTTATTTTCAGCAGGCCCTTGCTGAGCATGTTCACGGAAAACGCGGCGACAATAGCCGCCGGCGTAGTGATGCTGCGATGTATAGTGCCGACTAACATATTGAGCGCGATAAACCAGCCGCTGTCCGGGGTCATACGAGGGTCGGGGGACCCGGTAACCCCAATGATCAACTCTCTGATGATGGTTGTGGTCGTGCGCATTCCTATCATCTTCCTGCTGACAAACTTGTTCGGCAGGGTCGAAGGAACGGACTTGCTTATCCATACAGACCCGTTAGCTGTGTATTTCTCACAAGCTGCTTCGTATATCTACGGTATTGTCCATATACTTATCGTATACAATAAGGGCAAGTGGAGGAAAAAGGCGCTTGCAAGGATAGAGGCAATGCAGCGCATGAAAGCGGAGAACGAGGCTGCGGAAGGAACTGCAAACGAAGCAACGTAAAAAAGCACCGCACAAGCGCTTTGCAGGCATACACATACGCATACGCAATTATACGATTAACCGAAGAATACCGGGGGATGGACTGCCCACCCCCCGATTTCTTTTGCCTTTACTGTACAGCGCATACGAAGAAGTCATATCCGCGTGTAAAGGTCTTCCAGTGTGTCGATGCATGACCTCAGCGCTGCTTTAAGCGCGGACCTTTCGCCCCAGTTTGTCATATGCGGCAGCCCGGTAATAATGTTCTCAGCAACATTGCTGATGTACGAATTGAGAGGCTGTATGCCATTTGCCGCGCAGTTGCCCTCTCCGGCGAACTCCTTGTCGTTGAATATGTCTTGCATTTGTTTATCCCCCTTTTATTGTTCCGGTATGTACCGTTATTTAGAGCATAAACCTTCAAGCAACTTGAAGGTCAAGAGGTAATTTGAAAAAAATAAAAAAATCGTAACAGTTTTCAACCGGCATATTTCCCTGCGTCGCCGCCGTTGCTTTACAACGCCGACTTGTGGTATGATGTCTGCAAAAAAGGATGGTGTTTACAATGAAAATTGATGTTGATTTCCGCAAGATAGCGGACATTGCCACTCGTAAACATGTAAACCACCGCAGGGACTCAGCCGCTAAAGCGCAAAACAGCATGGTGGAAATGATAGCCGATATCGTCACAAAATCCCTCGAAGAGTACCACAAGCAAATACTGCCATACCTGTCGGGCGACACTCCTCCGGAAAACGACTAAATCCTTACACAACCACTGAATAATTCACAACATGAGAGGAGTCTATATATGAGCGAGCTACAGCTTGTTCCTGTTTACACCGGGCCTCCGGATGCATTCCCGGCTTCGCCCGAGCTGCCTGAGGGCGTAAAAACAGTGACATGGAAAGACGAGCCCGGCTGCATGGTCGATTTCAACCTCGACGTCGTATACGACGAGCGCGACGGTGAAACGCTGCACCTTCAAATCCTCCTGCCGATAGAGGGTATGATGATGATGGGGGAAATGCCCGATAAGAAGTATCCGCTCATCGTGTATGTTCCCGGCTCGGCATGGCGCAAGCAGACGCCGAAGATATTCCTTTCCCGCATTGCGCGTATATGCGAGCGGGGTTATGCCGTCGCAGTCGTCGAGTACCGCCCCAGCGACGTTGCGGGGTTCCCCGCGCAGGCGGAGGACGCGAAGACCGCTGTGCGTTTCATGCGCAAGAACGCGGAAAAGTACAGGATCGATCCCGACAAGGTCGCGCTGTACGGCGATTCCAGCGGCGGGCATACGGTGGTAATGGCGGGCATTACAGGCGATGGACTTCTCGACAACGGCACGTACAGTGAGTTTTCGTCGGAAGCGAACTGCATCGTCAACTGTTTCGGCCCGACAGACGTGTCAAAAATGAACTATTATCCCAGCATGATGGACCACACAGGCGCGGACGCCCCCGAGGGTATGCTGCTTGGCGGCGTGAATGTGCTGGAGCATCCCGACCTCGCGGAGAAGGCGTCGCCGATGCACTATCTCTCGCGCGACAAAGCGATTCCGCCAATGCTCATCCTGCATGGCGACCAGGACTGGGCGGTCCCGTTCAACCAGTCGGTGCGCCTGTATGAAAAGATGCGCGAGTTTGACAAAGACGTCGTCATGTACAAGCTCCTCGGCGGCTCTCACGGCTTCGGCGGCTTCAACAGCGTCGAAGCCCGCGATACGATCCTGCAATTCGTCGCAAAGCACATCGGCTGAGCGACGAGGGGAGGCGGCATATCGAATAATATGACTAGTTTTCAGTTTTATGGCGGCTCATATTCTTGCGTTCTCGTTCCGAATAGGGTATCATATCTCCATCACAATTTATGATGCGACTATTCTTAGTAGATGCGATTTACCGCAGATAGAGAAGGACCAACAACAATATGCGCATTGGTATAGACATAGGAAGCACGACGGTCAAGACCGTTGTGCTTTCAGATACGGGGGAAACACTGTTCCACGCCTATGAGCGCCACTATTCAATGGTGCGCAAAAAGGCGGCGGAGCAGTTGCGCACGGCGCAGAACCTGTTCACAGGGGCGCAGCCCGCTGCAGTTGCGATCACAGGCTCCGCGGGACTGGGCGTCGCCAAAGCGTCAGGGCTGCCTTTTGTGCAGGAAGTGTACGCTACCGCGGCGGTCGTGCGCGAGCGTGTGCCGGGCACGGACGCGATCATCGAGCTTGGCGGCGAGGACGCGAAAATCATATTCTTCGGCAACAGCCTTGAAGAGCGCATGAACGGCTCATGCGCTGGAGGAACCGGCGCATTCATCGACCAGATGGCGACGCTGCTGAATGTTTCTGTGACGGAGCTGGACGAACTGTCGCTCAACCACGGCAAAATATACCCTATTGCGTCTCGCTGCGGCGTCTTCGCAAAGTCGGACATACAGCCCATACTCAACCAGGGTGGCAGGCGCGAGGACGTCGCCGCCTCCATTTTCCAGGCTGTGGTCGACCAGACGATCACGGGCCTTACCCAAGGCCGCGAGCTAACGGGCAAAATAGTCTTCCTCGGCGGCCCGCTGACATTCCTGAAAGGCCTGCGCGAAAGGTTCACGGAGACTCTTGCCCTTGACGGCGAAAACGCTGTCTTCCCCGAAAACGCCGAGTGCTTCGCAGCCCTGGGCGCCGCGATTTGTTCGGACGCAAAAACTGCATGCCCGTTCGATGAAATCATGCAGCGGTTGGAAAACACTGTGGAAAGCATCGGGCATGACCGCACGATCGAGCCTCTGTTTTCGTCTGAGGAAGAGTACTCGGAGTTTATCGCCCGTCACGCGGGGGCAGCCCCGGTAGTCGTAGACCCGGACGCCTACAGCGGCGATGCATACCTTGGGATCGACGCCGGCAGCACGACGACGAAGCTCACGCTGATTTCGCCTGACGGCGGCATTTTGTATAGCTACTACGGAGGCAACAAGGGTAACCCTGTGTCGATAATTCTGGCACAGCTAAAGGCGATATATGACAAGTTCAACGGCAGAGTGACGATACTCGGCTCGGCGGTCACAGGCTACGGCGAGGATTTGATCAAGAACGCGTTCAACGTCGATCTCGGCATTGTGGAGACTATGGCACATCTCAGGGCAGCCCGGTTTTTCGACCCCGGTGTCGACTTTATCATAGACGTCGGCGGGCAGGACGTAAAATGCTTCAAGATACGCGCAGGGGCAGTGGACAGCATCATGCTCAACGAGGCATGTTCATCCGGCTGCGGGAGCTTTATTGAGACATTCGCCGTGGCGCTGGGTTATGATATAGCGGAGTTTGCTAGACTAGGCCTTTTTGCTGAATCGCCCTCCGACCTCGGCTCGCGCTGCACCGTGTTCATGAACTCCAGCGTCAAGCAGGCGCAGAAGGACGGCGCCCCGGTCGAGGCGATATCGGCGGGCCTGTCTATATCTATAGTTAAGAATGCAGTATACAAGGTGATACGTGCGGCAAGCGCGGACGACCTTGGAAAGAACATAGTCGTGCAGGGCGGGACTTTCCTGAACGACGCTGTTCTGCGCGCTTTTGAGCGGGAGCTCAGCGTTTTAGTCACGCGTCCCGCAATAGCCGGGCTGATGGGCGCTTACGGCGCGGCGCTTACGGCGCTTGACGCTAGCGTCAAAGCGCATGAGAGGATCGCGGGGAAAGAGGCTGTGGAGGATGCAAGTGTTTCTGGGCTGCTAAGCAAGGAGGCGCTTGAAAACTTCACCCATGAGGCGAGGCCGACTACTTGCGGGGGGTGCACGAACAATTGCAGCATGACTATAAACACCTTCGACGGAGGCAGACGCTTCATTTCAGGCAATCGCTGCTCAAAACCGCTCGGCAAAGCCGCGTCCGAGGAACCGAACCTCCTTAAATACAAGTATGAAAAACTGCGAGCAATGCAAGGCGTCGGCGCGGGTAACGGCAGCCGGGGGAAAATAGGCGTACCCTTCGGGCTGAATATGTTCGAAAACCTGCCGTTCTGGTTTGACTTTTTCACAAAACTCGATTTCGAAGTCGTTCTGTCGCCGGAATCATCGCGGGCCTTATACATCAAAGGGCAGCGCACGATTCCGTCGGACACCGTCTGCTATCCCGCAAAACTCATGCACGGGCACATCGAAGAGCTTCTCGACATGGGCTGCGATACGGTTTTCCTCCCGTGCATGCCGTACAACTTCAACGAGGGCATCAGCGACAATAACTACAACTGCCCGGTCGTGGCATATTACCCGGAGCTGCTGGCCGCAAACATGCCAAGGCTGAAAAACACGCGCTTCCTCATCCCGTACTTCGGTTTGCATAAAAAGAAAGGTTTTGCAATCAAAGCGGCTGAATATTTCAAAGAACATTTCGGAGTCCCGGAGCGCGAAACGAAAGCCGCTGCAAAGAGCGCTTTTGAGGCTTACACAGCCTTCATCGAAGACATTGAGCGCGAAGCTGACGCCTACATAGAATACGCCCGCGCAAACGATAAGAAAATACTCGTCGTAGCCGGCAGACCTTACCACGCAGACCCTGAAGTCAACCACGGCGTCGACGACCTTATAACATCATTCGGGCTGGTCCTGATAACAGAGGACGCCGTCGCCCGACGCCTCGGAAAAACCTCTCGCGGAGTACTCAACCAGTGGACATACCAGGCGCGGATGTATAACGCCGCAAGATACGTCTGCGAAAACGCCGACATGCAGCTCGTGCAGCTTGTCTCTTTCGGCTGCGGGACCGACGCCATAACGACCGACGAAATGCGCGAAATCCTCGAATCAGGCGGAAAACTCTACACTCAGCTGAAGATCGACGACATAAACAACCTCGGCGCGGTGCGCATACGCATCCGGAGCCTGATCGCCGCAGTCGAAGCGAGGCAGAGCGCGCTATAGGCGCGCAGGGTCGCGCTTCTCAATGCAGAATGCAGAATTAGGAAAGCGAAAACCATAACTACGGAGCATTAATATGGCAAAACTAACTTATGATAAGGACGGGCGTTTGCTTTTTTCTAAAGAGATGAAGCGCGAGTATACGCTGCTCATGCCGCAAATGCTGCCCGTCACGTTCACGATGATGAAAAAGGTGTTTGAGCTGTACGGCTGCAAAGTCGACATGCTCACGACAAATCATCGCGATATTGTGGACACGGGCCTGAAATACGTGCACAACGACACCTGCTACCCCGCCCTGCTCGTGATAGGCCAGTTGTTGGAAGCGCTGAACAGCGGTGCATACGACAAAAATAAAGTTGGGCTGCTAATTACGCAAACAGGCGGCGGCTGCCGGGCGTCGAATTACATACACCTGCTCAGAAAAGCGTTAGTAAAAGCGGGTATGCCGAATATCCCCGTCGTATCTGTCAATCTCTCGGGGCTTGAACACAACCCGGGGTTCTCTATGAACCTCGCGGTGATCCGCAGGCTCGCGGCAGCGATGATTTACGGCGACCTGATAATATGGCTGTCGAACCAGTGCAAGCCATATGAAACGCAGCCGGGTGAAACGGATAAGCTTATCGCATATTGGATGGACCGGTTGGTGGAAATGTTCGGCCGCGGGAAGGGTCTGGGAAAGAAGCAAATGCGGCTGAACATGGAGCAGATCGCCGCAGACTTTGCGAAAGTCGGGCGCGCAGGTGAAGGGCTCAAGCCAAGGGTCGGCATCGTTGGCGAAATATATGTCAAATACGCCCCGCTCGGCAACAACGGGCTGGAGCAGTTCCTTCTGGACGAAGGCTGCGAGCCTGTCGTACCGGGGCTGACAGACTTTATGATATTCAAGATCAACAACCGCGTGGTCGACGTCGACCTCTACCATGGCAGCAAACTGAAAAAGTTGGTGGCGGGAATATTCCAGAAGTACATAGAAGGCCTTCAGCGCAACATGATCGAAGCGGT
>Ga0082212_10001370_pt1 | contig 35849 bp, 31 predicted proteins | sample TergutNt197P3_FD_71548 | JGI IMG/M metagenome (GOLD analysis project Ga0082212, IMG submission 71548) | Neocapritermes taracua P3 segment gut microbial communities from Petit-Saut dam, French Guiana - Nt197 P3 | ecosystem: Host-associated > Arthropoda: Insects > Digestive system > Gut ...
AATAAAGGTTATTAACCTTTTTTGGTCGTCCTCGCTCGGCCATGCGGAAGCAAGCTTCCGCGCGGCACTCGCTCGTCCTCCAATAAATTGCGCTGTCATGCTTAAGCCCCTCTTCAACACCAACTTCGACCTGGGTAGGAAACCCGTCGTATTTGGAATAGACAGGGGCGCAAATGACCGTGGAGAATTGGGAATCGATAAGTAACTGACGGCTGACGATAAGGTACACACGGTGTTCTTTGGGGTCGTTGCGCGACCCACGGTACACGCGGTACAGGCCGCCGCGCTTCACAGGTCAATATCCTGGTACGAAAGCACGTCCAACGCCTCGGCATTGAGTCTGTCCGCGTTACGGTTAATGAGTTCAAGTTCCTGTTCCGCGGACATTGCCGGAATAGTGGCAGGTGTAAATGCGAGGACAGTTCTTCCCGTCGGTACTTCGCGGGGCACGTCTATAACCAGCCGGTGGTTGGCGGGGATTTCTACGGTTTGTGTAATGGTCATGAATTAAATGTAGCATGATAAAGAGGGGAAAAGCAACGGGAAGTGTGGAGTTAGGAGAATGCCGGGTGATTATCTGAATATAGGCGACAATGCCCTTGATGACTTTATGACGCGCAATTTGGCTTATATAGCGGCGAAAACTTTGGGTACGCCGGCGGAATGGACTATAAAATGTCTGTGATTAATTCCCGGACACGCTTGTAGACCCTTTCCTGGGCGGCTGTAACTTTTCCGCCTGTTTCCTCCATACAGTTTTCATAAGCCTGCCGGATTTCTGCGCCTATGTTTACCTTTGCAATACCGGCGGCAATGCCCCGCTTTACATAATCGAACGGGATTCCGCTCCCGCCGTGGAGCACGAGGGGAACCCCTGCTGCTTTAAACAGGTTTTCGATATGGCCAATATCAAGCCGGGCCGCCGGTTTTTTCTGGTGGCGGGTCGCTTCGGCTATAGCGCCGTGGATATTGCCGGCAGCGACAGACAGCCAGTCGCAGCCTGTTTCCGCTGCAAAGCGTTTTGCTTCATCAAGATCGGTAAAACCAAGCCTGGATTGGAAGATTTCTTCGTAAGGTTTTACAGGGCCGCTTTCGTGGCCCATGACGGCGCCAAGCTCGCCCTCGCAGGCCAACCCGGCGCTGTGGGCCATGTCTGCTATTTCTTTTGTAGCCGATATATTTCCTTCGATATCCAGCCGGGAGCCGTCGAGCAGCACATATTTATAACCAACGCCGATTGCCCGCTCTATTATCGCCCTGTAATCAACCTTTTTAAAATCCTCATCAATTACCGGCACATGATCCAGGCCAAGTATGGTAAAGCCGGGTTTTTCATGTTTATGGTATTCCCTGGCTACATCTTCCAGGCTTTTTGCGGAAAATTTTTCCCATTCTGCCCGGGCAACCTGGATTATTGCGGTGGTGTTTTCATCTGCTATCGCGGCGGCAACCGGTTCGACCATTGGCAAGTACGGTATGTTAAAGGCGGGGATTGCCGTTTTCCTGTGCAGGGCATCCAGTACAATTTCTCGGACTTCCATAGCCCCCAAGTATAGCGGCAAAAAAAGGTAAAATCAAGCAAAATGCTTTTTTCCGGGAAAAACAGGGAAAAAAGGGGGAATTTTTATTATTTCTGAAAAAATTGCTTGACAAAAAAATAAAAAACTGGTAAAGTTGTCATAACATTATGATGTTAGGAGGAAAAGAGATGAAAAAAGCTATTATATGCTTGTTGGCACTGTTCCTTATATTTGGAATGGCTGGATGCAAAAAAACCGACGGCGGGGCCAATCTGGTTGGGATATCAATGCCCACCCAGTCCACAGAAAGATGGGTAACAGAAGGCAATGCAATGCAGGCGGGGCTGGAAAAACTCGGCTACCAGGTTGTCCTGCAATTTGCGGAAGACCATGTTGAGCAGCAGATCAACCAGATTGAAAATATGCTGAACCGCGGCATTAAGGTCCTAATCTGCGCGCCTATAGACGGCGGCGCATTGGACGGGGTCCTAAAAAAAGTACACGATGCCGGTGCCTTGATCATCGCTTATGACCGGCTTCTGGAAGATACCCAATATGTTGACTACTATTGTACCTTCGACAGCATTAAAATCGGGGGCCTTATGGGCGGCGCCATTGTAGACTCGCTGGATTTAAAAGGCGGGAAAGGGCCCTTTAACGTCGAATTGTTCGCAGGCAGCCTTGATGACAATAATACCCCGCTGTACTTTGACGGGGCAATGGATTTACTGCGCCCCTATATCAGTAACGGCCAGCTTGTAGTTAAATCCGGCCAAACAAACCTTAACCAATGTTCCATCCTTGGATGGGCTGCAGAAGTGGCCCAGTCGCGAATGGATAATATCCTTGTAGCCAATTATGCGGACGGGAGCCTGGTGCATGCCGTCCTTTCCCCATACGACGGCCTTTCCATCGGCATTATTTCTTCGCTCAAGGCTGTCGGCTATGGCAGTGCAAACAGGCCGTTCCCCGTAATAACCGGGCAGGATGCTGAACTCCCCTCGATAAAAGCAATACTTGCCGGGGAACAGACCCATACCGTCGCCCTCGACCTCTTCAGCCTGGCGCAGGTTGCCATCGACATGGCCGATCAGCATATGAAAGGCCAGACTGTAGTAACTACCATGCTGCCCATCAACAACGGGGTAAAGGATGTCCCCGCGGAAGGCGGCAGGGCGGTTTCCGCTGATGCCAGTAACATCGTGCGGCAGATGCTGGAATTTGGTTTGTACACCGAAGCAGAAATGCGCGACTAGAGTTTATTTATCACGCGGGCACGCTAAGACAGCAGGGAAATAATAAATTTATGATCTCTGCGTCTTTGCGTCTCTGCGAAAGGTAATTTGGAAAAAACAGTTCTCCCAGCCGGGAAAGGTGGCAATATGTTAAAATCAAAAGCTGGTTTTGTAGTCTATGGCACTCACAAGGACGGGCTTCCCGATCCAATGGGTGTCCCCTTTATTGACAGCCGTATTATCGAAAGCCAAAAAAAAGCCCTGCAGTCAAGGGATGTTGAGCTTTCCGAATGGAAGCTGGTCCTTGCAACAAAGGCGGAAGCAAAAGAGGCAATGGCTTCCATGAAAAAAGACGACAGCATAGACGCCCTTATCCTTGTTTCCGGTACCTGGATCTGGGCCGGGTACATGATTGCCGCAGTACGGGATTTTGCCCAATCGGGAAAACCAATCATAATCTGGACTCATACCGGGTCGCAGGGGTGGAGGACCGTCGGCGGCCTTGTAATGCATGCCGCCCTGCTGGAAATCGGCATCCCCCACAAATTTGTTTATGCCGCCGCAGACGAAACGGCGGAGGCAGACGCAATAGCCCATTACTGCCGTGCCGGGCATATAAAAAAGAGCCTTAACCAGGCAACCATCGGCGTTTTCGGCGGCCGCGGCATGGGGCAGACCTGCGGCGTGGCGGACCCTTCGCAGTGGATGCGCGTTTTTGGCGTTGATATAGATTCCCGCGACACTACCGAGCTTCTGGAAACAGCCAGAGCAATTACAAAAGACGAAATATCTGCGGCCCTGCCCCGCATAGAAAAAGCGTTCGGGAAAAAGCCGCCAGAGGACGATACTTCCCGCCGTTCAATTGCACTGTACCTTGCGTTAAAAAAGATAATTGCAAAAAACAATTTTGATTTTTATACCATACAGTCATTCCCCGGATTGGGAGATGATTACGGCGCTACCTGTTTTGCCCAGAGCCTGATGCTGGATGACGGTGTGCCTACTTCTACACTCTCGGACTTTAATACCGCAATGTCGGTTTATATTTTAATGAAGCTAAGCGGCCTGCCGGCTTATTACGGCGACCTGCAGCATGTTGACAAAAAAACCAACGAAATAAAAATAATCGGCGACGGGGCTGTGCCGCCGTCTTTTGCCGATCCCCGCGACAGGGCGGATTTTGCCGGCCACGGCATCCCAACGGAAGGTTCGGCCGGCGGCCTTTCGGTAAAACTTACCTGCAAGCCGGGGCCTGCCGTACTCGCCAGGCTTGGCCGGACAAACGGTGAATTTGTAATGGTGCTGGCAAAGGGCGAAGTTTTTGTACCCGATGACCTTGAAAAACGAAAAGCAGAGTGCGGGATCCCCTTCTGGCCCCATGCTTTTATAAAAGTGGAAGGGGATATTAATATCCTCTTGCAGCATTATTCAAGTGAATACGGTGTCCTTGGCTATGGCAGCGATTTGTACGGCGAAGTTAAGGCTTTTTGCGAAATAATGGGAATAAAACTGGTCGAGGCATAAGGGCGTAGAAATTTAGGAGGGCAACATGGGTGAACTGATATTGGAAATGAAAAAGATTACAAAACATTTTCCCGGAGTGTACGCTCTAAGTGATGTTAACTTTAGTGTCAGGCGGAACCACATCCATGCGCTCGTAGGGGAAAACGGCGCCGGTAAATCAACCTTAATCAACATCCTGGGCGGTGTTTACCCAACGGGGACATACGAAGGCCAGATTGTATTTAACGGGGAGGAATGCAATTTCCGCGACATTCTTTCCAGCGAAAAAAAAGGCATATCCATAATCCACCAGGAATTAACCCTTGTACCTTATTTATCCATAGGCGAAAACATTTTTCTGGGAAACGAACGGGCTAAACACACCGTTATAGACTGGGATAAAACAATGGAGGAATCTTCCAAATTACTGGATAAGGTTCATCTTAATGAAGACCCGCACAACATTATAAAAAATTTGGGAGTGGGTAAACAGCAGCTTGTCGAGATTGCAAAGGCACTTTCAAAGAAAACCACCCTCTTGGTACTGGACGAACCGACTGCGGCGCTGAACGAGGAAAGCTCACGTAACCTGCTTGACCTTCTTCTGGAACTAAAAAAAGAAGGGATAACTTCGATCCTTATTTCCCATAAACTTAACGAAGTTTCTTCCATAGCCGACGAGATAACCATATTAAGGGACGGTAAAACCATTGAGACCCTTGTAAACGGTACAGATACTATAACCGAAGACCGCATTATACGGGGCATGGTAGGCCGTACAATCTCCGACAGGTTCCCCGCTGCCAAGAGGGAACCCGGCGAAATATGTTTTGAAGTAAAAAACTGGAATGTGTACCATCAATTGGATCCCGACAGGCAGTTTATTTATGATGTCAATTTCCATGCAAGAAAAGGCGAAGTTGTCGGGTTTGCAGGGCTTATAGGCGCAGGAAGAACCGAACTGTCGATGAGCCTTTTTGGAAAAGCCTGGGGACATAAAATAAGCGGGAAAATGCTGCTGAACGGAAAAGCTGTTGAATTAAAAAATATCAGCGATGCAATAAAAAACGGCCTTGCATACCTTACAGAAGACCGTAAAAGCGCCGGGCTGGTCCTTATCGACAACATAAAACACAATGTTTCGCTGCCCAACCTTGGAAAAATTTCCAAACGTACTGTTATTAACGACGAGTATGAAAACAAAACCGTAGATGAGTATTGCCGCAAGCTTAACGTAAAATCTACCGGCATTTTACAGAAGGCAGGCAACCTGTCAGGCGGCAATCAGCAAAAAGTCGTACTTGCAAAATGGATAATGGCCCAGATGGATGTCCTGATTCTTGACGAACCAACCCGGGGCATTGATGTTGGCGCCAAATACGAAATTTACTGCATAATAAACGAATTGGCAAAAGAAGGAAAATGCGTAATTATGATCTCCTCCGAACTGCCGGAAATACTGGGTATGTGCGACCGGATATATGTAATGAACGAAGGAAAAATTGTCGGAGAACTGGCACAGGAAGATGCTTCTCAGGAAAGCATTATGAAATGCATTATGCAAAGCAATATGGGGGTATAACATGGCAGAGTCTAAAATTAAATTTCCAAAGGTTTTTTCCGGCGGACGGCAGTATGGGATGGTTATTGCCCTTCTTTTTATTATCGTTTTTTTCCAGATTATTACCGGGGGGATAACATTTAAACCGCTTAATGTTACAAATATTATCCTCCAGAACAGTTACGTAATGATACTCGCAATCGGTATGCTGTTATGCATCCTTACAGGCAATGTCGATCTTTCTGTCGGGTCGGTAGCTGCTTTTGTCAGCGCCCTTCTTGGGGTAATGATAGTTGTAAACGGGATGCCGGTTGTCCCTGCGATAATTATCGCCCTTGTCGTTGGCGGCCTTATTGGCGCTTTTCACGGCTTTTGGATAGCCTATGTGGGCTTGCCGCCATTTATTGCAACCCTGGGCGGAATGATGCTTTTCCGCGGCCTTACCCTGGGTGTGCTGCAGGGCAAAACCCTGGGGCCCTACCCTACCAGCTTTCAAATTGTAAGTTCCGGGTTTTTGCCCGATCCTATAGGGAGCGGCGGCTTTCACATTACCACAGTACTTGTCGGGTTATTATGTATGGCCATTTATACATTTTTACAGTTATCTAAGTACAAAAAACAAAAAGCCTACGAAACCAAAACCGGTGGGTTTATACCGTTTATTATTTCACTGGTGTTTGTAAACATAGGGCTCTTCCTTCTTGCTTATCTATTGGCATCCTACCAGGGGATCCCGAATGTTATGGTGCTGCTTGTTATGCTGATCCTTGTATACCATTTTATGACTTCGCGAACCACCCTGGGGCGGCACATTTATGCATTTGGCGGTAACCAACTGGCGGCAAAACTTTCCGGGATTAAGACAAAGCGCGTTTTCTTCTGGGTTTATGTAAACATGGGCGTCCTTGCCGCCCTTGCCGGCATCGTTTATGCAGCCCGTCTGAACGCTTCATCCCCAAGGGCAGGCAACGGTTTTGAGCTGGATGCCATTGCATCGTGCTTTATCGGCGGGGCTTCGGCTTCGGGGGGCATTGGAACAATACCAGGGGCAATTATAGGCGCCCTTGTCATGGGCATAATGAACAACGGGATGTCCATTATGGGGCTTGGTGTTGACTGGCAGCAGGCGATTAAAGGGCTGGTTGTAATATTGGCAGTGGCTTTTGATGTTACGAGCAAAAGCAAGGGAAAATAACAGAACTACAGGATTAACCCCGCTCTTATTGGGTTGTTTTCCAAACGTCGAATGCCGCCTGTACTGCGGCGGCTACCTCTCCGGGTGTTTGTGTCCCTCTGCCGATTGCCATTAAGCCGTTATTAATCGGCTCAAACACACTGGGGTCAAATGCGCCGTCGATTACTGTTGTTGCCCTGTTGTATTCCTTATAAAGGTTTGCCATTCTTACCTGCATAGGTTCAAGATCGAGGCGCGCAAAATCAATATCGGTCCTGGAAGGGGTGGGTACGCCGCCGCTTTCAACCCGGATACTTAAAACTTCCCTGCCTGCAAGCCACTTTACCAGCTTCCATGCTGCTTCTTCCCTTGCGGAACCCGGCTCGATGGCTGCGCTCATAGCCCAGCCGGTACTAAGCACTACCGAGTTGGATCTGTTGAAAACGACACCATCAATCCCGGGGAAAACTGAAATTAATATGTTATTCTGCCTTTCCGGGGAAATTAGTGCCTTGCCGGTCGGTTTATCGGTAATAAACGCCCCAACCCTCCAATCACCATCTATATAGTAAGCGCCCCTGTTTGTAGTGAACTGATCAACAACATCGCCATAGCCGGTATCAAGGGTATTACTGCTCAGGACACCGTCATCGTACATTGCCTTGACAAAACCAAGTGCTGCAACAAAGTCCGGATCGGTGAAACTTGTTTTACCCGAAAGGATTTTTTGTTCCCAGTCCTCTCCGCAGAAACGGCCTGCTACCAGAGAAAAAAGGCAGGATTGCATAACCCAGGAGCTCTCGTTTGCCATTAGTATCGTCTCATAGCCTTTGGCCCGCAGGACCGGGACCTGTGCCTTTAATTCGTCATAGCTTTTTGCAGGCTCCAGCCCGCAATCCCTTAATACTTCAAGGTTAATATAGAAAGCGTTGGTTGCCGTTACGCCTTGCGGAAGTATTCCCAGATACCCGGATGCCTGCTGGGATGGATCCAGCGCTATTGGGGTATAATAGGATGCAAGCTTATCCCTTTCTACCAGGGGGCCAAGGTCCTTTAAAAGCCGCCGGGTATGAAGAGCGGCGGATCTTCCAGACGGCCAGGCGTAGATAACATCGGGCAGCTGCCCGGAACCAATATAGGATTCAATTCTTTCATGGAAAGGATCGTTAAACAAATCCTCCCGGATTATTTTAATGTCAGGGTTATCCTTTTCGAACCTGTCCCAAATTCTTTTAATTTCATCGGAGGTATTGGCAGTAGTAACATCAAAGTAGTTTAACACCCGCAGTTCAATTTGATCTGGCTTCTCTTCTTTTTTACAGGCAAAAAAAAGTAAACCGGGGAGGATGGCCAGAACCGTTATAGTAACCAATTTTTTGTTCATCGCTTTACCCATGGTAATAGTATATATCCGCAATCACTCACTTACAATACAAATATTCCCTGCTCCCAAATAACTACTTGCCGCAGATCGCCGGGAAGGAATACTATGTACTATGACATCCGAAAAAATTCGCTGCCCCTGGCCTTCCGGAGATGCACAGATGCTGCGTTACCACGACAGGGAATGGGGCGTCCCGCTTAAAAACAGCCGGAAACTTTTTGAGTTCCTTATCCTGGACGGTGCCCAGGCCGGCCTTTCCTGGCGCACTATCCTGCTCCGCCGCGAAGGCTACCGCGCTGCTTTTGACGGCTTTGATCCGGAAAAGATTGCCCGTTACGGGAAAAAAGAAGAAGGGCGGCTTTTAAAAGACCCGGGGATAATCCGGAACAGGCTTAAAATCAGTTCGGCAATTACAAACGCCAGGGCCTACTGCGAAATGGAAGAAGCCGGGGAAGGTTTTTCCAAATGGCTATGGAAGTGGGTAGACGGCAAGCCCATTGTAAACCATTGGAAGACCCTTGCAGAAATACCCGCATCGACTGAACTTGCAGAAAAAATCTCGAAAGAACTAAAAAAGAAAGGGTTTACCTTTGTCGGCCCCACCATAATCTACGCATTTCTCCAGTCCGCGGGGCTGGTAAACGATCACCTTGTTGATTGCTACCGGTGGAAGGCAGTGCAACTGTAAAAGTATCAACCCTTGTTTTATGTGCTGTAATAACAGGGTAACTGCCGGGCAGGTTTTAAAAACAACATAAAACAACACTTTTTATTGACTCTTTTTGTTACCTCTGGTATATTTAATTTAAGGCAGCCAGGTATGAAAGATGAGTTATTAAGTTTTGTCCCCCAAAACGATGATTGCGATTTTGAAAGGATCAAACGCTTTCAGCAGCGGATGAACGCGCGAAAGCCAAGTATTTGCCCCGAACGGGCGGAAATAATCACTGCAAGCTACAAGAAGACCGAAGGCGAAAGCATTGTAATCCGCAGGGCTAAAGCCTTTGCCGAAATCCTTGCAAACATGACTGTATATATAGAAGAAGACTCATTAATTGCAGGGAACCAGGCGCGGTGCAACTTTGCCGCCCCGGTTTTTCCCGAATATTCTTTCGATTGGGTAATTAGCGAACTGGACGAATTCGAAGGCCGCCATGGCGATTATTTTAAAATTAACGAAGATACGAAAAACCGGCTGCATACGCTGGAAGCGTACTGGCGCGGGAAAACCCACAAAGACAATGTCCTATCAAAACTGCCGGACAAAAACCTGCAGGCAGAAAAACAGGGGGTGCTCCACCGTGGCGGTATTTCCATGTCCGGCGACGGCCACATTATCCCCGAACACAGCCTGGTGCTTAAAGAAGGTTACGGCGGCCTTGCAGAGATTGCCCGGAAAAAATTGCAGCAAGACAGGGCAAGCGGCGAAAAACAATTCGACGGCGGAACGGTACAGGTAAACAGCGCAAAACTGTTAAGTAATGAGCAGCGGGATTTTTACCAGGCTGTGATCATCGCGATGGAAGGGGCGATGCATTATATTAAACGCCTTGGTAAAGCGGCGGAAGCGGGCGCAGCAAAAGAAAGCAACCCAAAACGAAAAGCGGAACTGGAAAACCTGTCTGCGATGTTTTCAACCTTTATGGAAAACGACGGCAGCAGCAATACAGGTGGCACCAGCTGCGCGGGCGTGCGTAATTTCCACGAAGCGGTTGAGGCCGTTTACCTGACCCATCTTTTAATGATGATCGAAAGCAACGGCCATTCATTTTCGTTCGGCCGCTTCGATCAATATATGTATCCTTATTATAAAAAAGACCTTGACAAGGGAATTATTACCAAAGAAAAAGCGCTGGAAATAATTACCCACTTCTTTATTATGACCAACTCGTTAAACAAGCTCCGGCCATGGGATCATACCCAATATTCGGGCGGTTACCCCCTGTACTCCAACCTTATGGTCGGGGGGATAAAGAGCGACGGGACAGACGGCACAAACGATCTAAGCTACCTGTGCCTGGAAGCAATGAGCCTGTCCCGGCTGCCCGAGCCAAACCTTAGCGTACGGTTTTGGGAAAAGACGCCCCACAGCCTTATCCTCGATTCCGCCCGGCTTATCAGAAAAGGCTTTGGTATGCCGTCGGTCTTTTGCGACGAAGTGGTTATCAAGGCGATGATGACGCTGGACATCGACCTCCCCACTGCCCGGGACTATGCGTCGATGGGCTGCGTCGAAACCGCGATACCGGGCAAGTGGGGGCACCGGGCAACCGGTATGACGTATATCAACTTTGGCAAGGTGTTCGAGATTGTGCTTAACAACGGCGCCGATCCTGCAAGCGGGATACAACTTGTCGATTTGGGAAAAAATGAATATCAAAATTACGATGAACTTTGGGCAGCGTGGAAAAAGACATTGGCATTTTATTTTAAGCTTGCCGTAGACTGCGACCTTATCTGCGATCAATCACTTAAACACCACGATGCCGACCCCTTCGCTTCCGCCACCGTTGTCTGCGCACTGGAGCGCGGCAAAACATTAAAGAACGGCGGCGCCCGCTATGACTATATAAGCCAGTCGAATATCGGTATGTCGGTAGTCGGCGACAGCCTTGCCGCAGTTAACAAAATTGTATTCGAAGATAAAGCGCTTTCCATGGCAGATCTAAAGGAAGCGCTTAAAAATAATTTTGAAGGGGAAAACGGAAAAAAGATCCGCGAACTTTGCCGCAACGCGCCCAAGTTCGGCAACGATATTGACTATGTGGATCATATTGTTGCAGATGTTTTTGAATCATACCTGGAATTGCTGCCGGGCTATAAAACAGACCGTGCGGGATGCGGCCCCATCGGGTGCGGGTATACGATGTCAACTTCCAATATCACCAGCTATGTACCCAACGGGTTTGATGTGGGCGCAACGCCCGACGGTCGCCTCGCGGGGAAGCCGCTTAACGAAGGGGCGTCGCCCTGTCTGGGTGCCGACAGATCCGGGCCGACGGCGGTTATTAATTCAATCTCCAAGCTGCCAAACGACAGGATAGCCGGCGGCCAGCTTTTAAACATGCGCTTTTCACCGGGCGCATTGGAGGGGGAAGAAAACCTGGAAAAATTCGCCAGCTTTATCGAGGCGGGGCGGCACAAAAAAGTGTTCCACAACCAGTTTAACATTGTAGATTCTGCAATGCTGCGGGCGGCAAAAAAGAACCCGGAGCTATACCCGAACCTAATGGTCCGTGTAGCGGGTTACTGCGCGCTCTTTTCCACCTTAATGAGCGAAGCGCAGGATACGATTATTGAGCGTACGGAACTCAACTGGAATTAAAATTAAGAAGCAGTGTAAATATGCAATCATCGATTGAAAAAAACCATTCAGGGTTTATCTCCAAAATACAGGGGTATTCGACAAGGGACGGCCCCGGAATACGCAGCACTGTTTTTTGCGTCGGCTGTAATCTCCGCTGCCTGTGGTGCGGGAACCCCGAGCTTATCGAAAACAGGGAACAAACGCTTTATTATAAGGACAGTACCGAAACAATAGGGCAGCACATTACTTCAAAAAAAATTGTGGATAAACTGCTTCGGGATAAAGTGTTTTACGAACAATCCGGCGGCGGCGTTACCTTTTCCGGCGGCGAACCGGCTTTGCAGGCAGAGTTTATCGCGGAAGCATCGGCGCTGTTAAAAAAAGAAAACATCCATATCGCATTGGACACGGCAGGGGCAGTCGAATGGGAGACGCTTAAAACCGCAGCAGAGAGCGCCGATCTGATTTTATACGATATAAAAACATCCGGCGAAGGTCTTCACACGCGCTGTACCGGCTTATCCAATGCAATTATCCTGGAAAACGCGGAACGCCTTGCCAGCCTTAAAAAAAACATCTGCATCCGGCTGATACTTGTCCCCGGCTATAACGACGGGGATGATTTTACAAAACGGCTCGATTTTGCCGCGTCGCTTGGAAAAGCTGTATGCCAAATAGACATACTCCCCCTGCACCGGCTTGGCGCAGGGAAATACAGGGCATTAGGTATCCCCGATCCCATGGAAGGGGTTAAGGACTGCCCTAAAGAAACCGCCGAAAAGGCCGCTGCCGAAGCGGAGCGCAGGGGTTTTAACGTTACAATTGGGGGCTAAGTAAAAGGGAAAATATGACTGCGGCGCAGCGGCGGATGGAAATATATAAAGCGCTCGAAGAATCGGGTTCTGTAGAAGTAAACAAACTCGCGGAAAGTTTTAATGTCTCGACAATGACCATACGGCGCGACCTGCAGATGTTTGAAAGCCAGGGTCTGGTTACCACCAATTACGGCGGCGCTTACCTTAATAGGGGGGCCGGTGTTGACCCCGGCTTTTCCGTTAAACAGGGCCTTATGACTGCCGCAAAACATGCCATTGCCAAGGCTGCGGCAGCACTGATAAAAGACGGCGACACGGTCATCGTTGACTGCGGTACCAGCACGGTCGAAATTTTTAAATACATTAAAAATAAAAACATTACGGTTGTTACCGGCGCATGGCCTGCAGTAGGCTACCTTCACGGCAACAGGAAAATCAAACTTATCCTGGCCCCCGGGGAATACGACGAGCTTTCCGCCGGGGCAGTCAGCGCCATGACAGCGGATTTTTACCGGAATTTCAACGCGGATTTGGTTTTTATAAGCACCCAGGGGCTTTCCCCGGCCTACGGGGCAACGGTCCCCTCCCCCCGCGACGCCATGGTAAAGCGAGCCCTGCTGGGAGCCGGTAAAACAACAGTACTGCTTGCAGACTCATCGAAAGCCGGCAAACGCTTTTTTGCCCGCCATGCCAAAACAGAAGAATTTGACATAATTATTACCGACAGCGGGATTGGCAAAAAGCAGGCGGGCGGGATTAAAAGGCATTGTAAAAAACTTATCATAGTTCCTGTTATCATTGTGCCTTGACATAATTGTTAAATTGTGTCATACAAAGCCAATGTAATAGTAAAAGGATAATAGAGCATGACAAAAATCATGGTTGTAGATGACAGTCTGATAATGAGGAATATTGTAAAGAATACCTTCTCGGAATTAAAAATACCATTTACCTGCCTCGAAGCCGGAGACGGCAAGCAAGCCTATAAACTACTGGAAATTAATAACGATATATCAATTGTTTTTCTGGACTGGAACATGCCGGGAATGGACGGCATAGAGTTTTTAAAAAAAGTAAGGAGTATGCCGGAATACAAGGAACTGCCGGTTATTATGGTTACTTCCGAGAGGGGAAAATTCAGCGTATTGGAAGCCCTTCAGAGCGGGGCAACCGATTATATGGTAAAACCTGTTCAGGAAAAAGTTTTTAGGGAAAAAGTGCAGGAAATCCTGTTAACGAGGTAAGAAAATGGAACAGTACATTCACCCTTTTATAAAAGGGTGCGAAGATGTTTTCCGTGATTTATGCAACACGGAAATTAAGGCTGGAAGGGCATTCTTTGTATCATCGGACGAATTTGAAAAAAATTGGGATGTATCCGGAATAATCGGGCTTTCCGGAGAAGCAAACGGCGCGGTAGCCATGTCCCTTAAGGAAATTACAGCTTTCAGGATTACCAGGATCCTTACAGGGAAAGAGCATACCTTCATCGACAGGGACGTTACAGATATGGTGGGGGAAATTGTAAATATTATTACCGGAAATGTAAAAAATGTTTTTGAAGACAAATACAGGATTAAAATATCCCTGCCCTCCATTGTCAAGGGAACAGCACATTCCATAGTATGGCCCTCCGATAAAGCAAGAATAATTTGCATTCCGTTCTCCATTTTTGAAGATCAGGAATTTTGCCTTTCTGTAGCGGTAAAACAAGCAAAATGAAAGAAACAAAAACAAGAAACGTATTGCGTACAATTTTCCTTGGGAACCGCTACCTGGAACTTAAGAACATTAATGACCAGGTACGTTACATGACCATGAATGCAATTTTTATGGTTGCAATATTCCCGCTGGTTTTTTTGGGCATTACAATAATGAGCGAAAATATTTTAAGGGCCATTATCGATTTTGCCATTGCTTTTTTATGTTTGGTTTCCTTAATTCTTATACGATCAAAAATTCCCCTAAAATATGTACCTGTCGTCCCGGTAACAATTTTCGGCGCCTATTGCTGTTATCTTTTATATCTTGGCGATCTTAACCTTTGGGCGGCTATCTGGATTTTTTCGTTTCCGCCCATCGTAATTTTCCTCTGCCAGATGACAGTGGGAATTATTGAATCGATAGTTGTTTTTTTAATATCAGGCTTATTATTGTATACCCCGCTGTCACAGGTTACGACAGATAACGATATACGAATGCGGTTTCTGGGCGCCTATGTACTTATCCTAAGCCTTTCCATAATATATGAACGGATTAGCATACTTAAAGACCACAAGGAAGCAGAACTTAAAGCGGAACTTGCCCGGGAACGGGACATGATTCAAACCATGAAAGACAATATCCAGCAGGGGATATTCCTGATGGACAAGGATCTGCGTATACTTCCCCAGTATTCCCGTCCCCTGGTTTCCATACTTTCCTATTACGAAGCAGACCTTTCGGGCAAAAACTTCCTTGACATTATCAGCCATTCGTTTGACACTAAACAGCTTCAAGCCTTGAAAGGTTACTTTTCCATGATCTTCGATAAAACAAAAAGTGTCAGGGTGCTAGAATCGGCTAACCCCATTTCGGAGTTTGAGTATAAAATCAATGACCAGATAAAAATTTTAAATTCCAGGTTTTACTTAATTGAACAGGCAAATTCAGACCCCGTAATAATCGGGATTATTCAGGATATAACAAAAGAAAAAGAGTTTGAAAATGAACTTGCCGCCCAGAAGGAAGTCCAGGAACTGGAAATGAAAAATATGTTCGATGTGCTGCAGGTAAACCCCCTGGTCTTCCAGGATTTTATCGAAGACACCGAAACCAATTTTAATTCTATCAACGCCCTCCTTAAAGACCGTTCCCTTACGGAAAAACAGGTAGTTACCAAAATCTTTCAAAATGTCCATGCAATAAAATCCAATGCCCTTATACTGGGGCTGGAAAACCTTGGCAACAATATCCATGCACTGGAAGAAGAAATTAAAACAGTCGGCAGCAGGGAATCAATATCCGTAGACGATGTTCTGGGCTTATCCCTAAAAATTGACACCTTAATGCAGGAAGTAGATTCCTATACTGCCGTTACCAGAAAAATAAATGATTACAAAACTTCCAATCAGATGGACACTGTGCTTGTAAATGCCATGTCAAAGGCTGTAGAAAGATTAGCAAACGAAGCGGAAAAGAAGGTTAAAATAAAAGCCGGCCAGATTGACATGAACATCCTGGAATCAAAATTACGAAAGCCAATCAAGGATATTCTGTATCAATGCGTACGGAATTCCATTTACCATGGCATTGAACCGCCCGATGAGAGGGTAAAAAAGAATAAAAAGCCACATGGGCTTTTAATTTTTAGCATTAAAAGCAACGACGGGAAAGCCGAAGTAACATTCTCTGACGACGGCCGCGGCCTCGACTGGCATAACATCATGATACAATACCTGAAAAAACACCCCGAAGCCAAAACACCCGATAAAAAGGCCCTTCTGGGTTTAATTTTTTCTCCCGGGTTTTCCACTTCCGATAAAACAAGCACCATGGCAGGCCGCGGTGTAGGGCTTAGCCTGGTGGCGGATTTGGTAAAGGAAAACCACGGCTCACTCAATGTTAACTCATCGGAATCCGGGCTTATGTTTAGGTTTATTTTCCCCCTAACTGCATAAGCACCCATTAACAGCAAACCACTTGACTTTCTGTGGCAATTTACGCTATTTTTGGGTAAATATCACACAAAATCATAATTTTCGGGGTATGGGGTTATCTCTATCCCGGCAAATGTAACAGAGGAGACGAACATTATGGCGAAACAGTTGTTGTTCAACGAAGACGCCCGGCGCAAGCTGCTTGCCGGGGTTGAGCAGATTTCCAAGGCTGTCAAGGTAACATTGGGCCCCAAGGGACGGAATGTCCTTCTTGATAAAAAATTCGGGGCCCCGACGGTCACAAAAGACGGTGTATCGGTTGCGAAAGAAGTAGAACTGGCCGATCCTTACGAAAATATGGGCGCCCAGCTTCTTAAAGAAGTAGCTACCAAGACCAATGATGTAGCAGGCGACGGCACAACCACCGCGACGGTCCTGGCCTATTCACTGGTAAAAGAAGGCCTTAAATCCGTGGCTGCCGGGATGACCCCCATCGAGCTTAAACGGGGCATCGACAAGGCGGTAGAAATAGCCGTTGAAGAAATCAAGAAAAATTCCAAGGAAATCAAGGACAAGGAAGAAATTTCCCATGTCGCATCGGTTTCCGCCAATAACGACGGCGAAATCGGCAATACCATCGCCGATGCCATGGAAAAAGTCGGGAAGGACGGGGTAATTACCGTTGAAGAGTCCAAAACCATGGACACTACCATCGAATTTGTCGAAGGTATGCAGTTCGACCGCGGGTACATTTCCGCCTACTTTGTTACCGACCGCGATACCATGACCAGCGTCTACGAAGATGTATACATCCTTATCCACGACAAAAAAGTGTCCAGCATGAAGGACATGCTGCCCCTGCTGGAGAAGGTTGCCCAGAGCGGCAAGCCCCTCCTTATTATTGCAGAAGATGTGGACGGCGAAGCACTTTCCACCCTGGTCGTGAACAGCCTCCGCGGCACCCTGCGGACCTGCGCAGTTAAGGCGCCCGGTTTCGGCGACCGCCGCAAGGCAATGCTGGAAGACATCGCCATCCTTACAGGCGGCGAAGTCATTTCCGAAGAGCTTGGGCTTAAGCTGGAAAATACCGAAATGTCCCAGCTTGGCAAGGCAAAGACGATCAAAATCGACAAGGACAATACTACAATTATCAACGGTGCAGGCAAGCAGAAGGACATCCAGGACAGGATTGCCCAGATTAAAGCCCAGATCGAAGACACCACCAGCGACTACGACAAGGAAAAACTCCAGGAACGGCTTGCCAAGCTGGCCGGCGGCGTAGCGGTTATCAATGTCGGCGCCGCGACAGAAGTGGAACTTAAAGAAAAGAAGCACCGCGTCGAAGACGCCCTTTCCGCAACCCGCGCGGCCATCGAAGAAGGCATCGTAAGCGGCGGCGAGATTGCCCTTATCCAGGCGGCGCTTGCCCTGGACAAGGCCGACACCGCCGGCCTTACCGACGACGAAAAAGTTGGTTTTAAAATTGTAAAGCGCGCCCTGGAAGAGCCGCTGCGGCAAATCGCGGAAAACGCGGGCGTTGACGGCGCCGTTATTGCCGACAAGGCAAAAGGCGAAAAGAAAGGCATAGGCTTTGACGCTGCCAAAATGGAATGGGTTGATATGGTTAAGGCGGGGATCATCGATCCTGCCAAGGTAACCCGCTCTGCCCTGCAGAACGCGGCATCCATTGCCAGCCTGCTCCTGATTACCGAATGCGCCATTACCGACATCCCCGAAAAGAAAGATCCTCCGCCAATGCCCGGTGGCGGAATGGGCGGCATGGGGGGAATGGACTATTAAAGGGCGGTGTCCGAAAAGTTTGAAAAACTTGTTCGGACACCTTCCTTAATGCGGCATTTTCGTACCGTTTCAACGAAACGGGAGAAAATGCAAGGGCTGGCCGAGAGATAACCGTCAACTTGTTGACGCAACTTCTTGGACAGCCCCCTTTAATCTGGGAAAATCCATAACCCCTTACAAGCGGGCATGGATTCTCCTCACATTTTCCTGATTAGCAATATTAATTAGGGCTCAGTATCCAATAATTAAGGTGCTGGGCCTTTTGTATTTTTATAACTAATTATATAGTTCAAGAAAATATCGGTATTTGCAGCCTGGTTAATGCATCAAAAACATTACCGGGTAATTCCTCCCCGGTAATAACCCCGGTAAAATCATCTAACCCGGCATAGCGGAAGGGGGCTTCGTTATCGAGTTTCCGCGCTTCCAGCAGAAGGTATTTTTTTTTGGCGGCAGCCAGTACAGCCTGTTTTGTTAAACCGTCATCGGCAAGGTAGGTCTCCACCCTGTTGCTGTAAAGGTCTACCCCGGCAGTCCCCATAAAGGCAATGTCAAACCGGAACTGTTTAATTGCTGCAATAGATGCTGCGCCAAAAAAACTGTCTTTCCCCGGAGAGAAGTTTCCGCCAATAAAAAAAAGCTCCGCTTTGCAGGGAATGCATAATGCAAGCATGGCATTTACCATATTGGTAACCACCGTTATTTCCAAATCGTTTTCTGCAATTAAGCGCGCAAGTTCTGTACCGGCCGTAGAAACGTCGATAAAAATAGTATTGCCTTTTTTTATTAACCCAAGGGCCGCAACGGCAATTTTATATTTTATTTCGGAATTCCTGCCAAGCCTCTGTGCGACATCGTATTCATGCGTTTTGATCCTTGCTTTAACCGCCCCGCCGTACAGCCTGTTTAAAACCCCTTCCCGTTCAAGTATTGCCAAATCTTTCCGTATACAGTCTTCGGTAACATTAAAACGTCCGCTTAGTTCCTTAACCAATACCTGGCCTTCGGTTTTTACAAGGCGGGCAATCGTTTCCCTGCGTTTTTGTACAAACATATCAGTCTCTTTGCCCTTTCGGGATTAACATTGCTGCGCCGATTAGCCCCGCATCTTCGCCAAGAAACGATTTTTCCATTCTTAACGCCTCCGGATGAATACAGTATTTCTTTGCCTTATCCATTAATGTTTCCAAAAACCTGTCACCCTTTAGGGCAATCGCCCCGCCAACTATAAAAATATCCGGATCAACAACACATGAAATATTGGCGATTCCTTTTGCCAGGTTTTCAAGCCACCTGTCTACTATATTCACAGCCAGGTTCTCTTTCTTTTTTAAATAAAGATCGTCATAAAGTTCTTTTGCGTCTACCGGACGCCCATAGGCAGCACTTGCCTGCCGGGCAAGGGCATCGCCGCCGCAGACTTCGTTTAACGAGCCGGCATTGGCGCCATTATTACCGGACAAATAATTACCAGCAGACGGAAGTGAATAATTTGTATCGCAGACTATAAGGTTATATACCTCTCCCGCCGACGAATTGGCGCCGCCGACCAGTTCGCCTTTGTATATAAACGCACCGCCAATTCCTGTTGACACGGTTATGTAAAACACCGAGTTGATTCCCTTTCCTGCGCCCAGCTGCGCCTCGGCAAGCCCGGCGCAATTTGCATCATTGTTTAAAATTGTTTTAAGGCCGGTTTTCTGTGTTATATATGAAACAAGATCAAAATTTTTCCAGCCGGGAAGGTTCGGCGGGTTAAGCACTTTACCGGCTGTAAAGTCAAGCGGCCCGGGGCACCCGATGCCAATCCCTGTACAGGGCTTATTTTCCAGGAGAAAAAAATTGACTTTTTCAAGAATGATATCGATGTTTTCGACGGCGCTCTTTTTTCTGTCATTGGGAAACTGTTCCCGTTTAATAATCGAAAAATCCTCATTAAATACTGCTGTTCGTATGAAGGTCCCGCCAATATCTATACCGATTCTATACATTTTACCCCTCCTTCCCTCACAATGGTTCTGAATTTTTCCATCTGTTCTGCACTATATGGCATGCAATCAGAAATGTCTTTCCCAGGAAAATCACCGTAAGGGTATTTTGAAGCAGCCAGCGGGTTATAATTAAGCAATTCCACAGGTATATTGGGATTTCGCCGGAAAATAAAATCTGCAATGGCAGTTATGTTTTCTCTGCCGCCGGTAAAGCCGGGGACAAGAGGGATACGCACTATAACTTTTTCTGCATATTTTCCCAAAAGAAGCCTATCCAGATTATCCAGTATTATTTCATTGCCCATTCCGGTAGCTTCGATATGTTTCTTTTTATCCATTATTTTACAGTCAGCAAAAATTTGATCGCATAACGCTGCAGCAGCATCTACAAGCATAGCAGGCGCATGGAGCGACGTCTCAATGGCTGTATTAATTCCTGCTTGCCGCAGCTTTTCCAGCAAGCCTATTGTTAACTCACCCTGAGCAAGGGGTTCACCGCCCGAAAGCGTGCAACCTCCATTATACGCAAAAAACACACTGTCTTTTTTTAGTTCCTCGATTAATTCATCTCCGGTCAATTCAACCCTATTCCGGATTATTGCTTTTGCCGGGCAGTTATCCATCACTTCATTCACCCTTTCCTGCGGTATATTCTGCAGCATCTGTACAGCTTTTTCGGGGTTGCTTGCAGCAAAAGGTTTATAACATTTACCGCAATTGATACAGGCGCCGGAAAGCCAGACTGGTTTAAAAAAATCCTCAAGGCCTTCCGGGTTCTGGCACCAGCGGCAGCGAAGCGGACAGCCTTTAAAGAATACCGTGGTTCTTATGCCCTTCCCATCGTGAACAGAAAACCGCCTGATATCAAATATTTTTATCATAAGGTGCCGTAACTTGTCCGCGCTATTATTTCGTCCTGGAGTTTTCCCGCAAGCTCGGTAAAGTAAGCGGTATAGCCTGCAACACGGACTGTAAGGCTTCGGTAATCCTCCGGGTTATCCTTTGCTGCCAGAAGATCTTCCCTCCGGACTACGTTAAACTGAATGTGGGGAATTTCCAAATCGACAAAACCCCGGAGTAGTATGCAAAATTTTTCTATACTGCCCGGAGAAGTAAAAAATTCCGGTAGGAACTTCATGTTTAAAAGGCCGCCGTTACTGGTAAGCAGTTTATCGATCTTTGATACAGACTTTAGCACTGCCGTGGGGCCATTTGTGTCCCTGCCGTACATCGGCGACATACCGCCGTCTGCCAGCGGCATTCCCGCAAGACGGCCGTCGGGCGAAGCGCCGGTCATTTCGCCCATCGGCACATGGGCAGATACTGTATACATCCCCGTGTGGTAAGGGCCGCCGCGGTAATTGGTATAGCTTTCCAGTTTTGCGCGGAAGTACCGGGCCCACTTTATGCCCAATTCATCAACCCAGTCAACATCGTTGCCGTACTTTGGGACCCTGCGCAGGATAATTTGCCGCAGTTCTTCATGCCCCAGAAAATTATTCTCCAGCGCCGCAAGGAACTGCCCGGGGGGAAACCTATGCGGAATTGTTCCGGCTGCTTCGCGGATTATCAGTCCCGGTTCAAAAACAAGAGCCTTAATTGCTGCCAGGCTGTCGGCAAGGTTGGCAATTTGGATCATTTGAATGCCGGAAAGGTTATATACCGCCCCGCCGGCTGTTACATCCATGCCCTTTGTCATGCAATCATTAATTACCGCCGACAGAAAAGGGGATGGCAGGAGATCCCCATGGGCTTTTTCGACAATTGCACAGCAGTGAACCATCTTTTCCAAATAAAAATCCAGGTTGGCAGCAAAAGCGTTTTCAAGTTCTTCGAAGGTTTTGTAACTGCAAAGATTTTTTGTCTCATCGCCAAAACAATCCCCTGCAATACGCTTGCCTGTTAATAGATCCCTGCCGCCTGTCAGCGTAAGCTCAAGCAGCTTGTTCATATTGAACATGGCGGCATCGCTCCAGCCAAGGTTATTCCCCTGGGTTGTAAGTTCGACACATCCGACAACGGCATAATCCAGGGCATCTTTTTTGCTAATACCGATATTTTTCAGGGCAGGTATTACTGATTTGTCGTTAAAAAATTGCGGCATACCCGAACCCAACGCAACTATACGAACCGCCTCGTAAAGCAGTTTATCGGAACTGTTTTCATGAATACGCAGCGATAGGTTTGGCTGGGGCAGCCCTAAATTGCCTTGAGCTTTAAGAAACAGAAAAGAAAGTTCGTTTGCAAAATCGTTCCCTTCCGCGTCCTGCCCCCCGATAACAACATTAAAACCAATGGGGAAACCGGCAAAATACCGTGCGCTGTTTTTATTCCGCATATAAACAATATGGTTAAATTTAATCCAAAGACATTCGATCAACTCAAGCGCCGTTTTATCCGTTATAACTCCCGATTCAATATCTTTTTTATAATAAGGGTACAAATACACATCCATACGACCCGGCGAAAACGAAGATGCGTTGGATTCCAGATGAAGGATGGCAAACAAAAACCACAACGACTGTACAGCCTCCCTAAAATTTTCCGGCGGGCGTTCACAAAGATTGCGGCAAACAACCCCTATCTCCAAATACCCTTCTTCCTGTGTCCCGGCAGCCAATGCTTCGGCACGTTCCGCATACCGCTCTATAAAGCGCCGCGCCCCTTCCATAACAAGCGCTACGGAACGGTAAAAGAGAGCCTTCCCCGTATCGCCTTTGTTCATCGCTTTGGCCATCGCTGTTCTGGCGGCATCCTCAAAACCCTTTGGGCCGGTTTTAAGCCACAATGCGCAATCCGGGCAGATATGCCCCTGGGCATGATCCGTTTGGTTGATTTTTACCACTTCCTTAATTTCATCGATTTGAGAACCGGCCCTTTCGCGCAATATGTCTTCCAGGGACTGCCCTTCCCAAAAAGGTAAAATCCCGGAACGGAAAACTGCCGCATCTTCCGGGCGTACCAAAAAAGGGTCCTGCGGCCGGTCGGGAAGGCTGTCCAATTCCTCCCCAACCCAGGAACAGCCGCTTTCGGGGAATACAATACCGCTCCGTATTTCCGGGCTGCGGTTCCCAACAATAAGCTCATCGCTGTCGATGTCTATGCTGATATTTTCCAGGGCGGCTTTAAGTGCCAGCGCACGCTGGATTATGCGTTTTTCGTCCGGGTTTTCCCTGTATACACGGGTTATAATCTGCGCCTGTTCAATAGAAAGAAACCGATCATTCCGGAGTTTTTGTTTAAGGCGGGATACCCTGTCCATATATTCAATATAAACCACAAAACAATAATAATCAATAACATTCAATAAACATCAATAAAAGTAAAAAAAATATGAAAATATTACTTGACAGTCGTAGTAATATGATATATGTTTTTATATGATAATCGCCATTATAGGAGTGATAAATGAAAAAACCGAATGATATAGTCAGGGTAATTGCCATTGTGGTTTTTACCGCCTGCCTATTAAGCGCCTGCATTCCCAGAAGGGGAAACGGCATTATGAAAACAGCAGAAACCCCTGTTTCTTCATTTGAAGGCATAGAAATCAACGGGTACGCTGTTGTGTACTTTCACGAAAGCCCGGAATACCGTGCGGTCGTTACCGCCGACTCGAATTTGTTCGGTTATACCAATGTTTATACCGAAGACAATGTGTTAAAAATCGGCCTTAAAAGGGGGTGGCATTATTTATTAACAAAATACCAGGTTGATGTTTATTGTCCGGTAATTTCTTCCCTTTCCATATCCGGCGCAGCCCGCTTTGAAAGCAGTGATACAATAATCACCCCCGTATTCAAAGCCGCAATTTCCGGCGCCGGAAAAATAAAAGGAGCCATCGAATGCGATACATTCACCGCCGCTGTTTCGGGATCGGCCCAGATAATACTTACCGGGAGCAGCAATGATTTTGGCATTTCCATTTCCGGCGCGGGGGATTTTTCCGGGAATGATTTTAAAACAAATAACGCTTCTGTCAAAATTAACGGTGCCGGTACGATTAACATTTGGGTTGTGGAATATCTAAAGGCGCAAATATCCGGCACCGGCAGGATAAGGTACCGCGGCAATCCAAAAATTGACTCGGGCGGGTCCGGTTTACAGCGCCTGGAAAGGAGTTCCTAGCATGGCAAACGATACACCAATATTGTCATCAGATTTGCTCCGCGGCCATACAGAAACAATTGTACTGGGGATTTTACACAAGGGGGATGCATACGGTTTTGAAATCTACAACACAATCCTCGAAAGGACCGAAGAGCGTTATGAGTTAAAGGAAACCACCCTTTATTCCAGCTACAAACGCCTGGAAAGCGAGGGCTGCATTGCTTCCTACTGGGGCGATGAAACCCAGGGGGCAAGGCGGCGCTATTACCACCTGACAGACAAAGGCAGGGAAACGTACAGCAAAAATTTAAAGGACTGGGAGTTTACCCGGGACATTCTGGATAATCTAATGATGATCGGAATTACAAATACAGCAAAAAGAAGCAAAAAGGAGTCAACATGAATGCACATGACTATGTAAAATCACTTTTTAGGGATTATGAAGAAACAGAAGCGCTGCGGGATTTTATGGAAGAAATCCAAAGCAACCTGGAAGAACGCACTGCAAGCCTCTTAAAAAAAGGGCTTACCGAAGAAGAAGCATTTTCCAGGGCTTCGTCGGAATTGGGGGACATCGGCGCCATTGCCGACGAGATGAGCCTGAAACGCCGGCAGGAAGTATACAAAGATGCTTACCTTGGCATGCAGCAATATATGACACCGCGTCGTGTTGCGTCCTATGTAATTTTTGGTGTTGTATTGATCTTTGGGCTAATTATCTCCCTTATTACTTTTTTAAGTGTAAAAAAAGTACTTCCGGTGATGGTTTGGACAACCTCACTTGGATCGCTGCTGCCTTTTTTTGTTACATCTGTCGCAGGGTTCACCTTTCTGGGCCTTACCCAGGAAACCGCCGCTTTATACCCTGTAAGCAGGAAACGGGCCGCATGGTATACAGTAGCGGCTTCCCTGATATCTTTTGGATTAATCCTTTTTCCAATTAGTTATTTTGCCGTTTCGGAAGGGGGTGAATTGGCATCTTCATTACTGGATTGGGAACCTATATCTGCCCCGCCGCTGGATTTTGAACCTGTGTCCGGCATGGTGTTGTCATCATTATCATCCAATTGGCAGCTTGTACCGGCCCTTGGAGTATTAATACCCTTTTTAATACCCGGCATTGGCATTCTGGTATACCTTTGCCTGACAGAAAAAAGCAGGCTTAAACCCTGGGCAAAAGATCATTACAAAGAAATGTACACAAACCCCGAGTTCTGGCAAGACCCTGCCCAGGCTGCCCGCTTTGGGTTATTCTCCGGGGCAATCTGGATCTTTGCCGTCGGCTTATTTATCGCCCTTGGCATAACCATTGGGTTTAAATTTTCATGGCTGGTTTTTATCTTTGCCGTTGCATTACAGCTTTTAATACAGGCGGTGTTGTTTAAACCCAAAAAAAATGAGGCAACAGGGGAAAACCGGTAAATTCAAAGCTTGTTTAAAAGAACCCATAAACGCTATAATGAAAAGAGTTTATGGAGTTTAGCGAACTAAAACTGCATCCGGACTTACAGCGTGGAATATCCGATATGGGGTATAAGTGCTGTATGCCGGTGCAGGAACAGGTCCTTGGCTGTGCATTCGGCGGCCAGGACCTATATGTACAATCCCAGACCGGGACAGGAAAAACAGCCGCATTTTTAATTGTAATTTTCCAGCGCCTGCTTACAGAATCCATGCTTGGCGGGAAGAAAGCCATCATCATGGTGCCTACAAGGGAGCTTGCCGTCCAGGTGGAGGAAGAAGCCAGGGCACTGGGTAAGTACCTTCCTTTTAAGACAGGGAGTTTTTACGGCGGCGTCGGTTATGCCCAGCAGCATCAGCTTTTAAAGGACAATGTCCAGATACTGGTTGGTACACCTGGCCGTGTACTTGATTTAAATAAATCCGGCCACATGAACCTTATGGACATCGCCTTCCTTGTTCTTGACGAAGCGGACCGGATGTTCGATATGGGTTTTTACCCCGACCTCCGTAAACTTATACGGGTTGTCCCACCTTCTGATCGCCGCCAAACCATGCTGTTCAGCGCTACCTTAAATACCTGGGTAAAAAACCTTGCCTGGGAATATACCAAAAAACCGGTAGAGATCGAAATAGAGCCGGAAACGGTAACCGTGGACGAAGTAGAGCAGCTCCTATACCATGTCCACAGCGAAGATAAAATGAAGCTGCTCCTGGGCATCATGAAAAATGAACAGCCGGAAAGCGCCATTATCTTCTGCAACACAAAGCGATATACGGAAATTGTCGCCAAGAAGCTGCGAATTAATGGTATTGATTGTGAATTTATTATAGGCGACCTTCCGCAGGTAAAGAGGCTGCGGATTATTGATGATGTCAAATCCGGGCGTACGCGCTACCTTGTTGCAACCGATGTTGCTGCCCGCGGCCTTGACATCGAAGACCTTGCCCTTGTTGTTAATTTTGATTTACCGGTTGAAACGGAAAACTATGTCCACCGCATTGGCAGGACTGCCCGCGCCGGTAAAACGGGCAAGGCGCTTTCCCTGGCCAGCGAGCAGGATGTCTACGAACTTTCCGATATAGAAAAATATATTGGCAAAAAAATCCCATCGCTCATTGCGGATGAATCCCTTTTTGAGGAAGACAAAAGTAAAGGGGTAAGGATTAAAACAGATTTTTATGACGACCGGGAAAGCCGTGAAAGGAATGGACGAAGCATTGGCAGAAAGCCAGATCGTAGCAGGAAGCCAGATAGCACCAAAAAACCGGATCGCAGCAGGAAAATAAGCCCCGGTAATGCCGGAGGGAGTGCAGTAAACCGCAGTACAGCAGGCCGCAGTACACAAAAGCCCGGTATGCCAGGAGGCAGGGCACCAGGTAAAATTGTGCCTGGCAGCAGAACATCAATCAGTAATGAAATAAGCGATTTCGATCTTGCCGCCATGTCTTTTGAAGAACGTATGTCCTATTACAAGAAAAAATACAACGGCAAAGACCAAAAGAAGAAACGAGAAACCACCCGTGGCAGTATACAAGATGATTTACCGCCGCCACCCGCCGCGGAAGAAACACCCAAACCAAAAAAAGGCCTGTTTGGGGCATTAAAGGGATTATTCGGGAAATAACAGTCTCAGCTAGACCCCTGCAGGAATTTTTCCGGCCATAATTTTCCGGTGGCTTATCTTTTCCCCGTCAACAATAAACCTTCCGTCTCCCACGGCATGGAAAAAACGGGGGTTTTTGCATTTTTCGTTAACCCATGCTTCTACGGCATCCAGAACAAAAATATTATATTTTTCTATATGATCAATTATTTTACATTCGATATTTGCATAACATTCCCCAATTAGCGGCGCTTTTACCGATGCTGCTTTAAGCGGGGTTAGTTTAAATTTATTAAACTTGTCAATAGTAGTTCCCGAACAGGAGCCAATCTGTACTGTCTTTTTTAGCAGTTCTTCAGTAGGTACGGCAATTACACATTCTTTGGTTTTTGCCAGCGCTTTGCAGGAAAAATTCCATGAACCAGTCATAAATGCAAAACGCGGTGTAAAATCCAGAACCATTGTCCACGATAAAGTCATAATATTCTGCCTGTCATTATCGGAACTTGTAACCAGAACAACCGGGCCGGGTTCCAGCAGGGTAAAAGCTTTGGAGAGCGGTAATTGTTTCATTGTAATATTCTTTCAAAAACCTTAATGTTTTGTCAAGGTCAGTAATTACGAAATAATAACCAAACTTTGAAGCCTTATTATACCCGTCAATATGTCTTTCTGCAGTTTAACCGGATATATTCTTATAACATTAGGCGAAGGTTGCACATAACAATTATTTCATTTTCTTTCATTTACAATATATTCTACTATAACCAATTTATTGTATTAATTATTTTTGCCCCCACTTACAACCCCAAATGTACATGGATGTACATTTGGGTGGAGTAATATTTATTTTCAATAAAAAAAACACTTTCCGGTTTTCTTTAGATTTAATTCCAATACTAACAGGAAAGTGCAACTCAAATTTGATTAACTACTTGCACATAGTCAATCAGGAAAACAGTTTGTTCTGCGACTTTGGTAAATATTCCTTAATATTCGCAGAGCTTAGGGGCGCACCAGCCGGAAGCCAAGATTGTTGTTCCTGTTGTCGGGATTGTTGTTGTTCCGACTGACAGAACGAGTGTTCTCGGCTGTATTGTTCCAGCTACCGCCGCGTTTAACGCGGTTAGAGCCAGCAAATTTTTTGTTTGCAACCGTTCTCCTTTTTATATTTTTTTTCTAAAAGTATTTGTTCTTGCAAGAGTAATGGCTGCAAAAATACTTTTAACACGCTGTGAAGCTTTTTCTTCTGTAATAATGTCTTTATGCAGTAATGATGAAATTTCAAGAATTCGCTCTTTAACCCTCCTTTTAGATTTTTGCATAAGATATATACCGTTTTTCTTAATTAAAAAACCAAGAAAAGGCAATCCTGAAACTGCTTTTCCAAATACTGGTGGTTTAACTTCTAAAGTTAGGATATTACTAACATAATCGTTTATTTTTCCATATATTAATTTCAATTGTTTCATTGAATTAGCCCAAATTACAAAATCGTCCATATAGCGGCAATATGCAGACGGCTGTAATTTTTCCAGTATATAATGATCCATACTGGCAAGATACAAATTGGCAAAAAACTGACTTGTTAAATTACCAATTGGAACTCCCTTGTTTTCTTGAGTATTGTAACTGTCAATAATACCGTTGTAACGGATTTTTCACCAAAAGGGCTGATGTAAAAACTTGCAAACTGCGTTAAAAGCGGCATACTTACTTACCTAAAAAAGCAAATTTATTTTGACCCGCCTTCGGCGGGAAAATATTAATAAATCTTGCATCCTACAAATAGCATCTTAATTCGCCGAAGGGCACGAACTGCGCGCTTTACCCGCTGAGGCGGGCACGCGCTCCGTTACTTGCCCTTCGGTTCGCAGAACTCAGGGGCGCACCAGCCGGAAGCCAAGATAGAAGTAGTTCCTGAAGTCGGGAATGAAGCTGACCCGACTGACAGAACGAGTGTACTCGGCCGTACTGCCCCAGCTACCGCCGCGCTCAACGCGGATAGAGCCAGCACCAGTGCTGGTATAATTTGTCTCAGGTCCTGCAGGGTAATCGTCATACCAATCCCAGCACCACTCCCACACATTTCCATGCATGTCATACAAGCTCCATTGGTTCGGTTTTAATAAACCTACTTGATGTGTCTTATTATTGGAATTTGCGCTATACCATGCATATTCCACCAATTTTGTTTCATCATCTCCAAAATGCCATTTTGTTGATGTTCCTGCACAACAGGCATATTCCCATTGAGCATCTGTCGGTAAACGATAACCATTTTTAGTAAAGTCGGCTGTTACTGTTCCGGAAGTAATGGGATGTGTTGCAGGTGATGACCAACTTGTTGCATATACACGATCAAGCCCTTCCCTGTCACTAAGTTTATTACAGAACTCTATAGCGTCAAACCAGCTTACTGTTTCTACAGGCCGCATGCCCTGGATTTCTGTACCGTCAGGCTTTCTTCCGCTGCCACCATGATAGTAACTTGGATTATCCCCTATCACTTCCTCATACAATTCCTGCGTTACTGCATACCGGCTCATTTTAAACGCGCTTAGTGTTACACTAAATGTTGCATCATTATTCCAGATATCAGGCCCCATGGTAAATGTTCCGGCTGGGATCCAGGAAAATTCTATACCGCCTGGACTTGTCCATAGATCGCCGGGCTTCGGGCCGTCATCGCCTGAACTGGTTGAGCCGTTGCCGCAAGTAACAACGATTAACCCGACCAGACAAATAATGCCTGCTGCAAATATTCTATACAGCCATAAGTTTTGTGCTTTTTTCATAAAACAACCTCTTTTTAAGCCGCGTTAGCGGCGTTTTTAATCGAACAGAAAACAACGTTTTCTGACAGCTCCTTTGGGTATGGTTTAATATAAAAAACCTTATTTCCTCATAAGGAAAATTCAGGTATTTTTGCCGGTTAATATGTATTAGTTTTGCCATAGGGACGGATCTATCCCATGAAAAATGGCATATGTTGAATATTTTCGAGTTTCTTCTATATAATGAGAGAGAGAGAGAGAATTTGAATTCACATGAGAAATTATATTTAAGAGGTCATTTTCCATGCACCGTCTCATGGTGTAATTTTACCATTCTTTTGTTTTTTTGACAAGTGCCAAAAACCCGATTTTCAGTTTTAATTATACTTTTTCTTTTTGACCGTTTTGGGGGTTAATTTCATAAGGCCTACGGCCTGTTGCCGATAGGAAGTTATTAGATTGACGCTAGCGCGTCCACGTCATGCGGCAGGACGCCGCTTGCGTAGAATAATGGCGCGCGCTACGGCTGATAAACCAGCCGCGCATTAGTTCATCAGCAAGGGTTTTCCTGCGCTACGCCGTGCCGCATTATTGTAAAAACGCGGCTCAGCGCCACGCCATTGTTGGGCGGGGCAAAAAGAATTCTGTTTTGTCTTATATAAGCGCTTATACAGTAATTTGAAACTTTCGCCTAACTCCAATATTATTGATACATAATATCATTTTATACCATATTTAAAAAAGATCAAACCTTCCTCCCCTTGCCCCGCTTTTTCTCCTCTACAAACAACTCCCCGCTCAGCTTTTGATACAATTCAAACAGAAATGCAACCCGCTGGCTGTCATCGTTAAAAGAACGCCCGTAGGCAGCTTCCACAGCTTTGTCGAGTTTCTGGTGGGCTTTTACCAATTCTGGCAGCATTGATGTTGTGTCATATAATTCCGCTAAAGATAATTCAGGGTATTTTTTACGTGCTTTTAAAACACCTTCGGATTCCTTTATTATTGCCTGTCTCTGTTTTTCGGTGGTGGAAGGCCACGGAAAATTGTTGTACACTATCGAAGCGGAATAGCGATAATCGCTTTTTAACCTGCCGCATACATACCTCACCCATGCCATGTGCATCGAGGAAGTCAAGACTCCAAATTCATAGAGTGTTGCATTCGGGATTACCTGTGTTGAATCTCCGGCGATTACGTCTTTTTTTAGAAACCCGATAGGTATGTATTTTCTCCGTTCTGATGAAACTCTCGGAACGAGCAGGTAATTGGTATTTGGCTGGCGTATTTCTCCGAACAAACTTGGAAAATCAGCAAATTTTAGAGTTGCCGCTCTATTACTTTTTTGTCTGAATTTTCTTATGTTCGTCAACCGAACCATTATTTCTTTTGATTGATTATACTTTGCAGGTGAAACATTATTCAGCCAAATACAATAACGCGGTATATTGTGTAAGTATTCTTTTGCTCCGGTATATGGACGAATTATTTCCGCAAGTTTTGTATTGTCTGCCAGAAGTGCATCCTTTTCTTCCTGGGTAAGTAAAAGATTACCGTCATCAGTCGGTGAACTGCCTTGTGATATAAACGGAACATTACATATTGGTTTATTTCTTTTTTCGATAAAAATGATCGGAGCATCAATGAGATACGCATTAATCCGTTTTACCAAAGTTTCCATCGGTTCGCCGGTAACAGTTGCATACTGATATATCCATTTTTTGTCCCTGTCTGCAAGAGCAAAACCGATAATTACACAATACACAGCCGCCTTTCCTTGCGCTTCATTGCTCCACTTGAATGTTTGATGTGCAAAATTTATTTTAATACGGTATTTATTGATTAAGTCTGGCCATAGAATAGTGACTTGTAAACCCTGGCAGATGCTATTAGTTGAAACAAAGGCAACTTCAATGTCTGTACCTTGTATAAATTCAGCGGCGGCTCTATACCAGCAGGTTACATAATCAAGTTCACCGCAATTTTTCATATTATTGAATGTTTCTTTAACTTCCGTTTTCTGCCGCTTGTTCATAATGTTTGCACCCAAAAACGGCGGATTTCCCAATATGTAATTTAGTTTAGTTTTCGGAATAACGCTTTCCCAATCAATGATCATGGCGTTAGCGTGGTGTATAGAAGCAGCGGTGGTAAGTGGAATACGGGTGTAGTATGCTCCGAAGCGTTCACGAACTAGCATATTCATCTGATGGTCTATCAGCCACAGGGCAACCTGGGCAATCTGGGCGGGAAACTCCTCAATCTCAATGCCGTAAAACTGGTCCACGTTTATTTTAATTTCGTTAGCTACATCAAGGACTTGTTCTTTGCCTAAGAGAATTTCCAATATCTCCAGTTCCAAAAAGCGCAGTTCACGGTAACTGATGACCAAAAAATTACCGCAGCCGCAGGCGGGGTCAAGAAATTTAAGGGAAGCCAGTTTGTCGTGGAACTTTATTAAACGCTCCCGCCGTAGCGCCGGGGAAAGTTTTTTGATGCTGTTGAATTCATTTCGCAAGCTGTCAAGAAACAGGGGGCGGATGACTTTAAGAATGTTCTCCTCGCTGGTGTAGTGCGCCCCGATGTCATGCCGCTCATCATCGTTCATTACGCTTTGGAACATGGCGCCGAAAATGGCGGGGGAGATTTTACTCCAGTCAAGGGCGCAACATTCAATAAGTGTGTCCCGCATGGGGCGGTCAAAGTCGGCGGTTTCAAGTTGTTCTTCAAAAAGTTGCCCGTTTACATAGGGGAACTGGTTTAGCTGTTCGTCTATGGTTTTCAGACGTTTGTCTTTTGGTTTGTTCAGCGTTTCAAATATTTTTTGAATATGTAACGCGAGGTCGCTTCCGTCCTCACTGGTACGCTCCATAATGTATTTGTTCCACATATTGGGCGGCTCGAATATGCCGGTATCGTCTGCAAACAGGCAGAACATGAGGCGGACAAGATACAGTTCAAGCTGATGCCCCGAATAGCCTATGTCTTTAAGGCGGTTGTGGAGTTTCCCCATTTCCACAGCAGCTTCGATATTTACCATCGCACTGACGGCATCCTAAAGGATGCCTTACCTCTACTTGAGACTGTGGCTTTTTCTGGTGCTACGGCGTACAGCATTTACTCATCCTCACGGCTATGCCGTGCTTTTGGTTGCCGTCCCAGCGTTTGAATGTGTCAATATCTTTATACCCCGCCAAATGGCCGAACAGTTCTACATGGGCAGGGAGTTCATTAAGCTTAAATGAATGGCAAGTTGCGTCATTTTCAAGATCATAATACTGAAAGTTGAGAAAATCACAGGTTAATATGCCTTTGGGTATGTCCTTTTGCGGCAAGGTCAGGGCATAGGATTTTGCCTGTTCATAGGCTTTGTCCAAATCTTTGCCTGGGGTTTTCATCTCGATAATGATATGGCCTTTCCAGAAAAGGTCGATATATCCCCGCTCCCCGTCGCTGAAACGGACTTCATGTTCAAAGAGGGCAATTTTTTTCCGGTTCACGCCGAATATTTTTAAGAATTCGGTCTCGAAAGTCTGGGCCTCTGCTTTTTCACGAACAGTCTGGCTGTCCTTCCAATCCAGCACAAAGGCGGCGGCTCTGGTTTTTATCTCATTCCACGACAGGGGCATGGTCTTTTATACCATGTTTTTTATTTTATAGCTATTCTTTTCTGGGGCAACGTCCCATGTTTACATCGGGCACTCGGGTATGCTACACTGTTATGCGTAGCCGCTTTTGCAAAGTTGTAACGCGAAGGAGGGTAGCTTATGCGGAAGGTATTATTTGTTTTGTTTCTGACATTGGCAGCGTCCGTCTATGGGCAGACTATTATACCCAATGGGGTGTTTATCAATAATCCTGCATATGCGAGCGCCGATAAAAATCTGTGCTTTAAGTTCTTGTCCAATAACCGGATCGAGACGTTCAGCGTGAACAGCGATGATTACGACCCTGAGATGGACAATCTGGACGCGATGCCTAAAAGAAACCGCTTAACGGGGACCTACCGCATAACCAATGAAAGCGGCGTAGATTTTATTACCATCCAGTGGAGCAATAAAACCAGCGCGCGGTACCTGCTTCTCCTTCTTCCGGACGGCATTCCGCTTTTTTATTCGTCCGATGCAAAGCCGTATTTCTCGGGCATTTCTACCAGCATTTGGGAAGAGCTGGGGAACGGGCCGAAGTTCAGCGACGGTAAATGGGTTACGGCAAGTTCCACGCTGGTTGAGGGCAATACAAGGTACTCCACCGACAAAATGGGAATCAAAATCGGCGAGTGCTGGGTAGAAGGGGTAAAGGGGAACGGCATTGGAGAAAAGCTCACAGTTAAGTTTGTCCAGGGCAAAAATCTGACGATTTCCAACGGCTTTGTGTCCTTTGACAAACCAAATTTATACAAGGAAAATGCGCGGGTAAAATCGTTCAAAATAACCAACGAGGCAGGGAAATCCGAAGTGGTTACGTTAAAGGACACGCCGCATTTTCAGGTAATTGAATCATCATTTATTATGTATTCGGTGGAAGGATCAACATATACACTTGAGATAACGGAAGTGTACCCGGGCACTAAATACGAAGACACCTGTATAAACTCATTGCTGTACCGGTTTTCACAGTAAAGCACGGAGGAATAGGCGGTTCCCGCTCGTCAAGCAGCGGCCGCTCCAGCGGCGGGAAATGATAGGAGTTATTATGGGATTATTCAGCGAAACCAAAAATTGTCATGTGTGCAAAAAAAAGATCAAAGCGGGAAAGAACGGGAAGTTTCCGCCTGTATGTCCGTGCTGCGGCACAGATCTGGCAAATCCCGCTGCGGAAGTTTTGGCCGGCTCCATTGAGTGCGAACATCTAAAGGGTGCTCTTGGCATTGGGACGGGTGTGTTATATGCCACTAACAAGCGCATTATTTTTATCAATGGCGATGAAGACAATTTGGTGGATGCTACGGAAGACGAGATCCGGGCTGATGCGGCCACTCTGACTTCCATGGTAGCAAACCGGGGCGGGAGGAAAGTTATTATCGATATCCCCCTCGATAATATGGACAGACTTGAAGACTGTAAAAAATTACTCCGTAAAGGCGTAACCGTACACACCAAAAGCGGCGAGGCATACAATTTTTACAGCCCGGGCATGAGGCCACAGGAACTGAAAGACTTTCTGGCTCCCTACGCCGCAAAATAAGTCCCTCGATTGTCTGTATTCTTTGGAGACAGTTTTATGAAGAAGCAACTTTTTCCTCCAATCATCGCTGTGTTTTTAGTACTCGCGCTTGTAAACTGCAGTAAAACCAATACATCGTCTGCGGCGACAGCAGGCAATGAGGAGAGCGGCGCCTCTGCCGGTGAACTGACAGCAGCTTGGGACTGGAAAGAGATTTATCTGGGAGAATTGCTCGCAGCTCAGGGATATTCCGCCGCCGCCGATTTTGAAAACCACGATTCTGAAAGCATATATCCTCTTTTTCTGTATGCCGCTTATCTCATCGACCTTAATTTTGACGGCACACCCGAACTCCTGCTTTTCGGTCCGGGTATGCGTGACGGCGCCCAAACGATGCACATATTCACGGTAGACGGCGATAGCGTCCAGTTGATATACCGTGGCTGGGGAGATATGGACACTTTCAAACTGTACCGTAAAGCAGGAAGCAATAGCCATGCCTTTGCCTTTAAAAGTGCCAGATGGGACATGACATTCTGGATAGGCGCATATTATCTAACCAGCGCGGACACCAAACTGGACAGAGATTTCTCCCTGGATGCGATATTTGCAAGGTTTTCGGAACGTTATGATTTCGATGACGATGGTAACGAACTCGATCCCACGTATACTTTCAACGAAAAGGAAGTGAGCCAAACTGAATATAACCGGCTGATAGACAATATGTTTGCCGGGTATGAAGAGCTTCCTTACCGGCCTAACGGAATGATCTGGGATAGCGAAGGGTACGGAATTACTTT
>Ga0082212_10001371_pt1 | contig 35821 bp, 45 predicted proteins | sample TergutNt197P3_FD_71548 | JGI IMG/M metagenome (GOLD analysis project Ga0082212, IMG submission 71548) | Neocapritermes taracua P3 segment gut microbial communities from Petit-Saut dam, French Guiana - Nt197 P3 | ecosystem: Host-associated > Arthropoda: Insects > Digestive system > Gut ...
ACGCGGCACTCTCCCAGGCTGAGCTACACTCCGACTTGTCCGCAGAACCCTAGGCGAAGGCTGGGCAGGCCGCCATTATGCCTTGCCAAACCGCAAATTGCAAGGGCTTTTTAATTTTTGTCACTCCTGCGCAGGCAGGAGTGGGCCTATAAACTGTAAGGGCGAAATATATTTCGCCCCTACCAATGGCTCGCTTACGCTCGCACTGCATGGGCCCTATTCCCGCCTACGCGGGAATGACAAAAGTTTTTTATAAAAACTTTTATTAAAAACAAAAAACCGCCCAAAGGGCGGATTTTTACATCTGTATGTCTTCGCAGCGCTGGCCGCCGTCTTCCATTATCTTTGTATCGCAGCTTTCCGTCAGCTTGCGGCCGTTCCGCAGTATGCTCCCGCTGCAATCGTTCACAATCGTAGTCGTGCAGACCTTGCATATTCTGTCGGCGCGATTGAATACCGACATAATCGATTGCTGCGTTCCGCCGCCCTGCAGCTTAGCTTCATTGGCTTCAGACTTATTGCTGGTGCTAGCCGCTGCCGTATATGTCGATCCGCCTATGCCTACAGTCAAAGCCTGCATCCCGCCACCAATGCCAGCACCCGAACCTGCACCGGCACCAAGATTTCCTTCGGGGCTTTTCGTTGCACCAGCTCCACCACCAGCACCTCCGCCACCGCCTGCAATCATCTCACTTCCGCCCATAGCAAAAGTAGTGGCATTCATTCCAGCACTTGAAGCACTTCTTGCTCTCGTCCTGTTTCTTTCCATACTGAACGCGCCGCCAAAGTCCACTGTGTTCCTGGATGTCGCGCCGCGCACCAAGTCTCTTGTATCTATGCCTTCGCCAACTATTCTCGCTATAGCGAAAGTTCCCATGCTATCCGACTGCGCCCCGCTGTATCCCAAATCATTGCCCGGAGATTCCCCTGAAAACGGCAGTCTCTGGCACATGTACTCCGCAACATCCGCCGAAGATTCTTTCGTCGCTTTGGCTATCAATTCCGTCAGCTTGGCGTTATAATTATTCGCAACTTTGCGCAACGCGGACTCCGCTATCACCATCTTGGTCTGGTTCAGCAAGTTCGGAAATCTTCCCACCGTCGTATTCGCGCGGCCGCGGTTTCCGCCCGTTACTTGCGATAAATCCCGACCCTCGACGCAGTATTGTATTTGCGGGTCGCTTGAGATAAGAGAAATCGCGCGATTGATGCTGCCTTCGATATTATTCAGCTCGGCGCGTATCGCCTCCATCACGCCGGCGCGGTTCGGTATGCTTATTCCGCCGTTGCGTATCTCGACCTCTCTCATATAATCTTGGACGTCTATGCGCCCGGGATCCAGCCCGTTCATTCCGTCGCCGACCTTTATATTCCCGATAGAGAACATTCCGGTGACTATATGCTGGCTGCCGTTCTTGGTATACGCCAGCGATTGCGTTCCCAAAAATTCGTCGCCAAGATAATTGTCGCATTTCGTCGTGCTGCCGCAGATTTCCAGCATCTTCTTTTCAACCAAGTTTTGGCAGTTATCCAACGCCGCGTTGTCCACATTCAGATAAAATCCCATAAGCATGCTGTCGACTCTGTTCCTGTCGAACCTTCCGTTTTCCTGGCACGCAAGCAGCTTGTCCTGCGGGCAGAGATCATGCAAAAATCTGTAATCCATGCCGATGCACTTGCTGAAATCCTCGCCGCATCTATCCGGAGAGGTATAGCATTCTTTCACCGCCGTCGTGCATGCGTCGACGCGCATCGACGCCAGCTTGTCCTTTACGAACTGCCATATCAGCGATTCCTGGGCGCCAGCGCCGACCTTGGTCATGCGCTCGCACGGCTCCAATTCCACCTTGCAGAATTGGCGCGCCATTTCGGGACGCGCAAGGCATGCGTCCATAGTGTCGACGCCCTTGCCCGCGATGTCTTCCTTGCACGCTTTCTGTATGCAGTTGGAAATGTTGGACAGGCATGATTGGCGCTGCTTGGACTCCGCGTTCAATTCCGCAAGGCGCAAGTCGGGGGCTGCTTCGCGCAGAAAGTCCGGCCATACCAAGTCGCGCACCGCCATGCATTGGTTCAAGATTTTTTCGCAGATGAAGCGCTTGGAATCCAAAATCTCCATCGTGGCGTCAGTGATTTCGTATTTCGAGACATGTTCCGCCTTGCCTTTGCCGCCTTCGTTTTTCTGGTTCTGCATATTCTCGGACGCTATGGAGGACACGCACTTGGTCCAGTCCGCGCCGCAGGCGTCTTCTTCCTGCATGCATTTTTTGAACTCCACCATGCAAGTGCCGCGGTCAAGCTTGTTTGCTTCCTCGAAGCTTTCTTTCAGCGCGGTTCGGACTTCTTTCTGAGCCGACGCAAGCTCTTCGTCCGCCATTTTTTGAGATTTCGAAACCGCGTTTTCAAAAGCCTTGCAGTCCGACTTTATCTGCGTGGAGTACAATTGCGTCAGCATGGTAATGTCTTTTTCGCAACTGTCGGGCATCTGATCCAAACACATTTCGCGCGCGGCGCTGTAAAGCGCGCCACCCGTCTTGGATGCGATATTGTCGATTTCTTGCGAAAATATATCGGTAGAGCCGCCGGCATCGTCCCACATAGACAGCAAATTATTTCGCCGCGCGGAGCGGGAATTGGCCGCCGCTTCGACCGACACCACGTTGCCCTGCGCGTCGTATTGGCGCCCGCCAGTAAAGATAATATCAGCCTGCGCGCCGGCCTGGACTTTTTCAACTTCTACGGTCTTCAGCCTGTTTGCTTCGTCCAATTGCTTTTGAATTTTCGCAAGCGAGTCCTCGAACTTTTTGTTCTCGTCGCTGCAAAGGCAAGTGCCCCCAGATTCATTGTCCGAGATGCAGAACTGATCCATGCATCCGAAATAAGTATCATAGCATTCGGCCTGGTACAGCCCGCTGGGCGCGGACTTGGCGCGTACGGTTGTGGCGTTGTTCAGCACGCTGACCGTCTTCGGCTTCGCCGCCACTGCAGCTTCGGCGCTGCCGATTGCGCCGACAATAAATAACGAACAACAAATCATAAATATTTTTTTCATTTCTCTCTCCAACACGGGCATCGTCATTCCGTTATATCTTATTTATCTGGATTGCCGCGTCGTCTTTCGGACTCCTCGCAATGACAATTTATACCGATTTGTCATTGCGAGCGTAGCGAAGCAATCCAGTAATATAGCCTCTCTACATATTTACATCTTCGCATACTTCGACTTCCTGAGGGAACAGCTCGCGCCCGCCGGACGCATATCCCATGGCAACGCCGCCCGCAGCGCCAACTACGCCGCCAGCCAACGCGCCCCATCCGCCCAGCATGGTTCCCGCGCCAACGCCGCCGGCAAGTCCCCCGCCCATGCCTTTCAGCGCGCTGGTCCATTCGCCTTCGCCGCCGACTTCGGTAATAACTTGGACGCGGCATACATGGCAGTTGCTAAGCGACGGCTCGAAGCTGCTGGTCTTTATAAAGGTGAAATTATTCCTCGCCACTATATCCGCGATTTCACTCTTGTTCTTTCCTTTCAGCGATATAGGCTGAATATTGGGCCGAGTTTCCGGCTTGTACAATTCTTCCTCGCACTTTTTGCGCTTGGTTTCCAAGTCCGCGTTGCGGACAAGTTCTATCTGTTTCGATTCAAGCTCTCGCAACGCTCTGTTCTCCGCGCTGATTTCGGCAAGCATTCTGGTGCTTTGGAAAATCGAGTCGCCCATGCTGGCGCGTCCCGCCGGCTTTTTCGCATCCGCGCATGCACCGATTGTCGATTCCTTACGCAGAGTTTCAAATAGCTTCGCAACCTCGGCACGCGCGTTTTCGCGGACCTTGTTGCGCAATGTCAACAGAGCGGCCGCATCCTTGGGCGACTCGGTCAAAGTCGCGATATTCTCATCCAGCGGCAGGCATGCCATATCCGTCCCGCATATGCGCCCCAGCTGCTCGGTGAAATAGTTCGCGCACCCGGTCAGCATCTGATAGTCGATCTGCATTATCGCCGCGTTCGAGATAGTGCTGAAAGTTTTGGAATCCTGGCTTTTGCATGACGGGAACATGGACTGCGGGCACATGCTCATAATATGCGCGGTGGTCTGACCCAAGCACTCGGGCTTCGTGAAATCTTCGCCGCACTTGCTTTGCAGGCACTTGTCTATGTCGTTCTGGCAGAATTGTATCGACAGGAAAGCCAGCTTGTCGTTCATAGAAGCCCTGATTCCGGGAATTATAGTATCGCATTCGTTGATAATCGGACATATTCCGGCTGCGACATTGACATTGGTCAAGCAGGTGGAATCCGTGGCCTTAGAGCATCCGTCTTCCAAGCACATCTGGATTTTCGCCATGCAGTTCTGCCGTTTGAATTTGTCGGCGTACTTCGCAGCTTCGGCCAAAATCATTTCCGATTCCGCCTTCCAGTCATCCAGAACGTATTTCTTCGAGGCCATGCACTGGTCAAGAATATTTTCGCAAGCGCTTGCGCGGCGCTGCAATAACGAGGGGTCCAGGCAGTTCTCGAAGTTCGCGCCGCATCCGCCCTTGTCGGCGATGCAGGAACGATAAGCCAACAGGCATTCTCCGCGGTTGTACTTGTTCGTGGTATCCAGCATTTCAAGACGCGCGGTGCGCACTGCCTTTTCTGCGATGGCCTTGTTCTGCTCGGCCGCGCGCTTTTGTCCGTCCAGGAAAGTGCTGAACGCTTTGCAGTCCGCGGTGATCATGCGCGAGTAAAGCGTTTCCTCCATATTCGCGTCCTTGCCGCAAGCCTCCAATCTTTCCGCGCAGCCCTGCATCGCCATAGAGTGCAGATAGTCGCCGATTTCGTTGTCCTCGTCCAGTCCGCCCCCCGACTCGGTGCCGCTGTTAAGCCAAGCCATCAGGTCGATGCGGCTGCGGCTTGCCTTTTCGCTTGTGCCGAAAATCAGCAGGGCTTTGGCGCCCAGTTTTTCCTTTTCAACGCCTTCGCCGAATAACTTCTCGGCCTCGGCCTGAATATCGTTTATCGCTTTGATTTTTGGTTTGGAGTTTTCGATCGTATTGCTGCAAGCGCAACGCCCGCCTTCGGATTCATCCAACAGGCAGAACTGATCCATGCAATCGCGGAATTCTTCGCGGCATGTGGCGCTGTTTTGGGGCACAGGCGCGGCCGGCTCGGCGACGGCTGGCACGACCGCCGGCGTTGTCGCGGTCGATGCGGGCGTGGCCACCACGGTTGCGGAACCTGCGGGCTTAGGCACGCCCGAGGCCATATTCGGCGCGCGCGCCGCGGCCATGGAAACTCTGGCCGCGCTGGCGGCCCTTTCGGCGCCGACCGCAGGCAAGGCAAAAATTACAGCGAACGCAAATGCGAAAAGTTTTCTCATCCCCTATCACTCCTATATGATTATATTTTATCAGAGAAGCGCTGTGTAAACAACGAAAAAATCGTCGCACAGGCGACGATTTTTTCAATGACCAATGACTAATTACTAATGACCAATCAATAAGTATTCGCCGACCAATTAGTCATTAATCATTGGTCATTTGTCATTAGTCATTTGGTACAGCCGCAGGCTGTGCCAGCTCCTGCTGCAGTTCGCTGACCGCGGGACGGTTGGCGGACTTGGACGAGACCACTGCCAACGCTCCGCATAAAATAAAGAAAATCACCGCCAGAATCGTCGTGGTCTTGGTCAGGAAGTTTCCGGCAGACGCCCCCGTCAGCGCGCCTCCGAACATGGACGCCGCAGAGCTGCCCGACATTCCGGAGCCCTCGGACTTTTGCAGCAGAATCACGCCGATCATCATAACGGCGACGATAACAAGCATAACCAGCAAAATAGAAAACATTAGAAATCCTTTATTTTTCGCCGGAATATACTCGCAAATATCAAAATATGCAAGGTTTTTTTTCAAATTTACGATTTACGAATTACGATTTGCCGGGAGTAAAATCGTAAATCGTAAATCTATTTGAAATAATTCCCAATTTTTATTATTATACACCGAAATATCAGTGCCTAATTCGTGCCCTCGAAAAAATATCTTGACCAAAACGTCTATGAGGCGGCAGCCGAGCGGATGGACCACATCTTCAGAAATTTCGAAAAAGTCTACGTCTCGTTCAGCGGAGGCAAGGACAGCGGAGTCTTGCTGAACCTGATCATAGACTATATGCGCCGGCATAAAATCAAAAAGAAAGTCGGCGTTCTGTTCATAGATCTCGAAGGGCAATACAAGCTGACCATAGATTATATCATATCGATTCTGACGCAAAACGCGGACTTGTTCGAAGTCTTTTGGTGCTGCCTGCCGCTGAACCTGCGCAACGCCGTCAGCGTGTTCCAGCCGTTCTGGACGCCGTGGGAGCCCGCTCAGAAAGACAAGTGGATTCGTCCCCTGCCCGATTTTCCAGGCGTAATAACCATACATAACAATCCGTTCCCGTTCTTCAGAAAGCATATGGAATTCGAAGATTTCATCCGCGACTTCGGCGTATGGTACGCCCGCGACGCAAAAACCGCATGTCTCGTCGGAATCCGCAGCGACGAGTCCTTGAACCGATTCCGCACCATCGCGCTGAAAGAAAAAGGCATGCTCAGCAACCTGAACTGGACGACGAAGATGACGGGCGCGGCGCAGCTTTACAACTGCTATCCGATTTACGACTGGACGACGGGAGATATCTGGGTTGCCAACGCCAAATTCGGCTGGCCGTACAACCGGCTTTACGACATGTTCTACAAGGCGGGCGTGCCGCTGTCCAAGCAGCGCATCTGCCAGCCGTACGGAGACGACCAGCGCATAGGGCTGAACCTGTTCAGGGTAATCGAGCCCGAAACCTGGGCGCATGTGGTAAATCGCGTGTCCGGCGCGAACTTTGGCAATATATATTCGGGCAACAGCATCTTGGGATACCGCAATGTGAAGCTGCCCGAAGGACACACTTGGCGCAGCTATACGAAAATGCTGCTGGCGACATTGCCCGGCGAGACGGCGGCAAATTATCGCGAGAGGTTTATAAAATTCGTCCGCTATTGGAACCGCACCGGATGCGCGGTTAGTGGCGGAACCTGGCTCCCGCCCGAGGCGTCCGTATCAAAGAATTTTTCTTCGCGCGGCACACGCGGAAAGCCCCTGGTGGTATATCGCGGAATTCCGGATTCCATCCCCGCGCGGCTGGAAGCCAAGAAAGTCGCGCCCACCTGGCGGCGCATGGCGATTTGCATTCTGAAAAACGACCAGCTATGCAAAAGCTTGTCATTCACGCAAACCAAAAGACAGCGCGAAAGAATGAAAACGCTGTTGGAAAAATACGGCAAGTTATAAAGGATAAGTTATAAGTTATAAACTTTGCAGTTGCGCCGAACTTTTATAACTTATAACTTATCCTTTATAACTTGTTAAAGGACACTATCAAATGAAAGAGAAAACACAAAAATACAATAGTCCTGTGTACAACATAAAAAGCGTGCCTGTGGAAAAGCTGCGCGCGAACGAGTACAACCCGAATCGGGTCGCGCCGCCGGAAATGAAGCTGCTGTACGATTCCATAAAGGAAGACGGATATACCATGCCGATCGTGGTTTACTATCACGAAAAAGACGATATGTACGAAATCGTGGACGGGTTCCATCGGTACTCGATAATGCTGCAATACCCGGATATTTACGAGCGCGAGGGCGGACTGCTGCCTTGCAGCGTCATAGAAAAGCCGATAAGCGAGCGCATGGCGTCGACCATCCGGCACAACCGCGCGCGCGGCACGCACAACGTGGACTTGATGAGCAACATAGTGGCCGAGCTTGCGGACATGGGAAAAACGGACAGATGGATAGCGCAGCATCTGGGCATGACCGAAGACGAGATTTTAAGGCTGAAGCAAATCACAGGGCTGGCCGCATTGTTCGAAGGCGAAGAATTCTCGCAAAGCTGGACGGTTTAGGTGTTCCCCTCCTGTGGAGGGGTGGACGTGAGCGAAGCGAGCGGACGGGGTGGTTTGTTTAATTCCGTATAGTACAAGAACCACCCCGGCGCTTCGCGCCACCCCTCCACAGGAGGGGAACCGATGCACGAGATTTTTATTTTTTATAACTTTTTATTCCATAAAAAATTGTAAAAGGTTATTGACAAATCGAACGATTAGTGATATAAATCTTATAGACAAGGGGTTTATAATGGCTCACCAGACAAAAATTACGGACGGGGATTATGACGGCGCGCGCGAAGTGACCGTTGCCTGCAACGGCTGCGATTGCAATCACAAAGACTGCATAATGCATAGGGCGATCGGCTATATGGCGAACCTCTCCAAAGGCGACGAGGTGCTGTTGGATCCAGACACGAAATATCCGTATCTATACAGGCTGCGGTCTTGGGATGTTCGCAGCGGCACCGGAACGGCCCTTACGTTCGACGGGATGGTCAGATGCATGCAGAATATGAGTGACGCCTGCCCGAAACATAGAGAGCCAAACACAGAGGCGATCCTGAAGCATGGCCATCTAATCGAAACCATGCAAAATATCCAAGAAGCTTTCATGCCGAATGCGATAGTGATTACCAACGGTTTTTATTCGCAAACCATTGCCGGTCTTTGCATAAAAGTCCGCAGCGGCAATAACTGCCTGGTATTTCAGACAATTGAAAATGACAAGAAGAATCCGCGGAAAACCGACGAAGGGTTCAAGGTCGACGCCAGCAGAACATATATTCAAGTTCTGGTGATGCAAGCGGAAAGAAGTTGCGTCCAATGCAAATCGGGCAATGGGATATAAAAAAAGTTGTATAGTGTAATTCGAAAAATAAAAAACCGCCCCCGGAACCCGGGGGCGGTTTTTTTAAATCTAAATTTCTATTTCCTGTATACCGAGTAACACTTGCGACCGCGCCTGCTGTTTTTTATATTCTGTCGCATCCGCCGCAAGCTCTAAAATTTTTTGAATCTCTTTTCCCATTTCAATCTTTCTCTCCGCGTCAATAGGTCTTTTTGAATCCGTATATTCTTTCAGGTTTTTTGCCCGGAATCGTATATTATCTATCGCGGATTCATAATCGCGAATAATTTTATCGCGTTCTTCATTTTTAACTTCTGCCGCTGCAGCGGCAAATTTCTCTTTGTTCATTTCCGAAACTCCTGTTCTGCATTTTTTATAGCATAGTTTTTGGGAAAAGTGTACAAAAAAATTTGGGGGAAATCTGAAAAAATGGCGCGCCCACAAGGATTCGAACCCTGAGTCTTCTGATCCGTAGTCAGATGCTTTATCCAGTTAAGCTATGGGCGCTGGCCCGGGTCCCGGCGAAATCGTAGATTTCGTTGGGTGGGTATCGCGATACTATACATTACATTTACAAAAACGCAAGATTTTTTATTCCGGCAAAGCGCCCGGCCCGGGCGCGGTGCGGTTACGCTCGGCATAGACTATCCGGCCTTTGTTCAGGTCGTACGGAGTCATTTCCACGCGAACTTTTTCGCCCACGTTTACCCAGATGCGAGACTTGCGCATCTTTCCCGACACGGTCGCCAGAATCTCGTGCCCGTTTTCAAGCTTCACGCGGAACATGGTGTTCGGCAGCTTGTCCTCCACCGTTCCGTTAAAAGTTATCACATCGTCTTTTGCCATAAGAGCCCTTTTGTTGCTTGGCGATTTTATACGCCCTGCCTCAAGAAATCAAGTCATTTCCCAAAATGCTGCAGTTTTTTCTGCTGGGATATCGCGTACATGCTATCGAATACGCTATTCGCGTCCGATGTTGTGGCCGGGAATCCGGGAACAGGCGCGCCCGTTATATAATCGCGCGCGCCGTTCAACGCTATTATCCTGTCGGGCAAATCCTTGGGCGCGGCGTTGCACTCTATATGATATTCCGGCCACGCATAGCGCTTGCCATAGCACTTGCCGCCCTGAAGCGCGATAACCCAGCCGTCGGGCGCTAAATCCAAGCACTTTGGCTGCGCGCTGGCGTTCAACAGCATAATTTCTCCGTTCGCCAATCTTTCGTCGCCTCCGCCGAGGGCGCCGGCGCAAAACACATTGACCCAGCCGCCGTTAACCATCGCCTGCGAGCCGTTGTTTCTGGTCTGTCGCGCACCCCAGCACTTTGACACCGAGTCCAAAGAAACCAAGTCGAAATCCGAATTCACTTGGCCGGATGAGATTTGGGATTTCGTCATAGGCTGCGGCTGGTCCGCCGACGATCCCCCGGCCAGCGCGCCGCCGCAAACCAGCTTCAGCCCCCAGCAAAGCGCGCCGGTGTCCCAAAGCTGCGCGTCGAATCCGGTTCCCATAGACGGATAGCACTTATTCGGATCCAGCCGGCAGATAGTAGGCTGAGTCCACCAGTCCGCGGCGTTTGCGGTGGATATAAGAAGCAAACTTGCAAACGCAAATCCGCCGAACGATCTCATTATTTTTTTCATTGTGTTTCTCCTGTTAAGTTTGTTTTTTATCCCCCCGGTGTGGTGGTCGTGGTTGTAGTAGTTGTTGTTGTACTTCCCGTCCCCGTACCCGTTCCCATGCATGCGGCACCTGCTCCTATGCAAGTTCCATAGCAGGCGTTAAAACCTGTTTTGCATTTGCAGTACTTTGCCGCGCAATTGTTACCCTCGGGCAATCCCTGACCTGTGCATATTGTGCTCCATTCGGCATTCGCATCGCACGGCCAGCATCTGCCCCTATCTACGGAATTATCTTCGTAATTTTGCGGGATGCCGAAAGAGTTGGCGGGACACTTGCAATACGCGCGGTTTTCTTCGGAACCAGTACTGACGAAAGTGGACCATATGCATCCGCCCATTCCTTCCGGAGGGGCATCAGTCTTCACATCTCCGGGATATCTGCACTTGACGGTATCCACAAGCGCTTTGACAGAGCCACCAGAAGTCGCGGGGCATGTTATCTCCATACACCCGTCAGGCGGGTTGTTCTCGTTTGCTATCTCATTAGGCTTGCAACACTGCTTAACGCCCTTATCATCAAGCCACGCGTCGCCCTGGATTACGCAATACGGCGCGACGCATACGCCCCAGCCGTCGGATGCCGCCACCAGATCGATATAAAGCCTTATATTGGATTTCGAGCCGACAACATCCAGCCATTCGCCCGAATACCTTTCGCATTCCGATTTCAACACCGTTCTCATCTCATACAGGATCGCGTCGAATACTCTGTTCACCGCCCCCATTATGTTTGCCGGCAGCGGCTCGCCCAAATCCGCGCGGACGCAGTTTTCGCGCGCGTAATTCGCCAGCAGCTCAAACACCGAGCCCGCCTGTTCCGGGCAGCCCCCGCGCAGATAGCAATCATACGAACCGGGATTGCGGACTCGGCATGAATAAGGATAAGAATGCGCAAGATCGTTCGTAACCGCGCAGACTTCGCGGATATACTTGTCCAGGCTTTCTTCGCAATTCTCGAATATCTTGCTGCTGCCGACATCGCGGACGAACGTCAGCAAGGCTTCCAACCCGGGCGGCCCGCCGCCGAATATATAGGCGCATGTCTCTATCTTGTCCCGGCAAAGCGCGTCCGCGGTTCCGATCGATTGGCCGATTATAAGCTGCTCGTCCATATTTGCGAAGTTCCGCAATTGCTCGGTCTTCTCGTCATAGCATTGGTTGACGGCCGACATGCATTCGTCGCGGACCTGCTTTACGCGCGCCTGCTGAGTCTGATAAATTTCTATTATCGCCTGGCGCTTGAACTCCTGCCAAACATCGTCCGCGATATCGCGGCAGGTGTCCAGGCCGCGCTCGGCCGCGGATTTCTGATTGTTCAGCTTCGTTACCAAAAGCTGGTTGACGTTAAGCGTCAAAATATCCCCGTCCAGCGACAACTGACTTTCAAGCTTGAAAAAGTCGGGGCTGTAAATCGGCTCGCCCGTGTTATAGTCCAGGTACAGGCCGGTCACGTCCAAGCAATGCACATAATTCTTTCCGCAGGATATGTCGCTGGTGATGTCCTTGCGCACTTGCGCGATGCACTCGTTGATAGCGGTGGAATTATGAGCGTTATAATTTTCCAGCCGCGCGATATCCATTTCGCGGCCACTCGCGCGCACAGCGGCGGCAGCCGTCGTTTTCTTGCCTGCAATCGCTGCGGAGACAGTGTTGCAATCCTGTTCTATATACATCCCGTACGCCGACACCACCATGTTCAAAGTCGCGCTGCGCGGGCAGTATCCGGCCACCATTTCCATGCACTGCCCATGCACCAGGTTGTACAGATGCTCGCCCTCCATGCTGGCGATGTCCGCGCCGCCGATGAAATCCGGAGTAGACCATATCGCGCCGATGTCGCCGGCAATGTCCGTCCTGCCCGCGGTGGAAAGAGACTGCGCCTTCGTCGTGCCCAGGACCGCGGAAATCCCCGCAAGTTTTTGCGCGCTTTCCGACTTGTCTTTGGCAAGGGTGCTTTCGCCTTCGGTCGCGCGCAAGGACGCGGCGACTTCTTTCGCGGTTTTCGAAACCGCGTCTATGTTATAGTCGGCGAAATTCTGCAAGGATTCTTTTGTCTGGGCGACTTTGCGTTCCATCTCGCGCAGGCCGTTCAACCGGGACGAGCAGATGCAGCGCCGATAAGTATCGCTCGCGCCCGCGCAGAATTGATCCATGCAAGTGAAATAAGCGTCGCGGCAAGTATTGTACTCGCCGCTCATCGACGCGCCGGTCGGCGCGATGGTCGCGCGGGCCGCAACTGGGGCGCGCGCCGGGCTGGCGGCGGCTGCGCGCGCGTTGGTCGGCGCGCTCCGGATGGCCGCGCTGCTATCGCGGGCGGGGGTATTAACGGCGGAGCGAACCGCCACTTGCGGGCTTGCGCTTCGCGCCGAGACACTCGTCGCGGTTGTCCGCGTGGCAGTGCCTCGAACGGCTTCACGCGCGGCAGGCGTTGCATTACGCGCCGCTGCTTGCTGCGTAGCGGCACGCGGGGATTGCTGGATTTGTTGATTAGCGGCGGTTGCCGCAGATACGGAAAACACAGGCGCCATGCCAAAGACGACGCAAATCAGCCCGCAAAAACCTAAAATTTTGCGCAATTTTTCCCTTGAATTTCCTTGTTTTAATTCTACATTATTTATACGACCCAACGCAAGGGCAAATCCGAGCTAAAACTCGCGAATCGGAAAATTCGATGTTATAATGGGTTTACCGATTAGCAATTAGCAATTAGCAATTAGCAATTATTAGTGTTGCAATTGTGGAAAAGTTGGTTGCTCTGAAAACAAACAAAGGAAAATATTTGGCGATTTGGCACACAGCATGAAGCGGAAACAACTGCTAATTGCTAATTGCTAATTGCTAATTATTTGCGACGATAGGAGCAAATGAAATGTCATTAATTCCAATGGTTATCGAAGAATCCCCGCGGGGCGAGCGCAGTTTCGACATTTACAGCCGGCTGCTGCGCGACCGCATAATAATGCTTCAGGGAGAAATTAACGCGCAAATGGCGAATACCATCATCGCGCAGATGTTGTTCTTGGAATCGGAAAATCCGAACGCGGATATATCGTTGTATATCCAAAGCCCCGGCGGAGAGGTATCCGCAGGCTTTGCAATTATGGATACCATGCTTTATATCAAATCAAATGTTTCAACCATCGGCATGGGGATGGTCGCATCTTTTGGATCGGCTCTTTTGGCGGCGGGTGAAAAGGGGAAACGCTTCGCTCTGCCCAACGCCAGCGTTATGATACATCAGCCTTGGGGCGGCACAAGAGGCCAAGTTACGGATATGGAAATACAACTGGCGCAAATCCAAAAAGATAAAAAGAAATTGACTTCTTATATGGCTGAATTTACCGGCAAAACCGAAAAACAATTGCATGACGCGATGGAGCGTGACAACTACATGTCCGCCGAGGAAGCTCAAAAATTCGGCCTTATTGATGAAGTGATGGTGAAAAAGGTTTAAATTATTTAACTGGATTGCCGCGCCCTTCGGGCTCGCAATGACAATTTATACCGATTTGTCATTGCGAGGCAAAGCCGAAGCAATCCAGTAAATGGAGCATATCAAATGTCCGAAAATGAAAACAAAAAAGAAAAACCGGCGCAAATCTGCAGCTTTTGCGGCAAGCAAATGCACGAGGTCAAGCGCCTTGTATCCGGCAAGAACGTCTGCATCTGCGACGAGTGCATTAATCTCTGCAACGATATTCTCGCGGACGACGACAAGCAGAAAATTACGCAGGAAGCGTCCGCCCTGCCCACTCCTGCCAAGATTTATAAAATCTTGAATGAGTACGTAATCGGCCAGATCGAGGCAAAACGCACGCTGGCGGTCGCGGTCTATAACCACTACAAGCGCCACAGCGCGGGCCTGCGCAGCGATGTCGAGGTACAGAAATCCAATATCCTGATGATTGGCCCGACGGGAACGGGAAAAACCCTTTTTGCGCAGACTTTGGCGCGAATACTGGACGTGCCGTTTGCGATTGCGGACGCCACGACGCTTACCGAGGCGGGCTATGTCGGCGAAGACGTGGAAAATATTCTGACGCGGCTGGTTCAGAATGCTAATTTTGATATAGATCGCGCGCAGCGCGGAATAATTTACATCGACGAGATTGATAAAATCGCGCGCAAAAGCGAAAATCCCAGTCTCACGCGCGACGTTTCCGGCGAAGGCGTGCAGCAGGCCTTGCTAAAATTGATTGAAGGGACGGTTGCGAACGTATCGCCACAGGGCGGCGGGCGCAAGCATCCTGGGGAGAGCACATTAAGCCTGGATACCGGCAAAATATTGTTCATCTGCGGCGGCGCGTTTGATGGCCTTAACAAAATCATCGCGGCGCGTTTGAACGAGCGCGCGGGCATCGGCTTCGGCGCGACAGTCGTCAGCAAAAAAGACCGGTTGGAAAAAACAAAATTAGCCGATGTACAGCCCGAAGACCTGGTCCGATTCGGAATCATACCGGAATTAATTGGAAGACTGCCGGTTATTACGGCGCTGACCGAGCTGGACGAGGATGCATTGGTGGAAATCCTGACCAAGCCGAAAAACGCGATAGTGCGGCAATATCAAGCCCTTTTGGAAATGGAAGGCGTAAAGCTGGTTATCAAAGACGACGCGCTGCATGCGATTGCAAAAAAGGCGCTTGCGCGCAAATCCGGAGCGCGCGGATTGCGGTCGATACTTGAAAAATTGTTATTGCAGCCGATGTTTGACGCCCCCGACCGGGATAACCTGGCCGAGATAGTAATAGATTCGGATGTAGTGGAAGGCAAAAAACCGCCGGTCGAGATAATTGCGAAAGCGAAAAAAGCGGCTTAAAATCGCATCGAAAGATGCGATTTTATTTTTTCATTGCTTTGCAATGAAAAAGATTGTCACCCCGGCGCAGGCCGGGGCAGGTCTTTAAACCGCGACGCTTTAGCGTCGCCAACATTGGTCGCGCAAAGCGCGACGTTTCATGGGCCCACTCCGGCCTACGCCGGAGTGACAAGAAATTAAATGTTTGAAAATCCCCCAAAAATCACCCCGAAAACCCAAAAAAATACTTTTTTGACAAAACCACTTGACAAATCGATTTTATGTAGTATATTGATTGCATAACAACTAACAATAGGAGGCTTGTTATGACAGATCAGGAAAGAATTGAACAAGAATTGCAGGACCAGGATCAGCAGGATCAAGGCGGCAAGAAAAATAAAAAACAAAGGAAACCGATACCTGCGATAGTGTGGGTTGGAAGTGCGGCGGCGCTTGCCCTCATACTCGCCATAGTCGGTATCAGCAAGGCCGGCGGCGCCAAGAAAGCGGCCGATGCCGCGGCAGCGGAAGCTGGAAAGGCTAATACCGAAATTAAGAAAATCGGAGGCCAAGTAACCGAAATAGCCGAAGGAATAGCTGCCCGTGATAGCACTATTCTGAAGCTTCAGGAAGGCCAGGCGAAGATTACCGAGGGCGTAAATGGATTGGTTGAGGTGGTTACAGAACTCAAAGAAGCTCATAACGAACACGTTACTAACCATCCTTGCGGTAAGAAATCCGGCAACGGTAGCGGCAACTCCGGTAACGGTGCCGGCACTGGTAATGGTACTGGCAACGGCGCTGGTAACAGCGCTGGCAATGGCGCTGGCGACGGGATCAATATCCACAACGAGAACAAGGTTATCGTTGGCGATGTCAAGGAAGTGGCCGTACCCGGCACGGACTGCTATATCAAAATTATAGCGCCTGCGGCGAAAAACCAACGCTAAATAAAAAACGAAACGAAAAATCCGCCGAGTGGCGGATTTTTTCATTGCTGGATTGCCGCGCCCTGCGGGCTCGCAATGACAATTTGGTGTTCGTTCAGGGGCCAGGTGCCCTATTCTACTCCACATTGTCATTGCGAGCGAAGCGAAGCAATCCAGTAGATAAAGCATTCATATTTTTTATTGCCCAAGACACGCCCCTGCCCTATTTTGACAAATCCGCACCGCATCCTAACAAATTGCTTGACAAACAGCTGTTTTATACTATATTAGGACTATAACCAAATAACAAGGAGGACAAAAATGTCTGAAAAAAACAACAAACTCAACTGGGGCGGCATAGTGGCCATTGTTACGCTCGTCGGCGGTGTTGTGACCGCGATAATATTCGGCGGCAAAATTTCCAATGCGCTCAGCACTGCTCGAAATGCCGATGCAACCGCCAACGGTCTGAAACAACAGGTAGATTTGAATACAAGCAATATTGCGATCAATGCAAGCAATATCGCGTACTTGGATTCCGTGACCACGGCTGATAAAGCCACGGTGTGGGCGACCATCGACACTTTGAAAGCCAACAACAGATCTCTGCAAAGCCAAATCAAGGCCAATAATGCAAAGAATCTTGCGGCTTTGAATGAGCTTGGCACCAAAGTGACCGCGCTTAGCACCGTCAAAACCGACACGACCGATTATCAAGTCGTGATCCTTAAGCTTTCCGACGGCCTGTTGACGCTTGAAGAAAACACGGATTCAAGATTGAAAAAGCTGGAAGCAACCGGCAGCGGAAATGGTGATGACGGCAAAAAAGACGAAGAAAACGAAGCCTTGGACAATCTTGTTAAAAAAGTTAAAGACTTGGAAAATATGCATACGACGAATAAAAAAGGTCAGATTATACACACCAAATAAAAAAACCGCGCCAATGGCGCGGTTTTTTTATCTTTACCGTCCTGTGACATCATCCTCTTTATCCGTAATGGCCCGCTGACAATTCCGGCGGTATTCGGACAGCTTGCTGTTCTCTATGCAGATGCTGCCGCTGGGCGTGCATGCGTTCGCTATCAGCTTCGGAGTCGTCGCGGTGCCCAGCTTCAGATTTATGCTGGCCTCGGCGCACTGGCGTATGTCTTTCAAAGTTCCGCAAGCGTTCCTCCATCCGGCGCAATCCGTAACCATCGCGGTCGGCATAATGGTATCCGGCAGGTTCAGCGCCCACTTCACATAGAAATTTTTCAAGGAATCTATGTTTCCGCTTTTGTTGAACGCCACGCGGTCAAGGTCGTCGCCGATGCGGCAGTTGATGTTGTTCTTTTCAACGAACGCGGTTATGGCGGTGGCCAACCCACCGACGGCCAAGCCCGTCGCCGCGCCGATCAGCGCGCCTTTGCCGGCATTAGACATGCCTTTCTTTTCAGGTTGTACCTCGACATAGCCCAACGCGGTTCCCAATCTGTCCACTTCTCTCTGGAACGTTTCCGGGCCGACGCAATCCCTGTTCGGCGAAACGCAGAAGAAGTCTCTTTCTCCGCCGCCCTTCATCACAATATTAAGCGATTTGAAAGACGGGCACTGGTCGGCGCGCGAGGCATCGTTTTCATTAGCCATAACGAATTCCTCGAACGCTTTCAATGCGGGCTCTACCTTCCCTGCATACTCCGTGTTTCTGGCAAGCTGCTGCGCCATTTTCAAAGTTTCTTTCAAAAGCTCGTTATACGGAACCGACGAGTTGGCCGCGTACATATCCGCATACGCTTGCGCTACTTTTTGCATAAACGCGCCGCACAGCTGCGCATCGCCGGCACTGGCGCAGAACCCGATGAAGTTCCCCAATGTGGAGCGCCCGGCGTCGCAGTATTGATTCAGGTCTCTCATACCCTGCACCAGATTCTTCACGTCTTCGAACTTGTTGTAAAGGTCTATCACTGCCTGGCACTGAGGTTTGGTTATTACCGGACCGGACGCGGGTATCGGGGTGTCAAGGTATTCGTTCAAAACGCCCAGTCTGCCGCCTTCGCGCAAGTCTCTTGACAGCTTTTCTAAGTTCTTGTCGTTGCCGCAGAATGTCTGGCGGCTCTGTTTTTTATCCACTCCTGCGCCGATGCCCCATCCCAAAAGCGCACCTGCAACTCCGCCGACCGGTATCGCGAACGCGGCCGCAGATCTGGTCTGGCGCATCAGGCCGAACTCGAATAGATCTTTATTGCAGGTAAAGTTGCTTCCCGCGGGCTGCCATATTTCCGCCTTTTGCTCTTGGTTGCCGATAGTGGTAAAGAACCACATGCTGTTGGAAATCAACTGGTCCTTGTTATACGCCGCGATGCGCACAAGGCATTCGCCGGCCGTAGCATCCCAGCGCGCGTAATGCCCGCGGTTGCCGTCATAATTAGAGTCTGTATTGATTTCGACGCCCATAGGATTATCCTTGGCGCCGCCTTGATTGTTATAAGCGCTTATGCCCTGCTGATATTCGCCGGCCACAGAATTATTCGCTCCCACGGCAGCAAACGATTTCCCGAACGTATTCCTATCCAGCAGCAGGCAGGTGTTTTCCGCTTGGAACGGCGTCAGGCCCGTCTTGCGCAGCACGAACGAGTAATACGCCGGCTGAATCACGCGCGAGTTAAAGTCGATCCACACGTCCGACGAGCCGTTGTAAATATCTATGTTCGCGACGCAATAATCGACCACGGTCTGACAAAGGCTCATCCCGTTCATAATGGAATGGCGCAAGTCCGAATTGAAAAGGTCGTTTATGCCATGCGGCAGCCCGCCCCCGTTAACGCACGCCAACAGCGCGTCCATGCAATCGTCAACTGTATAGGTCGGCTTTTTCTCTTCTTCTTCATCCCCGCCGCCATTCGCCGTGCACGGCCCCCAAGTTCTGTTGCCGAGACATGTCTGCGTTCCCGGCTTTCCGTCCGCAGTAGTGCAAGGCCGCGTAGAGCCGGGCAAGCACCCAAGGCACGCGCCGTCTTCGCAGCTGTTCGGGCCGCTGGTGGGGATATTCGGCCAAGTCTGATTGGCGCCCAAATTGCCGCCGATGACGCCGCCGATTCCGCCGGGCATGCTGGGCATTCGCGCCTGAGTTGTCATAACTCCGGCGCCGCGACTATTCTGCGCCTGCGCAGCATCCGCGTTCGGCGCAACAAAACTAAAGCAAACGGCAATTGCCGCAAAGCCCAGAAATCCGAGTATTTTACGCATATTCTCTTCCTTTTTTTATAAATCCCATCTTATGATATTATATCATATATCCGGCTGGATAAAAATGTTTTTTAACTATCTTTATATCGTGTATCCTCGTTTTCGAGCGCGGGGGGAAACCGCAATAAACAGCTTGACAAAAAGTATACAGCTCGCTATAATATTGACAAATGGCAGATGCGAAAAAAAAATCTTTTATTGCTTCCAAAAACTTCCTGTTATGGACGGGATGGTATTTTGTCGCGTCTTATTTGATTTTCTTAGGTTTTTTCGGCTTTAACCTGCTGTCGCCCGCGGCCTGGCAAAAGATTCCGAATATCGCGCTTCATGGCTTTGGCGGGCTGACGTTCGGCATGGCGCTGATCGCATGGATTCCGATCTGGCTGGCGGGAAGCATGGCAATCGCTAAGACCGGAAAGCCGATATTGTCCTTTGCAAAGAAAGAAGAGCCGAAAAAAGAGGTCGAAGAAGAAAGCGCGCCGCAAGAAAAACAGCCGGAAATAAATTTCCCCGACGCAATGCCTGAAGAAATGCGCGTGCCTTATGCGCGGATGATGCGCGGTCAGCTTGCGCGCGGCGCGATGGATTGCAAAGTAATCCAGAAAAACGACAAAGCGGCCGCCTTGTCCGCAGAATGCAAAGAAACCGCGCCCGCCTCCGCCAAGGCTATGGCGGGCAAGCCGGAAGAAGAAATGATGCTGCCCGACAGCTTTGATATGGAAACGCCCGACAGCGGCAATGTTCCGCAATTCCGCGAGATCACATTCGGCGATCCTTTGCCCGCGCCCGACATTCCGGCAAGCGCGCAAGAAATAAAAATAGAAACCCGCAAAGGCAAAAAATTTGCGATTGCGACTCATGACGATCCGGACTTTTGGATTGCCGATTCGGAAAATTGGTTTGCGACAGGAAAGCAAAAGCCTTCTCCGGTGGAAACCGCGATCGCTGCCGCCGCGGAAAACGATGCGACGCCGGTATTGCTGCTGGCCTCGGAAAATATAATGGACCTGGACGCGCAGCGCAAAAAATGGGTTGCTGCCGGCGTGGTCGTGGTTAAGGATTTGGAAGAGTTATAAAAGTTGCAACGTGGTATTCCCCTCCTGTGGAGGGGTGGATGCGAGCGATAGCGAGCAGACGGGGTGGTTCGTTTAATTGTTCGTAGATTACAAGAACCACCCCGCCCGCTCCGCGGGCACCCCTCCACAGGAGGGGAATACCAGCACGACCACATTGCCACCAAAATAAAAAACGCGGCGAAAGCCGCGTTTTTTATTTTCCTGTCGCGCGGCGCTTTACCGCCACGGTCTTTGCCCCGCCGGTTGCTTTCGGCGCGGGCTTGTCCGCCGGAGCCTTGGCGAAGGTGGACGCTTTTTTCACAGGTTTTACTTCTTTCGTTTCCTTCGCAGCTTTTTCAGCCGTCGCGGCTTCGGTCTTGGCTATGACTTTTTTCGCATTCTCGTCGCGGTCGACCAATTCTATAATCGCCATCGGCGCGGCGTCGCCGTATCGGAATCCCGCTTTTAAAACGCGGGTGTATCCGCCCGGACGCTTCGCATAGCGCGGTCCCAGAACCCCGAATAATTTTTTCACAGCCGGCGCGCTGCTGCTGCCAAGCTCCGCTGCCGCCAAGCGGCGGTTCGCGACCGAATCGGTTTTCGCGCGAGTGATAAGTTTCTCAACAACGCCGCGCAAATCTTTTGCCTTTGGCAATGTTGTTTTAATCTGTTCTTTTTCAATCAAGTTCTTGGCCAGCCCGCGGAACAAAGCCCTGCGTGCGTTAGTGTCGCGATTGAACTTGCGTCCTGCTTTCATATGTCTCATTTTGCGCTCCTTTTGCGTTGTTGCCCCAGTGGGGATTAGACATTTTCGCAACCTGAAATTTTCAGAATTGCGATTTACGATTTACGAATTACGATTTGTTGGGAGTAAAATCGTAAATCGTACATCGTAATTCGTAAATTATTTGTAAGGGTCCTCGTATTTCTTCGCCAATTCCGCGATGTTTTCCGGCGGCCAGCCCGGCACTTCCATGCCCAGAGTCAGACCCATTGCTTCCAACTGCGCCTTGATTTCGTTCAGGCTCTTGCGGCCGAAGTTCGGAGTTTTCAGCATATCGTTTTCGGTTTTCTGAACCAATTCGCCAAGCCAGTTTATTTTATCGCCCTTCAGGCAATTGTTCGCGCGAACGGACAGTTCCAGCTCGTCCACGTGCTTCAGCAATTTCGGATCGAACGGCAATGCTTCTTTCTTCTTCTCTTCTTCCGCCGGCAAGTTGGCCTGGGCCGGGTCTTCGAAGTTGATGAAGACGACCAGTTGGTCGGTCAAAATGCGCGACGCCAGCGCAACCGCGTCTTCCGGAGTCACGGAGCCGTTGGTTTTCACGGTCAGCTCCAGCTTGTCGTAATCGGTGCTTTGGCCGACGCGGGTTTCGGAAACCGCAGTCGCAACGCTTAAAATAGGCGAGAAAATGGAATCGACGGGAATAACCCCAAGAGGCAGGCCTTCGGTGCGCGCAGACGCCGGAACATAGCCGCGGCCCGTGCCCAGCATTATCTCCATCTCTAACGACGCGCCCTTGTCCAGATTGCAGATTTCGGCGTCTTTGTTCATGACTTCGACGCCGCCCGTGGTCTCGATCATGCCGGCTGTGACAACGGCGGGGCCTTTGACCTTCAGGCTCGCCCTGTGCTGGCCTTCCGTAATGGCCTTGAAATACACGCCTTTGAGATTCAATATGATGTCGGTAACGTCTTCGCGCACCCCAGGGATGGAAGAGAATTCGTGTTGCACGCCGTCAATCTTTACATAAATAGGCGCGCATCCCTGCAACGATGACAGCAATACTCGGCGCAATGCAGTGCCAAGAGTCAGCCCAAAGCCTTTTTCCAAAGGGTCGGCGATAACGATTGCCTCAAAGGGGTTGGTTTCATTGACGCGGACGGTCAATTTTTTTGGCTTGATGAGTGTCATCCAATTTTTTTCTATCATAAAATGGCTCCGTTGGTTTAGTTTATTATTTTCACCATAAGGCACGCAATTATAGGCACGAGCAAAGCAAAAGTCAAATGTTTTGTAATGGCCTTGACAAACGCTATTGGTTTAGTACTATATGCGGTGCAACCGGAATAAAAAAGACAAAAAATGCCAAAAAATGGAAAATGGAGAAGTCCTCCTAATAAGAAAAAAGAAGAGAAAAGAATTGCCGCACAGATGCAGGCGGACGAATTAGCCCGCAATGAGGCAAGGCGATACTCTGTTCGGGAAGTCCGTACGGAAGAAAAAATCCTTAACGAAACCGAGCGGCCCGATGTTCAAGAAGCCGATGCAAACGGGTTGGCAGGCAACATTCCCTATTCGACTCATATCGTCGTTTCATACAATGGCGTGACTGATGCCGCCGGAAACGCAATCCACATATACAAGGGCCAGCCAATTGCCAAATGGGCGAATATAGCGGCAAATTTTGCGCGTTCCGCACCAATCCTTGCCGCTAATGCCAAACTGGTATTCAAACAGCACGACATATTCGACGCGCAAATACATATAGAAAATGTCAAGATAAAAACTGCCTGCAATTCGGGGCCGCGGCGCGTAGATTGGAATCATAAGCCGATAGAAAGAGATACCGTATCGACAGCGGATAGCGAAGACAGGTTTGTTTGGCTCAATATCAAAGCAACGATAAACGGAAAAGAAATACGCACCGGCTGGATATTCACCGACGCGTATTCGACGGCGATAGAGGCCGCATGCAACGCGCCGGCAACCGCCGCATACCGCCTGCACAGCGATACGGGCAACCTGGCGAAGCAACTCTTGTATGCATACAAAAGAGCCATCAGGAACGAGAAATAGAACGGAGGCAGAAATGACCATTCGTCAGAAATATAACATATCACTGGGCGGAACTCTGGCTACGCTGGGCATAAAGGCCGCGAACTTCACAGCATTATGGTGGGGCGGCGCATCATTGAAATATGTGTATCCGATATTTATCGCCAGTCACATAATGCTTGCCGGGTTCACCGCAGCAGCGCTGTTTTACAGAAGCAAACTAAAAAAACAAAAACAACAGTAATAAAAACCATCCATTTAATAAAAAACCGCCGAACGGCGGATTTTTATTAATCTAATTAATAAGTGGGAATTATATCCTTGACAACCATTTTCACTATTTAATATGATTTCCGCATAGCTATTTCCAATAGCTAACAACACAAAGGGAATTTCCATGAATTCTCGCATCGCGGGGATGCATCGGTAAACCTTGAACAAAAAGGAAATGGAGATGAAAAAACTCTTGTTAACATCCGCGATTGTCCTGGCTGCGGGCGCCGCGAACGCGGCTGTCGCGCCGTATGCGTCGATAAAGGCGGGCTATACCAACAGCGACATAAACTTTTACTATGACGATGACAAATTCGAGAGCGAAGGACTGGCGAATTTCAGCGGATTTACCGGCGCGATTGCCGGCGGCGCGGCATGGGATGCCAATTCCTTGATAACCGTTCGCGGCGAACTGGAATACGCGTACACCAATACTTCGGTCAATTCTTGGATGGATGACTTGGATGAGTGGAAAGATGTCCTGACCCACAACACCATCATGCTTAACGCATTCGCGGATTTCGGCGAAAAATCGTGGTCGGTGCGCCCGTATGTCGGCTTGGGCGCGGGCTTCGGCTTTGGCAATACATTCAAAATCATCCGGGACGGCGAGACATGGAAAAAGGAAGACATGGGAAGCGGATTCGCGTATGCGGGAATGATCGGCGCGGCATGGCATGCCACAGATCACCTGGCGATCGATCTGGGCTTTCAGTACAAGGTCATCGATATGGGCGAAGCGGGCGCAAAAGTGTACAGCTGGGGCCAGGATAGCAGTGACGTCGTAAGCAGAACCGTGACCTTGGGCGCGCGGTATACGTTTTAACATGAGTTAAACAAACAATAAAAAACAAAAAGGATTTCCTATGAAGAAACTTTTCTTAACATCCGCGATGATTCTTGCGGTCGGCGCGGCGAATGCCGCCAACCCGTATGCATCGCTAAAGGCGGGCTACGCAAACAGCAGCTTAAAGTACGGCTATGAAGATTCGTTTTTCGACAGACACGGCAATTTCGACGGATTTACACTTGCCGCCGCCGGCGGCCTCGCATTCGCGGTCGACCCGGCGGTGACGCTGCGCGGCGAAGTGGAATACGCCTATACCGATGTCAGCGCGAAACCTGAAAATTGGTGGGGGGACCCGAAACTATCCGTATCCGGCAATACCATCATGCTGAACGGCTATGCCGATTTCGGCTATGAGTCATGGGCCGTAAAACCGTATGTAGGTTTCGGCGCGGGATTCGGATTCGGCAATAAATTTGAAATAAAATATAGCGGCAGCGGGCACAAAAACGACATGTGGGACGGATTCGCCTATGCGGGAATGGTCGGCGCGTCATGGCAGGCCACAAACCACCTGGCGGTTGATTTGGAGCTGAAGTACAAGGTTCTTAACGGCGCCAATTATGATTGGTGGTATGAACGGACGGACTTCATCACCAGGTCCGTCATGCTGGGCGCAAGGTATGCGTTCTAAAAAAACAAACGAATGTTAGTGCAAGAAAAACCGCGCCCTTGGGCGCGGTTTTTTGCTGGATTGCCGCGCCCTGCGGGCTCGCAATGACAATTCGGTGTTTGTTTTTACTGTTTTTTGTCATTGCGAGGAGCGTAAGCGACGAAGCAATCCAGTAATAAAAAGGGCGCAATTATGCGCCCTCAAATTTATACCCTTCTTACCTTTTTCGGTCTGCATCCATTATGGGGAATGCGTGTCGTGTCAGTGATAGACTGCACGATCAGGCCGGCGTTGCCCAGTCCCCGGACGGCGCTTTCGCGGCCCTGCCCTATTCCGCGCATCAAGACATCGACCGTCTTCATGCCCATCTCACTGACTTTTTTCCCCACCGCGTCCGCAACGATAGTCGCGGCGTACGGGGTGGATTTCTTCGCGCCCTTGAAATTATTCGCGCCCGCCGTGCCCCAAGCCAAAACTGCGCCGGACTGGTCGGTAACGGTAATACGCGTATTGTTATTGGTCGCCAAGACATGCGCGATGCCGTGCGAAACTTTTTTAACGACTTTCTTTTTTGTAGATTTAAGTGCCATTTTATTTACCCTTTGATGCTGAACCTGCGACAACGACGCGCTTGCCCTTGCGAGTTCTCGCGTTTGTCTGAGTCCGCTGACCGCGGACCGGCAGGCGGTTGCGATGGCGGATTCCGCGATACGCTTTCAGGTCCTGCAAGCGTTTGATATTCATCGCGACTTCGCGGCGCACATCCCCTTCGACCTTGAAGTTTTCTTCTATGTAATTGGAGATGGCGACAACTTCCGCGTCGGTCAGATCTTTCGCGCGCAGCCCGGGCTTGAATTTCAAGGCCTTGCAAATCTGCGCGGCTTTCGCCGGACCGATGCCATAGATGGATTGCAGCGCGATTTCAACGCGCTTGTTCTCCGGTATATTAACACCTGCTATACGTGCCATTCTGTTTTTCCTTTTTATTTTCCGCCGTATTCTATATTAAACACGGCTAATGTCAAACCCTAAATCTGCCTTTCTTCTGCGCTTTTTTGATAACGCTGCTGTATTGCTTCGCCACCAGATAAGACTGAACCTGATTCACCGTGTCCAGCACCACGCCGGCGACGATAAGAACGCTGGTTCCGCCAATCACGACCGGCATCCCCAACCGAGTATTCAATATAATCGGCAGAACGCACACTATCAGCAGATAGCAGACTCCGATCGCGGTAGTATGAGACACAACGTGATCCAAGAATTTCATAGTCTGCTCGCCCGGCCGGACGCCCGGAATATATCCGCCGGCATTCTTCAAGTTATTGCTGGTTTCTTCGGAGTTAAATACCACCGCCGTCTGGAAGTACGCAAAGAACGCAATCAGCAGCGTGAATAACAGCATATAAGTCCAAGTGCCATAAGTGAGAAATCCCATTATGCTCTGTACTATGTGGTTTTCGCTTTGCACAAAGCGCTGCAGGAACGCGGGCAGCATCATGATGGACGACGCGAACACCGGTCCCATAACGCCCGACATATTGACCTTTATCGGCAGATACGAAGCGTTCGTATTCATGACCCCGTTCGCCATAACTTGGCGCGGGTACAAGATTTGTATGCGGCGCTGCGCTTGCTCTACAAATGCGATAAGGGCAATCACGCCGACCACAAAGCCGACTATCAAGGCAATCATCGCAGGCGACACTTGGCCGACCGCGCCAAGCGAGAACATTTTCGCGATTCCATGCGGAACTTCTGCAATGATTCCGGCCATAATCAAAAGGGACGCGCCCTGGCCTATTCCGCGCGCGGTTATTTGCTCGGCCAGCCACATTACGAACACGGTTCCGCCGACCAGAGCGATTACCGCCGACAGCTCGAACGCCAATCCCGGATTGATAACCGCCGGAACGCCATTTACCGGCGCCATAGCCGACAATCCTTTCACCACCGCCCAGCCCTGAACCACCGCCAGCAAGACCGCCAAATAGCGCGTGTATTGATTAATCTTGATACGGCCGGATTCGCCTTCCTTGCGCAGCTCGTTCAGCGTTTTAGAAGTCGCCGTCAACAATTGGATAACGATTGACGCGGAGATGTACGGGAAGATGTTCAATGCCAGAACGGACATGCGGGAAAGCGAGCCGCCCGAGAACATATCGAACATGCCCAACATTCCGTTTTCGCCCTGGAACAAGTGCAGAACCGCGGACGCGTTGACGCCCGGCAATGGTATGAAAGAACCGATGCGGTAAATTATCAGCGCGCCCAAAGTGAAGAGTATCCGCTTTTGCAGATCGGACAGTCCGGAAAAAAAGTTAGTTATGAATTTCATTTTTTATTTTTTCTTTCCGACTTTCTTGGCCGCGAATCCGGGCAAGCCGATTTTATGACCCATGCTGACGATCGCCCAAGTGATAACCGCCGCCAAGGCTCCCTGCACCAAGAAAATCGACAGGAATTCGCCCAAGACCCGGATCACGAACCACGCCGCCAAAAATATCAAAACTCCGACTATGATCTGTATGGCCAAGTTTTTGTTTTCTTTCGTCATCCTACTCTCCTTTTGTTATTTGCTTCTTTTCCAAAAAACTTTTTTCTTTCTGTTCCCAACGAAACAGTTTCATCAAACCTTGCATCAACTTCTTCCCTCGTAATCACGCGTCCGCTGCTTAAAGGATCCACCCCATATGAAAAACCTTTGGTGCCGGCTATTTTACTTAGTTCTTCTGAGCTCGTATTACATATTTCCTCTATGCTCATTCCGGTTGTTTTTTCAATATACTTTTCAAATTTTGTCTTAGGAGCCATATTTCCAGCCTTTGATTTTTATTTACGTTTGCCGACTTTTTCTATAATTTTCGAAACTGTAACAAATTCCCGCATATCTATCTTTTCATAACTTATCATCTCTTTTCTTTCTTTTTTCAGAATCTTTTCAATCTCTTTTTTAACAGTCGGGAAAAACAAATGCCTTAACGTTATATCGACGACCCAAAATCTCTGCGTTTCTAAAACAACCCCGTCTTTTGTTTTAAGTTTCGGTTTTCCCCTTGGTTGTATCGTATAACCTTTAAACTCGTATTCCTTCTTTTTCATACCGAATAACTTTACCGGCTTAATATCTCCTTCCGCAAGAAATGCAAATACTGACATTTTTTATCCTTTTATGTCCTCCCTCTACTTTCTCTCCATTATTTATCTTTAATCGTTCCGCCGGCTTTGACGATTGCCGCCTCACTCGCTTTGGACCATTTCGCCGCCTTGATATTAACGGCGGTTTTGATTTCGCCCTTGGCGAGTACCTTCAAGCCATCGAACTTGCGGTTTAAGATTTTCGCAGCCATCAGCGTATCAATCGTGATTTCTTTTTTCGCGTCGATTTTTCCGGCCTTTATGAACTTCTCGATATCGCCAAGGTTTATTGCGGAATATTTCTTCGCGAAGATATTGTTGAATCCGAATTTCGGAAAGCGGCGCAAAATCGGCATCTGTCCGCCTTGGAAAGTCGCCTGTTTGCGCGAACCCGCGCGCGCCTTTTGACCCTTGTGTCCGCGTCCCGCAGTCTTGCCGGTGCCGGATGCCATTCCGCGCCCGACGCGCTTTGCGGCGGCTCTCGCGCCTTTGTTATCCATTAATGCGTTCAGTCTCATTTTATTTGCCTTTTTATTGCACTTCTACCAAGTGCTTTACTTTCGCGACCATTCCGCGAACGGTCGGGGTATCTTCCAATTCCTTGGTCTTGCCGATGCGTCCCAGGCACAATGCCTTTACGACTTTGACCTGCGATTCCGGCCGCCCAATAATGCTTTTAACTTGTTTTACAATTATCTTTGCCATTTCTTACTCCGCCGTTTCTTCTGCCGTTTTCTTCCCGTCGCGTCCTGCGATGATTTCCGCGACGGACTTGCCGCGGCGCGCCGCGACGGATTTCGGAGAATTCATTCTGCCGAACGCCGCGAACACCGCGCGAACCATGTTGTTCGGGTTGTTGCTGCCCTGAGATTTCACGACGACGTCCTGAACGCCCAAGCATTCGAACACCGCGCGCAAGGCGCCGCCCGCGATGATTCCGGTACCCGGAATCGCGCTGCGGATAACAAGCTTCGACGCGCCGAACTTGGATTCCAAGTCATGGTGCAAAGTGCGGCCTTCTTTCAAAGGAACGCGAACCATTTTGGCCTTTGCGGCTTTCGTCGCTTTCTGCACGGCGGCTTGGACTTCCAAAGCCTTGCCCTTGCCGAAACCGATTCTGCCGGCCTTGTCGCCGACCACGACCAGCGCGCTGAACGACATGTTGCGTCCGCCTTTCACGGTCTTGGACACGCGATTGATGGACACCAGCTTGTCAACCAAACCCATGTCTTTGTCTTGCAAATTCTTTTTATCCTCGAAACGAGCCATCATGCACTCCTAATTAAATCTTTATTCCGCCCTTGCGGATTGCTTCGCACAAAGCTTTCACACGGCCGTGATAGCGATATCCGCCGCGGTCGAAATAGCAGTTGTCCGCCAGCTTAGCTTTCTTTGCGCGCTCGGCAAAAAGTCCGCCGACCGCGGTCGCGCCGACAATGTTCCAGCCCTGACTCTTAAAGTCTTTTTCCTTGCTGGATGCTGCGCAAACGGTATGCCCCTTGGCGTCGTCAATTGCTTGAATCTCAATATGACGAGCGCTGCGGAAAACGCTCAGGCGAATTTTGCCCGGGTTTTTGCGTTTTGCGGCGCTGCGGTTTGCGAGAACTCTGCGCTCTTCTGTTGTCAAATGCTTTAACATTTTCTTTTCCTTTCTCTTGCTTCCGTAACAGCGGAAGCATTTGGATTTACATACACATACCTTCTGAATACTGTTTTACTGTACGCTCGCGTTTTTTTCTTGTCATCTTATTAAACATATCCCCAACCCCGCACCAGACATAACAAACTCCAACGCCGACTACAAAAAGAACTATAATGCCGCTATCAGCAATTACTCTAGCCACTTTGCACTTAGCCATGTCTTGTCCTTATTTGCCGGCTCTCTCCTTCCCGTTAATTATTTCTTCTTGCCTTCTTTGCGACGTTCCCTTCCCTCGCGCTTCGCGCTCGCCGGGAATGACAACGGCTTTGGCGCATTTCAGGCTTTACTTTTTCTTTCCTTCTTTTCTTCTAATTTTTTCCGTCTTATAGAAGATTCCCTTGCCCTTGTACGGTTCCGGTTTGCGCACTTTGCGAATCTTGTCCGCGAATTGCCCGACCAAGTTCTTATCGATTCCCCTTACCGTAAATTCCGTCGGCAATGCCCCGATTTCAACGGTCAAGCCCGCCGGTATCGGCATTATTACATCATGAGAATATCCCGCGACCAAGACCAAATCTTTTCCTTTTACCGCCGCTTTGAATCCGACGCCCTTCATACCCATGTCGATGGCGAAGCCTTCGGACACGCCGATAACGGCTTGTTTAATCAAGCGCGTCATAGTGCCCCACATCGCGCGCGTTACCTTGTCTTCCGGGTCTTTCGGAGTAACGACAACCTGGGCGCCTTCGATTTTGACATCGACAAGGCCGGCGTTTTTCGTATCCAGCGCGACTTTCAGAGTTCCTTTGGGCCCCTTGATTTCCAAGGCATTGCCGACCACGGCGACCGTGACGCCATTTTTTATTTCAACCGGATATTTTCCCGCTCTGGACATAATTTGCTCCACTTCGTTCCGCAAATAATTAGCAATTAGCAATTAGCAATTAGCAATTTTTTACTGCTTTGCGCTATCTGCCAAACAACTAACATTTTCCTTTATTTGTTTTCAGAGCAACCAACCTTTTCACAACCGCAATCCTAATAATTGCTAATTGCTAATTGCTAATTGCTAATTTTACACAACCCTACACAGCACTTCGCCGCCGATGTTCATCAAACGCGCCTTGTGATCGGTCATGACGCCCTGCGGCGTCGATACGATGGCGCACCCCAGGCCGTTCAGGACTTTGGGCATCTTCACGCTGCCGGAATACACGCGCCGACCGGGTTTCGATACCACCGAGATTTCCTGAATCGCGCCGGACCCGCCGACATATTTCAGGACGACGACGACATTCTTGCGGTGCGCGTCAAGCGCCTCGATACGCCAGTCCGCGATGAAGCCTTCGTCTTTCAGGACGGACAGCACCGCGGCGCGCAGTTTGCTTGCCGGCATTGTGACGAACTCTTTCCCGGCGTTCTGCCCGTTGCGAATTCTTGTAAGCATATCCCCGATCGGATGAGTCAATGACATAATAAACCTCTTTTATCTTCGGCTATCTTGAATTGTTATTACCAGCTCGACTTTCTGACGCCCGGCAGCTTTCCTTCGGATGCAAGGGTGCGGACCTGCTGGCGGCACAGCCCGAACATGCGCGAGTACCCGCGAGCGCGGCCCGTCACAGAGCAGCGGTTATGCAGGCGCGTCTTGTTCGCGTTGCGCGGCATCTTCGCCATTTTCTTCATGGCTTCCATCCGCTCGTCCGGAGTGGAATTCACGGACATCTTCGCTTTCAGCGCGTCATGCTTTTTCGCGCTCTTCGCGACCAGCTTTTCGCGTCTTGCCTGTTTGTTGATCAGTGCCAGTTTAGCCATTTTTTAACCTTTTATTTCAATACCAGCGGCATTCCCAATTTAATCAGCAATGCGCGCGCCTCGTCGTCGGTTTTCGCGGTCGTCGCGATTACGATATCCATCCCGACGATATTCTCGATCTTATCCACGGAAATTTCCGGGAAGACCAAGTGCTCTTTGATTCCGAACGCATAGTTTCCGCGGCCGTCGAACTTCGACTTCGACAAGCCCTGGAAGTCCTTGATGCGCGGCAGCGCGACCGAAATCAGCTTGTCCAGAAAATCATACATGCGTTTGCCGCGCAATGTAACCTTGGTGCCGATCGCCTGGCCTTCGCGCAGACGGTAAGTCGCGATGGACTTCTTCGCCTTGGTAACCACGGGCTTTTGCGCCGCGATCGCCGTTAAAGATTCAACCGCGCTGTCCAGCTTTTTCTTGTCCGAGGCAGCCTCGCCCACGCCCATATTCAGGACGATTTTTTCAATTCGCGGCACGGACAGCTTGTTCTTGTAGCCGAACTCTTTTTCCAGCGCCGGAACTATTTCTTTTTCATAAATCTCGCGCAATCTGCTTTGCATTTTGTTATCCTTCGGATTAAATTTCTGTTCCCGATTTTTTGGCGATGCGAACTTTCTTATCGCCCGTGACTTTATATCCCACACGGGTTGCTTTCTTCGTTTTCGGATCAAGCAGCGCAACATTAGAGACATGTATCGGCGCTTCTCGGTCTTCGATGCGGCCCGGCTTTTCCTGTGTCGGCTTTATATGGCGCTTTGTGCGGTTGACGCCCGCAACTACCACGCGCGATTCAGTTGGGCGCGATTCCAAGACTTTGCCCTTCACGCCTTTGTACTTTCCCGAAATAACGATTACCTCGTCGCCTTTTTTAATTTTCATCTCTATTACCTCTATTAAATCACTTCCGGAGCCAAGGATACGATTTTCTGCACATCGTACTTGCGGCGGACTTCGCGCGCGACCGGACCGAAGATGCGGGTTCCGATCGGCTCGAAATTATTCTTGTTGATCAGCACGACCGCGTTGTCGTCAAAGCGGATGATCGACCCGTCGGCGCGCTTGACCGGGAATTTGGTGCGCACGATGATCGCGCGCTGCACGGTTCCCTTTTGAACTTTTCCGCGCGGAATGGCGTCTTTTATCGCGACGACGATTTTATCGCCGACGGACGCATAGCGCCTGTGCGACCCGCCCAAGACCTTTATGCACTGGGCCTTTTTCGCGCCGCTGTTATCCGCAACCGTCATAACTGTTTCGACTTGAATCATAACTTACTCCACTTCCACTTTCGTATCTTTGGCCGCGCCAACGCGCCCTTTGACCACCCAGGACTTGGTCTTGGAGATCGGGCGATGTTCCTCGATCATGACGATTTCGCCGACTTTGTATTCGTTGGCTTCGTCATGAGCCTTGTACTTTTTGTTCTGCTTCACGAACTTGCCATACAAAGGATGGCGAAAGCGGCGTTCCACTTCCACGACGACGGTCTTGTCGTTCGCAGCACTTTTCACGGTTCCTTGCAGTATTCTTCTTGGCATTTTAATATTCCTTTTTCCTTACTTGTCATTCCCGGGGGTGTCCGCGATACGGCGCAGCCGTATTCGTGGCGCAACCCGGGAATCCAAGCCACTATTTATTTCCGGCGGCAATCGCGGTTTTCGTCCGCGCGATTTCGCGGCGAGTCTTGCGGATTACATGAGTCTTCGGCAACTGGCCCGCGGCATGCTGAAAGCGATGCTCCATGGCTTCTTTCTTCAAGTCGGTCAGCCGGCTTTTCAGCGCTTCCATAGTCAGCGCGGAGTTATCGACTTTCGCGGCCTTGGTTGTCTTCTTAACTGTTTTCTTTTCTGCCATTTTAGTTCGCCTTTCTTTCCACAATCTTTGTTCTGACCGGCAGTTTCGCCGCGGCCAAGGTCAATGCCTGAATCGCGATTTCCGCCTTGACGCCGTCCAGCTCGAACATAATTCTTCCCGGCTTTACGCGGCACACCCAGTATTCCACGCTTCCCTTACCCTTACCCATACGGACTTCGGCCGGCTTTTTCGTTACAGGCACGTCCGGGAAAACGCGAATCCACAATTTGCCCAGGCGCTTCATATGGCGGGTAATCGCGCGGCGAGCGGCCTCTATCTGGCGCGCGGTAACGCGCTCCGGCGACATCGCCTTCAGCCCGAACGAGCCGAACGCCAATTCGCTGCCACCTTTGGCGACGCCGTGAATGCGTCCCTTGTGCTGTTTCTTAAACTTTGTCTTCGTCGGCATTAACATTTTTTACTCACTTCGTTCGTAAAAGGTAGGAGGTAGGAAGTAGGAGGTAGGAAGTATTTTTATACAACCAACAATCCATAATTCTTATATCCAATCCTTTTTTCTGCGGAACCAGGTTTCGATTTCGGATTTTTACCTCCTACCTTCTACTTCCTACCTCCTACCTTATTTTCCGAGCTTCCCGCGTATTCCGTCGGGCGCGCACGCTCGTGCGCAAGCTTTTCCTTGTTCACCACGTCGCCGGTGTAAATCCAAACCTTCACGCCGATAACGCCGTAAGTGGTCTTTGCCTGGATCGACGCATAGTCGATATCCGCGCGCAGGGTATGCAGCGGAATGCGGCCTTCGCGAATTTGTTCCGTACGGGCGATTTCCGCGCCGTTCAGGCGACCCGCGCACATGACTTTAATTCCCAAAGCGCCCGCTTTCTGAGCGTTCTGTATCGCTTTCTTCATAGCGCGCTTGAAAGACACGCGGCCTTCGATTTGCTGCGCGATGTTCTGCGCGACCAGCATAGCGTTCAAGTCCGGGCGGCGCACTTCGTAAATATTCACGACGACCTGATCGTTCTTGGTAAGGCGTTTGATTTCGTTGCGCAGCGTCTCGATATCGGCGCCGTTCTTGCCGATAATCATGCCGGGCCGGCTGGTGTGAATCGTAACCACGACCTTTTTCGCAAAGCGTTCGATGACGACTTTGGCCAAGCCCGCTTTTTTGAGCTTCTTCTCGACAAACTTACGAATCTTGACGTCTTCCGCAAGCAATGCGGCATAGTCGCGCTTACCCGCAATCCAGCGGGAATCCGTGATTTTGTTTATGAACTCGCGCAGTGAAATCGGCGATACTTTCTGTCCCATGTTTTTTCCTTTACGAAACGCGAAACGCGAAACGCGTGACGCGGTTTTTATTGCCTTATTTTTTTGTTTCTTTTTTGACTTTCGGTTTTTCTTCGCGTTTCGCGTCACGCGTTTCGCGTTTCGGCGACGGCTTTGCCGGAGCGCCGGATTCCAAAATGATTGTCAGATTGGAAAACGGTTTCAAAATCGGTCTGGCGCTGCCGCGGGGTCCGGGCATTATGCGCTTCATAGTCAAAGCCTTGCCGCACCAGATCTCTTTCACGTACAGCGAATCCGCGCTCAATTTTTGATTATGCTCGGCATTGGCGACCGCGGACAATAGGGTCTTCAAGACTTCGCCCGCAACGCGCTTTTTCGAGAATTTCAAGACATCGATCGCGCGCGACACCGGCAAGCCGCGGACAAGGTCCGTAACCAGTTGCAACTTCTGATGGCTGACGCGTATCAATTTATTGAACGCGCGAACCTGGTTGTCTTTCAAGTTATATCTTCTTTCTGCCATAACACACTACCTTATTTTTTACCTTTCGCCGCGGCGGCTTTCTTGTTCGCGGCATGCCCTTTGAAGGTCCGCGTCGGCGCGAACTCGCCAAGCTTGTGCCCGATCATATCTTCCACGACGGATACCGGAATGAACTTGTGCCCGTTATGCACTTCGAACGTCAATCCCACCATCGGCGGAACGATTGTGCTGCCGCGAGACCAAGTCTTAATCGGCTTGCGATCATTCGCGTCGTTCGCCTTTGCCGCCTTTTTCAAGACGCTTGGGTGAACATAAGGACCTTTCCAAACTGAACGTGCCATAATTCTTTACCTTTATTTATGATTTATGATTTATGATTTAGGAAGATTATGCAAGCTCGCGCGGTATTCATAAATCCTAAATCTTAAATCATAAATTATTTCTTCTTATTCAAGTGCCTACTTCTGATTATCATGCGTGTCGTGCGCTTGTTGCTGCGCGTGCGGAAGCCCTTGGCCGGAATTCCGGTACGCGACACAGGAGTGTGTCCCTTTGACTTTCCGTTTCCGCCGCCCATCGGGTGATCGTTCGGGTTCATCGCAATACCGCGAGTCGTGGGTTTGATACCCAGCCAGCGCTTGCGTCCGGCTTTTCCCGCCTGCACATTCATGTGGTCTTCGTTACCCACA
>Ga0082212_10001372_pt1 | contig 35810 bp, 36 predicted proteins | sample TergutNt197P3_FD_71548 | JGI IMG/M metagenome (GOLD analysis project Ga0082212, IMG submission 71548) | Neocapritermes taracua P3 segment gut microbial communities from Petit-Saut dam, French Guiana - Nt197 P3 | ecosystem: Host-associated > Arthropoda: Insects > Digestive system > Gut ...
AATTATGCTTCTAAATTGGAGCGACGGCAAATACCAGCAGATTATATAAGTGGGATGTCAACCAAAGCATTGTTTTATCAAATAGCTTACACCGATTTATCCGGCAGTATGTTGATGTTCAATTTGCCAGACAAGAGACTGAACATGGTTTCAGAATTATTGAGCCGTAAGAACGCAGGATGCACATTAATTAATATATTAAGACACATTAATCCTGTTGATATTACAAAAGATGGCGGCACGTGGCCAGAACCCTCTTGTTTTTTGTATTACATATATTTGCAGTTATTTGCCGGACATCCTGAAGTTATCAATAGTATGACGGATATGGATATAGACAATTTTATTAATGAGCAAATGCGCTGTCTTGAGATCCATCGAAATATTTGCGAAAATACCGATGATGAATATTGCTATTGCGGAGACACGTACCACATTTTGTATGGGTTAGGCAATGTAATGATCAGATATGGATATGAACCGTTTATACAGACTCTACCCAGAAATGCTGAAACAAACGAATTGATATGGCAGCTTCCTACGGCTCAACAATCCTTACGATGTAATTTTCAGGTAATTAATTGTATTGAACAATTTTTAACTAATAAAAAATGAAAAAGAATATATTTGTAATGCTTATTTTTCTTCAATATTACAGTTATGGCCAAAATGCATGCTTCAGTTTTTATGTTCAAACACCCAATAACAGTGACGTAAAAGCATGTTTAAATGGGGGGTTTTCACCTTCTCAACTTCAATATGAAGACACAAAATCCAGAACATATGCCATATCGCCCAGTCACGTATATGAAGGCGCAACAAATGATTATAATTGTCATGGATATGCTTGGCATATGAAAGAAGGCGGAAGCAAGGTTTGGATTGATAATACCGACAACGGAACGGGTAATGTAAGTAAGTATTGGACCGACGGGAGCTATGAAATATACGATTACAGCAATCTGCCACATATTGATAATCTGAAGGTTTATTATGGAATATCCGGGGATTCTGATCATACCGCAATAACGACGTCAGACCCTGATATATTTATTTCTAAAATGGGATATGGTTGCAGAGTGGCTCATTACAGTAATCATTCACCATATGATGATTCCAATTTAACGTATTATCGAAAAGCGCCTATTACCGGTGGTTCTAATGTGGTCTGCTATGACGGTACCCAGTTCAGATTAACTAATCCTTCATCGTCTACAATTTATTGGACTGTAAGTGATCCCAGCCTGTTTACTGTCACTTCTCCGGGTAATCCGACAACCGTATCACGTATTGGGTCAGGTACAGGAAGCGCCACGCTGACAGCGTACAGCGGAAGTACTAACGGCCCGATTGAGGCTCAAAAGATCATTACAGCTTGCAAACCAACTATTAACGGTAATGATCCAATCTGCTACAACGGTAGTGAGTTTACATTGAATGATCCGCCTTCAGGAACAATTTATTGGACTGTTACATCACCATTTGTCTTCGCAAATAATCAAAGTTCCACAACAGATAATCCGGTAACCATTTACAGAACAGGGACAAGCACCGCTTCCGGAACGCTAAAAGCGCATTCAGTCAATGCCAGTGGTGTTTTACTTGACACAAAAACAATCACTCCCAGCACTCCTGCTGCCATCAGTGGCCCTTCTCTTGTATCTTGCACAGGGAATGCTATTTACACATTATCTTTACCGTGTTCTACGCAAAGTATTACATGGAATGCTGGTAGTCTATCAATTAACAGCGGCCAAGGTTCTTCTTCCATTAACGTAAAAAAGGATACTAACAATACATTACAAAGCACGTCAATTTCTGCATCTTGTGTGTTTTCAGGAGGAAATTCAGTCGTAATATCAAAAACAGTAGAAATAGGCGTGCCCCGCATTACTTCACTGTCGCCGTCTGGGACAACCAATACCACAATGGGCTCATCCGTTAATTTCATAGCTTATCCGTCTCTTTCATGGTCGGAGGGAGGTTACGAGTGGTTGGTTCCGTCGGGGGTTGGTATCTACCAATCTAAATACAATAACTCTAATTATATTACGTTCACTCAGGAAGGTTATTTTCCGGTAATGGTTCGTACCTATATGAGTACGGCTGAAGGCCATGCATGTACCATTTCGCCGGGTACTTATACTACTTCATACGTGAATGTAAGTTATTATTCGCCTTCGCCCTCTTACCCCAATCCTGTTTCTGATGTGCTTACCGTTGAAACTGGCACAACCGTCTCCGCAAAAGCGCAAGGTGCAAACCTCACCTACGACGTCCGCCTCTACGACGCACAGGGTAATCTGTTGCGGCAAGCCTCTAACAAAGGCGGCGCGGTGCAGTTCAATGTATCCGCCCTGCCCGATGGCATCTATTATCTGCATATTTACGACGGGGTAAGCAGTACGCCTGAAATGCAGCAAATTGTGGTACAACATTGAAAAAATAAAAATAGAATAAATCAATAAATAAATTAATAAATCAATAAATAATTATGTCGAATAGAAGAGATTTTTTACGTAAATCATTTTTCGGAGCGGCGGCAGTGGCGACCGTTCCCTCGCTCACGGGCGAAGTGAAAGCCTCGGATGAGTTTGTTAACCGACAAGCATTCAAGTCTTTGCCTGTATCTTGCTTGTCCTACTCCTTTAATGCTCTTGTACGCGAAGGCATGATGGATATATTTCATTATTTCGAAACCTGTCGTTACCGTTATGGTATTGATGCTGCCGACCTTTGGAACGGAATGATAAGAAATTACGAAGATGATGCTTATATCAACAAGATACATCGCGCCCTTCAGGAGCGACAACTTGTGGTTCCGAATATTGCCGCCGACGGCGCTCACCTGATTAGCACGCCCACCAGAGATACTCCCGAAGAAAGAACGCGGTTGCGCGGAGTTCAGGATAAATGGATGGAAATCGGCAAGAAATTGGGAGTGGGATTCATTCGAATGGATGCCGGTCCAATGCCGGGAGGTTATGTCACAAACACTATTCGCGAAGAGTGGAAACCTGAAGACTTTGATTATCTTGTGAAGCGTTACCGGGAACTCGCGCAAAAAGCATACGACTACGGGTTCAAAGTAGGAGCCGAGAACCACCAGGGACACGAAAAATACTGGCCTAACCTGGAAAAACTGATTAAGGCAGTTGACCATCCCGGATTTGGTATTTGTGTACACTTTGGAGATGTCGGCGGATGGACGCCACATTCGCCTGAAACAATGCGTCAGGATAATGAAGCTTTCAGCAGAGCTTCCGCAAAATGGATATGCCATACGCATTTTGGATGGGATTATATTGAAGAAGCCGATTTGTTGCTGAAAATGATGACCATACTCCGTGACGTCGGATACAAAGGATATTACAGCGCAGAATGTTACGCCGGACAGAACGAATTAATCCTCACGGGAATAATGATAGACAGGATGAAAGCCATCCTGAACAGTTGGAACAATGGCGGCACAGGCGAATATTTTCCAACGCGTCAGCCACGGTAGTCATAGAGTTGTAATAGCATGTGATAAAAATCAAAACAATAAATTGTAATAAATTATGTCAAACAGAAGAGATTTTTTACGAAAATCATTAGTTGGAGCGGCAGCTACTGTCGCCGCTCCGATTGTGTTTACCAACGAAGCCAAGGCATCGGATTTGGTGAACCGCAGTGCATTCAAGCCGTTGCCTGTGTCGTGTTTGTCCTACTCTTTTCATGGTCTCGTGGGACAGGGTATGATGGATATTTTCCATTACTTTGAAACCTGCCGTTACCGCTATGGACTTGATGCAGCCGACCTCTGGAACGGAATGTTTACAAGTACCGAAGATGCTTATATCAACAAGGTACACCGCGCCCTTGAGGAACGTCAGCTTGTCATTCCAAACATTGCTGTAGATGAGGGACATCTGCTGGCTTCAGGAAATGAAGACCCCGCGAAGCTTCGCGCAACTCAAGACCGTTATATGCAAATTGCCAAACGGTTAGGCGTTGGCTTTATTCGTTTGGATGCAGGCCCGTACATGACCAATGGCCGCAAGGAAGAAGATGGATGGACGACCCAGGAGTTTGATTTTATTGTCAGACGCTATAAGGAACTATCTCAATTTGCGTATGATAACGGATTTATGGTAGGCGCCGAAAATCACTGGGGGCCGGAGAAAGTTTGGGTACACATGGAAAAACTGATCAAAGCGGTTGATCATCCGGGGTTCGGTATCTGCGTACATTTTGGAGGATGGACTGCAAAATCACCGGAAACAAGGGAAGCAGATAATGATGCTGCCGATAGGGCTGCCGCAAAATATATCTGCCATACGCATTTTCCATGGGACGTCTGCGAAAGCCCGAAATTGCCCGAAAAAATGGCGTTGCTGCGCGATGCCGGCTACAAGGGTTATTACAGCGCCGAACACCATTCCGCGCAAAACGAGTACAACCTCACGGAAGTACAGATAGCCAAGATTAGAGCCGTACTTACTAATTGGAACAACGGAGGCACAGGCGAACTTATTCCGTCGCGCCAACCGCGCAATAATTAATATTAAAATAAATAAAATGACAAACAGACGAGATTTTATCAAACAGGCTTCCATGATGGTAGCCGGTGGCGTAGTGGGTAGCAGCATCCTTTCGGGTTGCGGCGGAGGAAGTCCCCGAAGTACCGCTTCAAATCTTCCTCAAAGGATTAATCAAGGAATAATTGACATCCATGTTCACGCCAGAAGCGGAGGCGGTTTACAGGCATTTTTAGATGCAGGGAAAACATTTATTGATGAGACGGTGCAAGTAGACCAGGTGAATTTTGTTGTTTATTTGGGCAATTCGCCCAACAGCCTCAGCGCTCATCTGATGACTTTGGTGTTGAAGACTGTCGATCCGCGCTTTACAACGTATGGAGGCTTTGCGTATAACTGGTTGCCCTGGGATGAAGCAGGGTTGCGTACGCAACTCGAAGATATGATGGAAGCCGGTTTTGACGGCCTTAAAATGATTGAAGGAAAACCTACCAATCGCCGTGTAGATCCGGAACGGGCGCTGGATCATCCGCGCTACAACGGCGTGGGCGAACTGCTGCAACAAACCGGCTATCACGTACTCAACCACGTCAACGACCCCGTAGAATTTTGGAGTCCGGAAACTGTTCCGAGTTGGTCGAGCAGTTCCTCCGCAGGCGGATACTGGGAAACAGAACGATTCTTACCCTACGAGCAGCATTACGAGGAGACTGAACGTTGGTTTGCACGTTATCCCAACATGAACCAGATGATGGCTCACGCCTATTTCCTTTCCAATTTTCCCGACAGGATGACAGCGCTTTTTGAAAGGTTTCCCAAAATTTCCATCGACCTGACCCCGGGTATTGAAATGTATGAAGGTTTTACCAAATATCGCAGTCAGTGGATTCCGTTCTTTAATAAATATCAGGATCGTATTGTCTTTGGAACGGACAACCGCGTGGATCACAGACCGGAAGTAGTTGGGCACGATAGCAGTTATTTTGATCGTATAGCGATCATGCGCCGCTTCCTTGAAACGGACGACCGGTTCGAGGAATGGGGATATCAACTGCACGGACTTGCCCTGCCCGAAAGCGTCATCAAAAAAATCTACAGCGAAAACGCCATAAGAATGCGCGGCCCTGTCAAGCCTGTAGTTCCGGCAAAAGCGCTTAAATATGCCAACAAGCTCTATGCAGAGGCTTTGAAGGTTGACAGTTTTTCTGATACATCCAAGCAGGAGGTACGCGAAGTCATTGAGTTTTTTGAAAAAAGAGTGTAATCAATTATTATGTATTTCATGATGTCAAACAGAAGAGATTTTTTTCGTAAAGCATTAGCAGGAGCAGCAGCAGTTACTATTCCTGCAATGCTTCCAAACGAGGTATTCGGCAAGCCTGTAGTTACGCCAAATAATGCCGGTAATAATTCATTTAAAATTGGTTATCAGCTTTGGGGTGTCCAGAAAATGCTTATTGAAAACCCTGATGCAACCATGCAACTTATGGCAAGACGCGGCCTTGATGGGGTTGAGTTCGCGAACATGATGAGTCCATTTCAACCTGCTCTCCCTCTCCGCTTAGCGATGAACAAGCACAATCTGGTTCCCTGCGGAATCCATCACAGTCTTACCGAATGGCAAACCAAAGGCGCTGAATTTCTAATGGAGTATAATTATATACTCGGTAACTCCGATGTATCGTGTCACTGGTTAGAAAGAAATCAACAAGGCTCGCTCGAAAATTATTTAAGCCATTCCAAATTTTTCAGAGAGTTGACGCCTTATTTGAAAAAAAATGGTTTCAATTTTTATTATCACAATCACGGTTATGAGTATACCGATATTTTCGATGGTAAATTTGCGATGGATATAATGCTTGAGAACACGGATCCGGCGCTGTTTTTTATGGAACTCCATATAGGAGGACTCCCCGCAAGTGTTGATACTGTAGAATATATCAAAAAACTTGGCGCAAGATTATATAAAATACACTTTCCGGTACTTGACAGGGACGGTAACGTGTCCATTAAGCAGGAAATTGTTGACGCAGCAAAGGAAAGCGGCACTTGCCAATGGTTTATCATTGAGCAGAACATTCCTGACTTACCGACCGGCGAAAGTCTTGCGCGCTCAGTAGATATACTGCGTGAAATGCTGTACAAATGATTTTTTACGGAATTTGCTTTCCTCGTTAATTTAGGAATGATAGCAATATACAGTAAAACCTTCGATGAACGTAGCGTTCGGGTAATCCGCCGCTTGCTGGAAATATTGACGCAGGCGGGTGTTGAAGTGTCGATACATAAGCCATTGCATGATTTCCTGTTTTTGTTACCGGAGTCTGTCGGTAGTATTGCAGGTACTTTCCATGGGTATGACGACCTGCATCGCGGTACGTATTATTTGATCAGCGTAGGCGGCGACGGCACATTTCTCAATTCGATCAACATCATTCGCGACAGCGGAATACCGGTGGTAGGTATTAATACCGGACGTCTTGGTTTTTTGGCAAACATTACCGGAGAAGATTTGCAGGAATCGGTAGAAAAACTGTTGGCAGGCGAATTGCCGGTTGAGGAGCGCACCCTGATGCACGTAACCATTGATGGACAACCGGTTGACGATTTTCCGTATGCTTTGAACGATACAGTGATACAGAAAAATGCCATAGGGATGATTACGGTTCATACCTGGAGCGACGACGAATTTTTAAATACTTATTGGGCAGACGGGCTGATTGTGTCCACCCCTACCGGTTCATCGGCATATTCGTTGAGTGTTGGTGGGCCGATTGTTGCTCCCGAATCGCAAAACTTTATCATTTCACCGATTGCCGCTCACAACCTGAATGTACGTCCATTGGTGATTCCCGACCATGTAACGCTGAAACTGAAAGCCGAATGTCGCGGCAAAGACCGGTATTTTACCCTGTCGCTCGATTCGCGTTCGGTTGAATGTATCAGCGGCACCGAGATTGAACTCAGGCGGGCAGGTTTTAAGGTCAAAATCGTCAAATCGGCTTCCTTTTACTCCACTATGCGTAATAAATTGATGTGGGGCGTTGATAAGAGGAACTAAATCATTTCTTTGAATCATGTGGGGTACTCTTGTTAATGCGGCAGTTATTATTGCAGGCGGTTTAATCGGTACTGTGTTTAACCGTAGTCTTCCGCAACGTTATCTGTCCATTATTTTTCAGGGAATGGGACTATTTGTTGTGGTATTAGGCGTTTCTATGTCCATCAAAATGGAACACGTACTTATTTGCGTCTTTTCGCTACTTTTAGGAGGTCTTTCCGGAGAGTTATTAAAGATTGACAAACAATTAAATACGTTTGGCGAATGGCTTAAAAGAAACTTCAGGTTTAAAAGTGAGAGATTTACCGAGGGTTTCGTTTCGGCTTCATTAATATATTGTATCGGCGCAATGGCTGTTTTGGGGGCAATTGAAGAAGGAGCCGGTAATTTCCCTACCATTCTGCTTACAAAATCGGTGATGGACGGTTTCAGTTCCATCGCTTTTGCAGCAGCGTTAGGCGTTGGCGTTATATTTTCTTCGATTCCGGTGGCTGTTTACCAGGGAATAATTACCTTGATAGCATTTTTGTTTGCTGACTCGCTAAACATGTCGATAGTGAACGAACTGTCGGCTGTAGGCGGTATATTGATTATTGGCTTGGGCATTAATATCCTTGAAATAAAGGATATAAAAGTTGTCAACTTATTGCCGGCGCTTGTCTTTGTGATTGTTTTGATGCTGATATTCGTCCCGTAGATTTATCCCTCAAAAAACGGTATTGGAGCATGTTTATGCTCCGACATTGCTTTTCGTTTTTCTATCTTCAGGTCAGTTTCCGGGTTTCCTGATGTGCCGCTGATGATGTAGGCGTCAATTTGTGCGTAGGTTATACCCAGTTCGTCTTCGTCGGTTTGTCCTTCCCACAGCCCTGCCGACGGTTTCTTGTCGATAATAGACATTGGTATTTCCAGATAGCGGGCAAGCGTGTATACCTCCTGTTTGGCGAGCATGGCCAGCGGGTTGAGGTCGCAGGCGCCATCGCCCCATTTGGTGAAGTAGCCCACAGTGCGCTCGGCAAGGTTGCTTGTTCCTATCACAAAGCGGTTGTTGAGTTGCGCAAACTGGTAGAGGTAAGTCATCCGCACACGGGGACGGATGTTGGCGCGGCTCAATTCCAGGTTGGTTTCACCGCATTTGCAATATGGTGAATGATCAGGGATGGTCAATACATCCACAGCAGGTTTAATGTCGAAAACATGATATGAAAAAGAGAATTTCTCAATCAATTCCATGGCATGGTCAATACTTTTGGTGTTTTTCATGTCATCGCCATAAGGCATCAATACTAAATGAACATCCACCCCCGCCAATTGGCACAATCGCGCCGTCACGCTACAGTCAATGCCGCCGCTCATGCCCAGCACCACGCCTTTGTTCACTTTTTCTTTTATCCATGCCGCTATTTTTTCGGCATAATATGCTACATTCTGTTCGTTGATAAAGAAAGACTTCATAAGAATTACAATTTATGTCTATGTTCAGGGCGCTTGCAGCGATTCGGACTGATCTGTATTACCGGTTTCGGCTCCATCATCTTCATCATCTCTTATCTCTTCTTTCTTATCTCTTACGTTCAACGACCATTGCAACTCCGTTTTCACATTCGAATGGGTTTCAACTTCGGGTTCGGAAAAATAGGCCACTTTTTCGGGTTGTATCTTTTTCAGATAATCGCCCGTATCCCACTTCCCGTTGCCGTTGGCGTCGAAAATGATTTTGATTTTGTACTTGTCGGGTTTCAGGTAATCAATGGTTGCTACGTTGCCTTCGGTTAGCGTTACCTGCTTCACCACATCTTCCTTGTCGCCTTTGAGCGCCTGCACCACCAGCGGACAGGGGATACTGTCGAAAGTAATTTCGAGGATACTGTAATACCCCTCTTTCTGCGTGGTGAAACTCATGCCGGTTGAATCGCTGAACACGCCGTATATACTTAAGAACGACATGGTGTCAATGGTCAGGAAATATTTGGTATCTTCTTTCAGCGTCCAGTCCACATAAGCTTTGCGTACATTTACCGAATCCCTCGAAAATGTAAATGCAACCGTCTTTTTCAGCGTATCAACCTGCTCCTGCAGAATGATTTTAGATGCGTCGGCGCTTTTTATTGGTTGCGACGCAATCAGTTGCATCCGGTCAGTCAATTCCATCGTCCCGCCGCTCTTTACATTGGTGGTGATGTTCATCGTTTCCATGGCAGTGCGCGGCTTCGGTTGATTTTCATTTTCTCTTTGTTCACGACGCATCCTCGTTGCAGTTTGAGGTTGTCTGGGCTCCTCGAAAGTCAGTTTCAATGTATCGTCCGTATAGATCAGGTTATTCAGCGAATCGGTACGCGGCGAGTATAGATGTACCATAAGTGTTTTTTGGTTCACCATGGCTGTGTCGGTTAGCCAGTAATCAAGCGTATCCTTGTTTACTGAAGTTTCCATTTCGTACCATTTCGCCGCTGCATCATACTCCAAGATATCAATCCCGATAGAATCCACAGGCATGCTGTAAACAAAACGCAACATATTAGATTCTTTGCGTTCGTAAGCCATGCGGTACTGCCTGGATGGTTTTTCCTCAAACTGATAGAGCATAATATCCACATGCAACAGTTCCGGATTTTTTTCCTTGATGGAGTCGGGCGTATTACGCGAAGTAGAAATCAGTGAATCAGTGCTGTAGTAATAATTATGATCCGTTACAATCAATGTATCCGAAAAAGCGATTCGTTCGGTGGGATTGTCGAATATCAGGTTTCCGCCCATATCGCGCAAAGCAAAAATGCGGAAGGTATCGGGACGAATATGCGAAAAAGTGAAGAATCCCATTTCGTCAGCACGGGTTATATACGTTGGTGTGTGCTTGTACACGGCTGAATCGCTTAAATCGTCATACAGCATTACCCATGTAGTTACTTTATCGTCTTTGCCGCCCGGTTTCAGGTTGAAGGCATTCAGCACACGCCCGGTAAAAGTCAGCGAATCAATATGGTCGCCGGTGGAGAACACATATAGAAATCCGGTTGTAACATTCCCTTCATTCAGGTCGGTAATTGACGAACCGAAATCGAACATATAGGTGATATCGGGCAGCAACGGCTCTTTTGGAGTAACACGAACCGTTCTACCGTAAAGCAATATTTCAGGGGTTTTCATCATGGGCGGCGACGAATAGAATTGGTTGTTGACGTCTTTCAACTGTAACCATTCATCAAAAGAAATTTCTATCCGTTTGGCATTGAAATTAGTGGAATAGTTAGGCGGAGCGCTCTGCACAAACCGGGGCGGCGTCTCATCCTTTGGGCCACCCGAAATGCTTCCCGGTATCCTGGCGCAATGTTCGAACAGCATCACCAATACCGCCGCGACAAACATATAAATCAATACTCTTTTCAAAACGGTTCTGTTTGGGTGCAAAAGTACAAAGAAAAATATTCAATGATACGAGACACAATCACAATATTTCACCGAAAAACAATATCCTTAATCACTTCTTCTCCTACCTTTTCATTTAAGCATCGCATGAGGGTAGAGCGCATCATGGACAATTCGCTGCGTATCACCGATGATGACAGGTGGACAAACAATATCTTATTTTTAATATACAACTTGTCGGAAGGTCGGGCTAACGGCCCCAACACTTCAGGCCAGGATGAGATAATGCGTGCTTCCTTGAGTTTACCGTCGATTTTGTATTCGTCTAACACCTCGCTGATGACCTGAGCGATACTCACCGTATGTGTTCTTTTCATTGTTCGCGTTTGAAAAAACTGAAATGCACATTGCCATAACGCCGGTGGTCAAACAGATACCCGTGTCCGGTAAAATCGCTCCGTTTGGAATGTTCAAGAATCAGCATTCCATCGGGTTTCAACAGTTCATGCCCGAATACCAAATCCGGTATTTCTTCGGTATGCGGCATATCATAAGGCGGGTCGGCAAAAACAATATCATACTGTAGTTTGCATATTGTCAGGAAATGAAAAACGTCGTCGCGGATAACGCGGATTTGGCCGAATCCAAGTTTAGCGGCAGTAGCGCGGATAAAGGCAACATGATGCGGGTCTATTTCAACAGCATGAATCACATGGCATCCACGTGAAGCAAATTCGTAACTGATGCTACCCGTACCTGAAAAAAGATCCAGCGCTTCCAAAGAAGTCATGTCGAAACGATTGGAAAGAATATTGAATAATCCTTCCTTTGCAAAATCTGTAGTTGGCCGGAGCGTTAACCTGTGATCCGTGACGATTTTTTTCCCTCTGTATGTGCCGCCTATAATCCGCACCCGTATAAATTGAAGAGGTTGATAAAGTCCTTGATTACAGACGCCTGAATGTAATGACTGTAGGTTGCTTCCTGGGAAGATTCCCACTCCGCGATGCTGCCGGTATAATCCATGAGTACGGCTAATTCGTGCGGCAGTTGTTTGGTATTTCCCACATAGATTAACTTTATCGTTGACAAATCCATATCAAACAGATTCGATACCCCGGTAAGAAAATATACAACATCTTCAGGAGCGCTGATCCGAAAAGTATTGTAAAACAACAGTTCATTTTTGCGCACAATCACGACATCCAAATAACAGGAATATAAATAAATAGCCATAACCTTGTCCGGCGATGATATTCCGGTAACAAGCGACTCAATCAACGGGGTTGTCTGGTGAAAAAGACGAATGTTGGGCTGGTAATGTCGAAGCAAAGACACTAATGCTTCCGGATACGAAAATACAGAATACAGGTTTGCAGGCCGGATATAATTTTGCAACGTCTGCTCTCCGGCCTTTTCGCCGTGATTGAAAGTCAAATAGGTATCCGTTTCGTTTGCATCAAACACATGACCGGGTACAAGGGTACATCGCGGGGAAATCCACAAATGACCGCTACTTTTATAATGTAAGCCGGACAGTTCGTCATTCTCAATAACAATCCTCCATTCATCGGATATTTTGTCTATGCCGGTGATGAATAGAGGATAGCTACGCAATACAATATACTTATTGACCACTGTGTTGAAAACACAGAACGTCAGTCTGCCCGGTTCAGTTTGTATGGATAGATGATAACTTTCTGAATGTGAAGCATCAAAAGTCTCATCAATCAGATTGATATCCGCTTTTGGTATATTACTCCCAATTTCCGGCATTATTGGTGGTTTCTGTCAGAGAACCGACCTTTAACCCTGCATATTGGGTCTTTAGAAGTCTTTCGGCGTTGTAATTAACCAGGAGTTGTGGATCCAGCCCATGAAGTAACACATCAAAAGGAATTTTTGCTTCAAAAACGGGCACTGTCACCTTTCCGGCTTCAAAGTCGCCAGCAGCTAACTCAAACTCAACGTTTTGCGTATAGGGTACATAGCGGATCGAATCAACTGCATAGCCTTTTTTGAACAAAGAGTCCAATACAGGTATACGAATCGTATCCCTGCTGATTTTGCCTGCTGCAACAGCGGCCTCATCATCTACATCGCCGATGATCTGCACTACTTTAAACTCACCGGTTTTCAGAAAATCGATCAAAGTATCGAAACTTCCGGTGTACTTTTTGTACTCGCCCCTGTAAGCCACCTGAGCGGTACGAATATCCTTCAGGCGTTGAACCGTAGCATCATAGCGAAGATCTTTCTCTGCTAAGAACCGTATCGGTTGCTGCACGCTTTCATAAACAAAATATGCCACCACACATATAGCGGCGATTAAGATTACATGGATAACTGCTTTCATTATTCTTTTACTTTTTCTTATGTTTTTGGTTTATTCGAATTTTAGTGGCAAAAATATGAATTATTTTTCAAAAAAAAATATTTCTTTGTAAAAAATTATTTTTTTTATGCTGAAGAATCATATTAAAGACGTTTTATACAGCCACTTACTGTTTGAACCAACTGTTGAACAAAAAATTTTGATCGATGCCCTGGCGGAGATGATTACCTCAACTGCCAAAAATCAGTTGATGTTGGTCAAAGGTTATGCAGGTACGGGAAAAACATCGGTCATTTCAGCCTTTGTGAGGACTTTGAATGATTTCAAAATACGTCCGATACTAATGGCGCCTACCGGAAGAGCGGCCAAGGTGTTGAGCGCCTGTTCAGGAGAACAGGCTTTTACCATTCACAAAAAAATCTACCGCCAAAAATCTTCTGCCGGTGGTTTTGGCGCATTTACCTTGAACTATAATACATATAATAATACGTTTTTTGTGGTTGACGAGGCGTCAATGATTTCGCGTTACAGCGCCGACCGGAGTTTGTTCGGAACGGGCAACCTGCTCGATGATTTGCTGACGTTTGTATACAACGACCGTAATTGCCGTTTAGTGCTGATTGGCGATACGGCGCAACTGCCGCCTGTGGGACAGGAGGAAAGTCCGGCGCTGAACCGCAGCCGTCTGGAAGCATACGGATTAGAAGTTTTCGAATGTGAACTAACCGAAGTGGTACGTCAAGCGCAGGAATCGGGGATATTGCATAACGCAACCGCTGTACGCAGGTTGATTATGGAACGGCAAACGGGATACCCGCCATTGGAAACCGCTACATTTGCCGATGTGGAAAATATCACCGGCGAAGACCTTATCGAAACGATTACAGAGGTTTACGACAAATACGGAATTGACGAAACTGCAATTATCTGCCGGTCGAACAAACAGGCCAACCGTTACAACCAGGGTATACGCAACCGGATACTCTATCGTGAGGAAGAACTCACCGCCAGCGATTTCCTGATGGTCGTGCGTAACAATTACCATTGGGTTAAGGACACGGAAAATATCAGTTTTATCGCAAACGGCGACATTGTGCGGTTAATCCGCATCCGCAAGTACATCGAACGTTATAGTTTTCGTTTTGCTGAAGTAGACCTTTGCCTTCCCGATTACAGTCATTACGAATTTACGGCCATTATCATGCTGGATGCATTAAGCAGCGAGACGGCATCCATCACCGAAGAGCAAAGCCGACAACTGTACTTTTCGGTTGCCGAAGACTATGCGCACATTACCACTAAGGCGCAACGCTACAGAGCCATCAGGGAAGATCCTTTTTTCAACGCTTTGCAGGTAAAATTTGCATACGCGGTTACTTGCCACAAGGCGCAAGGCGGGCAATGGCAATGCGTTTTTATTGACCAGGGCTGGCTAACCGACGAAACGGTAAACATTGAATACCTGCGCTGGCTCTATACAGCCATTACGCGGGCTACGAAAAAACTGTATCTGGTAAACTTTTCGGGAAAATATTTCCATTACGCCTGACCATATGATCCCTATTACGCATTACCGTCCAGCAGCTTTGCGAAGTTGGGGATTCAACCACACGCCGTCCGGACTGTCACCGGCGGTTCTCGTACCCGCCACAGTTTGGGTTGTCACTTTACCCCCCAATTTCGCAAAACCGCTCGTTATACGCTGGCATTTCTTGTTTCATTTCATCTTTTAAATTGTTATCCAATATACTTGAACTAATTTATCCTCTGAACTCTCTCTACAAATTGGAAAATTCTCTATTTCTGAAACAGCAAATTCTTTCTCTAATTTCCCGCCACATTTTTCAATGGTTTTTCTCGAAGCAAGGTTATCTTTATAACAGGCAAGCATAACTTTCTGTAATCCGATTTTTTTACAGAAACTTAATCCTTCCACTGTGATTTTCGAGGCATACCCTTTTCCTCTTTCCGAAGGACGAATGCCCAATCCGATATGTCCTCCGTATGATTGCAAAAAGTCATTTAATTCGTGCCGAATATCAATCATACCAATCAATTTTCCGTCACTTTTCCTTATTGCCAAAAAAGTGGACGCAACAACCCAGTCTTTACCTACGGTTGATTTATCCGAATTGTTTGCCAGTTGTTCCAACCAAACGTCATAGTCTACTTTCTCAACAAGAGCACCACCATGTATTTCAAATTCGCTGTTTTTTACATGCTCTTTAATGAAATCGCTTATTATTGCTTCATGTTCTTTTTGTGGTTTTACTAATTCAATCTCGACCTTTTTTGCGGTTTTACGATATTTTTTGAGTATTGTTGTCATTATACTCAATATCACTGTCAACGTTCCTCCAATTCCTGATATTGTTGTAAGCCAGTCAAGATTTACTCCACTTTCAGTTAAAACAATTGAAACTATACAGATAATTCCAAACGCAAATAACCCCCATAAAAGATACCGTTTCTTCCCATGAAGCCAATTAATAGATTTTGCCTCTTTCATTTTTACATTTTCTTGTCCTTGTCGGACAGTTTATCTATTTGTTTAACGTTCAATTTTCTGCTTCATTGTCCGCTGCACTGTCGCCCGCTTACGTATAACTTCTACTTTATTTCCTGAACTTTTTACTGATTTACCCATACGTTGGATCTTGGCGTTCTGATCTGAGGGTCTCGCGGCTCGTTACGGTTCATACGGGCAAAGTTAGGAATAGCCAGCATCGGTTTGCCGTCAGCCCAAGCGCCTTTAATCAACATCATGCCATTAAAGAAATCAGGCGTCCATTCTGCCGTCAATGGGCCTGTACCGAGGCGGCCTTCGTTGATTTCATCGCCGTTGTCCACTTCTTCGAAGTTGTAAAGAAGCGTACCGTAACGTAAGGCCACTTTTCCTCTGTCTGCTTCAATTCTTGAGTCAGCTGTGATTCTTTGAATCTCCATCGGCAACTCAAAATCAACTTTATCGCCGGTTTTCCATACCCGTGTGATTTCAGCATACCCCTTGTTGATTACAGGGCTTATCTTCTCACCGTTAACGGATAAAGACAACAAACCTTTCACTTCGGGTACTGCCTCGTAAAGCTCGCTGGTCTTTCGATCCGGTACGCGAATAAAGAGTGTAAATTCTTTTTCTTCTTTTGGATTCAAAGTAACAGCAACGTTACCATCCCAGGGATAGTTCGTTTTTTGAATCATTTCTATATCCGTTCCGCACACTCTTTCCACATTAATGGTGCTTCCAATAAACATGTTCATGTACACGCCTTTATCAGAAGTTGCATAAGTCCATGTGGGAATCATCAGTAGCGTTCTCGGAATATTGCCTACACAGCAAGGACATGTATGCCAGGTTGTTCTTTCGGTAACCGTGGCTAAAGGATTGGGATAATAGAACGTTTTTCCGGTCATATCCAACGAACCCAATAATGCGTTATACATGGTTTCTTCATACAGGTCGGCATATTTGGCGTCATGATAGGCTAAATTCAGTTTATACTGGAAAAAGATTAATCCGCACGACGAACACGACTCGCAATAGGCATTATTTCTCAAAGAAAAGTTGGGGCCAAAACCCTCAGAAGTTTCACCGCTGCCCACGCCGCCGGTGACATAGTATTTTTTGTTCACCATGTTATCCCATAGCGACATGACGGCGCTTTGATAGTCAGAGTCTCCCGTTTCCGCAGCCATGTCGGACATTGCCGAATACAGATATACCGCTCTGACGGCATGCCCTACCGCTTCGTACTGTTGTTGGACATGAACGTGCGACTGGCTGTATTCATTACCGCCATAACGGCTGTCCATCAGGAATTTCGCCAGTGCGATATACCGGTCGCCTTTTCCGTTGCCTTCCATATCATTGACGAAACGGCCAAAGCGAATCAGACCCTGTTCCATTTGCTGATGTTCGTCCCACCATTCGATTTGTCCCGGATTCGGGCCAATATGGTCAGCCCAGCAATCGGCTAATTTTTTGGCAGCATTATACAGGCGCAAATCCGTACCGTTGGTCATGGTATAGTGGTTGATGGCCGATTCAATAAAGTATCCCGAAACATAGCCTTCGTGAGCCGATCTGTTTCGTGCTTCCCATCTGTTTGTCCACCTGCTGGTGTCGCGGAGCGTATAGGCTGTTTGCAGATAACCGTCGGGCTCTTGGGCGGCAAGAATAATGGGAATCCATTTCTCTAAAGTTTGCTTCATTTTTTCCTGAGCAGCGATGATTTCTCTATCTCCCTTTGGATCAACCATCAAAGCAATACACATTGATTCGACGGTTTGATGCACCCATGCATTAGAGAAAACATAACCTTTATGAGGGTTGTGGGGCAAGCCTTTCAGCGCTTTTGCCGCTTCTATAAAGTTGTCAAGACCGCCGGGGCCTAAAGTTAAATTCGGATTCTCACACTGCGAAATACACCAGGGTATCCAGTTGACGATCATCACCTTTGCCCTGTCGCTCCAAACCGGACTGTCAATAGAAAACTTTTTGGTATAAACAACTTCCAGACGGTCTTCGCTTGGCGGTTCAACAACTTTTACCACTACGTCTGAAGATACTTGATATTCACCTTTTTTTGCCGTGAAAGAAAGCACATATTCACCTAAGGCTGAGAAAGTGGCTGTGGCATTTAATGAATCACCGTTGGTGAAAGAAACGGTTCCCGGCCCCGACACTTTTGTCCAGGTTACTTTTTGAACGGGCGCTACGGACTTAACCTGCGCCGACAAATAAGTCCTGCCGTTCAACACCACGCTTCTGTCGCCATTGGCGGACACAATCGGAGGGAGATCCATTGAGTTAGGAGATTGAATCACTTTCCATTCCAATAAGCAGGTTGTTAATCGTTGAACGGAATCGGCCTCAATTCGCAACATGGTAGTTTCTATCTCGTCGAAAGAGGTTTTATTGTATTCGGCAACTGCGAAACCCAAGCCTTTCGGGTTGTTTACGGGCACAAAATCTGTTCCGTTCCAGTAAGTGATCCTGTACGATTGAGGAAGCTGATATGTTCCTTCCCAATCCCACCAAAAAACTTCAATTTCGTTTGTTTTAACGGGTTGCGACCACTCATACTGCACCCATTGGTTGAGCAAAGGGGCAGGAGGTTGTCCGGCTCTTATTCTCATCGGGCCGGTTTGGATATTGACTATGCCATCATTGAGCGTAGGCGCTCCAACACCTGACCAGTCAGCTTGAGAAATGGTGCCAATCGCTACAATGGCCATATTTTGACCAGCGTCGTTTGAGCCGGTATTACACCGGGGAAACATAATTATCGTTGCAAAAGCAAATGCTGAAAATAGTAAACGGGATGTTTTCATGGTAAAAAGGTTATAATTACAAAACTTAAATCACAAAAATAGATAGTTTTTTTATTCTGCGCAAAAAATATTTGATCAAAATTTGTTGGATGTATCATTTCTTTTTGTACTTTTGTGCCATTATAATAGTACAATATATCATTAATATTATATAACTATATGATAAATTTTACATTAGATTATTCAAGCGGTGTGCCGGTTTACCGTCAAATTATCGATCAGATACGTTTTGGCATTGTATCCGGCCAACTCAAACTGGGCGAACAACTTCCAACGGTCAGGGCGCTTGCCGTAGAATTGAAAGTAAACCTGAACACGGTATCAAAAGCCTATAAAGAATTGGAAATCAAAGATATTTTGGAAACGCAGCAAGGCAGTGGTACCTTTATCAACAAAACAGAGTTTGTGGTTCAGGAAAAAGAGCGGGAAGACAAACTGACAGAGATTTGCACACAGTTTTCTTCTATTGCGTTCAGTTACGGCTTTAACCTTGACGAGATAGTGCAGGAATTAAAGCACATCAAAACCTTTAAATAAACATAACCTTTAATAATTATATCTATGACAACAAATTCGATGACCAAGGGATGGTTCAATCCCGTTTCAATTTCTGTTTTGCTGATACTGATCGGTGTATCGGCCGTTTTGTATTTTTTCCAAATCGTTAATATCCCGATACTGGCGCTCATCATCCTCTTTGCCGGATTATTCGCTTCTGCGATCCGCATTGCCGATCAATGGGAGCGGGCGGTAGTATTGCGTATGGGCAAATACAAAGGGCTAAAAGGTCCGGGACTTTTTATGATTATACCTGTACTTGACAGCGTATCAACTTATATTGACCAACGGGTACGGGTAAGCGCATTTAAGGCGGAGCAAACCCTTTCCAAAGATACGGTGCCGGTAAATGTAGATGCGGTGGTGTACTGGACGGTTTGGGACGTGGAAAAAGCCGCTCTGGAGGTGCAGGAATATCAAAAGGCCATTGAGCACATTGCCCAGACCGGCTTACGGGATACAATCGGCAAGCACGAACTGTCGGAATTGTTACAGGATCGCGACAAAATCGCCGAAGACTTGCAGCAGGTTTTGGACAGAAACACCAATCCGTGGGGCATTACATGTCAAACAGTTGGTATTAAAGATATAGTTATCCCGCAGGCTTTAGCCGACGCCATGAGCAAAGAGGCGCAAGCCGAACGAGAAAGACGCGCCCGCGTTATATTGGGAACAGCCGAAACAGAGATTGCCGAAAAGTTTGAGCAAGCCAGCAGAAAATACACCAACAACCCTGTGGCATTGCACCTCAGAGGGATGAACATGCTGTTCGAGGGCTTAAAAGAGAAAGGTTCTATGGTCATTGTACCCAGTTCGGCATTGGAAACCATGAATCTGGGCGCCATAGGAGGATTAGCCTCGCTGACAAAGTGCAACGAAACGGTAGCAGATGAATAATTGTAAAATCAGAACCAAAAGTATATGAACCGAATAATAATAGCCATTTTAGCTGCATTTGGTTTTCAAGCATGTGTCCATGAAAAAGTTCTTTTGGAAAAACCCGCTGTTGACAAGAGAGTTGAGTTGTTGAGTATCGTTTTTCGTTTGGCAGAAAAGCAGGAGTATACTAACAAAAATTTCAAACTTTATATTGACAGAATTGACCAATATTTTGATAAATACAAAAATCATGAGCTGATACAGTTTACAAAATCAATCATAAGTGAGAATGAAATTGCTTTTGATGGCCCAATGTGGATGGCTACCCACTTGGATGATCATCTGAAACTGTTGGCAGACGTCAAGGATGTTTGGCAGCAAGATCCGCGGTGGACTAAAGAAAATGTAGAAAAATTTGTTCCGTTACTTCAGAGATTTTATAAAGACACCAAGTTTGATAAATTTTTCAAAGATAATGCCGATTTATATGATCAGGCTGTAAAACGTTTTGTGCCGATTTTAGAGCAAATAGACTTGAATTGGTGTTCGTCTTTTTTTGGGAAAGAGCCTAAAGAAATATTTTCGATAAAAATTGGATTTGGTATCGGGGGTAATTGCTATGGGACAAATGTAGATTATACAGATGGAAGCAGAAAAGTGTACGCTATTATGGGGGTACAGATGTTCGATAACGCGGGTTTTCCTGAATTTTCGACAATGTTCGATTTACCAATAGTGATTCACGAATTTTGCCATCCGTTTGTAGACAACCTGACTGCTCAGAACAGAGAATTGTTTAGGGAAAGTGGCGAAAAGATGTCTTCAGATGCAATAAATGAAGCATATACTTTGTGGGAAGCCGTATTAGATGAGGTTTTAGTTCATGCATCCATGATAAAGTATATGAAAGACCATGATTTTGGGCAACCTGAAATAGAAATGTGGATAAATATGATAAAAGGAGCATTTGGATTTTTTTGGATAGAAGACCTTGTTGATGAACTGGAAAAGTATGACAAGCAACGAGACAAATATCCGACATTAGAAAGTTATATGCCGAAACTTGCTGAAACCTGCAAAATTTGGGCAGAAAAATCCTGATAAAACGGAATAGAAGAGAATCGACATCTAACTATGTGTCAGATAAGGAATTTAGACACATCAATTCAACACTTTCTTAACGATCAGCGACGAATTGGTTCCTCCAAACCCAAAGGAGTTGGACAGAAACATATCAAACCCCGTTTCAATAGTTTTTACGGGTATTTTCAATCGTGATGATTCCTCGTCGGGCGTTTCAAGGTTGATGTTGGGCGCGATGAAGTTATTTTGCATCATCAGGATGGAATATATGATTTCGCTGGCGCCGGCCATCCACATCTCGTGTCCGGTCATGGACTTGGTGGATGCCACCCATACGGTTTGATCGCCGAAAACATCGGCAATGGCTTTCGCTTCGTTGCGGTCGCCGACAGGCGTGGAAGTAGCATGCGCATTCACGTAACCGATGGCGGAAGTGGGTACGCCGGCTTCGCGCAAACACATTTCCAGCGAACGGGTTGGGCCCGCCACATTAGGTACCGACAAATGATCGCCATTGGAAGAAAAGCCGTATCCAATCACTTCGGCAATGATGGGCACTCCACGTTTTATCGCCGATTCGTAGCTTTCAATAATTACTGTGGCTGCTCCGCCGCTGGGAACTAAACCGTCACGGTCTATGTCGAACGGACGCGAGGCTTTCTGCGGTTCATCCTCACGTTTTGAAAAAGCGCTCAACGAATCGAAAGTACTTACCGAATAAATATTGACTTCCTGCGCGCCGCCACAAATAATACAATCCTGCAAGCCCCACTTAATAAGCAGGCTACCCAGCCCGATAGCATGCGAACCGCTGGCGCAGGCTGCCGAAATGGTCATGTTGATACCTTTCACTTTGAAAATAACCGACAGATTCATGCTTACCGTCGAATTGAGCGACTGAAAAATGGCGCCCGAACCGGCCATGACCGTATCGCCTTTCTCGCGTATAATATCTGTGGAACGTATCACCGGTTCGATACTGCTGTCGTTGCCATAGAGGATACCTATCTCGTGGTTTTCACAATAATCCATATCCAACCCGGCATGCCTCAACGCATCAAGCGTAGCCACATAGGCAAATTCGCCCTGTTCGGACAAACCGGTACGCGAACGCCTGTCGAGCAGGCCTTTCAGTACGGGACGCTCAAGTATTCCGGTCAATCCCGACTGGTAACCCAGTTTTTTTCGTAACGGATCGAACCCAATACCCGATTTTCCCCGATACAGGGATTGCGTTACTTCATCCAGATTTTTGCCGAGGCTGGAATATATTCCCATTCCCGTAATTACAACTCTTCTTTGCGGCATGTGGTGTATTGTGCATTTATGAACAATAAAAAACGGATAAAAAAAGAGTCTGCTCTTTCTTTACCCGATTTAGAGGTTTCTGGCGGATTCGAACCGCCGTAAAAGGTTTTGCAGACCTCTGCCTAACCGCTCGGCCAAGAAACCTTAAATTTTGCCGCAAAGATAATACTTTTTTTTGATATTGTGAAAGTTTTTTTTGCAGAACACAACTTTTTTATAAAAACAACGTATATAAATAAAAAATAAGTGTAATTTTGACGTTCATTAATATATTGTGATTATGTCTGTTCATAAACCATCACCCGAAGAGGTAAAAGAAAGAATCAGGAAGAAAAGAAAGCAGAAAAAATATAACCTGCCGGTTATAGGTCATTTTGCGGACAGGAGCGTTTTGTTTGACTCAATCAATAAGGCATGCGATGCTACCGGCATCCATTACACGCTCATTTTCGAATCGTGTATCGGAAAGATACGCACTGCCGGTAACGCAGTATGGGAATACAAGAAAGGGAACCATTACATCAAGTACAAAGCGTATTATATCAACTATCAGGATAAATATACGCGTTTCTCTTCATTCAGCTAATAGCTGATCGCTTTGAAAATCAGAAACTTTATCCTGCTTTCCATTCTCTTTGTTGCGTTGAGCCAATGTAAAAAGGAAGAGGAAAAACCTTATTCCAATGAAAACATTGTTATGGACAACGCACAGGCAGCGCTGTATTTCCATACCATTTTCCGCGAAGCAGAAATTGCGTGGGCGTTTATCCATGAAAAAAAATATGTTTCGGGTACGTATGACGATCCTGCAAGTAAATCGACATTTTACAGGAAATATACATGTAAAGACAACATCAACGCTATAGACGTAACCATCAATTATAATGCATGGGTATCGAATCAACTTCTTTTGGCAGGTACAATCATCGTTCAATTTCCGCTAAACAGCTATCAAAGCGATGGAATGGTTGCAAACGTTTTATTAACGGGTTTTTCGATTAACGGTCATGACGTTAGGGGCGAATCATCCATCAAATACAAGAAAGGAAGCAACGACCAATATACTTATAATGTCTTTGAAGGCGCTATTCACGAAGAAGGATATTCCAAGCCGGTATTGATCACCGGCAGCATTACCAATGGACAGTACGAACGAACCGAAGAAGATGAAACGTCATCGCAGGATGATGATGTGTGGGTATATTATGGTACCATGAAAGGAATGTTACACAATGACCCAAAACTAAATTATACGAATGAAATATTAATTTCGTATACAGACGGAGGCGAGGTCAAAAACGGAAAAGTACATTATAAGATGGATTGTGAAACATACAGACGACAGGGCGTTTCGAAAATTTCAATTCCGAATAGACCGGAAATTATCTATGGCTATTTTTGTTCAAATATTGACTTTGTCAGTGTAACAAACGTTCATTAAAACCTTCAAAACCCATGGCAGACCACAACGAAACCGGCAAGCAGGGAGAAACCATCGCTGTGGCGTATCTTCAGGACAAAGGTTATCGAATCCTCGAACAAAACTGGCATAACCATCATCAGGAAATAGATATTATCGCTGCAAAAGGAAATGAAATGGCAATAGTGGAAGTGAAATGCCGCAAGGGAACGCCGTTAGTAGAGCCATACATAGCCGTGAACCGGAACAAGCAAAACCTGCTGATCAAAGCGGCAAATGCCTATATTCAATATAAAAACATTGACATGGAAACACGTTTCGATATTATTTCCATCACGTTAGGAAGAGAAGTAAGTATTGACCATATCGAGAATGCTTTTTATCCACGAGTAAGATAATTTTTTGTATGACAAAGATATACCGCATAGTTATTCTCCTGTTGGTTTTGGTATCGCCAGCCGGCTTGAAAGCACAATCCAACCAGCGAATGACTGCCTACAAAATGGCGCAGTTGTTCGACTGGATCGGGAGCTATTATGTAGATACCTTAAATATAAATCGGCTTGGCGAAAATATCATCCGTAAAACATTGCAGGAACTCGATCCTCATTCGGTGTACATTACCAAGGAAGAGGTGCGCGCCATGAACGAGCCGCTGGAAGGTTCGTTCGATGGCATCGGCATATCTTTCGATATACTGAATGATACGATTTTGGTTATTTCGCCCATACAGGGAGGACCATCGGAAAAGGCGGGCATCCTTGATGGCGACAAAATCATTACCATCAATGGCGAAAATGTTGCAGGAATAGGCATCAAAACGAATGGTGTATATCAACGTCTTCGAGGCCTCAAAGGTACGGAAGTAACCGTGGGGATACACCGCAGAGGATACCCTGAGCTATTGCCGTTCCGCATCGTCCGCGACAAAATACCGTATTACAGTATCGATGCGGCCTACAAGGTAACGGACAGGATAGGTTACATCAAATTGAGCCGTTTTGCCGCACCTACGAAGCGGGAATTTGACGCCGCTTTGCAGAAACTGAAAAAAGAAGGGGTAACCGACCTGATCTTAGACCTTACCGGCAACGGCGGCGGATATCTGGAAGCAGCTGTGGAATTGGCCAACGAGTTTTTAGAACGGGGACAATTAGTGGTTTACACCGAAGGCGAGCACAGTCTGCGCCGCGATTACCGTGTGCGGTCTAACGGAGCATTTACCAAAGGCAAATTGGTGCTGATGATTGATGAAAGATCAGCGTCGGCAAGCGAAATATTGGCAGGCGCCATACAGGACTGGGACAGGGGTACTATCATAGGAAGGCGGTCATTTGCGAAAGGGTTGGTGCAACGTCAGATGGTGTTTGCCGACAGTTCAATGATTCGTCTGACCGTTTCGCGCTATTACACGCCTACCGGCCGCGCCATACAGAAGCCGTATAACACAAAAAACGACGAATACGCCACAGGGCTTGGAAACCGGCTGCGGACAGGCGAATTAACGGGACAAACCCAAAATATAGGAGCCGATTCGTTGAAATACCTGACCCTCGTCAAACAAAGGACGGTACACGGCGGTGGCGGCATCACGCCCGATATCTTCGTAGCGATGGATACTTCCTACTATACCAGCTACTATCGTGAACTGATAGGGCAGGGTATTTTCAACCGTTTTGTTCTGAATTATGTGGATAAAAACCGTCAGCAACTGAAACGGCAGTATCCCGCTTTTGAACGGTTCGATCAGCAGTTTGAGGTTACGGAAACGATACTGAACGAATTGCAGGATTTTGCCGAAAAAGAGGGATTGGCTAAGAATCCTGAATTATTTGCCAAATCGCAATCCTACCTGACGTTGTGGCTCAAGGGATATATTGCCCGCGACCTTTGGGAAATGGCGGAACTGTACCAGGTGGCCAACCGGGGAAATCCGATTTTTTTGAAAGCAGTGGAAGAAATTCAAAAATAATAATCAATAAAAAAATCATCATGAAGAGTGTTTTTCTTGGAATAGACCATCCGGCCCTCGCCGTGAAAGATGTCGAAAAAATGACCCAATGGTATTGTGATGTACTGGGTTACGAAGTGTTTGCGCGTACCGATAAACCTGTATACATCATCAAAGCGCCCGACGGCTCGTTTATTGAGGTGATGCCCGAAGATGGTTCGCCACGTCCGCAACGTAGCGTGTGCACCCCCGGATGGTCGCATCTGGCATTGCGCGTAAGCGACATGGATCAGGCTATGGCCGAACTTGATAAACATCATGTGCCTTGGGAAGGACCGGAATTTGAAGCCGTTGGCGGCGGACGTATCCGTAATTTTACCGATCCCGAAGGCAATATGGTACAAATCGTACAGAGATAGCGAATTTGAACGCTTTTTTTCAATGGGCCGGAAATAACTGGCTGGAACTTTTCGGCGTAGCCGGCAGTTTGTTGTACATCTGCCTCGAAATCAAACAGCGAAGCAGCATGTGGGTGGTCGGGTTCGTCAGTTCGACGGTGTACATGATGGTGTTTTTCCGTTCCGGTTTGTATGCGTTTTTTGCATTGTATGTTTATTATGTGGCAGCAAGCGTGTATGGCATGTATTGCTGGCGTTTTGCGCAACAGCCGGATAACGGGGCGGCAACAGCAGGACGTCCGGTCATCCGGCTGAGATTGTCGTTGGGTGTTGTTTTGATTTTGATTTCTGCTGTTCTTTTTGCAGGCATCGGATATGTACTGGATAACTATACAGTTTCGTCCACGCCTCCGTATGGCGAAGCGTTGGCAACCTCACTGAGTATCGTTGCCACCTGGATGCTGGCGCGAAAAATTTTGGAACATTGGTTACTGTGGATTTTTATCAATTTTTTCTCATCGGGATTGTATTTTTGGTGCGGACTATACCCCACTGCCGGTCTTTTCGTCATATACGGAGCCATGTCAGTGATCGGATGGTTCAGATGGAAACAATCTGAAACCTGAAACTTAAAACTTGAAACCTGAAACCTGAAACCTAATGATACCATTGACTTTTCCATATCATACGGTGATCCTTGCCAACGGGGCATTTCCCCGGCATTCCGTTCCGTTGTCGTTCCTGCGCAAAGCCTCGCGTATCATTTGTTGCGACGGCGCAACAGAAACCCTGCTTGAATACGACCTCGAACCCGACTATATCGTGGGCGACTTAGACAGTCTTTCGCAGGAATTGCAGCAACGCTACAGCCATTGCCTGCATCACGACCCCGACCAGTACACCAACGATTTGACCAAATCCGTCAATTTCTGTGCGGAAAAACAATGGAACGAAATAACGATACTCGGCGCCACCGGAAAACGCGAAGACCATAGCCTCGGCAATATCTCGCTGCTGGCGGATTATGCCGCGTATGTCAAGGTACAAATGATTACGGATTACGGCGTGTTTACGCCATTGCTGAAATCCGCCCGTTTCGAGAGTTTTGCAGGGCAACAGGTATCGGTATTCAGCCTTACGCCTGATACGGTATTTACTTTCCATGGGCTAAAGTACCCGCTGACAGGGCAAACCATATCATCGTGGTGGCAAGGCACGTTGAATGAAGCTATTGGCAACGAATTTTCCATAGACATGGATCATGGCAAGGTATTGGTGTTCCGCAAACACACGTGCTGAACCTCAATCTGAAGGAGTGTGACAATATCTGTTATCGCCGGTCAGATTTTATATAGGATACTTACATATACACCATCATTCATATGATGACTTCTTTTACATAGCCGAATTTTTATTTTCGGATCAGCAACCATACATCCCTGTGATTTTCGTATGCTGCGCGGATACCGGAAATTTTAGCGCGGGCAGCATTTTCTTCGTCATACCCTCCCACCGAAATGCGGAACAACCCGTTTTCGTTTTCAAGAATGACCGGAGTAAAACCTTCATTTACTAAACTGGTACATTCCCGCCGTGCGTTCTCAACACTCCTGAACGAACCGATGATGACATAAAACCCGTACATGGTTCGCTCCGTTTCGTCTATCGGCTTTACGCTTTCGGTACGAACCGTAATTTCTGTTTTTGAATTGACTTCCGGCAGAGGAGGCGTTTGGGCGATATTTTTCGTAGTCTTACACGAACTGAGCAACAGCGCGCAAAAGATGATAAAAGAAAATGTCCTGATATTCATAACAATTTACATTTTGATAATGGTTACATAAAAATTCGCGGTAAAGATAAGTAAACTTTGACTATATTTGCATCCAAATCGTAAACAAAAATATCAGGTCATGAAAAGATTATGGATTGCCATATCGCATATCAGCCTTTGGCTGTTTATCGCACCGGCTGCCTATTCGCAGGAAACCCTGGCAGATAGATTGAAAAACCATGTATATACGCTTGCCGACGACTCGCTCGGAGGACGACAGGCAGGTAGTGAATTTGCCCGGAAAGCGGCTGATTATATTGTTGAGCAATGGGCGGATGCAGGGATAACTCCCTGGAACGGAACATCTTATTTCAAGCCGTTCAGGGGAAATCAATACAACAATCTTGTCGGGATTATTGAAGGGAACCATCCCGTGTTGAAAGACGAATACATCATTATTGGGGCGCATTATGACCATTTGGGAAGTAAAGAGGACAAAAATGGCGGGATGGCTATTTATAATGGCGCTGATGATAATGCTTCGGGAACAGCGACTATCATTGAATTAGGCCGCAAACTGAAGGCAATACAGCCAACCCTTGGCAGAAGCATCGTCCTGATTGCTTTTGACGCCGAAGAAATCGGACTTTACGGGTCAAATGATTTTGCCGCCAATCCGCCTTTTCCCATCGAAAAGGTGAAGCTCATGTTTAGCGTCGATATGGTAGGTTGGTATAAGGCAGCCGGTTACGTGATGTACATCGGAAGCGGCACCATCAGGAACGGGAAAGAAACACTTGCAGACAGCAAACTTATTCCCGAAGGTCTTCATGTGAAAACGCAGAGTTTTGAGCGAAGTATATTGACGGCAACCGACACTGACGGATTTGCAAGAAAAGGCATTCCAACCTTAGACGTAACGACCGGATTGAAATCGCCTTACCATAAACCCGAAGATGTTGCCGAACTGATAGATTACGAAGGTATGGCGTTGATTACCGAACATCTGACCAATGTTGTCCATGCCTTCTCGGCAGACGAAGACTACCAATCGTCCGGAAAATTTGCCGCCAAGCATCATTCATCCAAATTCAATTGGGGAATGTCGGCTCATATCGGTTCCAACTTTCATTACTATACTTCGGGCGCCCTGGATGGAAAACCGGCAGGCGCTTACGGTATAGGTTTGTCGGCGGAAGTGAATCTGGGCGTACTGGCTATCCGTCCAGAAGTGTACTATAATTTTATACAGGCGCACCATCCGGACGGAAAACTGAATACGCATAGCGTAACTGTTCCTTTAAACCTTTTATTGCAAACGCCGTCATCATCCATTGCGGGCGCTGCTGTTTTCGCGGGGCCTTATTACAGTTACAAGTTTAACGGCAGGCAGGGAGGTGTAGCGCTCGACTTTGAAAATCTTTTTTATCGGGAAGAAGTCGGGATTAATTACGGTATTGAACTACGTGTTTCTATTATTCGTATTGGGGTTACTCGTCGGCAGGCGTTCACCAACTTCACCCGCATGAAAAATGAAGATGGAGCGCATATTCGTAACCGTAGTTATTTTACGAGTTTGAGTTTCATGTTTTGAACCTGAACTAATTCAATGTATATGGATTACACTTTTGCAAATCCTCAGTTTTTCTGGTTATTCATCGTTTTGGCGGCTCTTGTAGGGTGGTACCTCTGGCGGCAGAACCGTCTCAATCCTTACATGCAGGTTGCTTCCGTCGAAGGATTGAAAGGCGTGCGCACGGCGCGTCCTGTCTTACGGCACGTGCTGTTTGCATTGCGGATGGCGGCTTTTACGCTTATCATCGTGGTATTGGCGCGTCCGCAATCGAGTAACCGGTGGGAAAGCGTCACTACAGAAGGGATTGATATTGTGATGGCGCTTGATATTTCGGGCAGTATGCTCGCAAGGGATTTTGATCCCGACCGTCTTGGAGCTGCTAAACGGATTTCCACGCAGTTCATTTCCGGACGGCCTAACGACCGCATCGGATTAGTGATATTCAGCGGCGAAAGTTTTACGCAATGCCCCCTCACCACCGACCACACATCGCTCATCAATCTGTTTAACAGCGTACACAGCGGCATGATTGAAGATGGAACGGCCATCGGGCTTGGTTTGGCAAATGCCGTGAGCCGCATCAAGGACAGCGACGCTTTCAGCAAAGTCATCATCCTCCTCACCGACGGGGTGAACAACCGCGGTTCCATCGACCCGATGACCGCTGCCGACATTGCCAAGACATTCGGTATCCGCGTTTATACAGTTGGCATCGGAACACGCGGAATGGCGCCTCATCCGGTGCAGACGCCCTTCGGAATACAGTACAGGGATATGCCGACTGATATTGACGAGGATTTGCTCAAGGAAATTGCCAAAATGACCGACGGCGCTTATTTCCGGGCAACTGACAACAACGCGCTTGTAAAGGTGTACGAGGAAATTGACCAAATGGAAAAGTCGAAAATCAGCGTGCAGGAGCATCATAAAAAATCCGAAGAATACATGAAATTTGCCATCGCTGCGGCGATATTGCTGTTTCTGGAAATCTTGCTGAGGTATTCATTGTTGCGGAATTTGCCGTGAGGAAGACCGTAAGACTTTAACATTTATTCATATTTTATGTCGGAAAAAACCTATATTTTTGAGCCGGAAATTAAAAGTCGAAACGCAGTTTATCTTAATAGATTTCAATTAAATAATGTTTGAAAAGAGGATTTTAACCTTATCGGAACAGCGAAAGTTCCTTTTGGAAAGCAAGCCTGTTGTGACTCTTACCGGAGATGAATTTAGTAAGAAAGACGGTATTACATTAACCCAACAGGTAACCGAATATTATCATTCAATCGGAGGAATTGCTGTATCTCCTGAGTATGGGAAAATTATGCTGGATAAACAATCGGTTGAAGATGATTTTGCTCATGGCGTCGGCAGGATTAAAGCCATTGCTTATGCTGCCGTCCCCGATGTCATTGAAAAAGGAATTGTTATTTTACCATTGGATAATCACAAACATGGAGAAAAAACCTTGAGCGCGATGATTGCCGCCCCGCTTGCTATCGGAACGGATGAATATGTGGGAGTTGTCGTCATTCGTCAATATGCTTCAGGAAACAGGAAACTGTATGTTCACGAAGTTTTTTTAATACGGAAACTCCTTGACGACAGTTCTAATCCGGCTCACATACCAGCTGTCAATCAAGGAGTTATATCCGATTCCTCTATTAATGATTCGCACCCAACACAGAGTATGGCTACCAATAAAGGAAACATTGCAAAAGTATTACAAAAAATTATATTTGCAAAATTTGACGAAAATATTCATCATTAAAACTCTAAAAATTGTAACATGTTTCAGTTTTCACATCAGGAATATTTATACGCATTGGCGTTGATACCGCTATTTACGGTATTGTTTGCGTATGTTTTGCTTATGCGGAAGAAGCGTCTGCAACGTTTTGGCGACGCGGAATTAGTCAGTCGCCTGATGCCCGACGCTTCCACGCGGAAACCCGTTCTGAAGTTCGTTCTGCTGATGATTGCCTGCACGTTTACAGTGCTGGGCGTTGCCGGTCCGAAGTTCGGCACTAAATTGCAGGAAACCAAGCGTACCGGCTCCGAAATCATCATCGCGCTCGACGTGTCGAACAGCATGATGGCCGAAGACATCCAACCCAACCGCCTCGAACGTGCCAAACAAGCCGTATCGAGGCTCATTGACCGGCTGGGCGACAACAAAATCGGTTTGGTTGTATTTGCCGGCGAAGCCTACACGCAACTCCCCATTACCACCGATTACGTGTCGGCAAAGATGTTCCTTTCCACTATTTCGCCCGACATCGTTCCCGTACAGGGGACAGCAATAGGTGCTGCCATCAATTTGGCTGTCAATTCATTTTCTCCTGCGAGCGAAGCCGGTAAAGCCGTTATCGTTATCACCGACGGTGAGAACCACGAGGATAATCCCGTACAGGCCGCCGAAGAAGCCCTCAAGCGCGGCGTCAGCATATATGCCATCGGGGTTGGCTCCACACAGGGAACGCCGATTCCCGTAAGAACGGCTTCGGGACAGCGCGATTTCATGAAAGACCGTGACGGCAATACAGTCATGAGCAAACTTGATGAAAAGACGCTTCAGGAAATGGCAATGGCAGGAAAAGGCATCTATGTGCGGGCAACCGCAGCCAACATGGGACTGAACAATGTGTACGACGAAATCAACAAATTGGAAAAAGCCGAATATGAGGCGAAAATCTACACCGATTTTGCCGAGATGTTCCAATGGCCCTTTGGCGTTGCATTGTTCTTTTTGTTGGCAGAATTGCTGATTTCAAATCGTAAAAACCGTTTCAGGATATTCGGAAATCAGCATAGGGATTTATCCCTATGATATGAAAATAAAGACGTAAAAAATATTAAAAAATGCCCCAATCGTTATCACAAATATATTTGCATATAGTTTTCAGTACCAAACATCGCCATCCATTTTTGGAAGGTAGTGTTGATAATGAATTGTATGCGTATGTCGGAGCATCAATAAAACGGCTTGGCGGTATCCCGTTATCTATCAACGGTGTTAGCGACCATATCCACATATTGACTACGTTTCCGCGAACGATTACGGTTGCCGGTTTTTTGCAGGATATCAAAGCGAACAGCAGTCGTTGGTTAAAAACGAAAGGCGAACAATATCAAGATTTTGGATGGCAGGACGGGTACGGAGTTTTTTCAGTGAGCAGTTCAAAAAAACAGGTTGTTGCCGATTACATTGCACGGCAAAAGGAACATCACAGAAAGTCCAATTTTAAGAGTGAGTTTTTACAATTTTTAGAGGAATATGACGTTAATTATGATGACAGGTATGTGTGGGATTAGATGGGACAGATATGCCGTCCTTTCAGGACTGGGGGATAGTCGCTCGTGTTGTATCTCGAATCACAGGACTAAAGTCCTGCGTTGGAATATGCCGTCCCTTCGGGACTTTTCGGCAAAAATGAATGTGCAAGTCCTGAAAGGACGACATAACTTAGCATGGGGTTTTAACCCTATGAAAAATAAAATAACATTATTATTAATTGCCAGCGTTTTAACCGTCCATTTGTATGGCCAGGACAGCATGATGATTGGCAAAATCGAATACAGAAAAGGTAATCAGCAGGATTTTCGTAGTTTAGTGCGCGAGGGTAATCGCCAATACAACGCAGAAAAGGCTGCGGACGCCGAGAAATCGTACCGGCGGGCGCTTGATGTAGATGAAAAATCAAACACGGCGACCTTTAACCTCGGCGACGCGCTGTACAGACAGCAAAAGTACGAAGAAGCCGGCAAGGAATTTGAAAAAGTCGCTTCGGTAACGACCGACAAAACGGACAAGGCGCGGGCGTACCACAATCTGGGAAATTCGTACCTGAAACAACAGAAGTTGAAAGAAAGTATTGAGGCGTACAAGCAGGCATTGCGCAACAATCCCAACGATATGGATACCAAATATAATCTTTCGTATGCTTTGAATTTGCTGAAAGAACAGGAGCAACAACAGCAAGATCAAGACAATCAAGATAACAAGGATAATCAGGATCAACAAAATCAGGACAATCAGGATAACCAAAATCAACAGCAAAATGACCAGCAGCAAGATCAAAGAAAGGACGAGATGCAGCAAAGACAGCAGCAACAGCAGCAACAAATCAACCGTGAGGACGCCCAGCGGATACTCGATGCTATTGCGCAGGAAGAAAAGGAATTATTAGAAAAACTTCAGCAGAAGGAACGAGCAGGGTATCGTCCGAATATCGAAAAGAATTGGTAATTTTGCACAGTTTAAAAATATGATAGAAATGGATGATCTGTTGATTGAAAAGAAAAACGTATTAGATGAGGAAACGCGCAACAAGGTGGGTTTTATCACTTTTATGATTCATCAGTTTGCCCGCGCCTACAAAATGGACAAGCGTGACGCCTATCTTTACTTGCAGAAATACGGTGGGCTTGATTTTTTATTTAAACATTGGTGGGCGTTGCATACCGACAATCCTTTCTGGGCAGTGCGCGATTTGTACGAAGTTTGCTACAAAAACGGAGGATTACGATGAAAGTGTATCACGGTAGCCATACTGCCATTGAAAAGGTCAATTTGTCAAAATGTCAACCGGGTAGAGATTTTGGACGAGGTTTCTATGTAACTAAAATACGCTCGCAGGCAGAATATTGGGCAAAACGAATAGGTGAAAGAAAAGATAGAACTGGAGTCGTTACCGAATTTGAATTTATGGAATATGCTTATGAAAATGAAAATCTGAACCTTCTTCGTTTCGACGGCTATTTGGAAGACTGGTTTGACTTTATCATGCTCAACCGTGCAAATGTGCAGGGAAGGCAGGTTCATAATTATGATATTGTGGAAGGGCCTGTGGCGGACGATGCAGTGACCTTGCGGATATATGATTACATGGACGGAAATATACCACTTGCTTTTGCAGGAATTGAAATTATTAGATAAACGAAATATAAGCAAATGAAATATTTCTTATTCATATTATTCATCATATCAACGGCGGCGTTACAGGCACAGAATGTGAACGTTACTGTCGATTGTCCGCGTGTTGTGAGGGTTGGCGAGCCATTCCAGATGGCTGTGCAGGTCAATGCCGATGCAAGCAACCCCAAGTTGCCCGCAATGAGCGCTTTTACGGTACTCAGCAATCGTGGCCGGTCATCAAGCAGTTCGACAAGCATTATTAACGGACAGGTAAGTCGATCGATGCAGGTTACTTTCAACTACATTGTGCAGGCAAACGTGGAAGGCACGCAGGAAATAGGGCCGGTGGAAGTAACGGTCGACAGAAAAACCTACCAGTCGGCGCCGGTGACGGTGCAGGTAGTGGCCGGAAACGCATCCACCCAGCCGCAACAAGGTAGCGGCAGTACGGGCGCACAACCGGATAATTCGCAGATACAAACCGATAACCGCGAGGTATTCGTGGAAGTACTTACTGACCGCAGGCAGGTGTACCAGGGCGAGTATCTCAACGCAACCGTTAAACTTTTTTCAACATTGTCGGTGTCCACTATTGACAACATCGACTTTCCAACCTTCGACGGTTTTTTCAAACAGGAAATCGAAACTCCTCCGCTCCGTTCGCTCAATCAGGAACAGATGAATGGCGTAACCTATCTGACAGGCGTGCTGCGTAACTACGTGCTGTTTCCGCAAAAGAGCGGCACGCTCACCATCAACTCGTGCAAAATGGAGGTGGGCATCAACCAGCGTGTACAGAGCCGATCGCGAAGCATCTTTGATGATTTTTTCGGAAGTAGCGTACAAACTATCCCACGTGAAGTAACCAGCCGTCCGGTGACCATCACCGTATTGCCCCTGCCCGAAGGAAAACCCGAATCATTCAGCGGCGGCGTAGGGCAGATGAAGTTTGAGGCAACCGTCGATAAGACCGAAGTAAAAGCCAACGACCCTGTAACACTGAAAGTTACCGTTTCCGGAAATGGTAATATGAGGTTTGTGGACGCGCCCCGCATCAATTTTCCGCCCGATTTCGAAGTGTACGATCCAAAAATCAGCACCAACCTGAATCCCTCGACAACAGCGGGCAGTAAAACTTTTGAATACCTGATTATCCCACGACACGGCGGTACGTACAAGATACCGACTATTGAGTTCAGTTATTTCGACCCGCAAGCCAAGCAATACAAAACGCTGAAATCCAACGAGTACACGCTCACAGTGGAACGCGGCGAGGAACAACCCGGAGGCGTCGTAGTGAGCGGCATCACGCGCGAAGACGTAAAATAT
>Ga0082212_10001374_pt1 | contig 35783 bp, 36 predicted proteins | sample TergutNt197P3_FD_71548 | JGI IMG/M metagenome (GOLD analysis project Ga0082212, IMG submission 71548) | Neocapritermes taracua P3 segment gut microbial communities from Petit-Saut dam, French Guiana - Nt197 P3 | ecosystem: Host-associated > Arthropoda: Insects > Digestive system > Gut ...
TAAGATCCGGTCAGCAATCCAGCGTATGGCTAATCAGAGTCGGGAAGCAGAAATGTCCTTTTGGGACCATTTGGAGGATTTACGATGGACATTGTTTCGTTGTATAATTGCTCTTGTTGTTTTTACTGTAGGAGGTTTCATCTGTATGCGTTTTATATTTAACGAAATCATCATGTGGCCTACGGAATCTGATTTTGTATTGTATCAGGTTTTTTACAAATTATCAAGAATACTCCCGATTTTTCCTGCTTTTTTTACGGACTTTGAACAGATTGAGATAGTCAACATCAAACTTGTGTCTCAATTCATGATACACTTAACCACTTCGTTTTGGGTGGCATTGCTGCTGACCTTTCCCTATCTGATGTATGAAATATGGAAATTTGTCAGTCCGGCGCTATATGAACACGAGAAAAAAAATGTACGCTGGGTATTTTTCTTTGGCACAATCATGTTTTTTATCGGATGTGCTGTGGGCTATTTCCTTGTTTTTCCGATGGCTTTTCGTTTTCTTGGCGGTTATCATTTAAGTGAACAGATAGTCCAGCAAGTTTCAATTGAATCTTACATGGAAATCTTTTTATCGCTCCTTTTCGTCATGGGCATCGTTTTTGAAATGCCATTAGTATGCTGGTTATTTTCGCAACTCGGATTGCTAAAGCGTTCATTTTTCAATAAATTTCGTCGCCATGCAATTGTCGGATTGTTAATAGTTGCGGCTGTCATTACGCCAACCGGCGATCCTTTTACCTTAGCGGTCGTCTTTTTTCCACTATACGGACTTTATGAACTAAGCGCATTTTTTGTGAAAAAAGCTCCGAAGGAAAACGAAGATGAAGATGAAAGTACAGATATCGTAAAAGCATGAAACCGGCTAAGAATAAAAAGAAAAACAAAATTGCCACCATCCGTAAATGGATCAATGGTATTTTATGGAGCGGTTTTGTATTCGTATTACTGCTTGTAATCGGTGTATTTTTCGCAATTGCGAAAGGGCATATCGGATATATGCCTTCTATCGAACAACTGGAGAACCCGATTGAACGATATGCTTCGCAAATCATATCGGCAGACGGGGTGACGCTTGGCTCCTATTCGATCAGCAAAGATAATCGTATTTACGTGAAATACAGTGATTTATCATCGTCGCTTGTGCATGCTTTGATTGCAACTGAAGACAACCGGTATGTAAAACATAGCGGTATCGACGTAAAAGGCCTTGCCCGCGCCATAATTAAACGCGGTCTGCTGATGCAAAAAAGCGGCGGCGGCGGCAGTACAATCACGCAACAGTTGGCAAAACAGCTATTCTCGCCCAACGCTGATAATATGACGGAACGCATCCTGCAAAAACCAATCGAGTGGGTCATTGCCATTCGTCTTGAAAAATATTACACAAAAGAGGAGATCATCAACCTGTACCTCAATAAGTTTGATTTTCTGAATAATGCAGTGGGGATTGAATCGGCTTCACACGTCTATTTCAGTACAACGCCCAGGAACTTAACGATTGAAGAGGCCGCTACCCTAATCGGCATGTGCAAAAATCCTTCCTTTTATAACCCGAGACGATTCAACGAACGCGCACAGGGAAGACGTAATACGGTACTGAATCAAATGTATAAATACGGTTACCTTGAAAAATCTGTCTGCGATTCATTGTCACAGTTACCGTTAATACTCAAATATACTCCTGTCGACCATAAAGAAGGTGTAGCACCGTATTATCGTGAGTATGTGCGAATTATGCTCAGTGCAACAAAACCTGAACGCAGGAAATACAGTCAGTGGCAACAAGAAAAATTTATCGAAGATTCCATTGCCTGGGAAACGAATCCAATGTATGGGTGGAGTAATAAAACTTTTAAAGCCGACGGAAAGACTCCCTATAATATATATACAGACGGGTTGAAAATCTATACGACATTGGATTCACGTATGCAGCAATATGCAGAGGAGGCCGTGAAAGAGCACATGGGAAAAACATTACAACCCGCTTTTTCGAGGGAGAAAAGAGGCAGGCGCAACGGCCCTTTTACTTTCTCAAACCTCACGCAAAGAGATGCGGAAATCGAGATTAAAAGAATTATGGATCGCGCTATCAACCAGTCGGATCGTTTCAGGTACTTGAAGAACGCCGAAGCAAGCGATGAAGAAATCGAGCGCTCTTTCAACACAAAAACTGAGATGGCTGTTTTCAGTTGGAACGGACTTAGAGATACCGTTATGACGCCGCGTGATTCCATACTATATTATAAAACGTTGCTTCGAACGGGCTTCATGGCGATGGATGCACGGACAGGCTATGTGAAAGCGTATGTAGGCGGCATTGACTTCGTGCGGCTTCAGTACGACATGGTCACCAGCGGTCGTCGGCAGATAGGTTCGACGATGAAGCCTTTCGTTTATTCGCTGGCCATGGTTGAAGGTTTTACCCCCTGTAACAAAATGCTCCATGTACGACCGAGTATCATGTTACCGGATGGCAAAGCTTGGGAGCCCCGAAATTCTATTAATGAGCGTCTTGGAGAGGAAGTCACGCTTCAATGGGGGTTGCAAAAATCATCCAACTGGATCACCGGCAATCTGATGAATTACCTGTCGCCCTTTGCGCTTGAGCGATTACTGCGTTCATATGGATTCAAGGGGCCGATTGAGCCGGTGGTTGCCATGTGCCTCGGAACGCCTGATATTTCTATTGCAGAAATGGTTAGCGCCTACTCGGTATTTACCAATAAAGGCATTCGTGTAGAACCGGTGTATATCACGCATATCAATGATTCTTATGGGAATACGGTGGCCACTTTTTCGCACCAGACGCAGGAAGTATTGCCGGAAGACGCTGCCTACCAAATGCTTAATATGCTACAGGGTGTAGTGGACGGCGGAACCGCAGGCCGCGTGCGTTCTGTTCCTTATGCGATTAAAGGGCAGATAGGTGGTAAAACGGGAACGACACAAAATCAGTCGGATGGCTGGTTCATGGGGGTAGCGCCTTATTTAGTAGCCGGATGCTGGGTAGGAGGCGATGACCGATCCATTCATTTTGATACAATGTATGGACAAGGCGCCAGTGTGGCCTTGCCTATCTATGGGCTATTCATGCGGAAAGTATATGACGATAAAAATCTTGGCTATTCGGAAGATGATAAATTCGATATACCCGATGAATACAAAGACCCATGCTCCTCAAGAAGCAGGCGGGGTATAGAAGACAACTCGGCAACTCAGCGGACGTCTGGTATAAATTCGTTTTACAATTAATCCATGCTACATGAAAAAAACATTTTTTATCTGTTTCACTTTTCTTTTGCTGATGGCTTGTACCGACAAAGGAAATAAAATATCCATCATCTTTGATACGGATTTAGGGCCGGATTACGATGATGTGGGCGCGTTGACATTACTGCATGCCCTGGCCGATAGCGGCAAAGTCAATATCCTCGCAACAATCTCGTCAAATAAGCACGAACAGGTTATCCCCTGTATCGAAGTGATAAACACCTATTTTAACCGTCCTTCGATACCTGTCGGGGCGCCAAAAAGCGAAGGAGGCGTCAACCTGACTACCTGGCATAAGGTGAAATGGACAGAAGTGTTACCGGCAAAGTACAAACACAGTACAGCAAGGACGTCGGACGCTCCGGATGCCGTCAAAGTTTACCGGAAAGTTTTAAGGGAGCAGCCGGATAATACGGTTGTCATTTGTACGGTTGGCTTCCTTACCAACCTGAAAGACTTACTCCTTTCAAAAGGCGATGAGATATCTTCCTTTACAGGAATTGAATTGGTTACAAGGAAAGTAAAGCATTTGGTTTCAATGGCTGGTAGCTTTCCGGAAGGAAGGGAGTTTAATGTATATTGTGATGCATCGGCTTCGATTACCGTTACAGAACAATGGCCGACCGAGATAATCTTCAGTGGATTTGAAATAGGGAATAAAGTGTTCACAGGAAAAAAACTGGTTCAAATGGACGTTCAAAACAATCCGGTAAGAGAAGCATTTGAACTCTGTTTTGCCGAAGGCGACCCGCATGGACGAATGAGTTGGGACCAGACTGCCGTATTGGTAGCAGCCAAAGGTACCGAACCCTATTTTTCGACTGAAAGAGGGACGATTTTTGTGAATCAGGAAGGGAGAAATACATGGACGGCCAATGAAAACGGGAAGCATATAAGGTTGATTCAGAAAATGCCTCCTTCGGAGATGGCTGAAATCATTGAGAAGTATATGATGCATCAACCTATATAATGATTATGACAAAACGATTTTACATATTAGTCTGTTTTTGGGCTATTTCACTCAATTTTTTCGCAAGTCAGCCATTCTTTACCACTGGAATAGCGCTGACTGAAAAGGGAGAGATACTGTTAACACAGAAAGGCGTCAAAAAAATCGATCTCTTTTCAAATGATGGAAAGACCTTACTGCGCTCTTTTAGCGTAAATGAAACGCCGACAGGCATATGTACTGATGGCGACAAAGCATATGTTACGACCTTTGAAACCATAGGCGAATTGCATATCCTGAATCTGTCATCAGGAAAAATCGAGAAGAGTATACTGGTTGGGTCGGGCGCATGTTATCCGGTGTTAAGTAATGATAAACAAAAGCTGTTTGTCTGCAATCAGTTTGCAAATACCGTATCCGAAATCGACTTGAGGCGCCGGAATGTTGCACGAACCGTACAGGTATTGCGCGAACCGCGGGCAGCTGTGTTGAGCAATGACGGGGCCTATCTGTTTGTGGCCAATTTCCTGCCAAACCAGCGGGCCGACGTCGATGTGGTTGCTTCGTGTGTGTCGATCATCGAGACAAAAAATTTGACAAAGGTAAAAGATATCCCGTTAGCCAATGGAAGTAATGCTTTGCGGGATATATGTATTACACCGGATGGGAAATATGTTTATGTAACGCACAATCTGGGGCGTTTCATTGTACCTACTTCGCAGTTGCAGCAGGGCTGGATGAATACCAGCGCTTTTAGTGTTATTGACGTTGAAAATCAGGCATTTCTCGGAGCCATTCTGGTGGATGAACCTGAAAGAGGGGCAGCCGGCGTGTGGGGCATCCGGTGCGATAACAATCATATATATGTGTCACACTCCGGGACGCACGATATCAGCGTTATCAATCATTCGGCCATGCTGGAAAAATTTTTATCCTATCCGAACAGGGAAGAGTTGGATTATGACCTGCATTTTCTCTACGGGCTTCGAAAACGCATCCCGATAGAAGGAAATGGTCCCCGCGGAATGGTTCTCAATGAAGATAAATTGTTTATCCCTACCTATTTTGCCGACATACTGAATATTTTTGATGTTTCCGCTAACCGGCTGACTACGGTTGCCATGAATCCCGACCGCACGGAAACAAAAGAACAGTTGGGCGAAAAATATTTCAACGATGCGATGAAATGTTTTCAGAACTGGCAAAGCTGTAACGGATGTCATCCCGGCGACGGGCGGATGGACGGCCTGAACTGGGACTTGATGAACGATGGAATAGGGAACCCGAAAAACTGTAAAAGTTTGCTGTATAGCCACGTGACTCCACCCAGCATGATTTCAGGCATCAGGGAAAAGGCCGAGATTGCCGTACGCGCCGGATTCCGTCTTATCCAGTTTTATGATATCGACGAAGAATCGGCTGCCTGTGTAGATGCTTATTTGATGGCGCTGCGACCGACGCCCAGTCCGTATTTGGTAAACGGTAAATTATCAAAAAAGGGGGAAGAAGGCCGCAGGATTTTTGAAAAGTTAAAATGTAATATGTGTCATAGCGGCACGTACTTCACAGACATGAAGATGCATCGGATTGGGGATAATATTGAGTTTGAGCGAGGCTGGGATACGCCCACCCTGATTGAAGTATGGCGTACCGCCCCCTATCTGTTTAACGGATCGGCTGCGACACTCGACGAGGTGTTTACAATACATAAACACGGCATTGAGCGGCAAACAGTTACGCCCAAAGAAATTGAAGCCTTAGTAGAATATGTAAACTCATTATAAATTAAATAATTAAATAATATGGAACGAAAAAAAATCATTAGTTTGTACCGGCTGTTAGCCGTTGTAATGGCTTTTACTTTGATGACCGGATGTGGAAAATCAAAAAAGGAGTCTTGTTGTGAAAACAGTAATATTGTTCAATTAAAAAATGACAAAGAAATGAAGTATTCAAAAAAGTACACCAACGCCGATTTTTATACGGATGGTAAGTTTAATGCAGAAGTAGCCAAAAAGGCCTACTTAGACATGTTTGAGTTTTATGGTATTCCATTCACATCGTTTATGGAAGAAAACTTCTGGGTAGCCGAATTTGGGATCGGCGATTTTGAGAATGTAGGCATGGGCGGTATTTTCTGGGTGAATGACGCCGAGCACGGATATTTTGCACATGCTATCTACCTGCTACCCGGCCAGATGATTCCGGAACATGCCCATGTGAAAACCGAGTATCCGGCCAAATTTGAAACGTGGATGGTCACGAAAGGCTGGTGCTATAACTTCTCGGAAGTAGGCGATGCTACGCCCAATCCGCCTGCCATACCTGCCAAACACGGACCCGTTAAAAGTAAGAATTTTGTTGTCCAAAATATAGGCGACATCGTCCATCTGAAGAAAATCGAAACTTTTCACTTCCTGATGGCCGGTCCTGAAGGCGCGATAGTAGACGAATGGGCAAGCTACCACGACGGAGCCGGGCTGCGCTTCACGAACCAAAATGCAAAACTGTAATATATGGTAATGACGGTTAAATAAAACCGGGTATTTTGCGATACCACCAAATATTTTATGTTTGATTGTAAAAAAACTGTTACAGTAATTTTTTTGCGGCATCTGCAACGGCGGATTTGGCTTCGTCGGGGATATTTTCTTTGGCAAGCGCAACAACTTTTTCTGCATCCTCCGGACTGGCGCCAAGTTCCTGTATAACGTCTTTAACCTTATCTTCAACAAGCTGTTGCAAGGCATCGGCTCCTTTTGCCGCTTCTTCCTTCGCTTTTTGTTCGGCATATTTTTCCATTTCGCCCGCCGCATCCGTTACGGAACTTTGGCCTTTTTCAGCGGCGTCCGCTGCACTTTCTTTTGCATTTTCGACAGCATTGTCAATTATTTCGGTCGGCTTTGAAGTAACCCATTTATCCTTGATAGACATAATATAAAATTTTAAATGTGAACATATGACCGCAAAATTAACTAAAATAAATCATAACTCAATAAGTAACGTTATATTTTTTAAAAAACTTTCCATCAATCATCGGATTAAAACTGTATCCCGACGAGCGTATTTCAAAATGCAGGTGAGGGCCGCTTGAAGCGCCGGTATTTCCGCCTATTCCGATGGGTTGGCCAGTCATCACTTTCTGGCCGTTGCGTACCAGGCTTTTGTCCAAATGCCCGTAAAGTGTTTCACTCATGTTGTAATTGCGTACGACAACGACATTGCCATATCCCGACGGGTCGAATTTTTCGATGCGCACTTCGCCGCAAAACGAACTGTAAACCGTATCACCGATGCTTAATCCGAAATCAATGCCCTGATGGATGCTTCCATTCGCCCTTATTTCGCCGTATTTGGAGGTGATACGCAAAGGTATTTTAAGCGGAGCGCTCAGGCTGTCAATCGCCGGTCGAAATGAAAATGTATTGACTTCACGTATCTGCGTGAGCAAATCGAAGCCGATGCGGGTATCGCTATAGTCTTCATAAAAATTACCGGGTCTTTCGATGCAGGTATAGACTCCGGTAACTGCTACGGCCTCTGCTACTTCAAAAACTTCCGTTTCGGGCGCATACAGGAATTGATAACATTCAATCAGCAAGCCGATGATGTCTTTTTTTTCCTGTGAAAACACCGGTTGAAACAGCATCAAACACAGCAATGTTATGTAAAAAAATCTACTGCTCAACTATATATATTTAATATTTACGACAATGGGAAGACTGAAAAGCGAACGTACTTTGATTTTTTGTTTCAGCAGTGTTTCGTGGAAAAATTTTTCCGACGGATCGTCCGAAGCGTCTTCTTCCTTCAATATGATTTGAATATCAATCCTTTTTCCTGTATTCTGTACAGTGACTTCTTCTATTTTGCTTTTCAGCTCGCGGTAACAGAATGCTTTCAGGTCGGCGCAGGTGACTAACCTGTCTTTAGTAATCAGGTTATAACGCGCCAGCCGGTTGAGGATTTCCTCGCTGTATTCTTCCTCCCGTCCGCCGGTTGTGTCCATCAGCAATACGGTATTGCCCTTGTCCAAAAATTCGGACGCCACTGTTGCTTTTTCGCCTTCCCTGATGTTGTTTGCCAGTTCGCAATGGGTGGTTAAATAATCAATCGTGACGTTATTAAACTGATATTTAAGATTCCTGTTTAACTTCAGGATGGCGTACACGCCTGAATAGTTGCGGTTTTCATTTCGCATGATCACAGGCCATAACTCTCTGAAATTTTTATATAAATTTTCTATTTTCTCGCCTTTTTTCAAATCCTCAATATCTTTAAACGCATAATAATCGGAAATAAAGCGGTTGAATAGATCGTTGATCTGAAAAAGGAGTTCTTCCTGATTGTACCGTTCGACGCCAAAATGCCGGATATAGAAGTCATCGTCGTTTTTTTCGGTATTTTCGCCGACAAGCAGGTTCAGAAAAACGCTTTTATCGACCGACAGTTTTTTAACAGGGTCATTGTTATTGAGCATAACCGAATGTTTCTGCACATTAACGACCGGAAGGCAGTTAATCCTGATCGTACGATTCTGAAAGTATTGAAGTTCCAGCCGGCTTTTGAAATGAATGTTAAAAACAGGCGACGTAGTCGTGTTTTTAATTCTATTACAGTTGTACGCATTGATATAGCAGATATTAATGTGTTTACGGACGAAAAACTCAAGCCAGTAATCATAATTTCCGTACTGGAGCTGATTGTCTTCGCTCAGGAGATAGTGATGCTGAAACCAGTCGGTAAAAGGCAGGTTATCACAGTCGTCAGGTTTAATCACCGGTAAAAACTGACTGTTCAGTGAGATCTCGACGTCGGGCGTCATCTCCGAATCTTCAAAATAGAACGACATGCCGGAGAAATCTTCAATTATTTCGTCGGACGATAGCGTTAATTGCAGTGTGTTGCTGTTTTTATCTGCCTGTATATCTGAAATTTTAGCGTCGATAACCGTTGTCTTGAACAGAGGCGCAAACGGCATTTTACTTTTCCCGAACTCAAACTCGCATTTTTCATCCACGACAAACGACGTCAGTGAATCTTTATTCTTTGCTAATCGCGTTTCGATCACCGACAGGGCGGGAAAAGGTTTTATCAGGTGATAGGGGATCAGTTTGTTGCGGAACTCAGCCACTACTTTCCCCTTAAATGCCGAAATCTCGCGTGAAATGGAATACGATTGATAAGCCAGCGCCGAAAAAAGCAGTTTTACGACCGGGTCGTTCTCGATATTTAACAGTTCTCCCTTTTCATCCCAGTGTTCAATCGCCTCCCTAATCAGCTGACGGCGATGCTGTTCAAATGAATTTTCCATAGCTTACCAAATATAAAATGTGATATTTTTCTTATAAATATTCTCAGTAAAATCTTCTTCGTACCTTCCGCTTACGTCGATTGATACCTGTTTTTTATCCGTATCATAATTGATCATGACCCGTACATTTTTCATCCTTGTTTCATATTCTTCAATCGCCTGTTTGAGTTCATGCGCATAATTGTTCTTATTGATACTTTCCCCGCGTATTTTTTTGGCTTCGATTTGATCGTCATGGTCACTGTTCTGGAACTTTGTGTTTTGAAAAACAAAACCGAAATAATAATCGGCCTTAAAACTGCCGTTAGCCGAAAAGACGATCAATTCAATAAAATCATCAATGGATTGTTTGATGTTTTTTGTATTGTTTTCTTTGATAAAACTGCCGGTCAATGTGATTGGAATCTTAAACCCATTCATAACGCATTAAATTTTTGGCGTAAAATCTTCCTCTTCCACTATTTCCACTTTTCCGATCATCAGTTTTACTTCGTGCAGGCAGGATAGCAACGACTTGAAAATCAGCATGACGTCGTCATGGCAATACGTAGCTATTGAATTGGACTGAACAATTTTTCGGATGTCGGGAATGAAAAACTGACAGGTTACCATGAACTTTTTAATAAACCTGACCAATGCGACGGGTGGGTCGTCCTGTGAAAATTCGTCCAGTTCATGGCGTAACAGCGTAAGCGGATACATCAGTTTGCCGAACTGTTCTTTTTTATGTTCAATAATCGACCGGATATCGGTGATGAGTACTTTAACCGTTTCGTACACTTCGTATAAATTTGCGCAGGCATTGACCGACATGCAGGGTGGAATATAATCGTTGTCGATTGCAGGTAAACGGCTATTGTTATCTATTTTGACAACCGCCAGTTCATCTGCCGTAATTTGCCCTAATTCCCTAATCGCCAGTTCATAAGTTGAATGAGCTTCCGGCGCTTCGTCATTATCCACAGGCTCAATCAAGACCTGTTGATAGGGATTGACACGTAACACCACATAAAAAGCGCCGGCATTTGAATCGGGGATGGTCAGCCGTTTTTTTGGCAGCGAATCCATCAGGATGTAATCGAACGAAATCAGGTATCCGGCCTCCGTAGCGCCATAGCAGGATAATTGATCCACGTACAAATCCCTGTTATTCAAATTTGCTTTTACGGTCAGCGAAGGAGCGCCGGTTTCGCCCGGAGGCGGCAGCAGTCCATAATATTTACCCGCTATCAGCCTGCGAATCAGGTTATGCTGACTGCTGATATAGTTATCGGCCTGTATGAACGTGTCGGGCGTAATTTCCTGCCCGATCCTCCAGCATATCTTATTATACTTCTGTTTCATAATTATATATCGTTTCAATTTTCAATTCTTCAGTTGCGTATTATAGTCCAGCGTCAGGGCCTTTCCCAATACAAAGCGCTCTTTCACGTCTTTCACTTTAAATTCATAACCCATATCTGCCGGTATAAACCATTCATAAAAAAATCGCGCGAAGGTATCAACGTCTTTTTTGATGGTCATAAATTCTTCGTTCGACAGTTTTTCGATATGAATAGTCGTTATTACTGTGCTGCGCTTGACGCCATGGGCATTTAGTTTTTCGGCTATCCGCACATCTACATTGGCCGGAAAAAACAGGTTTTTCATGATATCCCTCCATATCAGTTTATTACTCCTTATTTCAGATGCAAGGGGGAGTAAGGGGATCATGCGCCGGATCAAAGGGTTTGTTTCGTCATTCAATCCGTAGATGCCAAACAGTTTATCTGTCAATACGCGGGTACGGTTTTCGGAAAGTTCGTTCATTTTCCGTTCCAAACCGAACCTTAGCTGGAAATAGGTTTTATCAAACGGATAAAAAAACGAAAGAATCTTCTGCTTTTCCCGAAGGATTTTTTCTTCGAGCGCCTTGAACTTCTCTTCATTTTTCTCTTTCGCGACTTTTCTCAGTTCATTTTCGCGAAAAAAAAGCCCTTCAGGGAGGATATGAAACAAACTGTCGCGGGATAATTTGATATTTAACAGATGCCTGTCAAATATCTTTTCCTGATCCATGCTAATGATATCGTTGTAGTAATTCCGGCTGAACACCCCCTGAAATTCCATATTTGTGCCTGCAAGCGATTCCATCAGAGACGTCAGCAGCGATTCGGCTTTTACATTATCCAGAATTTGTGATAAATCTTTTACAGTATTCTGATTAAGTGGTGAATCTTTCATATTTGTCTTTATCTTTGGATAGTTCTACATAAAATACGCCGTTTTCGGTTGAAACCTGCAGGACGTCAAAATAAGGGATGCCAGTCTGTTTTAATGTAAGATACAGATACTGAAAGGTTTCATTTATATTTTCAATACTGTGCTGATAAAAGCCTTCGCTTGCCTGCATGTCCCTGAGTTCTTTGGATTGATTGATATAATCGGGGATTTTTGATTCGGGCAGCATAGGCGCAAAGCATGTATCCGTTATTCGCGAACCTATTTTATCAACAAACCGGTTATTACGCATGTTAATCTCAACCGACTGTGCGCCAAGCCGGTTTTTAATGATTTGCAACGCCTGATGGATTGTTGCGTCTGCGCTCAGTTCTGGAATCTCTATGACCGGCGACCAGTTTTCATGTGCCGTACAATCGTTGTCGAAAGAAGCAAAATCATAGACGTCGAACGCCGGATGCATCCCTTCATAAATGAATAATTTACCGGCGAGGGTAGTGAAGGGATCATTAGCAAGGGGATTCATCTCCTTGTCGAATGTTAAGGCAGGAGTCCCGTCGTCCTGATGGATGATTTTCATGGCTTCCTGTACCTGTACAGCAGCTATCAGCGAAGCGCTGACCGGCGTTGTCGCTACCCGACCGGCGTTTTCGTTCATTTTGACGATGCCGGAGCAGGAAATACGCTTGTTGAAATCCGATTTTTCATCGTCTGTCAGATTACACTCATAGCAACTTTTCCCCGGCTGATATACGCTGACCTGCCCTTCCAGGTCGCCGATAGCGCCGTCGACCCACGTCCTGCCCGCACGGAAGCATAAACGGTTCAAAATGATACGCGATTGCAGGTTGTCGAGGCAACCGATGATGGCGTCCATCCGGCGATAGATACCCAGCCCGACGCCTGTTTCTAAATGTTCATTGATTGGCAACACGCGGACTGCCGGATTTATTTCCCTGATTCTTTGCGCCGCAACAGCAGCTTTGTACGATTTTTTATCCGCGTCTTCCGCCCTGAAAAGAACGGAGCGCGTCAGGTTGCTGTGTTCTATGGTATCAAAATCCACGATAACAATGTTTCCGACGCCGAAAAGCGCCAGATTTTTCAACACTTCATTGCCCAGCGCCCCGGCGCCGGCGACCAGAACCCTCGCATCTTTCACCTTTTGAGCCTCAAACCATGAAAGCATCGAAAAAACACTGTTATACATCTTCAACTAAACTCTAATATCTAATTTCAGTTCATCAAACAATAATTTATATATTTCCATCCAATCTTTTTCGAAAAGTTTGGTTTCAATATCAGACAATTTATTAAAAGTATCCGAATCATAAAACAAATCCGTCGCTTTTTCTTCGTCAAGGTTAAAATCTACTATCAACTTTTCAATAATCGGCGCAGAAATCATTACTATGTCATAAGTCGGCATATCGTCAATTCTATCAACAGTTTGCAATGAATTTAAAGTACAAAAACAAATTTGGTGCGTTTCTTCGTGGTGCGTAAGCATTTTCAGGAACTTGTCTTTTGAGATTTTCCCTTTCAGATAAAGTCTTAATGTGTTTTGAACTTTATCGTTTGCAACTGGGCCAATTACAATATCGTAATCATGGGCAGGTATTTCGCTGTTTTTATCTCTGTTTCCCACTACAAAGTCAAGCCATTCTCCGTCATACGCATCAAAACGCTTTATTTTGCAAATGGATTTTGTGAAATCGTTTTCAGCAAATTCAAATTCGCTTACAAAACCATCTGTTCCATATTTTTCGCCCATGATTTTTGCCCATTCTTCTGCATGATTGCGAATTTTTGTCACATAAAAACCTTTACCAAAATCCTTATTCGGTTTGCAGTTTGATAGATCAATGTTAACAACTTTCATATAACTGCCGTGATATACTTTCATTACCGCATTCCTCCGTTTTTATAACAAATTTCGTAAATATCGTGAATTGCCCAAATATCATTATCTGTATGTAAAGCCCACCAGTGTTTGTTTAGAAAATTCCAACCGCCATATTTTTTCAGATACCTGAAAGCAGCAGCGACAGGCATCTTATATGCTTCGGCAAACGCAGGCACAATAAAACTGATAAAACTGATTTTATCACTTGTCGCTTTATTTATTACTCTTTCTTTCATTTGATTTCAATTTTCCACATATTGAAACTCCGTATTCCCTATGGTAAATTTCGCGCCGTTTTTCAACAGGTATTCTTCGTTGTTTTTGGCGAACACGCCGTTGTAGGTGACGTCGTTCGACAGTATCTTGATGCAGGGAAGCCGGTTCTTCTTGTGATAGTACAGTTTGACGTGCATCTCTTTGATCGACGGATGGTTGTCCCAGGTCATCCTTATTGTTGCATCGGTGGAACTGCCGATACTGACCTCGTTACTGCCTCCGGCAACGCTCATCCATTTATGGATGGCAATCTTTTCAGGTTTATCGCCGGTAAATTTCAGGAAATACTGATGGATAATCTTGCGTGCCGAGATGAAGGAAATACCTGCGCCGGCGCCGAAAACCATCAAGCCGAAGACGACGGAGTAGATTCCAAACAGGGCGCCCGTCAGTAAAACCAGGAAACACAGTATGCCCGATAGTATCACACCGGGCAGTATCTGTCCGAAAACGGTATTTGTCCCGTAGAAAAGAACGGCGCCGATGGCGCATCCCGATAGCAGCCAGGGAAGCCAGTCCAGTATGATCACGGTTGATGACGCATTGACGGCAATGAAAAGGAACGCGCATAAAAGGAATAATATAAAAACAAACGCAGCGCCTGCTACGCTCCTCAACAGGATAATGGCGGCAGAATCCTTATTCCGCTGCCGGTATCTGTTGAGAACGGAAAAGATCAGCACAAGCGCAAAGCCCAACAAAAGCCCGATGACGAAAAGCGAGCCAAGTTTCTGATAAAAAACAGCATTTCCATTGACGCCTTCAAACAGGGATAACAGCCATTGCGTCACAGCGCTGAGTGGAGTAGGGAAAAAATAGAGAAAGATTTGGAAAATCAGCCATGAACACAATCCGCCTGTCATGCCATACATCGCCCAATTGGTATAATAAGGGCGGTTGTTGATGCTGAACGGACTGCCCGCATCGTATAAATACTGTTTGCCGTGCTTACAGTACTTGCCGTAATCGGTACACTTGCAGCCGTTTTCAATCCAGCAATGTTTGTGTACGGTATGGTGACATTTTGTCACGATTTCGTCGCCATCCCTGATCTCGTTCAGACAATAGTGGCATTTCAAAACCGTATCCGCATCAAAGGAATAGTTCCGTACAAATTTTCGATTGAAATTTTCTGATTTAAACCGCATGAAAGGAATGACTAACTGCATGAAAAGAAAACTTAAGCCCAGCAGTATCAGCCCTCCTGCCAGTCCGAACACGATTTGCAGGATTGCATTTTTCGAGCCTGTTTTTACCGGTGTGAGGAGCGTCCCGATTGCATATTGGGTCTTCCCGGATATACCCGTTCCATTTTTTGTTATCTTGAGGCCGGTACTGTGCTTTTGTCCGTAATAAATTTTTACTTTCGGATTCGTCATGACCAGTTCATAATCCGGTTTGCTGTTGTCCGATTCTTTGAGGTTATCAATAAAGGCAACGGGGTCGGCAAAATAGGAACCTCCCCTTACATTTGCGTTGCGGATATCCACACACAGGTAAGAAAGGGTAAAATCAACGTCGTCGTTCCGCTCGCCGTAACGGATGGCATGTATTTCTATTCGATGTTTATTAGTGGCATCATCGTCTAACAACTGAACCGCGTCGCTGAATTTCTGAATGTTATCCGCTGTTCTGAAATTATTGGCATCGACGCGTCCGTCGGATAGTATGACCAAAACCTTTTTTACGTTTTCATCGGCAATTTTTGCGGCGAATTGCGGGTTGTCGGTATTGAGGGCTTTCGAGCCGCATAACTCCTGAAATTTAAGCAGGGCAACGTCAAAAAGTATTTTATTGTTCGTTGTGATGCTGAACTGATCCTCGAACAGTTCAAAATTATCCGGTGTGATGCGTTTCGATTCCTGCATTTGGCTGTCAAAAAAAGAGATATAGGCCGTATTGGCGGGGAGGTTGTCCACGATATAGGCTATGGCGTTTTTAATGCCCGACATGTCTTCGGCGTGAATGCTTCGGTCGACGAGCAGCGAGACGACAATATTTTCAGGAATCGTACCGCCCGACAGCGGCAACCGCCGTATTCCTTCCACCTCGAAAGGGGTGTCGGTTGTCACTGTTTCTATTTCATCCGGCTTGATGTCGCCTATCAACTCTTTATTTTGCGTGCGGACATTCAATATGTTAAACCGGTGATAGAGGCTGTCGGCGTTTGGCGAATAAGCGGTCTCAATGAAATTGATACGGTGGACGGCAGATTCGTTTGTGTTGATTACCAGTACTTCGTTTTGCGTACAGGCAGCCAAAAAAACGGCTAAGAGAATAATACATATTTTTTTCATAATTAATCAGTTATATTTCGGCTAAATCGCTAATATCAGTATTTTCAAATTCATCGTCAAATTCATTGTCCCTGTCCTTTTTCTTTTTCTTGCGTTTTGTCATTTTTTTCGATCCATCGGTCATTTTTTTCTTTGCGTTGGATTTCGCCTTACTAATGCTTTGGCTTATTTTACTTTTTATCAGGGACGTCAGTTTTTTAAAAAGTTTCACAAAGATTTTCAGGAGTATTAACCCGCCAATGCCTACTCCCGCACTTTTTCCGGGATTCTTTTTTATTAAGTCCAACAGATTATTTAATGGATTCTGCTGCCGTTTCAAATCGTCAATTTTTTTTGCAGTGAGCGCATGAGCAACCCTGAACTTTGAAAACTTGTCATGAACGGCTTCTTCGGTCAGCAGGATGTCGGAATAGCCGTTCTCCCAGTAATCCACCCGATTTTTCATTTCATTGGCAATGGTGGATAGCGAGTCGATGGTCGATTCGTTCACTTTCGTTTTTTTGTCCGCTACAAGCACGTTTATTTCTTCCTGAAACAGGCTTATCTCGAGGTTTCTTTCTGTAATAAAGGAATTGAGCAGCGCCACACGCTGATCCCTGTTTGCCGCTTCGGCCTGCGCAATGGAATCTTCGCGATGTGCGATTAATCTTGCGGCTGCAACCGCTTCCGGATCTATCTTTTCGGTCAGGCTGATTACCTCTCCGTCCTGAGCGCCCCGTGTTCCGCCGCTTCCCCCGCCGCCTTGCACGCCTCCGCCGCTTCGTTGCGTTTGACTTGCATACGATGCAAGGTCGGGAATTTCAAAGTCAATCCTTACTTTGGCTTCATCGTCGATGTTGGTTCGTTTCTTGTCGGAAGTGGCCGAATAGAATACAAGACGCAACGTTACTTTTTCGCCGGTGGAGGCATTGACAAAAAATGATACCTGCGTCTGTTTTCTTAATTCATCCCAGTCCCTGAGCGAAAAACGTATTCCGTTTTCACAGAAAGGCAAAAATTCCCTGATGCCTTTCACCTCGACGGGATAGTCTTTACTTTTAAGGTCTTTTTTGAATTGGTCGGTATTCGTTTTCCTGTTAAAAATCCACAATGTCGTTTCGTTACGCGCCTCAACTAACTTACCGCCCTGTTCTCCGATAATCAGTATCCACTCATTATTGGTCGGTGTTGCGCTTTTGGGCGCTATGCTTAACAGCACTTCGCCAATTACCTTACCGGTCTTTGTACTGTATAGTGTTTCTTTTTGAGAATAAAAAGGTTCTTCGGCGGCCATCCCAAAGCAGAAGCCTACGAAAAAAAGCAGGAGCAGAAGAGGAAGCCCCCCCCGTCTCCCCCGATAGGGGGGAGGTTGGACAGTCTGTACACGTCCCATTGAATTTGTAATTTGTAATTTGTAATTCATAATTACTAAAGCAGGCTTTCAATATTTACGCAATAGCTTTCGAGCGCATCAATCAACTGTTTATACCGTCTGCGACATTCGGGAGTCAGGCGGGGTAGAATCGATGATTTGATCATCCTGTATTCTTTCGCTTCTTCATCGGGACTTTCGCTGTTTCTTTTCTTCACGTTAATTTTCATTTGCAGGTTTTTCAGCCGGTTATTGATGGATGAGAGTTCGCTTTCGCTCAACGAGCAGGTGGCCGTCGGCGCTGCAGGAGCGGTGCACTGTTCTGCAAAGGCCTTTTCAAAAGCGCCGTTATATACTTTAATAGCCGCTGCAACCGTCTCACATTCGGTGTAGCGTTCGCATTTATCGTTCAGTTCGACGAATGTCCTGCGCATGATATCTTTCAGGAGGTTGAAATAGGTACAGTTCCTGTTTTTTTGTGCATCCAGCAAGTCTGTTATATCCTCATCCTGTTTTTTCCTGTATGCTTCGATATAGGCCACAACGTTTGGCGCAATTTCACACCTGTTGGCGGCAACGGGTTTACGTTCAAACTGAATGTATAAATCGACCGGCCGGGTTACGAACTGTACTTTTTTATCGCGTCTCGAAAGGGTGTACCAGGGCCGTTTTTCCTTTTTCACGACAAAAAAGCCGGGCAGCGATATAATGAAGTCTTCCGTTCCCCTGAGTTCAAACGTAAATTCTTCTTCATTATTACTGGCCAGCGACTTATAGCAATCGCCATAATCTTCAATCTTAAGGCTGTCCGACTTTAGAAAATACCTCAGGTATTGCGAATCGGCGCTCTTTAGCTTACTCCATAACAATGCTTTCCTTGATTTGCAGTCAATGGCCGCTTTTACCGGTTGCGGTTTATTCGACATCGAAAAAAGAAGCATGAAAAAATCATTTCCCTGAACAGTCTTCCTGTCGAATATCAGCTGAACCTTATTTTCTATCTGCAGCCATTTGACGTTGATCATCAGATTCAAATCAAACATTTGATTGGCGCTTTTCAGCGTCACCTCCTTTTGTACTAACACGTCGGGAGTCAGGTAATAGACGCAAGTATCCTGTGCGGCAACAAAGGCATAAAATCCGGTCGCCATAATTATTGATAAAACAATTTTTTTCATAATAACATATATTTTAACTTCTAAACTCTAAACTCTAAACTCTAAACAAGGGGGCATGCCCCCTTGCTATAAACTAATATTTACTGTAACCTTCACAACGCCGGCCTCCGCAGTTAGTTCCTGCGAACGGTCGAATTTTTCCAGCGAGGTATAAAACTTCAGTTTCAACACAACGGGTTTTGACGTGTCGCCCACCTTGAAAAAAACAGGTTTAGGCGACGACATCGCCTGTTCGAAGCCATTATCGAACCAGGTATATTTCTCGATATTTTCCGACTGGTCGAAAAACGATTCCAGACGGGCTATCTGTTTTTTCAGCGACTTGGACGCGCCGATCTGTTTGTTTCTTTTCAGAAAATCGTTCAACGACACGGCTTTATCAAACATCCATACTGCATGATTTCCGGTCACGCCGTTATCGTCGCCAACAATCATAAAAAGGATATTGTTAGGCGTGATATGAAAAGTGAGCGGGAGTTCGAGCAGGAAATTGCCTTCGTTATTGTCGTACAGTCTGATGGAAACAGTCTCGCGGTTTTGGTTATCCTTGCCATTGAGCATTATTTCCTGCGCCGATACCGTACATAGACAACAACCTAATAACATTGTTGTAAGGAATAGACGAAATCCTTTGCACATTTTTATTCTGTATAAATTCATATTATTTCAATTTCAAGTGGCATGACTGATTTTTTTACAAAGGTACTAAATTTTTACAAACGCAATTATTAACAATCAAAATAATTTTCAATTCTTAATTCCCCCTCTATTGGAGGGGGCAGGGGGAGGCTTCATTAAATACAGTCCATCCCTGCGGCTCTGCCTGTTCACGTACCCATTGTGCTACGGTCTGGTCTTCGGGATACGGTTCTTCATCGAGGGCATGATATTCGTCATACCGGAGATAGGCGGCGACCTTGCCGACATATTCGGCTAAGGGAGTGGAAGCGCCGCTATTCGGAAAATTCAGGCATACATGGCCTTTAAATTCACCAAAAAACCGGATGTTCGGATGCCATACATCGGTAACAAACTTAAAATCAGGGTATCCGCCATCGGCTGAAGGGTAATTGTTCGGGATTGTAATTTGGAGGACATGATTATCGCCGAAGACAGGTTTCTGCAAGCCCTTCGCATCGGGTTCTTCCACGCCGGTAATCGATTTCAGATGGAAAGTGATTTCGTAGGCGAGCGGCATACCTGTCGGACTGTTTTTCGTGATGCGGTAAGATACCATATCATTCGAAGCATATTCCGCATCCATCATTTTCCATTCGTTGTACAGCCGCGTTTCCCTTCCCGGCTTCACCTTGTCCTTATTGTAACTGATAGCTTCCATCTTAGTTTTAATTACGTTTTTGAAGTTATCACACAAATAAGTGACCTAATGAAACAATATTTACTTTGTCTTTTCGTGTATATGACGAAGCGCCGGCAATCAAAACATTTAGAGAAACACATTGAGCAGCTTTTTCCGGCGTTAAGCGCGTTAGCAGTTTCCGCAAATTATCAGCGGCCTTGTCTATGGATTTTGCTGAACCGAGTTTTATCTCAAATGCCGCCCATGTTTCGTTTGGCAGTTCCACAATAGCATCTATTTCCAGGCCTGACGAATCACGGTAATGATAAACTTTTCCGTCAAGCGTATCTGCGTAAATCCGTAAATCGCGAATTGCCATGGATTCAAAAAACAGTCCGAAAGCGTCAAAGTCATTGAGAAGGCTGGCAGGTAAAATTCTTAATGCCGCAGCAGCAATGGAAGTATCAACGAAATGCCATTTTGGTTTGATACGTTGTTGCACCGAAGATCGAATATGTGTTTTCCATGCCGGTAACTCTTCCAAAACAAAAATTCCGGAAAGCTGGTCAAGATATTTTCTTACGGTGCTTGCTGCCATTGGCAACTTGTCGGTAAAACCTGTTTCGGCAGCTAATTTTTCGAGCGAGGATTCGGTTGAGATATTGCGTGAAAGGGAGCGTATCAAGGCTGAAATACGTTCGGGCGTCGGCGGCATCGGTAAAGTTCGCATATCTACATAAGCAATATTTTCCACATAATCAATCATTGCTTCCTGCGCAATTTCAGGCGTTTCATGAATCAGCGCCGGCATTCCACCGCGAACAATCAGCCTGGCATATTCTTTTATTTCTATGCCTCCGAGTCCGCCAATTTGTGAATTATTTACAAATAAATCATTGAAATTTACGGATTTAAAACTCTCTTTACTTTCCATGAGCGACATTGTTCGCAAGGTCAGTCGCGCAATGCGTCCTGCGCCTGTATGTGCAGAAATGTCATCGCTTGGACTAACAGAACCGGTTAGAATAAATTGTCCTTTTCCGGAACGGCGGTCAATCTCGGAACGTACAACATTCCAAATACCCGGCACAAGTTGCCATTCATCAATCAAACGGGGCGTGTCACCCTGAAGCACGATTTGAGGTACAAGCGATGCCTGTTCTCTGATTAGTTCCGATTCGTCAAGTCGTACAAAACTCGCAGCGTGGTTCATAGCGGTTGTTGTTTTGCCGCAATAGCGAACTCCTTTCAACAGTATTCCACCTGTTGATTTGAGTTTTTTTTCTATTTTTTTATCTAATAAACGCTCGCTGTAATTTGCCATAAATCCGTAAAATAAATAGTAATATTATATTTTATAAGATTTCCATAGATGATTTTGTACGATTATCACATTTGATTTTGTAAATCTTCAACTTTTTTTATACAAAAACAAAACATAGACGCAAGATTTCTTTTCTTCATCTTCACCCTGCCACCACTTTCTGGATAATTTTCAGTCGGTCGCCGGCATGGACGCCGTAATCTTCGAGGCTTCGGTCTTCGCCGGTAGCGGCGGTTGAGAGAAAGACCGTCTTGCTTTCCTGTTTGCCCAGATAGTAGGTGATGCGCTGGCCGTTGGTATCATATTCGGGTAAATGCCAGAATTTATCCGGATAGGCATTTGCGAGTTTTTTAAGGTTTTCCATTGTTACTTTTAAGGTATACAACGGATTGGCGCTGAACAGAACGGTCTTTTCCTTAAAAGTGATGTACACTTTTATGCGTCCTTCTTCTTTTTTTTCTTCTTCCTGAGTCATAGTTTCTTCATTTAATATTTGATTGTCGTTTTTTGCTCCTTCGGTTATCCTTCTTTTACTGATGCTTGCCCTTCGAAAAGTACTGATATTTGTCCAAGATATGTACACATCAGTTTGCTGCTTTTTAGCACTGCAGGCGCTTTTCTAACTAAAACGTTCATTTTACAGCCTGTCCAGGGTGTTGTAAGAGCGGGTATGCAAGGCGCAGGCGTATGTACGCCTAAGGCCGCAGACGTTGCAGCCACTACGGCAGGATTAATTTTGGAGTTGCAAAGTCCGAACGTCGGTACATTTGTCACCGGCGTAAAATCCATCATGTTGGCCATCTGTTTCTTATCGGAGTTCACTGTCGGAGGTATGACGATTAACGTCGCTGTCGCTGGCGGCATGGCTTTCGAACATTTCAGCATTGCTCCGTTACATACATATTTTGCCATATCTTATCTATTTTGAAAATTAATATTCGCTATGTTCATGTTCTAATTTTTTTTGCAAAAGTATAACATTTGGATATATCCGGTGAAAGCTCCATTTTTTTACCTGTTGCTTAATAATATTCAAAAAATACGGTACAAACGTACATGAAAAATTCGGATTTTACAAGCGTTTTGAAAAAAAAATTTCGAATTACCGGCAACGGGATTAATCCCATTGTTTAGAGGTTTGGCACGCCAATTAATCATCATCCCCGTTGAGCACATGCGCCAAATTTCTTTGTAGTCCATTTCCGTCCGTAAACTCTAACCGGGTTCAATTAATATTAACTGTTGGAGCGTCCAGTGTCATTGGTGCGCCGGCTTTCAGTTCCATTGTTGCTTCGGCTTTTATTAACATTGACGACGCTGCAGAAACCTCAACTTGACTGCCTGACCCTACAAAAACATATCCATCTCCCAACACATTGGTTGTCGAATCGCATTGAATTTGCACAAGGCTTCCTGAATCCACTATTGCCTTATCCTTGCCCTGTACAAAGTATGTTTTTCCTTCAATATGTATTGCGCCGTCCGCTTTGTAATTATGTGAACCTGATGATACATTGTCAATGCTTGCAATCGTTGAAAGCCGGTTATTACCTGCTTTTTGTATGATATCGTTCTCTGCTTGCATGATAATGTCATGTCCAGCAAATAATTCAATATCTCCATGCGAACAAATTTGGATCACATTACGATTTGCATTTACTCTTATGTAATTATCGTTGGTGTCAGCGATTACAATCTGTCCCTTTTGAGTAGATGGGTCATCAAAAAATGCGATGGTATGTCCATTACGCGTGCGTATTCCTTTGAGGGAGTTGTCGGTAACTGCGCCCGAACTTTGTCCCCATGTATTCTTGCGTGCCTGTTTGCCCGTCCATGAATCTTTGGGTCGTTGCAAGCCATGCCATAGCGTTCCGGCGACGTAGGGTTTCTCGGCGTTGCCGTTTTCAAAATCGACGATGACTTCTTCGTCGATCTCGGGAATAAAGTAAAAACCTTTCTGGTCGCCACCGTGCGGCTGGGCGATGCGTATCCATGGGGTCATCAGGCTGGAATCCTGATTCTCTTGCCAGAGGAACTGCACGCGGATGCGTCCCAACTTTTCAGGATCGTCATTATCCATCACTTTAGCGCGTTGAGCAGCAGAATGTGGGAACACATCGCTGTGAAAATAAGGCGGATACTCGCTTTTGGAAGGAACGGCTGTGAAAGTGTTCGTATAATGCCCGTTTGTTTCGGTTGAATGGACAATACCGGTAATCATCATTTCTTCATAAGAAACAAATGTGTCATTAATGCCATCTACATAGTTGACATCAAAAATTTTTATTCGACTGCCAATTGTAAGACTGGATCGAACAGACGAACCATTACAGACGGTCTGTTTCGTTTTTTCACCAAACAGTTGTGCTTTGGCCGAAATTTCGAGTTCGTCCATGTTGCTGACTTCGGGATTACTGCATTGCAGGTGTTGAAAAGTTTCTTTATTGAACCATTTTGCAGACTCTTTTTTTGCGGTGTCGGTCAAATGATGATATTTCGGCGCTGTCAGGTCGGGAAAGTCCGAATCGCTTTTCATCGGATTATTATAATCTATGTAATTGTGATGCGCATGTTTGAGTTTATGATGCACCAGGCTGCTCTGAAACTTATAATTGATGATGTCATTCCGCGCATGCAATTCCACTACATCCTTTTCTTTTATTTTCCCGAAAATCCACTGCTTACCGTCATGATACATCCATTCACCGTAACGTTGCGCCAATCTGGTTAAGAATTGATAATTCGATTCATTATACTGAACGGTATAAGGAATGGGCGCGGTTGTGCGTGGATTGATTACACTTTCTATCCGGTGCGGATTGAGCGTTTTCGTAACGATATCCTTTAACGTCATGTCTTCATACGAATAACAATGCGGATGATCATCTAATAAAAAATCTGAACTATAAGCAATTACATCTACCAACTGTTCGGAGAACGTACCCAAACCCGGATAAACGTCAACATTGAACACAATGCCGTTAAATTCGATTTCATCCCCATTTAGTTCGTCATTGTCGTCATAAGATTCCGTATAGATTCTACAATACACATTCGCTCCCATTACTTTTTCAGGCGTGGGAAAATCAACGGAATTACTCATTGACTGTGTTATTGCCTTTTTTTGCATTGTAAAACGAAGCTCATTAGGACTCAAAAGCTTCTGTGTCAATGAAATATTCAGAAAATTATACTCCTCATAATCTTCTCCCTTATATTCATTCCCGTCGATTTTAATGATAACTTTTTTTGTTAAGGTTCCCATATACAGAATAATTAAATAGATTAACTTGGTATTGCTTTATTGCGAAATGCCAAAGCGTCGTCAAATTTGATAATGGCTGCGCTTATTGTTAGCTTCATATACATCTCTACGGACATTCCGTTACCACTGAAAATATTATCCATTGCCCAATCCAAAGCCGCTCCTCCTTGCTTTGCAAACGGAAGGGGGAGAAAAGAACCGACAGTAGAAAATAAACTTGATTTCGATCCGCCTTTACTAGCCAAACTATAACTTTCCTGTAAACGAACGCAATGAGCCTTTTCAAAAAACAATACCTTATCCTGCTTATCGATGCCCTCCATGACAGGTAAAATAAATTTGCCATCCTTAACCTCGCTAATGCTGTTCATCCAATCGTAAAACTTGAGGTCTCCTTTCTTGGGGGATTTTATCACAAAATCGATAAGTCCGCCTTGCGTGCAAGCCGACGGTTTAAAGTTATTGTCATAAGGCTTGATCAACATATAGTCAAGTGTATGAACATTATATTGATTGTCTTCTATTATCAAAAATGCTTCTCTTGCCATAAGAAAAAATATTTAATCGTTAATATGAATAGGGATATTAGCATTTACTTAACTAATTCCCATGTATTTGTGAATCGTAAGGCGCCGTCATTGGATATTTCTCTACATGAAATTGTAAAGTCTTCCAAATGAGACAGTTCGACGTCTTTCGTAGCATCCGACCAATATTCACGGTATTCCACACAATAAGCATCTTTGAACCTTACTACTTTCATGAGTTTATTCTCTTTCGTGTCATAAAATTCAATTGTACCGTTATACGCTTGTTTTGGGTTGGTCATCCAACATACCAAATCGCAATTGCCATCATTTAACGCTTTCACACGCAAAGTGATTTTACCTCCGCGAGGTTCATCAGTCACTTGTCCATCAATGTCTGTCGCCTGAAAAAACGACATCATGAATGAGGCGACTTCTCTTTCGACTAATCCGTCGACTTTTAGGGATACAGGAGTCTTTGCCATAATAAAAATTTTAAAAAAAGTTAATAATAGTATGCTTAAAACACACTGCAAAATTACTACATTTAAAAGGCCATGTGTTACCCCCCAAATAGGGTTTTTTCATGGTTATATGAAAAAAATTTGCGCTGCTGATAATGAGGTTTTTATGCGTTTCGGCAGGTGGTGTTTGTCGATAATGGGGGGTAATCGTATCGTTTTTTAGCAAAAAAAATACCCCCTTTGGGGGGTATTGTCGAAAAATGGGCTGCGGGGGGGGTGCGGGGAAAAAGGTGATTTTTGGCTTGGCGGCATCATTTTCCTGCCGCCTTTTTCGCTTCTTCCTCCATCTCTTTCTGAATTTCTTCTTTAGCCGCTTCCTTGGCTTTGTCAATGGCATCGTCCATGCCCGCTTCAAATTCTGCAATAAAAGCGCCCATGTCGGGGGCTGCCATTTCGCTGTTCACGGATGTCTGGCCGGCGTCGGTAATGGTGACGATGCCAAAATACACGCAGGTGTTTATACAAAAGTCCATCAATGCGGGCTGATTGGCCATCAGTTCGTCGGGCTTTCCCGGCATCCATGGCGTCACGATTACCGGGATACATTTCTGGGGTTCCAGAACGCCCGAGTTCTTTGCGGTGGCGACGGCTACGACCGGATTTACTAACGACGAACACTGTCCGAAACCGGAAATGTTTACCATCGGCACATAATCCATAATGTTTGCCGCTTCATTGTCTTCCAATTGGATTTGTTTGGTCGGTAACACGTTTAGCGAGCAGGAACTGCTGCCAAACGTACAGCTCATTTTTGCTCCGTTGCATACATAATTCGGCATATCTTGAAATTTTAAAGTTAATAGCTATGGTTGTTGTTGTTTGTCTTTGGCTGTTGAAGTGTGGACGGATTGCTAATCCTGATACTCGATGCTGCCGAATTAGATACTGAACTTGATTCAGGATGGCAGAATGGAGTAGTTCCGAAGGGAAGTAAATTCGTCAGGGCAGATGATATTTTACTTTTATTTCTTCGTAAATATGAGATTTACTGGCTTTATATGGTTGACTACTTCGTTGTAGTAGCGATAATACAAACTCCCATTGTTTATCGGTAGCGGATCAATAATTTCCAAATAAGTTCCATTCCCCGAAGCGTCATTGTCACTTACTACGCTGTTGATTACGCGAAAATGCCCGCCCGGCGAATAACCCGGACTAAAATGCCAATCAAGAGAATCTTCAAAAGTAGTATATCCCTCATACAAAATATTAAACATAATAGGTCCTTTTTTAATAAATTTACATACGTCTATGACCGGCATTTTTTCTTTTCCTGCCAGATACATCCGATAATTAAAATTGTATATTTCAGCAAATTTCTTTTCAACTACTTCGATCGGGACATGTTCGTCGCCTCGAGCAAGTAACGTATCAGTCCAAGTCTTATTATGGTATCTGCCGGTTAGGAGCCCATCATTTACGTTTCCTAAACTCCGATTCCTCCGTCTAATCCGGTGAAACAGATTATACCCGTTCATTTCTTCCTCATCTTCTTCATTTATCCATACCTGACCTTCCAGTTTTTGAATTGCCCATTGTTCTGATTCGCCATGCAGCATTGCCGCACTGGCTGCCCAACAGGAATTTCTATAAGTCTGCGCTATATGTGCAGTATTGTGACTCCAAACGAACATCGACCTTCCGTTGCGCCTCTCCAATACGGCTTCGTGTAAGGTTTTTCTTGTAAGATAATCACACTCGCCGCTCACCCTAATATGATTTTCATTCTGGAAGTATCTTAAAAGGTCTCTTGTTTCACTACTCAAAAGCGTTAACTCATCTTGAGGAAGCCGTGGATGATAAGGGTACAAACACATCAATTGAGCCTGGATTTTCAAGATTTCCATGGGTGACTCTTGGGTAAGAAAGCGCGGATCCTTAACTGTATCCACTTCTTTTAAGTAAGTTAATGTCGTATGATCGACGATGCTCGTTAGTGGAATATTGTTTGCGATCTGAAAATCTTCTAAATATTTTTTTGTTTCCGGGCAAAAGATGCCATCCTCTACCAGTAATGAACTAAAAAAATATTTGTTCAGTAAACCCTGTAATCTCTCAACGGCTGGTCCTCTATTGCCTTCATGAAGATTAAGCAATTCATCCATCGTTCAATGTATTAGTTAATTGATTCATACAAACAGCAATTTATCATAACCTAATTAATTTTCACCACAGCCCCCTTCACGGTCATGGGCGCGCCGGCCTTGATGTCCATGGTTGCCGATGCGTTTATCTTCATCGAGGCATCTGCCGAAACATCAAGATTGCCGCCTGACCCCACAAATACAGAACCGTTCCCCAACACGTTGGTGGTCGAGTTGCTTTGAATTTGCACGAGGCTTCCGGAATCGATCGTAGCCTTGTCCTTGCCCTGCGCAAAGAGTGTCTTGCCTTCGATGTGGATGGCTTCTTTTGCCTTGTAGTTGTGCGATTCGGCTTTCACGTCGTCGAGGCCTGCTATCGTCGACAGCCGATTGCCGCCTGCCGTCATGATGATGTCTTTATCTGCGTGCATCTCGATATCGCCGTACGAATGTAGGTAGATTCTGTTCAGATCGGCGTCGATGGCGATGGTATTGTGAATGGCATCGTACATCATGATGAATCCTTTGCCGGATTCGTGGTTATCCTGATATACTATTCCATGACCGTTTCTTGACCGGATGCCTTTGATGTCGTTGGTAGCGACGTCATTCGTCCAGTTATCGCGGGGGCGCTGCGTGCCATGGTACAGCGTACCGGCAACATAAGGTTTTTCGGCGTTGCCGTTTTCGAAGTCTATCATCACCTCTTCACCTATTTCGGGGATGAAGTAAAAACCTTTTTCATGGCCGCCATACGGCTGGGCGATGCGTATCCACGGGGTCATCAGGTTGGGGTCCTGCTTCTCCTGCCAGAGGAACTGTACGCGGATGCGTCCCAGCTTCTCAGGGTCGACATTGTCCATCACTTTGGCGCGCTGGGCTGCCGAAACGGGGAACCGGTCGCTTTGCTTGTAGGGCGGATACTGACTGTAGGGATAGGCCGTAAAAGTATTCGAATAGTGTCCGTCGATCTCGGTCGTATGGGTGATGTCGGTAATAATCAGGATGTCGTGCTCGATGTCGGAACGGTCTTTTTCGGTATTGTATAGATGGTCGATGATCTTGATCTTGCTTCCGATGGTCAGGTCGGCGCGCACGGTCGATCCCGAACAGACAACCATGCCTGTTTTTTCGCCGAACAGTTGCGCCTTCGTCGATACTTCGAGTTCGTCGATACCGTTTACTTCGGGATTGCTGCATTGCAGGTGCTGGAACGTGTTTTTGGTAAACAGGGAGGCCGACTTTTTCGTGGCTTCGTCGGTCAGGACATGAAAACCGGGGTCGGATATGCCATAGTCGGAATCGCTTTGGTCGGGGTTTTCATATTTCAGGTAATCGTGATGCGCATGTTTGAGCTTGTGGTGCACGAGCGAGGCGTGAAAATAATACTCGCGAATGTCGTTATGGGGGTTCAATACCACCGGGCCTTTTTCAATCATCTCCCCGAAAATCCACTGCTCGCCGTCGTGATACATCCATTCGCCGTAGCGATTCGCCAGCCGCTTCAGGAACTGATAGTTCGATTCGTTGTATTGAACGGTATAAGGAATGGCGCCGGTTGTGCGCGGATTGATTTTGTTGCGTATGTCGTAGGGTTTGAGCGTGGCGGCGACGACGTCCTTTAGACTCATATTTTCGTACGAGAAACAGTGTGGATGGTCGATCAGCAGGTAATCGCGACTGGCGGCCTGCACGTCGATCAACTGTTCGGCGTGCATGTTCGACCGGTGACTGATGTTGACGTCGACGATGACCCCCTCAAATTTCAATATCTTTTTTTCCTCCGTATCATGGCGCATGGCGATGATCGCAAATTCCACTTTTGCTCCCATCAGTTTTTTGGGAATGTCAAACCGGCTGTCGGCAATGGTACTGCCTTCAAACGCCTTTTTTTGCATCGTGAAACTCAATTCATTGGGAATCAAAAGATTCTGCGACAATCTGAAATTATAAAAGTTATATGCTTCATACGGGTTGCCGTCAATTTTAATTTCGACTTTTTCTACTAAAGTTCCCATACATTATTATTTACCGGTTAATTTTACGTTAATAGTTTTTTGTTGACAAACTCCGCATCACTGTCAAAAAACAGTTTGGTAGGCGTTATGCTCAGTTTCATAAACAGCTGTTTATTGTTATAACTGCCGTACCATACGGAGAGGTCGGTGCAATAGGCTTCTTCGAATGTCAAAAATACCTTTGTATGTTCGATCCCGTCGGTTATGGGTAGGGTGAACTGCCCGTTGTGACGGTCGGCGATGCTCAACACCCATTTATGAAAGAAGGATTTGTCTTTTTTGTTCGCAAGAATTGTGAAATTGACCAGTCCGCCTTCGGCTATTGCCGTCGGCTTGCCTGAACTGTCGGTCGGCTGTGTGATCCGGTAATCCAGATCCGTCACGTTGTAGGTTCTGCCGTCTATGTCTAATAATGCTTGAAGCGCCATAAGTAGTGATTTTTAATGTTAAACGTATTATTCGAACATGGAGTGATATAACTCCCAGGTATTCTTGAACAATTCCATTCCGCTGATTTTGATTTCGCGGCATGAGATTGTAATCTCTTCGATGTGTGAGAGGTCTTCTCCGGGTTTCGTGGCGTCTTCCCATGTTTCGGTGTAGCCCACGCAATAGGCGTCGGTGAAGTCAATCGATTTCATCAGCACGCCGTTCGTCGTATCATAAAACACAATCTTGCCGTTTACGGCTTTCATTTTATCGGTCATCCAGCGTACCAGGTCGGTGTTGCCGCTGTTTAACACTTTCATTTTCAGGTATATTTTACCGCCCTGGGGCAGGGCGGTCACCTGACCTTCCTGGTCGGTCATCTGCGTGAACGTCATACTGAATTTTGCAACTTCCCTCTCTTTCTGCGAAAATTCAGGGATGTTGAGGGATACGGGTGTTTTAGCCATGTTGAATATTGTTTAGTGAATAATGAATTTTGAAATGTTTTTAATAGAGACGGATCATTATCCGTCTTTGCGGTTTTTTGTAGGGACGGATCATTATCCGTCTTTGCGGTTTCTTGCAGGGACGGACAAATTATCCGTCCCTGCAATCTACCGTTTCAAAACAGAAATCAACTCCATTCGTTTTCGTAGGTTACTGACTGGTTGATGATTTCCTTGCATGTAATCGTGATTTCTTCCCAGTGGGCGAGCGATTCCTCTTTGGTGGTGTCTTCCCAGTGTTCGGTGAAATTCACGCAATAGGCGCCAATGAACTCGACGTCTTTCATTTTCTTCGTTGCGTCGGACGAGTTCATAAATTCGAGCTTCCCGTCTTTTGCCAGCGACTTGTCGCACATCCAGCTGAGGAGTTCGCAGGTGCCGTCGTTCATTGCTTTCACCCGGATGGTGATCTTACCGCCGCGCGGTATGCCGGTCGTTTGACCTTCCTTGTCGGTTGCCTGTGTGAACGCGTAGTTTACGGAGGCTACCTCTCTCGGCTTGAAGCCGTCTACCAATAATGTTACTGGAGTTTTTGCCATGATAAATAATGTTTAAATTTTTAATAAATGTTGAATAGTAATCAGCTCCAATCGTTTTCGTAAGTCACTGACTGATTGGTGATTTCCTTGCAGGTAATCGTGATTAATTCCCAATGGGCCAAGTCTTCGGCTTTCGTGGTGTCTTCCCAGTTTTCCTGGAAGTCAACGCAGTAAGCGCCTTTGAACTCGACGTCTTTCATCTTTTTCGTTGCGTCGGACGAGTTCATGAATTCGATCTTCCCGTCTTTTGCAAGCGATTTCTCAATCATCCAATTGAGCAGCTCGTTCGTGCCATCATTCATGGCCTTCACCTTGATCTTGATTTTACCGCCTCGCGGTATACCGGTCGTCTGACCTTCCTTGTCGGTCGATTGAGTAAATGAATACTCTACCATGGCTACCTCTCTGGGTTTGAAGCCATCTACTAATAATGCTACTGGAGTTTTTGCCATAACTAAAATGTTTTTAAAAAAGTTAATAATAGGTTTTGATAGTCTGTAAAATGTTTGTTTTGTATGAAATTTTGTTGATTATTGCCGGATTACAAATCCGGCAGGACGGAGGGGGATTATTGCCGGATTACAAATCCGGCAGGACGGAGAAATCCGGCAGGACGGAGTGGTTAATTGTTTTTCGTCATTGCGAGCTTGCGAAGCAATCCAGTGTTTAGGATTGGCTTTTCTGGATTGCTTCGTTTATTTCGACTACGCTCAATAACCACCTCGCAATGACGGGTGATTAGTAATTAGTAATTAGTAATTAGTAATTAGTAATTAATCACGACACATCGCAATCCTTCTCAAAGCCCGGCCCTTTGTTTTTCGTAGCCGACAGTTTGACGACAAAGTTCTTGGCCGAGAAGTAGGGTGTTATCTGCATGTCGACCGTGATGTTTTTCGTCAGCGGGTCTTGCGACGGATTGCCTAAGGAGTAGTCCTGAAACAGTTTGCCATAGCCTTTGTGCTGGTTGAGGAAGTCCTGAATCTTTTCCTTGAGTATCTTCGGCGACTTGACGGTATCCCAGTTTTGCAGCGCTTCGTCGTTGAGGAAGTTCATCAGCACTTTTTTGATCCAGTCGAACACGCGGACGATGGTATAGGACGTCATGGCCTTGTTGTCGCCGTTGAAGAGGGTCGTATCGTTGAACGCCATCACCCTGCCTTCGGAGAAGACCATCGGTATCACCTGTTTGTCCATCAGGCCGGCGATCTCGGATTTGAGCAGGTCTAAGCGGACGCCCTTCACTTCGTTGAGCGTACCGTGCTTTTTACCGGCCGACGGGTCGGCGATGTTACGCGAATCGTCGTACATTTTGCCGGCCAGCGCGCCCGATGGCGGCACGTAGAAGTTGTCTTCCTCGCGGGCCATTTCTTCCTGTTTCCTGCCCAGCAGCCAGTTGGACGTCAGGATGATGTTTTGCAGGAACACGTCGCTGTCGCGATACCGCTCGGTATTGTCGACCATGTCGTTGTAGTTCGCCTCGTCGGCATGGTCGGTGATGAGCATCACCTTGTACTTGTGCGCCATCTGCGCCCAGAGCCGCAATACGGTGTTATCCTCGAACACATACCCGGGCATGACCATCAGACTGTAGTTGTCTTTCAGGCTCAGGCGGTCGTACGAGTTCTTCAGCAGCTCGTTGATCTCCCTGATGAAGTCGGAATTGGAATCCTGCAACTCGTTTTTGTCCACATTGATAAGCCGGAGGTTGCGTATCTTGTCGCTGCCGGTGTTCTTGTAAAACATATCCAGCGTGCGGTACTCCGTTTCCAATTTTTTGATCGTATCGGTGGCGATACTCAGGTTGTCCATGAACAGTTCCTTGTACTTCTTTTCTTTCTGCGTGCACGATTCGGCAAATTCCATCGGCGTCTTTTTGTCTTCGGCCAGCAAATCCAACCATTTCTTCAGGTCGGAAGCCAGCTTCTTGCGTTTGTCGCCAAAGCGGTTCTCATTCAGAAAAATGTTTCGCTGGGCTTTATTTTTCAAGTCCATGTTCTCGGCGTCCGGAAGGAAGCCCTTGATTGTGTTGAATCCGCCGATTTTGGATAGCGAATCCGTGATGCTGCGTGCCGGTTGTTTCTCAACTATCACTTCGGGCGCTGCCTGCCCGGTTACCTGTTCCTGTAATTTTGCTTCTGCCATTTTTTATAATAATTAATGGTTAATTTTTTTAATGGTTAATTGGGCGACCGCAAGGGTACGCCCCTACATTTTGTAATTCGTAATTAGTAATTAGTAATTAGTAATTAGTAATTATTATTTACTGCCTTCCAGTTCGTCCAGCAGGTTTTGGAGGACGTTGCGTAACTCTTCTTTCGACTCGGGGCTGCCGATGATGTCGCGCAGGCGTTTGTTCTGCTCGATGTTTTTGCGCATCTTGGCGTTGGCGTCGATGTTGTTTTTCACCGACAGCAGGAACGAACTGTTTTGCACCAATTGTCCGCTGCCGTTGTTGATCTCAAAATCTTTCATGTTGTTGAAAGACAGCGTCTCCTGCGTCATGCCTCCGTCTTCGGTTTGAAACTCCACATCCACCTGTGGTTTGAATTTCTCGAAGACATCGTCGATTTTTTCCGCTTCCTGAAACAGTTCCGGCTCTGTAACCGAATCCGTAAACTGCCCGATATAAAGGGTTTTGTTTTGTGAAATCGCGTTCACTTTCCCCCCGGTTTCTTCATCGGGCGCATCTGAAATAAAATTTTCCCTTAAACTCATACTACGTTTGTTTTTAAAATTAATATTAATATTACTGTTGTTTTGTCGTTCCTTTTCCTTTCCCTTTGGATTTGCCATTACCTTTGGCTTTTCCTTTGGCTTCGGCTTCGGCTTCCAAAAGGAAAGAAATTTTTCAATGATACTATACATTTTTTAGATATTAGATATTAGATATTAGAGTTTAGAGTTTAGATATTAGATATTAGATATTAGATATTCTCTACACTCTACACTCTACACTCTACACTCTACACTCTACACTCTACACTCTACACTCTAAACTCTACACTCTAAACTCTACACTCTAATATCTAAACTCTAAACTCTAAATTTTAGCTTATAAATAAAGTCTTTTATTTTTACAACGTCTTTCATTGCGCGCGAAATTTCAAATCCGCTATTCAAGTCTACTCCGGCAAATTGAGGATGTTGTAATCTTTCTATTTCCTCAACACAGCCGGAATCAATTCCGCCGCTTAGCAGAAATGGCGTTTCGCCCTGATAAGCGGTTAAAATAGGCCAGTCAAAACGCTTCCCTGACCCTCCGTAGCTCGACGTTTTGGTATCAAACAATAAATAGTCGCAGCTATTCCGGAATTTCGCTGTTTGATGAAAATCAACAGAGGACGCGATGGCAATCGCCTTGATAACAAAATATCCGCGATGCCGCAAATCATCGCACAAATCAGGCGTTTCATCGCCGTGCAACTGTATAAATTGCAGCCCAAACAACTGTGCTTTGTCAAGAATAGTTTCCAACGATTCATTCACAAAGACCCCCGCCTTATTTTTTTTGCAATTTCCGATTGCTTCAATATATACGCTGTTATCAGGAACATATCTGGGTGATTTGCTATAAAAAATAAAACCAAGACAATCCACATCCAGCGTTTCCACAAGCCGGATATTCTCCGGATCACGCATTCCGCATACTTTTATAAACATGGGTAATTAGGAATTAGGAATTAGGAATTACTAATTAGTAATTGAAAAATGGCAAGCCATTTTTCATCACCGTTTCTCCAATTAGAAAACCGCGAAAACCGGCGGCGCGTAATGCTTCAATCTCTTTTTTATCGGATATTCCACTTTCTGAAATCAGCAGCGGCGTTTCGTTGCCTGTTCCTGTTTCCGATTTTATAAATTCAATCATTTGGTATGAATTTTCGACATTCGTTTGAAACGTTCCAAGGTTGCGATTGTTCACGCCAAGCATATCTACATATTCGTTCAGGTGAGTCAGCTCCTCTTTGGCATGTACTTCGAGCAATACTTCCAAACCCGATTGATGCGCCACCCTTGCCAAATGCTTGCACAGTTCTTTTGTCAGGCATGAAGCAATCAATAAAACAGCATCAGCGCCCAGTACGCGCGACTGGTAGATTTGATATTCATCGACCATAAAATCTTTACGGAGGAGCGGCAGTTGAACAAGTGAACGCGCACGCTGCAAATCCGTGAATGAACCCCCAAAAAACCGGCTGTCCGTAAGGATAGAACAGGCGGCAGCGCCGTTACGCTCATAAGCCGGAACTACCTCTTCGACTTTTGCATGGGGCGACAACAGTCCTTTTGATGGCGAACGTCGCTTAAACTCGGCAATAATACCAAATGAAGACTGTTCCAATGCCCGTCGCATGGAAATTGTTTGGCGAGAAATACGCTGTACGCCAAAACTAAACAGCATATCCAGCGGCACCGCCTCTTTCTGACAGGCCACTTCCAAACGCTTATTTGCTACAATAGCTTCTAAAATGTCCATTTTTCTAATTATGA
>Ga0082212_10001375_pt1 | contig 35768 bp, 22 predicted proteins | sample TergutNt197P3_FD_71548 | JGI IMG/M metagenome (GOLD analysis project Ga0082212, IMG submission 71548) | Neocapritermes taracua P3 segment gut microbial communities from Petit-Saut dam, French Guiana - Nt197 P3 | ecosystem: Host-associated > Arthropoda: Insects > Digestive system > Gut ...
GTTATGAAAGCCTTGGAAGAGAATAATATTCCAATTGACTACATTTCAGGAACTTCTATAGGAGCAGTCATTGGCAGTATGTATGCTATGGGATATACTCCGGACGAAATTTTAGATATATTTTTATCCGAGGATTTCTATTATTGGCAAACCGGTAAAGTGGAAGGAAAATACAGATATTTTTTTCGATTAAACCCCAATCAGCCCGATTTTGTCAGGTTTTTTGTCCCTTTAAAAGATTCGTTAAGTAACATAAAAACAATGGATTTGCTTCCAAGCAGTTTGATCAATCCGATACAAATGAATCAGGCATTGCTGCATTTATATTCTCAAGCCACAGCTCAATGTAATGAAAACTTCGACAATCTTTTCGTTCCTTTTTTGTGTATTGCTTCCGATGTTTTCAATAAAGAGATGATTGTACTTAGAAAAGGTAATTTGGGCAATGCCGTCAGGGCTTCTATGACTTTTCCCCTTGTTTTCAAACCGATATTGAAGGACAGTATTCCCCTGTTTGACGGTGGAATATACGATAATTTTCCGGTAGAACCGATGAAAAAGGCATTTCAACCCGATTTTATCATAGGATCTACAGTTGCTGAAAATAATATGAAAAAACCGTCTGATATGGACTTGTATAAGTTGGTTGAATCCGTACTTATGCAGAAAACAATCTATAATGTCGATCCGGAAGACGGCATAGTAATGAATTTTATCTTGGAAGATGTTGGTTTATTGGAATTTAATAAATCAAAATCATTATTCGATATGGGCTATAAGGCTGCTTCAGCGAAGATGGATTCTATCAAGGGAATGATCGACCGGCGTGTTACCGCTGATGAAATCGCAGAAAGAAGAAATGCCTATAAAAGTTCGCTTCCGGCGCTTGTATTTCAGAACATCTATATTACAGGAGTCAATGACGTACAGAAGCAATATATTGAAAATCAAATACATAAAAACGACCAAACTCTTTTTACCATAGAAGATTTCAAGAAGACTTATTTTCACCTTTTATCCAATCCGAAAATTCAGGAAATCTATCCGCAAGCCGTTTGGGATCCGGAAGATAATACATTTGATTTGTATTTAGACGTTAAAATCAAAGATGAAATTGTAATTGCTTTTGGTGGAAATATATCGTCAATGAGCGCCAACCAGTTATATTTGGGATTGGGATACAGGGGATTGGGCGAATTTTCTTCCGGATTATACTTGGATATGCAGGTAGGAAACACCTACAACGGCGTAGTTTTGACAGGAAAAATAGAAGTCCCCTCTACCCTACCGATGGATATTTCGGCAACAATTGCACACAATTACCGAAAATATTATGAAAGTGAAAAATTATTTATTGATACGGATATTTCGACATTTATTCATCAACGGGAAACTTTCGGGAAATTAGGCGTTGGATTCCCTTTCCGACACAAAGCCAGAATGGATGTTTCGGCGGGATTTGGAATCTTGGAAGATAAGTATTACCAAAGCAACAAAGGACCTTATTATAATGATAGTTTTGATAAAAGCGTTTATAACTTATTTTCCACAGGGATATTTTATAAAAAAAATACGCTAAACGCTAAACAATATCCTACGCAAGGACAAAATCACTATTTAAACGTACAATATGCCACCGGAAATGAAATTTTTTCACCGGTTCAAAGTATGTCCAAAATATCACAACATCAGTCTTGGTTTCAAGCAAATGCCTTTCTTCATCACATTAAAACGCTTAACTCAAAAATCAGTATTGGATATATGGTAGAAGGCGTTTTTTCCACAAAAAATTTATTGAATAATTATACGGCTTCCGTCCTGCAAGCACCGGCTTACACCCCTACCCTATTCAGCAATCTTGTTTTCAATGAGGCTTTTAGAGCCAATCAATTTGCAGCCGGAGGAATCACTCCTATTTGGAAACTAAATTCTACGATTCATTTGCGGGGCGATTTTCACGGCTTTCTGCCGGTTTATCCGATAGAACGAGGCGAAAACGAAAAGGCGTATAATGGTCAGTTATTTACAAAACCTGCCTATTTGGGCGAAATTAGTTTAGTGGCTCAACTACCTTTTATGTCTATCAGTCTGTTTGCCAATCATTTCAGTTATCCAAAAGACAATTGGAATTTCGGTCTGAATATCGGATATTTGATATTCGGTTCCAAATTTATTCCATAAAATCATTAAAAAATTTGCACAATAGAAAAAAAAGCCCTACTTTTGCACTCGCAAAACGAAAAATGGCTCCGTGGCTCAACTGTATAGAGCATCTGACTACGGATCAGAAGGTTGGGGGTTAGAATCCCTCCGGAGTCACTTAAAACAGAATATCAAGCGTTTACAAGGTAAACATTTAATTTCCCTTCCGATGGCTCTTTGTAGGCGTTTGTAGCTTTGAAATAGTTATTAAGTTCATCAAAATTATCCCCGAAAATATTATTTGAAAAATATTGAAGTTTATCCATAACACGAATAAATGTGTCCGGCTCTTTTCGATTGGTTAACTTTTTTAATGACATAATGTAATCTTCTCGATATACTGTTGGTACAATAATTTTAGACAGTCCGCTTTTGAATAATTCAGCATTACCCATTATTCGCGAAATTCTTCCGTTACCGTCTGTAAATGGGTGTACTTCCGCAATCATAAACATTATGAATATGGCTTTTGCCATTGGATCTGCTTTCGTGATCTGATAAGATATACTTTTGTTTGAGGATGAGAAAATAATTTCATTACCAAAATCAATCGTATCTGCCATTGGATTTTTTTCTATTATAATATTTTATCCGAGTACAAAATTAAGATTTTTTTCCATTATAAATACGATTTCTTGGATTTTTTTTCATTATAAATCATTATGCCCTTTATCCGTCTGAGATCTTTGGGTGTGTTGTATTTTAGCATCTTTTGTCCGTTAGGACAATCATATCAATAGAAAATAAATATGTCCCATTAATTATAACCCTTAGGGCTTTCACAGATGAATGTCCTACGGACAAAAGACAACTCTAATGTCTATATTCTATTGATATGCAATCTCTAACGAGATTTTTTAAGAAATTGGAACAGGCCATATAGACCTGTTCCAATGTTATACGCAATTACTTAAAACATTTACTTGCGCAGTTCAATGAAGAAGAGCGGAACTCAATTTTTTTGATATTCAATTTATCCTTCAAAAGTTCATAGAACACTGTGCAGAACCACTCGCAAGTAGAGGGGCCTTTACTCACTGCTACCCTACTTTCCGGAAAAGATTTTACCAACTCGTGGTTGAGCGCTTTTGCAGGCATTCCAAATCTGTTTGTTGTGCCTTTCATTCCGCACTGTTCGTAGCCTTGCAGTACTAAATCGAGCAAGGGGTCGTCTTCCTGAAAAATAGTCGCGTGGTGGAAGTTGTCCGCTACCGCCCAAGCCAGTTTTTGTGCTTCTTTTACCGGATAAGCATAATTGTGTTTGTCCAACCCTCCTTCGATTTCGATGGTTAATAACCCCGAATGTCCGTGAAGATAACTTGCTTCGCCCGGATAATTCATAAACCTGTGTGCGTACTGAAAATCGAGTTTCACGATTGACCTGTACAATTCATTCGCCTCATTCATAATAAAATCTCCTTATTAATTATTAAATATTTATGGGTCTCCTAAATTATTTTTATGTTTTTCAAAAAGCCGGAGCCCTTTAAAACTCTTTGAAAAAATATTTTTAAAATATCTCACGTATTGTTACTTTTACCATGCTTTGTATTCGTATATGTTTTTTTAACAGCATTCGTTTTGTGTTTTACCACAGGCAAGGATGTAGAATGTTGAAACAAAACACCAATTAAAAATACCTGCAATAAATGCAAATGTTACCATAAAGCACGAGGGAATGTACCCCATAGGCATAATACCGAGGTAAAAGCCCAAACCGCTAACGATAAACATTATGCCACCGATACCGCAGCCAATTTTACGCTGAATACCGTGAGGTACAATGTCGCCGAATTTGAATATGTATCTGAAAATATATTTATACAGATAATCGTATAAACTGTAAGAACCTACTCCAACAAGGGTCAGTAATCCCAATATGATAAAATAGTAGGGCGAACCGAGAATTATACCGATTAAGCCCATTGTCCCACAGGCTATCGGCGTCCACTTTGTTAATGGCAGAATGTTTGGATTACAATCTACATCGTTCTCCGAAAAGCCCTGCATAATAAGTAGTCTTTTTGTGCGTTCGTTTAAAATACGTTTATCCATATTTTTTATTATTTGATTAATGACCACCTCCACCAAACTGTTCCCAAAATCCATCCGGTAAACTGTTGCAAGTTTGTAATGCAGTAGTTAGTGCAGTTGTAAATTCCTCTTTGCCCATGTATTGCCACCACCTGTCCACATATCAATGAACCATTGAGGTACAGTACCGCTTTGCATACAAGGTTCAAATTCTGTTTCAAAAGCGCCCTCAAAGTCGGGATCACCCCCTTCTCCTTGCGTATCGCGGAAATAACCGTCATATTTGGTCATTAATCCCATCATACATGCCATTTCTTCCATGTAGTCAGCCGCATTAGAGAAACAATCACACAATTCTACCGCAGCCTCTTTCCCCAGTTCCTGCGCTGTTTTTTCGTCTTCATCAATCAGGTCATCTTTTTTACATGAGTAAAATGCAAAAACTCCTGCCATTAAGGCGACTACTAATGAAATCGTTAAAAACTTTTTACTTTTCATACTTTATAATTTATAATATTTAATATTTTAGTTTAACTGTCTAATTTAATTATTTACTTTAATTGTTTAGTTTAACCGTTTAGTTAATAATTTAAAAACTACGTATTGAATTTCCATATCAGTTTTACGCCTGTCATTCGTGGCGCTCCGGGAACGAAAGTCGGCACTCCAAACATGGCTCCCATATTACCGGCGCCGATGAGATATTTCTCGCCGGTCAGGTTGTTGCCAAAGAGCGAAGCGGTCAATCCCTGCCGTTTGAAATGCAAAGAGAGGTTTGCGTTCAACAAGCCGTAAGCATTCTGCTCTATCCCCGCATCGTTGGCGTCTTCAAAGAAAAAATGACTTTTCCACGAATAGGTAGGTGTCAACACGATACGGATGTTGTTCGAAACGTTTATACCCGCATTGAAACCTAAAAGGAAACTGTTTCTTGGTGTAAGACGGAAACTGTTTCCGGCGTTGAGTTGCGGTTTTCCGGCGCTGTCCTTGTCGTCGAAAGCAGTGTAAGCATAAGCGTAATTACCAAAAACGTTCAAGTAATCGTTCAGCAAATATCTGCCTGAAAGTTCCACACCATAAGATGTGGCTTTATCAACATTCTCTTGCAGGTAGTCCATACCTTCCCATTTCCACGACTGAAAATTTCTGTAAAGTTGATAGTAGAGTGAAGCATCGAACATAAAACCTTGGCTGATAATCCTGTATCCTGCATCGAAACTGTGAAGTGTTTCCGGTTCAATCACTTCATATTTTCCTTCCGAATCGTACTGAAGTACATTGGGACGACGTCCTCTTGAATATCCGGTGTAAACGTTGGAACGATTGTCAAGGTCGTATTTCAATCCGGCTCGCCATGTGAGCGCTAAAAAAGTTTCTTCCCTCTCAGGATTATCTACCGGTTTAAAAAAGAAATTGGGAAATCGTCCGGACATCATTCCAAGCGTTGAACGTTCGCCGTCAACAAAACGGGCGCGATTGATAATAGAGAATGTTTCATACGTGCCGCGTACTCCTGCTGTAAAAGCGATTTTTGGAATAATTTGATATGATGCATCAAAAAACAAATCATAAGCGCTGTTGACGGCTTCTGTATAATTATCTTCTACATGGTATGACGGGAGGGGCAGTTCCATATCAGAAGGCAAGCCCAACAAATGACCGGGCACGATTAACGAAGACAACGGATTTGGCTTTCCGTTGACAAATAATTGATAATCGGGAGGTATTAATTCCGGCATAAAGAACTGCATCATCATGGCAGCCATATATTGCTCGCCGGGTCTGAACGTATATGTATGGTTTACGTTTTCACGCCAAAAACTCGCGCCAGCAATTCCTGTAAAACGATTGCCATAAGAAAAATTATAGCGAAGTTCTTGCATAAATTGGTTTGCTCTCCCGCGTTCTTCCATATCTATTGCCGGTGCAGCAGAGCCGTCGCCGTCGAAGCGGGAATCGGCAGAATTATTGAAATAGGAAGTGATAGAACTGAAATAATTCTTATCGTTCGTATAATAGCGGGCATTGAGAATGGTTCCAAAAACTTCGCGTTTATTGTAAAATTCCTTGTCCTTGTCTAATGTCGCTTCGTATTTGAAAATATCGGTTTCGCCTTTGTCATTTGGAAGTATTTTACTCATAAATGCTGTCCCTGCATTGTTGTCCTTTTGGTAATTGACCGTTAAGTCTGCTTTGAAATTGCTGTTTTGTGGGTTATAGGATAACGAAAAACGTCCTCCGAGCGTATTTTTATCATTCAGCGTTCCACCCGAAGTATTTTTGACATATCCGTCTCGATAACTGTAAATACCGGCAACACGCGCTGAAATTTCTTTGGTTACAGGTGTGTTCAGTGCACCTTCAAAATGCGTCATACCGTAGTTACCTCCACCTGCCGTAACATATCCGCCGAAACGGCCGGTTGGTTTTTTAGTAATAAAACTTATCGCTCCTGCTTGCGAACCGCGCCCGAAAAGCGTTCCCTGCGGACCTTTCATTACCTCAATGCGCTCCATATCGTAAAGTTCTGTAACCGCCATTGTTGCGCGACTAATGGGTACGTGGTTCAGATATACCGAAACACGCGGTTGAGCCGTTGGACTTACTTCGTCGCTTGTGAGTCCGCGAATAACCAAATTGGGACGTCCTGCACTTTGTACTAACACATTGAGCCCCGACACAAAGCCCGATAGTTGTTCCATATCGCTAACATAGGCGCTCTCGAGTGTTTTTGCGCTCACGACTGTAATTGATGCAGGAATGTCGAGCAACTGCTGTTCGCCGTGCTGCGAAGTAACGACTATCTCCTTGAGTTCAATAACTTTTTCTTCGGAGGCTGCCTGTTGGGCTATTGCCGCCGATATAAACATTGATAACAAAAGTGTTATTGAAATCTTGAATTTACACATTACATTGGTCATTACTGCATCGTATTTAAATTTCATTTATTACGTAATAAGATTTTCATTTGCGTTCACGATGGCTATTCGGGCATCGAAATTTTTGCAATTAATCTCTTATAAATCAATTAGTTGTTTAATTTTAATCATTTTTAATTATTTATCATTGAATTTATTTTGTTGTAAAGTTACTATTTTTTTTCAATATTCTATATCCCAAATCCCAACAATCCGACATAACTCCACCTGCGAAGCATTGGCGGAGTAAAGCGTTTCGTAATAATTTTGATATACTTCGTTGGCAGTGCGTTGTGCGTCCAACACTTCCAAAAGCGAAGTTTCGCCGCGAGTATAACTGTATTTTTTCTTCTCTAAAATTGAGGAAGCGTCGGCTAAGGTTGATGTTTGATACAACTCCGCCTGCCGACAAGCCGAAATATAGTTGTTGTAGGATTGTTCCACTTCGTTGCGAATCTGAAGCAAGACTGCATTGTATTCTGCTTCAGCCTGTTTCTCTGTATATTGTGCGGCTCTTAACTCGCCTTTGTTTCTGTTGGAAAATTTTAACGGTATAGAAATTCCCGCCGAAACAGCGTTAAATCCGGGGGTTTCTTTTTCTATATTGCGTTCGATGATGCGTGCAAAACCGACGTTCAGTCCCAAATCTATTATTCTATTGGCTTTTGCAAGCCTCGTATTTGCCACCGAAAGTTCCTTTCCACGAACGGCAGCCTTTAAATCCGCACGATTATCCAATGCCTGTTCAATCAAATCAAACAGTTGATATTTGCGTAAAGGCAACGATAAGGTTCCCGAAACCGAATCTATAGCGTTGCCGCCGCCCTCAAAAACGACCAAACCGGAAAGCATATTTTTATATTCCAATTCAGTCTGAAGAAAATCGGTCATCATTGTCGTTGCTTCCAAACGCGACTGCATAGCATCAACCTCAGCAATTTCGCCAAGTGCAAAACGCAGACTGTCGCCGCGAGCCAAATCCCTCATACTTTGATAAGAAGAAAGCGACAAGCCGACAAGTTGTTTTTGCATCAAGGTTTCTAAATAACAAAGCGTAGCATCGGCTTGCAAGTTACGGAAAAAATCCTCCACAAGCGCCTCTGTCATTTGCTGTTCACTTTTAGCAACCGCCATTCTTGCGCGGCGTTTTCCTCCCAATTCCAAGGTATAACCAAGTTCGGCGGATAACGCTCGCCCCATCTCCAAATCCCAATCCTGATAGTCTTCGTAATTCATCGACAATTCGGGGTCGGGCATTACTTTGGAGGCTTGTGCGTTTGCTTCAGCGATTGACACATTGTATTTTTCTACTATGTATTCGATATTTTTTTCGCGGACATTTTTGATATATTCTTCGTATGTCAAAATCCGTTGAGCATTTGCCGTTTGTGAGGCGAAGATTATTGTGACTATTAAACATATTGACAATAATGTTCTTTTCATTTATTCCTTTTTTTTAATGTTAAACATACAATTTTCTCTAAAATCATACAAGTATTTCTACATTTTTTCTCTATTTCTTGTTTTTCTATTAAATAATAAAACACAGGTAAAGCAAATAGCGTAATCATAGTTGAAAACAGCAGTCCGTAAACAATTACCGTTGCCAAGGGACGTTGCACATCAGAGCCGATACCTGTTGCGAGCGAGGCAGGCAACAATCCGAGAATTGCCACCAATGCAGTCATCATCATAGGTCGTAAACGATGCGATGCACCTTCGATAACAGCCTGTTTGAGTTCTCTTCCTCTTTGCCTCAATATATTGATATGCGAAAGCATAATCACTCCGTTCTGAATGGAAAGTCCGAACAGGGCGATAAATCCAACTGCCGACGATACATTGAAAGTCATACCGCGCACAACCAATGCCAACATACCGCCGAAAACCGCCAAGGGCAACATTCCGATAAGCAATCCCGCCTGACGAAATGTGCCAAAGGCAAAGAACAGAAAGATAAACATCACAGCCAACACCATAGGCACTACCACAGCCAAACGGCTGTACGCCCGCTGTTGATTTTCGAGTTGTCCGTCCCAACGGATTTGGAACTTGGTGTGGTCGTATGTTATCTGTTCGTTTATCTTCGAACGCGCTTCTTTCAGGAAAGAGGTCAAATCGCGTCCCCGCAGATTGACGCGCACGGTTACGAAACGGCGGTTCATCTCGCGGGTAATGGCGCTTGCACCTGTCGTAGTTTTAATGTCCGCCACCGCAGAGAGCGGAATCATCGCCCCCGAACCCGAAGTGAGCATCAATGCGCCGATTTTTTCAGGCGTATCACGCGATGCCTCGTTGTAGCGTGCAATCACATCATATACCCTGTTGCCTATAAAGACCTCTGAAATCGCCTTGCCGCCGACGGCTACCTCAATCAGTTCGGCAACATCGGCAACGTTGAGTCCGTATTGAGCGATTTTATCGCGATTGGCTACAATTTGCAGTTGCGGCAGCGGCGGCTCCTGCTCAATCGACACATCGGCAGAGCCTCTCACGCCTTGTACAATAGTCATAACCTGTTCGGCAATACGGCGGCTTTCGGTCATATCCTCTCCATAGATTTTGATTGCCAAATCGCTGTGAGCGCCTGCAATCTGATCCATAACCATATCTATAATCGGCTGTGAAAAACCAACCGTATAACCGGGCATTGTTTTTATCATTTCGTCCATATCGGCAATCAGATCTGCTTTCCTGCGACCGCCTTTCCAAGTGTTATAGGGTTTCAGCCCGACAAGTACCTCAATGTGGGAAGATGGGAACGGATCGACACCTTCATCGTCGCGACCCGTCTGTGTCATCACATTGCTCACTTCTTCATATTTATAGAGTTCGTTTCGCAATGTTGTTGCCATTTCCGACGATTTTTCGAGCGAGATACCGTGAGGCAACTGTACTTGAATCCAAATACTACCCTCGTCTAACGGCGGCAAAAAGTCTTTGCCTACATATACGGATAGTCCGATATTGGCAAGTAAAATAGCGGCGACAGGCACGGTGACCTTTTTCGGAGCGGCAATAATTTTTGCCGTTTGGTGTTTGTACAACTCCGTCAGCCGTTCGAGCCAGCGATTGTGATAGACTTTTTGCGGCTTTCTGTATATTGTAAAAGCCAAACCGGGAATCAATATCAGCGCTGCAGCCAAAGCCCCAAGTAAAGCATATCCGAGTGTAAATGCCATAGGGGTAAAGAGTTTACGCTCAATTCTGTCGAAAGCAAACAACGGCAGATAGGCGATAATGATGATCAGCGTGGCAAAAAAGATTGGTTTGGCTACTTCCGACACCCGCTTGGCAATACTTCCCTCATCCAAGGGCGCTTCGGGATCATCTTCCCGCTTTTTCAGGATTGTTTCCATCATAACGATGGTTCCGTCCACAATGATACCGAAATCAATCGCCCCCAAAGAGAGCAGGTTGGCAGGAATATCGGTAAGCCACATCAAAACAAAGGCAATCAACAACGAAATCGGAATGGTAACAGTTGCCAACAGCGCTCCTTTCGGACTTCCGAGAAAGATAATCAATACGCCTATAACCAATAATATACCATAAAACAAGGTATGTGAAACCGTATGCAGGGTAGTATTAACCAAATCTGTCCTGTCCATAAAGGTATGGATACTTACCCCTTTGAGCAAAATATCATCGTTGAGTTCATCAACTGCTCTGTGTATGTTTTCGAGCACTCGGGACGGATTTTCATAACGAAGCATTTGTACCATTCCCTCCACCCCGTCGTCATAATCGTAATGTTCATCTACGAAACCGAAAATACCTTTACGCTCAAGATTTCCGTATTTGAGTTCGCCCAAATCTTTCAAATAGACAGGAATACCGTTTTCGGTTTTCACTACGATATTGCCCAAGTCCGACAAATCGCGTATCAGTCCGATACCCCTAACCACATAACTGTAATCACCGCGCGTCAGCATACTGCCTCCCGCGTTGGAGTTGTTGTTTTCGATGGATTCGGTAACTTCACTGAGGGAAATATTGTATTTTGTCAGTTTATTCGGGTCTATCTCTATCTGAAACTGCGTGGTAAGTCCGCCGAATCCCGCTACGTCGGCAACGCCCTGAATCTGTTTCAGTCGCGGAATAATCACCCAGCGGTTGAGTTCGGTCAGTTCACGCAGGCTCTTGTTTCCCGTAACAATATAGCGGAATATTTCGCCTGTGGGAGAGGTCAGCGGATTGAGTTCGGGTGAAGCATCGTAGGGCAAATCCACATTATTGATGCGTTCCTGTACCCGCTGCCGCGCCCAATAATCGTCTGTTCCGTCCTTGAAAACAAGCAAAATGGTCGAAAGCCCGAAGAAATTTTTACTGCGCATCACTCTCAGATTGGGTAAGCCGTTCAATTCTCTTTCAAGGGGAATGGTAATCTGTTGCTCTATTTCTTCCGAAGCAAGTCCGGGTACTTGTGTAATAACATCAACCGTTACATCGGCAATATCGGGATAAGCGTCTATGGCAAGTTGCCGCCAAGCGTATATGCCAATACCCGACAACAATATAAATATCGTCATCATCAACCAGCGGCGGCGGATTAGGGTAGTCATTAGCGCTTTCATAATTCTTAATTGAAGTAAAATCCACCTTCTACAACCACCTTTTCCCCTTCGCTTATACCACTGATAATATGTACTTCGTTCTTGTGTGCAGATTCTATTTCCACCTTGCGGCGGACAAGCCTGCCCGTTGCCGTCTCTACCAAAACATAGGCATTGTCCTGTTCCTGTATAACAGCAGTTGCAGGCAGAATAATCGCTTTTGTGGTTGTGTTTAAAAAATGTACATCGCAGAACATACCGAGTTTCAGTTCCCTGTTGGTATTATCGCAGGCTACAATCACTTCGAGCGAACGGGTTTCCTCATCAAGCATTTCACCTATGTAGTATATGTTACCCCAATGAATTTTACGAAGTTGGGCATCGGTATATACTTCCACTCGATCGCCCTGTTTGATTGCTCCGAAATACTTCTCTTTGACCAATGCCGCTACCCAAACCTGCGATAAATCGGCAACCAATGCCAAAGGTTCGGCATCTTCTTTGACATATCCTCCGAGCGTAATATCAAGACTGACGACTTCGCCCGCAATAGGGGAAACGACTGTCAGGGGCTGCCCCATTTGAAGCGATGCCAAATCGACATTAAACATACGCAGGCTTGCTTTTGCCTGTTCAAACTCCTGTCGGGCGATGTTTGCTTCGCTTTGCGCTTCTTCCAAATCTCTTTGGGAGGCAACGCCGTTCGCTGCCAACTCTTTTTGCCGTTCATAATGTCGTTGTGCGACTTCGTTTTCCGATTGTGCGGAAAAATATGCTTTGGTAGCCTCGTAAAACTCCGACGAACTCAATTCAAAAATCGGAGCATTCACACCGACCTTTTGTCCCAATCGAACAAACGACTTGACAATCCGCCCTGCAAAAGGCGGCGCTATCTCCGCCAATTTGCCCGCAACAGGGCGAACAGTTCCAACGGTTCTGAACTCTGCTGTGAACGCTACTAATTTGACTTCTTGAACTACTATTTGGTTTAAAACGGGTGAATTTTCTTTTATAATTATGGTATCGCCCGCATAAATTATATCTGTAACTTCTTTTATGTCTTTATTATTACCGCAAGCCATCAAAAATAATACGCAAAAAAACGTTGAAATGTATTTATACATAAACATTTGATTTATAAATTGTCTAAACTGTAGTTGGTATTATTGATGTGATTTTTATGATTATAAATATTGTAATTTATGCGATTATATAGAAATCACATCAATCATATCAATCAAAAAAAATCATAGTTCAGACAATGGGCGGGGCGCGAAGTGAAAGGTTTTCGAGATGGATGGAGGTTATATGGAAATTAATCTCAACAATTTTATCTTCGTGAATTTGAAATTGTGCCGGAACAGGAACATAATTACAAGAGAAATCAGTATATTCAAAATGTGAAATTTGAGCAATAAGGGTTATGCTTTGTGCAGTATGACCGCCGCTCTTGGTATCGTGGTGCGAGTCGTGGTGCAGATGGGAGTGCGCAATGGTTGCTCCGCTGATAATGTGCGTATGGGAAAATAAAGTAACACTTGCGTAGTAACTTATAAAAATTACTACGCAAAGGAATGATACTATTTTCTTTGTTCTTTCCATTTTTCTTCACACAGAAATAAAGCACAAAGATATAAAAATATAACAAACGACAACCATAAAGATACAATTTTTTCAAAACATTTGTCATTGCGGGCTTGACCCGCAATCTCCTGATACTGACTGTCATTGCGGGCTTGACCCGCAATCTCCTGATACTACTTTTGGGATTACGTCAATACCATGCACGGTGTGGATATTGATTGACCGTCGTTTTAGAAACCGTGTTCGGGTAAATAATCCCAGTAGTCCTTATTAGATATAGGTTCTATGGTCATTTTTCTATCTCCGCGCCTCACGTTATCCGACATCGAAGGTTCTGCATAAGCTATTTTTTTCCCAACCCCTCTTGCTTTCAGCATGAACGATGGAACGCCTCTTTCTGTAAACGCTCTGACCACAACTTCCGCCCGTTGTCTTGAAAGATTTAGATTGTATTCATCGCTTCCTTGTGAATCAGTATATCCTGTAATCAAGTACCTTTTGTTTGTATCCTGTTTCAATACTTCAGCCAATTTATCTAAGACTTGGTTTGATTCCGGAGTCAAGTTCGCTTTGTCAAAATCAAAGTTTATACCTTCAAGAGTCAATAATTTTTCTATTTCTTTGATAATTGAAACCGGATCCCTTGCTTCTATTTTTGCAGGTATTTCTAGAATTTTTTCTACTTCCACAATTCTATCCACGTATTGAACAACGGATTGCGTCTTTTTGCTCTTACCGCCAAACCGGAGCATAATGCGCAGGGTTCCCTGTAAGGAATTTGCCACATTATTATAGGGCATAAGCAGGTAATCTCCCTGCATCCCGATACCCCACCTGTCGTTTAACCACATATTAATGCCTCCCCCCAGCGCTACGGGCATTAAATCTTTTCTATCAGCGCCGGATTTGTTGTTCAAGTTATTCAGAACCCATTTCATTTGTTCATCCTCCAATCCTTCCGTGCCTACATACAAGATTTCAAACTCTTTGTGCATGTAGTTTATTCCGGCTCTAAAATACGGATCAATGTATTTTGAATCGAAATATTTTCCAAGCCTCCATTGCAGTCCGAGACCTCCCATATATAACCATTCGGTTTTATTCTTCGGTTTGTTTTCGGTTGCGCCGATGGTTCCCTGCAAATCAAGACTGAAATGATCGTTTAACTCCCTTGCAAGATATAGATTACCTCCGAAGAGAGCGTGGTCAAATTTCAAGTTAAACACATATCCCGTTTCCAACGGTATAAAATTACTGAACGATGTACGGCTGAACTGAAACACGCTGCCTCCAACACCTAACTCCCAAGCTCTCTTCGAGCGTTGACTCGACCTTTCAGCGCCTGAAGTTTGTTGAGCAACGACACAATTAGCCATAACAGCAAACAAGATCGTATATAAAATTCCTCGTTTCATCTTCTTCATCTTTTGTCGTTTTTTCAATTTGACTGGTATGCTACCGGTATGTCCGGGTAAATTATCAGCCAAGAAGCGCCCTGATTAGTCACAGATCTTGGGCTGTTTATTTGTATACTTATGGTATCTATTTCTCCAGATTTTTCAACTCCAACTAGTTTTCCTATCGTATTTAAATTATAGAAGTAATGAGTATTGCCACATACTGCCCACACCGCTGCCTCGAGTCGAGGTAAACCAACAGAGAAGTGCGGCTCCTTCATGCTGCTTCTATTGGCATTATTGTTTGCATTAGAACCTCCTCCATTAAATCTGATTTCAAACAGTTTCGCTTCCTCTACTGTCACAGGATCGTCCGGTTCAGGATAATAGAAAATATAGCTTGTTTTATCCTCAGCTGCCAATGTGTTTTTAAAACATAGATCATAGTTGATGTCTGCGCCGCCTATATCAAAATAACCTTCAATATAATTGAAAAAATTTTCAAAGTTCTCCCTTAGATCGATTAAATATGAATGAGCTATTACACTATTAAGTTCAATTATTGGCATTACCTGTATGGGCGCCATTTGAATAACTGCATCAGTATGAAGATTTTCTTCTCCATAAAACATGCCACCCAAAACCAATGTGAAAAAATGATCATTTCCGTCCCACTCCATAGCTTGAGCAGCACGAGCAGGTGCAGAGTTGCCGGTGGCAGGTTTAAAATATTCTGTACATTTCACGAGTCTGGTCATTCTCAGATTAAGAATGTCACTGTTTATATTAGAAATGCCAAGAGTCTCTCGTTTTGCACTTGCGTCGTTTATATCAAAAGATGCAGGGTCAAATTGATTAGATAGTTCATAAGCGATAATACTCCTATCGGTTATATTACTCAGATCACTGGGGATTGGTTCCCAAATGCCTTTTCCGACTGTATCCCTCTCCACCACAAGAGAAGGGAAAATCATATATGAGAAATTATCAAGCGTCGGAGATTCTTTTAATCTGATCCTTACGTGCACTCTGTTGGGTAGATAGGTGGTAGGAGCTGAAACTTCACCATTAACTTTAGCGCTGCCCGTTCTATTTATTGCACTTTCGTTTACCGGCAAATCCTCTTTTGGAACGGTGATGTATCCTTTATCATCTGCAATATATTTGTTATTAATTGGCATCCCCGGTAAATCGCTTACTTCAGCGCCGGGTGAAAGTATTCCTTTATCGTCACGTACGGCATAACTTACACTTCCATTTATCGAATTAATGTATTCGGTTCTTTCCGTATTTGCATACAGAAGGATAACATTCGGTACATTTGGTTCAATTGGTGTCGATTCGTCACCCGGTTGTTGTTCTGTTTCACAGTCACACGTGCCATCTCGTCCTCTTAGATACTCCCAGAAATCTTCCGGTTCTGTTTTGGTATTTGGCCATAGTTGCCCCGGATTATGAGGATCTTCGATTCCTTTGCCTACTTCCTTCTTCCATAATTCGTATGCGCTCTTTCCGTCTTCCCCAAAGGCTTTTACTCCCGTATCGATATCATCAATAAACCAGTTACCGTTGTCGCCGATAGTAACAACACTACCATCTTTTCCATTATTTCCGTTTTGACCTCTTGCAGGTATCCCTGTATCATTTCCGTCAATAAACCAGTTGCCGTTATTTCCGATAGTTGGCGGACTTCCATCTTGCCCTTTAGCGCCTGTTAGAAATTCCCAAAAATCTTGAATACCGGTTTTATCTTTAGGCCAGTCTTTCCCCTGAGAATCTTTAATTCCATTAGGGACTAACTCTTTCCATATTTGATAGGCATCCTTGCCATCGATCCCATCCTGACCATCTTTTCCTTTCAAATAAAGGAAATAGTTGTTGATATCCGTCCGGTTTTCATCCCAATCGATGGTTCCATTTTTTACTGCCTCTACCCAAACTTCATAAGCTGATGCTCCGGCAGGTCCTCTCAGAAACTCCCAGAAATCATCCGGAGTTGTTTTGTTCTCTGGCCATGGTTGTCCCGGATTACGAGGGTCTTCAACCAAACCGTCTTTTACGTCTTGAACCCATAACTCGTATGCGCTCTGGCCAATGCCTTTTTCTCCAGGATCACCTTTTTCTCCAGGATCGCCATTTTGGCCGTCTTGTCCAAAAGCCTTCACTCCCGTATCAATTCCATCTATGAACCAGTTGCCATTATTACCGATAGTAATTACGCTGCCGTCTTTTCCATCTCTTCCGTTTTGACCATCATTTCCGTCTTGACCTCTTGCAGGGATTCCCGTATCGTTTCCGTCAATAAACCAGTTTCCGTTATTGCCTATAATTGGCGGACTTCCATCTTGCCCTTTAGCCCCTGTTAGAAATTCCCAGAAATCACGAACAGCCGTTTTATCTTTGGGCCATTGTTGACCGGGATGATGAGGGTCTTCAATTCCTTTACCGACTTCCTCCATCCATATTTGATATGCATCTTTGCCATTACTACCGTCCTTACCGTCCTTGCCATTACTCCCATCCTGACCATCTTTCCCTTTCAGATAGAGGAAGAAGTTGGTTAGGTCAGTCAGGTTTACATCCCAACTGATAATTCCGGTTTTCACTGCCTCTACCCAAACTTCATAAGCTGACGCTCCGGCGGGTCCGGCAGGTCCTTCAGGTCCTCTGGGCATTTCTATTGTTAATTCATTACTGCATGAATACAACAAAAAGAAGATAATTCCCAGTGCCAACGTGCTGATGTGTTTCAATTTTTTCATCTCTATAAATATAAATATTTGAAATATGATGCAAACATAATACATTTTTCTATTAATTTATGCTATTTTGTTGAAAATATTACAATTAGTCTAAATATTGCGTACTTTCGCGCATCTTTGAGGAGATTCATCACACGTATTTCTCTCAATACGGTATGAAATATGAAAAAATTGTTATCTGCCGGCTAAAATGCCGCAAATTTATTGTTACAAATCGACTTTATAGCGATACATTCTACCTCAACTAACCAACCCGGACGGCATACAGGCGCCAGAACTGTCAATCGGGGGATTGTTGAATAATGTAAGTCTAAATAGCGATTTATCACCGCAAAATCGGCAGTATCACGCAAATAGACAATCATGCAGGCAACGTCCCCCATATCAGCGCCGGCTTCTGCTAATAATGCCTGTACATTTTCAAAAGTACGATCAGCTTGTTTTTCCACATCTAAAGAATGTAAGATTTCGCCACGATTATCAATGCTTGCTGTTCCCGATATGAAAATGTGGCGGCGGTCGCCATAGTCTATGGATGTACCGCGCTCGAAAGTCACGCCGTATTCGTGTGTAGGATTCAAATGTGTCGACGCTTTCAAATAATTGACTTGTTCCGGTTCAATGCTCGCAATGGCGTAAGCATCTATCAGTACTTGTACATCGGGATAGATATATCGTCCTTCAATACCGGTACTTGCGATATAGTGTGTTTGCGGAGTTAAACCTTCGTGTTCGAAATATTCACGTCGCTCCTTAACCATTCCGGCATACTGCACATCGACGTCCTTAACATAGACCCATGTTCGTATACAATTACGTTCGAGCGTGCAATTGTGACGGGAAAGGTTTTGGCTATAGCGATTCAATATCCGATTAGTTTGATGTCCGGATAACGAAGGAAATGTCACCAACAGCGACTGCTGCTCAAGCGTACTGCGTTCATGAAGTTGGGTACTGAAAAGATGTGTGTAATGAGGACGTTTCATAATCGTTACGCCATCCGCATCATTAGACATTTGTACATTTTCTACAAAATAAAGCCACAAGGATGCTTTTGATCCGTTCAACGGTGGTTGCTGCACTACCGACACGGCCTCCCCTACACTTGCAGTCAGGTAAGGCAATTGGTTGACGGCATCACTTACAAAAAAATGTTTCCATACCAAGCTTGCACCTTTTAATATCAAACGTTGTAGCGCTTCTTCAAGTACGCGGAACTGCTCTTTTGTATTTATATAAGCAGAAGTAAGTTCTATCGTTGCGTGAAACTCGGTAGCTCCTCCATTATTGGGATTGAAACTTCCCAATCGAACAGTTACCGGCAAATCATTCCATTCAATTTTTGCATGTGTCATGAATTACCGAATTATCTTGCTAAATCCTTGAATAGTTGATATGCTTCATTTGGTTTCAAGCCTTCATGCACGACTGCATATACTGCCTGAATCATAGCGGCCGGCGATTCAGACTGAAACACGTTACGTCCCATATCTACCCCGGCAGCGCCTTCGCTTATAGCCTTATAACAAAGTTCTAGGGCTTCGTTTTCGGGCAATTTCTTACCTCCGGCTATCACGATTGGAACCGGACAAGAGGCAACTACTTTCTCAAATCCTTCGCAGTAGTATGTTTTGACTATATTCGCTCCGTTTTCCGCACAAACACGCGAAGCCAGACCAAAATAACGGGCATCTCGCGCCATATCTTTCCCAACAGCCGTAACTCCCATAATGGGAATCCCATAGCGACTGCCCAAATCGGCAGCTTTGAAAAGATTGGCGATTGTTTTTGTTTCATACGCCTTGTCACCGATCGACAACATCAGCGCCATCGCCGACACATTCAAACGTATGGCATCTTCAATATCCATCAATACATTGTCGTTCAATTCGGTAAGAATAGTTGTGCCTGCGTCTGATCGCAAACAAACTGGTTTATTATATATGGGCGGAATGGTCGTTTGCAAAATCCCGCGAGAGCACATCAGACAATCTGCATAACCTACCAACGGAAGAATATTCAAATCGACACGTTCTACTCCCGAAGTAGGTCCCATTATAAAGCCGTGATCAAAGGCAAGCATGACTGTTCGACCTGTACGGGGGTTAAATATCCGCGACAAACGGTCTTTCATACCCCAAGGCAAATGCCCTGCCCCTTTCACATGAAAATTTTGTTCTTTGTAGGCTACTCCCAGACCGAAGTCAGCGCCTTCTCTTAAATCATCTAAATCTGCCATAATTTATTTTTTATAATGACTATGTCATTGCGGGCATGACCCGCAATCCCCATATAATCAATCTTTATTATAGGGGATCCCGCGTCAAGCGCGGGATGACAGTTTTTTTTAACACAACATTGTTTCTGCAAATGCCGCAAACATAGCGCTCCATGAAGCAGCTCCGCTATCCATAAATCCTTTGGAACGTTCACCATAATTGCGTGCGCGACCAAATTTGGCAACCATATCCACCGTTGCTTCCGCTCCTTTTTGCGCCGCAACAGCAGCAGCCGAAAACATGTCGCCCAACTCGTCCGAATCACAAGCTTTCATCGCTTCAACAGCCGGAATCAGGGCGTCCATCATCGTTTTGTCGCCTACGCGGGCTTTGGTTTGTTTTTCGACATTGGCAAGACCTCCTGCAAACAGGGCTTTCACTCCTGCAGCATCAAGTTCAGTTCCATTCACAACATCGCTCATACCCAAGAAAAACGCACCCAGCAATGTACTCGTCGATCCGCTTGTTTCCATCATCACGGCAAAACCCACGTCGTTGAGCATAGGCTTAAAGTCTGTTCCTTTACCGGCAGTTGCTACGGCTGCCGATAAAGCAGTTACTATCGCTGTTCCGTGATCGCCATCGCCTGTCAGGGCATCGAGCTTAGAAAATTCATCTTCCCTTTCCTTTATACACGCCAGGGCTTTTTGCAGCATTTGTCGAAAATCCTCTATCGTTAATTTTTTCACGTTTTCATTGTATTTTAGGGGATCCCGCGTCAAGTGCGGGATAACAACCCATTCATCATCTAATTTTCAACTTTCAATTCTCAATTTTCAATTAAATTGTTGTCCAATAAGGAGCATCCGACGGCTGATAGTAATATGCAACATGATCGTCGTCCATCAATCCGATAATCATCTGGAATCCGGCCTGTTCCTGTACGGTCAGTATTTCCTGTATCCGACTGGCAACCACATTAAACCCTTTTGCTTCCAAAAGTTTATATGCTTTACGGAAAACAATGTTCAATTCCATAAGAGTCGTTGCCCCTACCCCATTGATTATCAACATCATTTTAGCTCCGGCAGCCGGTTTAAGTTGTTTCAGGAGCAGATTGACCATGATTTCAGCCGTTTCATCAGCCGAAGCCATCGGTTGACGACCGCCACCACCTTCACCGTGTTGTCCCATACCGATTTCCATAATTCCATCCGGTAGTTCGGCAATCACGGCGTTGTTTTGCGGATGCGTACACGAACGGGTAGCAACAGCCAATGTTGCAATGTTTTCGTTAAAACGTTCGCCGATTTCCAACAGTTCATCCAACGATTTGCCTTCTTCCGCAGCGGCGCCCAATACCTTGTACAAGGGTACGCAACCGGCCAATCCGCGGCGATCGTCAACCGGCGCACCAATACCGGCGCTTATATCATCATGGGTCAACAGTTGTCTCACCTTGATACCTGCGCGTTCTGCCATCTGACAAGCCATATTAGCGCTCATCACGTCGCCGGAATGATTCAAAACGACTAATAGAATACCTGCTTCTCTTTGAAACATTTGCAATGCCTGAAACAAACGTTGCGCACCCGGTGCGGCAAAAATATCACCCACTACCGATGCGTCCAACATCCCTTTACCGACAAAACCGCTCAATGCCGGCTCATGACCGGATCCGCCAAGCGTAACGATTGCCACTTTATCTTCACTTTTCGGTGTTGCACGAACGATGATATTCTCTGCTCCCAATTTCACTTTGTCGGCATAAGCCAATACATATCCTTCCAACAATTCGCTTGTAATATTTGCCGGATCGTTGATAAATTTAATTCTTAAATCAGCCATGATACTATGATTTATTTTATTTATTTAATTTCCATTAACTCAATTGATACGCCTTCTTCTTCAATGAAAGCAATTGTTAGATGTTCATCGCATACAGCCGGTCCGAATATAACTTTACATCCTTTCAATGCCTCTTCCAGATTAGGTACTGTATAAGCAATATGCGACTGTTTTTGAACCAATTCGGGCATACAACTGCCTGCTTCAAATTTCAGAAATTCAATTCTGTTCGGACTTTTGCTATAATCCGTCAACCAAACACTTAAGCCTTCATTATAAAATGCGCCTTCTTTTTTTTCTGTAGTAATAAAACCTACGTGATTAAATGTTCTCATAATTTTTTTATTTAATATGTTTACAATTTATTAACTCTTAACTCCTAATTCTTAATTCTTAACTCCCTACTGTCCATACGAATGCATACCGCTCAAAAAATAATTGACGCCGAAATAAGTCATCAATACCGAAGCAAATGCAATTACCGAGCAAAGATTAAAAAGCCACAGGCTATACCACTTTCGCAATAAATGCAGGTGCGTAACCATCACATATACAATCATAGTAATCAATGCCCAAGTTTCTTTGGGATCCCAGCCCCAATAGCGTCCCCAGGATTCATTCGCCCATACGGCTCCCATAAATGTGCCGATAGTCATCAATACCAAACCAATAATCATTGCAATCTCATTGATGGTAGTTAATTCCTTGATCGATCCGGTATATGCGGCAAATTTTTCTTTCCGTAAAAACGCCGTCATCAACAGATTGACCAATCCGATCAGGAAACAGACGCCGAAAAATCCGTAGGCCGCCATCAGGATAGCCACATGAAACATTAACCAGGGTGATTTCAGTACAGGTACTAACGGATTGATCTGCGGATCCATCCAGTTCAAACTTGACACGAATAGAATGATGCCAGCAAACAACGTACTCAAAGCAAATGTAACAGGACTTCGACGAGCAAATAACAATCCCGCCAATACGGTAGCCCACGCCATGAATATCATGGTTTCGTAGGAATTACTCCATGGAGCATATCCACCGATTTTCCATCGCATCCCCATTCCCAGTATATGAAAGAGGAAGACAATCAATATACCTGTTCCTAATAGTTTGACTATCCAATTGGCCGAAGGTTTAATCTTGAATAATAAAATAAGTGAAAATAATAGCAAAAGTCCGCCCAAAAGCAGATAAGCGACCTTACACCATCTGAAAATATTTAATTTATTATACTTCAATTCTAAATCTATTTTCCTGTTGTCAAAATCAGGTACATTATTTTTTGCCGCTTGATAGGTTGCTATCATATCAAGTATTTCATTTGGTTTACTCCAGTCGCCCGACTGGATTGCATCCTGAACTTCCGACAGATACCAGTGAAAAATACGTGAAACGAACATGGAATCCTGACCGCTGAATCCCGACAGATCATCGCCCGGGGCATACCAATTTTGGTCATGATCGTCTATTTGAGGGAACAAACGGATTAATCGATGTTCTAACAATTGATGCAAGATATTGACTTTTTCATCTAATTTGATAATATCCTTATCAAATCCTGTACGCTCTGCCGGTATTTTCCGGTAGGCTTCATTCAATTTACTTTGTAACTTATAAGATCCGTCTTCTCTAAAAAAATCCACATAAGCGTATGCTTCTTCGGGCAAACTGAAATAGTTGGCTATCGCATCGCTTGAATGTTTTATTAACGGAACATGCGTCCACATTTCAGGCATAGCAAACAGACTGAGTAGAAACTGGTCGGAATTGAGTTGCCCAAACCGGGTATTTTGATGCAGTTTACGCAATACTTCGGAAGAAAACGTATTCATTGGAATAATCCGTCCGTTTGTCGATTGAACAGGCATAGCGCCAAAACGTTCGGCATGAGCCGGCGGAATGCGTTGAGAATTGAGCGTCGAGAGTTGGGGATTATTTGCCGAAACCGTACATGATAAACCCAAAAGTGAAATAATCAACAGGCTTGCTGTTCGACTGTTCAATTGCCTGTATAATGTACGAATTCTTCCGTTTTTTCCGGCAAGAGATCCAATACATCCGATAAGCAACAGCATATAACCGGCATAGGTTATGCTTCTGCCGGTTACATCTTTGTTTATCGACAAAACAGTACCTTCTTCGTCCGCATCATACGATGCCTGAAAGAAACGGTATCCTTTCACATTCAGTACATTATTCATGTAAACACGTTCATGCCGCGTCTTTCCGTCTATGTGTACCAACAATTCACTCTCATACGATGAGGGACTCATTGAACCCGGATAACGACTCAGCGTGAATTTGACTAACTCCACCTGAAAAGGCAAAACAAGCGTACTTTGCCCCCGGTTTGTATGAACCATCACTCGGTTACTTATTTCACCTTCCCGCAAATGCAACATCCCTTCCTTTCCAAAAATATGCGTAACTGAAGCGCCTGTCAGAATAATAATCAACGAAAAATGAACGAATAACAATCCCCATCGCTTGAGTTTGAATAAATGATATCTGACAGCTATCATTACAAAATTCACCACTAGCAGAAATTGTAACAGAAAAAACAGCGGCGAATAATAAACAGCTATCTTTGCAAGCATTGTCCCATAAGATTTCTCAATAAACGTAGCAGCGGCCATACTTGTTGCATACAGCGCCAACAGAACGATCATTGTTATATAGGACGAGAATATCTTTCTCATTCTTCGATTATTACTCTGAATCCTACGTTAAACACCCGTTGCCAGGGATAATAGGCTTTTCTTGCATAAGCCGTAGAGAATTTCGGACGTTCTATGTATGATCCGCCACGTACTACTTTATATGCTGAAGTTTCTTTTGAATTTTCTATATACGGATAAGGCAGATAATCGGAACGTGTCCATTCGGCAATATTTCCATGCATACTGTATAATCCGAACGGATTTGGTTTATACGTATTTGAAGCTACTTGAAGCATGTTTCCATCATCAACCGATTCCGCTTTGGGTATAAAATTATAATACGGAAACCAATAAGAATCATGATTCATAGGTTGAGGATCAACGCCGCTTACAGCCATTTTACTCAATTGAGCGTCTGCCAGATTTTCATATTCGCTGAAATCCGTATTTGAATCACCGTACCAAAAAGCCTTATCACTGCCTGCGCGACAAGCCCACTCCCATTGGGACTCTGTCGGTAAAGTAATATTCAGTCCTGTTTTTTCACTTAGTTTTCTGCAATATGACATCGCGTCTTCATAGCTCACACGAATCACCGGCTGATGAGGAAGATTTGCCGGATAACCCGGACCTACATGATCTTTCCAAAACTGATCGACATAACGGCTGTCGTGTTCCGGTACGAATACGTTATATTGCTCGTTGGTGATTTCGATTTCACCCATCCAGAAAGGTTTCTTAATGCTCACTTTTGATTCAGGGGAGACATCAGGCAGAGTGCTGTTATTACTACCCATCACAAATTGTCCTGCCGGAATATAAACAAATCTCAACACAACGCCGGGCGCTAATTCAACCTTCTTAGCAGTATTTATATTTTTCATCATCGAAGGTATTTCGGCAGCCGTAAATGGCCAACCGGTTACCTTAACTTCTTTTGCATCTTCACGCGGTTTTCTCTCAGGCCTGACCGGCGTAATTTCACCTTGTGATTTCAAATAAGCAGCATAATCGGCAATTTCTTTTTGCCAATCAACTCCGGATTCTAAAGCATATTTATTGGTTAATTCTATTCTTCGCTCAATCTGGTCAAAACCTTTATAGGGAAACCCATCGTGTGCCGTAGCTACAAATGTACCCTTATCAGGCACATTATAATCAATCCAATTATAGATTTTCCGCCATTCCTCATCAGTCAATTTCACATTGTAGTGCCCTTTTTTCAGTAAACGGGTTAATTCACTGGTATTGACATGATATTCATAAGGTTGCAGTACAAGCATATCGGCTTCCGGTCCCTGCCGGTGTATGAATGGATGCAGATTCAGATATGATGTACTGTATCCCCGCTGGTCTTTCTTGCTTCCCTGCAAATCGAAAGCGCGTCCTTCGCCGGTATGACAGGCAATACAAGCCCTGTCGAGGATGGGTTGTACTTCCAAATCATAAGTGAATGAACGGATACCTCCTTCCGGTTTTGTCAATTCGACCGGCGCTTTTTGAGAAGCAATCACCCGCTTGGGTATAACGATCCGATTCTGATCTTCGTGGCATCCGACACACGAAACAACTTCACCCGGCATAGCCGTAAACCAGCTACGCATCCACTGAACAGCAGCGCCATCTTCATCCAAAGGTTGAATCGATATAGGTGTGTTGGCAGGGATTTTAAAGATAACCGATCCGTCTTCTTCAACAGGCACGATTCCCAACAGGCGTTTGATATCCCAACCACTTTGGATGCCTTGTGCAGTATGATCGGATGGAGAATTTATATAGGCATATTCGTATGCATGGAGGCGAAGCTCTTTCACTATTCCGCGAGGAACACCACGCAAACCTTCACCTTCATATATATCCTGAATAAAAACGGTGGCTGTTTTGTCATCTAACTTGACACGGTCGGGTATAACGGGCGGAGTCGCTATTTTACGAACAGGTATCGGGCTGATAAATCCTTCTCCCTCCTGCTTGATCAGGCAGGTTACGTTGTCGAATACATCAACCAAATAAATTCCCCATAAATCGTTGGGAGTCAGTTTTGCGGAAACTAAGAAATACTTGTCATCAAGCGGCATCGGCTTGACAAACTGGGGCCATACATCATTCACTAACTCGTCTTTTATTAAATCTATGACCGGACGATTCCTGTACGGTATTTCCTGCATCACTCCTTCAATCCCCTTACGCGCCTTCATCGGATCGAAAAGGAGTAAGCGTCCCGATCGGGCTACGCCATGATGTCCCGAAATAATACCTGTAAATGCGGAGGAGTGCCCCGGTAAGGGTTGAACATCGAACGTACTGTTCGGAAACATGGAGCCACTACCGAATAAAGCTCTATTCTCGGTTCCATCCGGATTCATGTGCATTACGATACGTGAATAGTAATGCGTCAAATCGGTATATTCCCAACGGACATACATAATCCGCCCGTTGTGCATGATAACGGGATTCCAGTTGGCGTCCTGGTCAAATGTCAGACGGCGCAAATTTTTACTTTTGGGATCATACAACATCATATTTCCTACAGGATCGCTTCCATTCACACAAGGCACACCCTGATATCCAATGTTTGCATTGACAACCACCCTGCCATCGGGCAGATAGGCGCCATCATAAAATTCAAGTTCCGGCTCTACGGTTTCAACCAAAGGCCGGAAGCCTGTTCCATCCAACTTAACCTCAAAAACATTCCAACGCCTGTCGGGCATAAGAGATGTAAACATCACCCGATCACCATCCCAATGCATCTTCAGATCGGCAATGGAAGACGAATCTTGCGGTTGGTAAACAGTGCGTAAACGGACATCGTCACCTCGTAAGTTTGTTATTTCAACAATTTCCGCACCAAAACCACGGCGTCTTGCCGACTGCTGGTTGCTCCAATTGTTCGCCTGCGTTCCCAGCGAAGGCGACATAACTTGCCGGGCGCTTCTTCCAATGTTAAAGCGGGTAGCTACAACTTTGTCTCCATCCAACAGCGGATTGGATAATAATATTTTTCGCTTGATCGCTAAGGCTTTTTCTGCATTTTGGATGGCTTGTTTGTCGAATTGAGAAATTCTTTCAAATCCGTTTTTGACAAGTTGTTCCAACTCATCCATCAAAGGCTGATATGCACCGTAATTATACGATTTGGACTGCTTCATATCGGCAAACGCCAAGCGAATAGCATCCATATTCAGCCATGCAATATCTTCCTGCAACTGATGTATATAAACAGTATCACTATAGGAAACGGTATCGACAGCTTTCATCTGGCTGCTTGTCATTATTCCCGCGATTCCAACAAACAGGGAGAAAAACACTTTACTTAGTTTCATGGTTGTATCAGTTAAAATAATTTTCTGTATAATATGTTCAAACAAGAGGCTTTTAAGACAGCTTCTTTTTCAATTATAGCTTCGCTTTCGGACAAGTAAAACGCAAACCTGCTCCATCGTGATAGCTTGCCCATTCGTCCACAATAGCTCCTTCAGGCCCTGCCATTAAGAAATGGTATGTTTCCGATTTTTTTAAATGGATGATATCGCCAACGTTCTGAACAACAAAATTTTTACTTTTTATTTCTCCATGACTTGCCGGAATCGCAGGCGGATTTGGCGTAGCATCTCCTACTTCAGAAAAATTGTAAGCCCAGCCTTTCGTGACCATCCATGTTTCAAATTTTGCAGGATAATCGGTTTTCACATGGGCATGTTCCGGAATCATTTGCCCCGGCAACAGATAAATAGCATGTGCAAAATACCCGTGTTCAGCATCATTCACCCAAAAAATGCCTCCCATACCTACATTTTCAAAGTCGCCAACTCCAAATTCGGCAACCCAAAAGTTATCTTCCATAAACGGAGTGAATGGAATCCCATAAAATTCAAACATCTCCAAATATGCCTTTTTTGCAACTTCTTCGTTGAACTTGCCATCCGTATAAAAATCGGCATTTGTGTACTTTTTAGAATATTTCATTTCTTTATCATTTATTAGTTGGACACTATTGTTATTTTCACAACAAGACGATTCTTTGGACGTTTTACTACATCCAATCATCAAAATAAACACAAATACTCCGGCTATTAGCCGGTTCAAACCAATCATTTTTTTTTGTTTCATATTTTTTAATTATTTAATTATTTAATTTATAATGAGTTTACATATTCTACCAAAGATTCGATTTCTTTAGTAGAAACTTTTTGTTTTTCAATACCATGTTTATATTTCGTAAACACTTCGTCGAGCGTAGCTGCCGAACCGTTAAACAGGTAAGGCGCTGTACGCCATACTTCAATCAAGGTTGGCGTATCCCAACCTTTTTCAAATTCAATGTCTTCCCCGATCCGGTGCATTCTCATATCGGTAAAATGCGGACCGTTATGGCATTTATCACACCTTAATTTTTCAAAGATTTTACGACCTTCTTCCGCTTTTTTCGATAATTCACCATCTACCAAATAAGGACTTGGAACCGGACGCAATGACTTTAAATAAGCATCTACACATTCTGCCGATTCTTCGTCTATATCATAAAACTGGATAAACTTGAAACCTGCCCGTACGGCAAATTCGGCGCTTTCTCTAATCCCGGAAATCATACTTGGTGGAGTCACATGACTGTATAATAAACTTTTACAATTTTTCGGATTACCAATCCCATCATTCATTAAGTCCCAGTTCATAGCGTCCATCCGTCCATCGCCGGGATGACAGCCGTTACAACTTTGCCAATTCTGAAAACATTTCATTGCATCGTTGAAGTATTTTTCGCCCAGATGTTCTTTTGTTTCTATGCGATCAGGATTTAATGCAATCGCAGTCAGTTCGTTAGAAGAAATGTTTAAAATATTCAATATGTCTGCAAAATAGGTAGGAATAAACAGTTTATCTTTATTGAGATACATCGCACGAGGACCATTTCCTTCCAAGGGCAAACGCTCTCTAAGTCCATAGAGAAAACGCAGGTCGTAGTCTAATTCCCCCTTATTCGGATATGCCAAAAATTTTTTCAGCATCTCCGGATGATTGATGATGCTAATATCGTGTGTGCCGGAATGTGAAACGTAAATATGTTCTTGATTGCATCTAATTCCCCATACACCTGCCGCTCCTCTTTCCGGCTCATCCACTAAAACAGCACCCATAAATACTTGATTTTCAACATCAATAACACTGAAAGCGCTCGTATTCATCCATCCTTGTTGCAATTGTGAAGTTGGCACAGTGAAACGCCCTAAATTATGCGTTACATATATGTATTTTCCGTCCGGTGTAATACATATATCCCGCAATGCATTACTCCCATTAGCTAATTGAATATCCTTTACTTTTGAAAAGTTTTTTGTTTCAATGACCGATACACAGGCAGCAACAACATCCACATCGGCTCGTTGATTCGGCAAAAAATTGGCTACAAACAGATATTTTCCATCTTTACTCAATACAGCCGATTTCGGTTCACGCAAGACTTGTACGGTTCTTGTAACTTTCTGTTGCTTCAGGTCCACTTCGGAAATGGTATTCGCAAATTGATTACAGATATAAATCTTTTGTTTATCATGACTTAAAACCGGATAACACGCACCAGAACCAACTTGTATGCCCGTTTCGATAAGCCCCGATGACAGATTCAGTATATGCAATTCGCCTTTGGTGTCAAAGGCAGTGATGAAAGCCTTTTCACCATCCACACAAACACCCGTTGGCGTTTCGCTTATTGGAAATGAACGCAATAACCTTTTTCCATCATTAGAAAAGAGATCAATTTGTTTCGTTCCTTTTTGAGTCAACAAAATCTCCCCTTTCTCCGTCAATGCAATCCCGGTCGTAAAGATAGGTTGACTTGCAAAAAAGTTGAGTGTAATACTTAAAAACCATGCACACAAGTATATCCGTCTTGGCATAAAAACAACGATTTAAGAATAAGTAAAATAATACTAAGTCGACTGCAAAAATATAAGAAAAATCTCAGGTTTCCAACAGCAAGCAATTATTTTTTTTCGTAAAATAACGCGAACTCAGTATAAGAACTAATCGTAATGTGTTGTATTTTAATATTTTTTATCCGTTAGGAAATTAACGGGATATTTTTATATCGAACTCACATTAAAATATCTTTTCTAAATACATAGCATCTATTTCGTCAAAAGCGCTTAGGTGGTCGCTGTCGATATCGAGGACACCGATGATTTCGCCTTTGTCAAAAATGGGTACGACAATCTCCGATTTCGATTCGCTGCTGCAGGCAATATGTCCGGGAAACTGTTCTACATCGGTGACAATGATTGTTCTCCGCTCTTTCCAAGCCGTTCCGCAAACGCCTTTACCAAAAGGAATACGCATACAGGCAACCGTTCCTTGAAAGGGTCCCAAAACCAACTCATTCCCTTTGACTCTGTAAAACCCTACCCAGAAAAAACCGAAAGTTTGCTTCAACGCAGCGGCAATATTCGCCATAACGGCTATCCAATCCTGCTCTTCAGTGATTAGTTCCCGAATTTGAGGAAGCAACATTTGATATGTTTCCTCTTTCGAAAATTGAGAATTGAGAGTTGAAAGTTGAACGGGTTTCATAATTGACTTCTCTATTGGGGGATTGCGGGTCAAGCCCGCAATGACAGACTATTAACTCTTAATTCTTAACTCTTAACTACTTAAGTCCTCTGTTCTTCAACAAATACATCGGGTCGGGGTCTGCTCCGCGAAAACGCCGGTAAAGCGTCATTGGGTCGTCCGAGCCGCCTTTGGAAAGTATATTGTCGCGGAAAGATTGAGCAGTTGCTTTGTCAAAAATTCCTTTTTCCTCAAATGCCTGAAAAGCATCTGCGTCCAACACTTCCGACCAAAGATAACTGTAATATCCCGCCGAATAGCCGCCGTCGAATATGTGGGCAAAATAGGGACTTTTGTAGCGGACAATGATTTCAGGTATCAGTCCGATTTCGTTTAAAACTTGACTTTCAAACGTTTCCACATCTAAAGTTAAAGGAGATTCAAGCGTATGCCACTTCATATCGAGGATAGCGGCAGCCACCAATTCCGTAGTCGTAAAGCCTTGATTGAACGTTCCCGCTTTTTGAATTTTCTCTATCAAGGCATCGGGAATGGTTTCCCCTGTTTGAAAATGTTTGGCATATATTTTCAGCACTTGCGGGTGAAATGCCCAATGTTCGTAAATCTGAGACGGAAGTTCTACAAAGTCGCGATATACATTGGTTCCCGCAACGCCTTCGTAGGTACATTTGGAAAGCAATCCATGCAAGGCATGACCAAATTCGTGAAACAAAGTTTCCACCTGATCTAAATTCAAGAGGGAAGGATTATTGCCCGATGGCGGAGAAAAATTACCTACATTATAAACAATTGGGTGAATAAACTGTCCCTGTCTGACGGATTGTTCCGTATAGTTACTCATCCAAGCGCCGTTCCTTTTTTCGGGACGGGGGAAATAATCCAAATAAATCACACCGACATAGGAACCGTCAGCATCGCTGATTTCAAAAACTTTCACATCCTCCTGATAAACGGGAATATTGTCCAATTCCTTGAAATTCAATCCCCACAAGTTATGAGCAACGGCAAAAGCGCCGTCCCGCACGTTATCCAAAACAAAATAGGGTTTTATTTCGTCTTCATTCAAATCGTATTTTTGCTGACGCAATTTTTCGGTATAATACCACCAATCCCAAGATTCCAATTTGAAATCTTCTTCTTCTTCCCGAATCAACTTTTGCAAATCTTCACGTTCTTTTTTTGCTTGAGGCAAAGCGTATTGCCAAATATCGTTCAACAATTTGAAAGCATTTTCAGGCGTTTTTGCCATGGTTTCTTCCAAAACAAAAGCGGCATGAGAAGGGTAACCCAACAATTGTGCTTTTTCTATCCGCAAATTGACCGTATTTTTTATAATATCCTTATTGTCATTGGCATTTCCGTTATTTCCGCGACTATACATCGCTTTGTACAGTTGCTCGCGTAAACTTCGGTTTTTTGCGTATTGCAAAAAAGGCTCCCAACTCGGACGGCTCAATGTGAATACCCATTTACCTTCCAAACCCTTTTTAGTAGCCGTTTGAGCAGCAATTTCCACTATATCAACAGGCAATCCCTCCAAATCGTCCCTGTTATCTATAACCAATTGAAAATTATTCGTTTCAGCCAATAAATTTTCTCCAAAAGCAAGCGAAAGCAAACTCAATTGTTTGTTTATCTCCCGCAACCGTTCTTTTTGTGTTTCTTCCAAAGTAATTCCCGAACGTACAAAACGTTTGTAATAAGTATCCAATAAACGTTTTTGCTCCGTTGTCAAGGAAGTGTTTGAGGCATTATCATAAACCGTTTTGATGCGGGAAAATAATTTTTCGTCCAAATAAATATTATCTATATGCTCCGACAATATCGGTGACATATCCACCGCTATCGCTTGCAACTCATCATTGGTATTCGCACCGTATAACGACTCAAACACCATGTAGGTACGATTTAGTAAACTACCGCTTTCGTCCAAGGCAACAATGGTATTTTCAAACGTAGCCATTTCCGTATTATTGGTAATGGCTTCTATCTCCTTTGCTTGCTGCTCAATTCCTGCCAAGATTGCAGGTTTGAAATGTTCCGTCCGAATCAAATCAAACGGAGGGGTTGCCCGAGGCGTGTTGTATTCGGAATAAAACGGATTTCGGGCATCAAATGCAACCGGTTTTTCTTTTTGATTACATGCGTAAGTCATCATCAATATACTTAAAATAAATACATACTTTTTCATTTTGTTTCATTGTTTATTTATTAGGAACTTTATGTTTTTTTCGATTTTTTTTCTTGAACAATAGCATCAACTACTGCGACACGGGTGATATTGACAATGTCGCGAACCGAACTTTCAATATCGGTGAAGTGAATCGGCTTTTTTAATCCCACTTGAATAGGACCTATCATCTCCCCTACCCCCATTTCCTGCAACAGTTTTTGGGTGATGTTTGCCGATGTTAAATTCGGAAATACCAAAGTGTTTACATCTTTTCCGAGCAAACGGGTAAAAGGATATTTGCGGTCGCGCAGTTTCTTGTCCAAAGCAAAATTAACCTGCATTTCGCCGTCAAGCGCCAAATGGGGATATTCATTCTGAATGACTCTTACGACTTCGTGAACGCTGGCGGGATTTCCCTCTGTATCAGCGCCGAAATTAGAATACGACAACATCGCCACCACAGGTTCTTTGGCAAAAAAACGAACGCCTTCCACAGCCAATTTGGCTACATCAAGCAAGGCATTGGTGGTTGGGTGACGATTTATCAAAGTATCTGCCAAAAAGAAAGTTCCTTTTTTACCAATCAAGATGTGCATAGCGGCAAAAGTTTTGTGTCCGTCTCGGACGCCGATTACTTCCTTAGCCACTTTGATAGTATTGGAATATTTGGTATAAACACCTGTGATAAAAGCATCTGCATCACCTGTTTCCACCATCATCATACCGAAATAGTTTCGTTCAAACATTTTATCAATGGCTTCATCCAAAGTAGCGCCTTCTCTTGCCCGTTTTTTGGTCAATATTTCGGCATATCGCCGCCGCCGAGCCATTTCATTATCGTGCCGAAGATTAACGATTTCAACGCCTTCCAAGTCAATATGCAATTCTTTCGCTAATTTGCCGATTCGCTCATCGTTTCCCAGAAGAATGGGATGGCATATACCCTCATCACGGGCTTGTACAGCGGCTTTAAGCATATTTTCGTGGCTTCCCTCCGCAAATACCACCCGCTTCGGATTGCTTCTCGCCATTTCCGACAATTTACGCAGCAATTCATTGTCATAGCCCATCAAATCCTGTAAGCGATTTTCATAGGCTTTCCAGTCGATTATCGTTTTTCGTGCAACTCCCGATGCAATCGCCGCTCGAGCAACCGCTATCGACACCCAAGTCAGTAAGCGCGGATCCATCGGTTTGGGAATCAGGTATTCCTTGCCAAATGACAAAACACTTAAACCGTAAGCCGCATTCACGACATCGGGGACAGGTTCTTTCGCCAAATCCGCAATGGCTTTCACAGCAGCCATTTTCATTTCTTCATTGATAGCAGTTGCCCGAACGTCCAAAGCCCCGCGGAAAATATACGGAAATCCCAATACATTGTTGATTTGGTTGGGATAATCGGAACGACCTGTAGCAAAGATAATATCGGAACGGGACGATTGGGCTTTGTGATAGGATATTTCAGGATTGGGATTAGCCAAAGCAAAAACAATCGGATTGAAGTTCATCGCTTGCACCATTTTCACCGTCAATACATCGGCAACGGATAAACCGAGGAATACATCGGCATTGACTATCGCTTCCTCCAAAGTGCTTACATTCCGTTCGGTAGCAAAGAATTGTTTTTCCTCGTTCAAATCCGTTCGGCGTACCGAAATAACGCCTTTGCTGTCGCACATCACGATATTCTCCTTTTTGGCTCCCAAGGCTATGTACAGTCGCGTGCAGGAACAAGCAGATGCCCCTGCCCCATTGACAACTATTTTTACGTCATCAATTTTTTTCCCTGCAATTTCCAAAGCATTCAGCAGTCCGGCCGACGAAATAATCGCCGTTCCATGCTGGTCGTCGTGCATCACCGGAATATCCAATTCGGCTTTCAAACGCCGCTCTATTTCAAAACATTCGGGCGCTTTGATGTCTTCCAAATTAATTCCGCCAAAGGTGGGTGCAATCGCCTTCACGGCAGCAATGAATTTATCAGGATCTTTTTCATTGACTTCGATGTCGAACACATCAATTCCTGCAAAGATTTTAAACAAAAGCCCTTTGCCTTCCATCACCGGTTTACCTGCCAACGCACCTATATCGCCCAGACCCAACACTGCCGTACCATTGGATATGACAGCCACTAAATTGCCTTTAGCCGTATAATCATAAGCATGTTCGGGATTATTCTCAATTTCCAAGCAAGGCTCTGCCACTCCCGGCGAATAAGCTAACGAGAGGTCGGCTTGCGTACTGTATGGTTTGGTTGGTACGACTTCTATCTTCCCCGGTTTACCTTCCGAATGGTATAATAAAGCCTTTTCTTTTGTTATTTTTGCCATAATCACCTTTTTGCCGCAAAGATATGGAAATTTTTGAAAAAAATTAGCCTTTTTCTTGATTAGCCCAAAAAGAACCCGTACATTTGTCATCAAATATTGAACGATTATATATGAAACTTTTAAACATTACAAAACTTTATATCTATGCCTCTGTCGTGTTAATTGCTTTTTTAACACTCAGCGTTTCTTGTAAGAAAAAAACAAAATCAAGCGATAATGAAGTCGTATTTGAAACCATCCAAGAGAATAATACACAATCGGTTGATTATAAAAAGTCAAAGTTAAACTGTAACTTGCATATTGCGTTTACTTATCCGGTTTCTTATCAAAATGAAACCCGATTAAATGATTTGCAAAGACTGTTCATCGAAAAAGTGTTTCCGCCACGATATGCCAATCTTTCTCCTCAGGAAGCAGTTAAAAATTTTTCAGCACAATATTTTCAAGACTTTCAATCCATCAAATTCAGTGATTATTTTACCGATGATTATATATTGGAAGATGAAAAC
>Ga0082212_10001377_pt1 | contig 35755 bp, 29 predicted proteins | sample TergutNt197P3_FD_71548 | JGI IMG/M metagenome (GOLD analysis project Ga0082212, IMG submission 71548) | Neocapritermes taracua P3 segment gut microbial communities from Petit-Saut dam, French Guiana - Nt197 P3 | ecosystem: Host-associated > Arthropoda: Insects > Digestive system > Gut ...
ATACGAACAGAACGGTTTGGAACGGGCCAAAGCCGTAGAGAGAGCCATAAAAGAATGCATAGAACAGGAGATATTGACAGAATATCTAAGAAATAATGGTTCGGAGGTGTCAAATATGTTATTGCAGGAGTGGAAGATAGAAGACGCCAAAGCCGTATGGCAGAGAGAGGCTGAGGAGCGCGGGGAAAAACGAGGGGAAAAGCGCGGAGAAAAGCGCGGGGAAGAACGATCTGACCGCAAGTGGCAATCGGTGATCCTGCAAAAGGATGCTATTCTTGCTGACAAGGATGCCGTTCTTGCTGACAAGGATGCCGTTCTTGCCAACAAGGATGCTATTCTTGCTGACAAGGATGCTGAAATCGCAAAACTGAGAGCACTGTTGGATCAAAAGTAAGGTCAGGATGTTCATCACATTCTCCGCGTATTCGGGGGAAATTGGCAGCGCGGATGTTTTCCTCTCAACAGACCGCAAACTGATAACCGGGGCGAAGAGGGCAAGCGCAAAAGTTGAAGTGGAAAATCCGCCGATATGGTTCTCCTCCTAGCGTACTTCTAGTACGCGTCGTCGTCGTTTCCTTACATTTTGAAATTTCTGCTCGCTCATTGGGGTCGGAATTAACGGATTACTGCACTAGCGGGTCGAAGTCGGGGTCGCCGACATGCTCGGCAACGCAGGTGGCCCCTTTCGCGGGCTTTTTTTTGTTTCGGTTTGCCGTTAATTGTCAAATGGCAATTCTGTTGCGTAAAATACCTCACAACAAAACTGCAAAGATCAGTTTTATCGCTGGCAAGACAAACTGAGAGGAAGAGGACTATGCTCACAGACATACCATATGACCGGGAAAAGGCTTTGGCATATGTGGAAAAATGGGTTTTCAATTACAATCCCCAATACTACAATTTCGAGAAAATCGGCGGCGACTGTACGAATTTCGCTTCTCAAGCCATCTACGCCGGTTGTGGCGTTATGAACTACGATACGTACGGCTGGTATTATATTGACGTCAACCGTCGTGCGCCCGCCTGGAGCGGTGTGGAATTCCTCGGACGGTTTCTGCTCAACAATAACGGTTGCGGTCCGTTCGGCGAATGTGTTGACTTAAAGGATATAGTGTGCGGCGATCTGATACAATTGTCTCTTAAAGGCCAACGTTTTGAACACTGTCTGATCGTTGTTGACATCAAAGAGCCGCTTTCGTTCGAAAATATTTTGGTGTCCACCCACAGCAAGGATGTCCATTTTCATCCGTTGAGCACCTATAAATGGTGGGATATTCGTTTTCTTCATATTATTGGAGCCCGAAAGATGTGAAAGAATCATACTTTTTGGCAGCCAAAGAATTTGGCTCACGATAAAATTTGTACAACGTTACCCATATTTTGCAGTCGCGGGCGGCGATCCTTGTGATAAGCAGATTATAAGTTCGCATGGAATTTTGAATGCCTGCAATATTTTTTAGAGGATACTTGCATTTTGTGTAGAACTCTGATATAAAATTAGTATATATGTGGTTGTTCTTTTTTTGGCAATAGCAAATAAAGAATAACGTATTCGTTTTTGTATTCCAAGGAAGTGAAGAGGGATAAGCTATGAGAGAAGAAAAAGAGCTTTGGGGCAACGAGGATGATCTATTTGACGTGAAATCGCCTTGGGATCAGGCTCACAATGGGTCTGAGCTTGGGCCCAGACCGAGAAACAATTATGCCGGAGGGAACCAAGGTCAAGCCTGGGATTCAAGGGGCGGTCGCCGGGGAAATTTGCCGGTTAGCGGAAATGTCCAGGTTGTGCAGCGCGTGCCAAACACGCAAGGGAATGCGTCGAATCCCGGCCACTCATCAAACCAAGGTTATCCGTTAAATCCGGGCCATTCGCAAAATCAAGGGTATCCGTCAAATCAGGCTTATCCACCGAACCCGGGTTATCAGTCGAACCAGGCATATTCCTCGAATCCGGGTCATGCTTCAAATCAGGGCTACCCGAATCAGAATTATATAACGAATCATAACTATCCACCTGGCTCGGTTAACCAGGCATATTCGAATGAACAACCGTATAGGACACCTTTTCAAGGACAACAACCCCAGGTTCTTCCGGGACAGGCGAGCGCGACAGAATGGATGCGCCCTCAAAATCCGTATATACAAGATACGCACAACACGAATTCCAACACCAACGATCAGAACGTCGTCTATCTTCAGAATGCAGCCGACCCTTATGCTACCCCTGCTTCAACGATATCAGCGGCAAGAATTCTGGCGGAGGCACCACCTCTCCCGAATAAATTTGCCGCGGACCATCGAGAGCAGAAGTCAGAAACGGAAAAAGAAAAAGGATCGCCTTTTAGCGAGCTTAATAAACAGCCTGTATCAGGAAGTTTTTATGATACAGGGGCGTTTGGTGGTTTTTTTCAGAACTACGAGCCTGACCCTCCGGCCGATTCGAGAGGTTTTTTCGGACAGTCCCTGTACAGCGGTGGCCGTGAATTCTTCTTGAGCGAGGCGGCGGCTGCCGCCGATAAAGGATTTTTTGAGCAGACCGGTTCTGATTTCTTTGACGCCCGGACATCCTCCGGCGGATTCTCTCAAGGGGATGACTCTCGCCCGACGGGGGATCCTCCGGCTTCGGCAAACTATTTCATTCAAGCGAAACCGCAGGAAACAACAGGTTCGGACGCACCTTTTGTTTCTGTGTATTCTGATGTGGCGGATTTTCGCAGAGCCCCCGCAGTTTCAATCGGGGCTCATCAACCGGCCAGAAAACAACCCTTGGCGTTGCCTAGTCCCTCCTCAAATCCTCCGGCGAGCGACAGTTCGTGGGGGACATCTCAGGCGGGTTATCAACCCTTTGGTAACAATACAACAGGCCCTCAGGCAGACTACCAGACCAAAGTGGCGGAGGATAGATATTATACAGGAAACATCCCAAGAGGAGCCAATCATCTTTCAGAAGCGGAGCCCGTTCATGATCAAAACAGTTGGAACAAACCGTCTTCTGATTTTTCTTCAACAGGTCGTTTTTCTTTTGCCGGGTTAAGTGAAGCCGACATGAATAAAACGGTGCGTTTTGCGGTAGGGCAGGTTGCTCCCGGCCAACCACAAGGGCAGCAGATGCCGCTTGTGCAACAGGCTTCATTCGGGCAACAGGCATCACTCGGTCAACAGGCGCCACTCGGACAGCAGGCGCCACTCGGACAGCAGGCGCCACTCGGACAGCAGGCGCCACACGGACAGCAGGCGCCACTCGGACAGCAGGCGCCACACGGACAGCAGGCATCACACGGACAGCAGGCGCCACACGGACAGCAGGCACCACACGGACAACAGGCGCCATTCGGACAACAGGCGCCATTCGGACAACAGGCAACTCGCGGTCATCAGATGCCAGCCGATCATGCGCAAACGAACAGCGCGCCCCAATTGGATCCTTATCCACCGGAGCAATTTCCGATGGACACGTTGTACCCGACCAACCCATTTTCCACAACAAACTTGAATAATACCGGATCCTTTGCTCGCAACCAGTTTGCGGCGACACAGGATCCCTACGCATCCGGGCAAGAACCTTACACCGTCGCAAATGATCCATACGGATCTTACGCACCTGTTGCACAGGATGTTTATGACCGGTTCGCGACTGAACAGCAGAACCAATATTCTTCTTCCCGTAGCCCTTTCGCGTCTCTTTATGAAGTCGCCAGGGCTGATTCTATGCATCAGGATTCTTCACCGCGAGACGACTATGGTGAAGAGAACAGATACGACAGGACGGTTACACTGGACGAGGAAGAGGATAAGATAAGCCAGATGCACAGATCGATGCGAGGGGGTGAATTTGGCCGGGGCGCCTATGATGCCGACTCTGAGTACGACGAGCCCGGTCAAAGCTACACGCAGTCAAGCAGATTCGAAAATCCGGGAAGATTTGAGAATCGGGATCGTTTCCAAAAACATGATCAGTACGACTCATTTAATACTGGTTTTGACGACTATGCCGAAGATGACAAGTGGGGGCGTGAAGACGGCTACTCATCTTCCGATTATAAACAAGATTTCGCTTTGAATTATGATCTTGGACAGGACGGATACTACGGCGGCAACAATCGCTATGAAGAAGAAGACCCGGTTGATAAATACTTTTCTTCGGACAGACGGGCCATGCGGTCCTCTCAGAGAGAAGCGCGCCAGGAAATGGTCAATATGGAATCCCGATATAGCGAATACGACGATTATGATGAAGATTACGAGAAGAAACCCATCAGCGTTCTGACAATCATCATCATTGTCCTCTCTGTTATCGCTGTCGGCATTGGTGGTGTCCTGCTGTATACCTTCTTGGGCTGAGCCAGGTGTAGCCCGCCTTAGTAACTTATAGACGCGAAGCGTCAATAAAAAACAAGAAAATCCACATTCTGAATTCTGAATACTGAATACTGAATACTTGCGGGCAAAGCCCGCATTAGTTTAACTCAACGGGGCAGGATTTGCAAAGAATCGGAAAATGGGGTAGACTATTCTTAAAGGTCAAAAAAGGTCAGTGATGAATGCATGGGGAATCTTGCAGATAGAATAGAAGCCTATCTCAAAAACATCTTAGGAGAATCCGAGGGAGGATCCGTCATTCTGCAGAGGGGGTTTTTGGCGGAAGTTTTTTCATGTGCCCCTTCTCAAATCAATTATGTTTTAACCACACGGTTTACGGTTGAGAAAGGATATCTTGTTGAGAGCCGGCGAGGCGGCGGCGGGTTCTTGCGCATTGTGCGGCTTGGTTTTGATGAGGAGAGCAACTTTCATAGGATCATGAACGAGCTTCTCGGCAAAGAGGTCTCCCAACGGCGCGCGAACAATCTCTTGGATAATCTTTTTGAAGAAGGCATAATATCAGAACGTGAAACGATATTGCTGAAAAGTGTCCTGGCTGATAAAATCATTGGTGAATCCCTTGGTGACACCCACGCTGCCCGACTGCGGGCTATGATGATGAAAGAGATCCTGATCGGCATATCCCGTACAGACATTAATTGACAGGTACCAAGAGACCGTTGAAGATAAGTGTGAAAGAACCGATCAACGCAGCATGTTAGAAACGGGACCCTTGTTGGCAAGGGGCCCTTGCCGCTTTCATTAAGATTTTGTGCGCTAATTGGCGCGTGGGCAGTAAGTGAGAAAGAAGTAAAGGAGTGAGCGGCCTCATGATTTGTCAGAAATGCCAGACTCGGCAAGCCAGCGTCCATGTCCAACAAAATGTCAATGGGACTCTTTCGGAGGTGTATCTGTGTCAACAATGCGCCCAAGAGCTGAAACAGAGCAGCTACCCCGCTTTGGTGGCGGGATTCCTGCAATCGCTTCTCGGCGCTTCCGCCGCCAATGCCATGCAGGAAACAGGATATGAAATCACAACCGGCGACGCATGCCCGACCTGCCAAACATCGGCGGCGCGTATCCAGCACACAGGGTTTGTCGGATGTGCCGACTGCTATGAATATTTCTCCAGACAGATGGACAGTTGGTTGCGCCGTATACAAGGGCAGGTTCGCCACGCCGGGAAAGCGCCTCAGCGCTACGCGACGGCTATGCAGGAAGCGGCTACTCTGGAAGAACTCAAGACCAATCTAAAAGTCTGTATTGAAAAAGAAGCCTTTGAAGAAGCTGCCGTGTTGCGTGACCGTATTCGCGAATTGGAAGACCAAACGATGAAAGGGGAGATCGTCAATGACCAATCAGCAAGTTGACACCCATAGTCTGATCCAAAGATCGAGCCGCTGGATGCGATCCGACCTCAAGGGGCCCAACATTCTGGTTAGTACCCGGGTCCGCTTGGCTCGTAATCTGGTCAGCCGACCCTTCCCCCATGTCGCGACACCGGAACAGAGTCAAGAGCTTGAAAAGAATATGGCGGCCGTGTTTTCGGATATTAAGGTTAGCGGGCAGCCCCTACAATACTTATCTCTGGAAACCCTCCCGGAAAATGATAAAAGAATTCTTGTGGAGAAACATCTGATGAGTCCAGACTTTGCGAACCTGGAAAGACCACGGGCCCTGTTTCTGTCCGAAGACCATAGGGTTGCTGTCATGGTCAACGAAGAAGATCATATCCGTATCCAGGTCTTCGAACCGAATTGGCAATATGAGGAGGCCTGGGCTCTGGCTTCGGAAATTGATGACAAAATAGAAAAGAAAACGCCCCTGTCTTTCCACGAAAAGTTCGGGTATCTGACAGCCTGCCCAACCAATGTCGGGACAGGGTTGAGGCTTTCCGTCATGGTTCATTTACCGGCCTTAAGCGTATTGGGTCAGATCCGAGAGATCACAGGGGCGCTCACCCAAATGGGGTTAGCTGTGCGGGGACTCTACGGAGAGAAATCCCAAGCTTTTGGAAACCTCTATCAGATATCAAACCAGATAACCCTTGGCAAATCTGAAGAAGACACCATGCGCCATTTGGACGCGATGACCCAAAAAATTGTCGAAAAGGAAATGCAAGCCCGCCATCATCTCAGCAAAGAGGGCAGACTCCAGCTGGAAGATCGGGCCTGGCGTGCTCGGGGGACACTGCAAAACGCTCGCATCCTATCCGCTGAAGAAGCTTTCAAAACCCTATCAATAGATCGCTTGGGCATGGATATGGATATTCTGCCGACAATAGAGGTCAGCTATATCGAAACACTCGTCAACTGCCTGCGGGGCGCTTTGGGAAGCGGGAAGTTGGAGGGGGAAGCGTTGGCGGTTGATGATACAGCACAAGGCGTCTTACAAGGAGAGGAAAAGCGGCAGGAACGCATGGTGAACCCCGGCGAAAAGGTGGAAATGGATGAAACCATGCTGGATGTGACCCGTGCACTCTATATTAGGAACCTCTTCGAGGTTTAACAAAGAAAGGATACAGAAAATGGACAAATATACCCAGAGGGCTGAGAAAGCGCTGATTCTTGCGGAACACATTGCCAGAAAATTAGGGCATCAGGTGATCGGAACCGAGCATATTTTATTAGCGTTGATAGAGGAAGGGGAGGGCGTTGCCGCTCGGGTGCTCAGCGATCTGGGTGTGGATGCTGAGAAGACCAGCGCCAAAATTGTTCAGATTACAGGTATCGGGGAGCCGGTTACCGGAGATGTTTCCCTTTCTCCCCGGGTCAAACGTGTACTTCAAATTGCTCATGAAGAGTCCCAACGTCAAGGGATCAACTATGTTGGGACAGAACATCTGCTTCTTGGCTTGATCATAGAGGGGGAAGGTATCGCCGCCCGGGTGCTTATTGAGTTGAGGGTGAATCCGGACAAGGTCTGGGAACAGGTTCTGAATGTTCTCGGCGGCGATTCGGACAGCATTCCGGGTCCGGGGACGGGGGGGATGGGTCTGAAAACCGGACAGGGGACGCCTCTTTTGAATGAGTTCGGGCGGGATCTGAACATGTTGTCTTTGGAAGGTAAGCTTGATCCCGTTGTGGGCAGGGAGACTGAAATCGAACGGGTTATTCAGATCCTTTGTCGCCGGACGAAGAACAATCCTGTGCTTATCGGCGAACCCGGCGTCGGGAAGACAGCCATTGCCGAGGGGTTAGCGCAAAGGATTATGGCTAACCAAGTGCCGGAACTTCTGAGTGATAAACGGGTTCTGACTTTGGATTTGTCGACGATTGTGGCCGGGACCAAGTATCGAGGCGAGTTTGAAGAGCGCATGAAAAAAATCATGGAAGAGATTCGTCTGGCCGGCAATGTTGTTATATTTATTGATGAGCTGCATACTTTGATCGGCGCGGGGTCGGCCGAGGGGGCCATCGACGCCGCCAACATCCTGAAACCGGCTCTTTCACGTGGTGAGATCCAGTGTATCGGGGCCACAACTTTGGACGAGTACCGCAAGCACATCGAGAGGGATCCGGCTTTGGAACGCCGTTTTCAGCCAATCCTGGTTGGGGAACCTACTGTTGAAGAGGCCGTTGCTATTCTGCGGGGATTGCGTGACCGCTATGAGGCCCATCATCGGGTTAAGATTACCGATGAAGCCATTGAGGCTGCGGTGAGGTTGTCGGGGCGCTATATTTCCGATAGGTTTTTGCCTGATAAGGCTATCGATTTGATTGATGAAGCCGCTTCGAAGGTGCGGATCCAGAGTTTCACCATACCGGCTGATCTCAAGGATCTTGAAGAACAAGCCGACGCGATGAAGAAAGAAAAGGAAGAAGCCGTTCGGCGGCAGGAATTCGAAAAAGCCGCCCAGGCTCGAGATCAGGAACAATTCCTGCGGGGTCGCTTGAATCAGGTTCGCTTGGAATGGGAGTCGTCCCGGGACAAAGAGAGTTTGGTTGTAGAAACCGAGAACATCGCCCAGGTTGTGGCTAGCTGGACGGGGATCCCGGTCAGCAAGTTGGCTGAGGGGGAGAGCGAAAAACTCTTGCGTCTGGAAGCGCAATTGCGGGAAAGAGTCATTGGACAGGATGAGGCTGTCAAAGCCGTCTCCCTTTCCATCCGCCGAGCTCGAGCCGGGCTCAAAGATCCGAAACGGCCTATCGGTTCCTTTATTTTTCTTGGTCCCACCGGTGTGGGCAAAACCCAGTTAGCCCGCACATTGGCGGAGGTTCTTTTTGGCAATGAGAGTGCTTTAATCCGCGTGGATATGTCCGAATATATGGAGAAACACGCCGTTTCGCGGATGGTTGGGTCGCCTCCGGGATATATCGGTCATGATGAGGGGGGCCAGCTGACAGAACTGGTGCGACGCCGTCCCTACAGTGTTGTGCTTTTTGATGAGATTGAGAAAGCGCATCCCGACGCTTTCAATATCTTATTGCAGGTCCTGGAAGACGGGAGGCTGACGGATTCCAAAGGGCGGGTCGTGGATTTCCGCAATTGTGTGGTGATTATGACGTCCAATGTTGGCGCGACTTTTTTAAACAAAGAAGCTATGGGATTCGCCGCGGTTCGCAGTGAGCTAAGCGAGTATAAGACGATGAGCGATCGGGTTATGGAGGAGTTGAAGAAGACTTTTCGCCCAGAGTTCCTCAATCGTGTGGATGATCTGGTTGTCTTCCGATCCCTGAACAGTGATGACATGGTCAAGATTACAGAGATCCTTATGGACGAAGTGGTCAAAAGGATTGAGGAGCAGGCCTTGTCTCTGACGCCGGACAGTGAAGTCTATAAGGTTATTGCCCGGGAAGGCGAAGACAAAACTTATGGTGCCAGACCCTTGCGCCGGGCCATCCAGCGTCTGGTTGAAGATGTGCTCTCCGAAAAAATTCTGTCAGGGGAGTTTGCTTTGGGGGATCATATTGTGATTACTGTCAAGGACAACGCTTTGGCTTTTGTAAAAGGGACTCCCAGAAACAAAGCCCTGGAAAAATCGAAGATAGCCAAACCGGTGCCCCTTAAGGCCAAAGGGTCAACGGAAATTGTCCAAGTGGGATCCCCGGGGGATCCGAGAAAAGATGATCTGAGAAAGAGCGGTGATCCCGGAGCGAAGAAAGCAGGGTCGAAGAAGACGGGGTCCGCGAAGACAGGATCCGAGAAAACAGGATCCGCGAAGACAGGGTCCGCGAAGGCAGGGGATCAGGAAAAAAGACCGCCTGGAAGACCCAGGAAAAACGCTACCAAGCAAGGGGCCGACGGGAAAGGGCCGGTCGACGGGAAAGGGCCGGTCGACGGGAAAGGGTCGGTCGACAGGAAAGGGTCGGTCGACAGGAAAGGGCCAGTCGACGGAAAGGGACCGGCTGACGGAGATGGCTCTTCCGGCAGTCAAGGATCTGATAATGGGCAAGGATAAATCGGTATTCTTCTGCCGCGAGTGTGGTTATGAGAGCGCCAAATGGTTGGGAAAGTGTCCGGGTTGTGGTGTGTTTAACACATTTGTTGAGGAACGGCTGGCGAGGAAACCGGCCGGTTCCGGGTCTGCGTCGGGACAGGGGTCTTTGCGCAAATTGCGTGAGGCGTCGGACGGGTTGATTGCCGCAAAAGGGGCGCTTGTCGAGAGCAGTCTGTCCGTCGGGAGCAGACAGGCTATACCTCTTTCTGAAATTGAGGTTGTGGGCCAGGAGAGATGGGATTCCGGGAGCATTGAACTCAACCGTGTTCTGGGTGGCGGCGTTGTTCCCGGTTCCCTTGTTCTCTTAAGCGGCGAACCGGGCATAGGGAAATCCACATTTTTGTTGCAGATGGCTCAGTTTATGGGAAGCGGAGCGAAGGTTCTGTATATTTCCGGAGAGGAATCCCTTCGGCAGTTGAAACTCAGGGCTGACCGCTTAGAGAAACCGTCAACCGGCCCGCGCCGGGAGGAGGATGGCCCGCGCCGGGAAGAGGAAGGCCCGCGCCGGGAAGAGGAAGGCCCGCGCCGGGAAGAGGAAGGCCCGCGCCGGGAAGAGGAAGGCCCGCGCCGGGAGGGCAAGGTTTTCGTTATGGCTGAAGTCTCTCTCGACACAGTGGGGGCAGAAGCTCTAGAGGGAGGGTATCAGGTTCTTATCGTTGATTCGATCCAGACGATGATGTTAGACGACCTGCAATCGGCACCGGGCAGTGTCAGCCAAGTGAGGGAATGTGCGTCTTTTCTCATGCGATTGGCCAAGGATTACGGAATTGCTGTTTTCATGGTCGGGCATGTGACTAAAGACGGTTCTGTGGCCGGGCCGCGGGTGCTTGAGCATATGGTGGATACGGTTCTTTGTTTCGAAGGAGACCAATACCACATCTACCGGTTGTTGCGTGCCAGCAAGAATCGGTTTGGGCCGAGTAACGAGATCGGCGTTTTCGAGATGCGGGGCAACGGGCTTGTTGAAGTTCGCGACCTGTCGGGGGTTTTTCTGGAAGGCAACAGGCCGGCGGTGGGGTCGGCGATTACGGTGACGATGGAGGGGACAAGACCCCTGCTCGTGGAAATCCAGGCGCTGGTGACGCCGTCGGTATACGGTCAGCCCCGACGAACAGCTAACGGGCTTGATTACAACCGACTGCTGATTTTGCTGGCGGTATTGGATAAGCGTATCGGGTTCCCTTTTGCGGCTAAAGATGTTTTCATTAATGTTGCCGGCGGACTGAAAATTTCCGAACCGGCTGTGGATATTGCTGTCGTCGGCGCATTGCTTTCCGCCTTAAGAGAAAAAATATTGCCTACCATGGTCATGGTAGGTGAGCTGGGTTTGACCGGCGAAGTCCGAGGTGTGGCTCAGATAGAGCAACGCATATTGGAGGCCCGGGATTTTGGATTCGAACGTTGTATGTATCCGGAAGCCAATTCTCCCCGATTGGAGAATATTGTGAGCGAGGCAGGCGGAAACGGCAAGGGGTTTTATGCGGTAAAAAGTGTTGAGGAGGTTATTCAGTTGACAGTTGACGGCTAATTATTGCCGGCTCTTTGCGACAGGACCCGCAGCCCATTTATCTAAGCGTAAAAACAGTTAATGTTTTAAGCATATTCTCTTCCCGTTTAACAGCCTCATCCAGGGAGAGGTTAAGGGTGTTGGCCAAGGCCGCGATATAGAACATCTGTCGACCCAGCTCCGTTTCAATGATTTCATGGCAACTGGGACACAGGGTGCCCGCTACATGGGAACTGAGCAACCCTTTGAGATCCGAGATGGTCGCGGTTTCCGGGATGCTTTCTTTGTGGGCCTCAATGGCCAGGCAACCACAGGATGTAACGGCTTTGGTGACGGCCCTGGTCACACGGGCGGAGGCTTCTTGATTTTTGGCTAAGATGTCGAGGATGCTTTGATGACGGATAAGCATGGTGTCAACGGTTTTTTGAAAACTTCCGCTATTGGTCATGGGTGATCACCCTTTCCTGAGGTCCTGATATTCCCATTATAGGCAGGATGCCTGAGCCTTGTCAATTTAAAGCTGTGTCGTATAAGAAAAAAATTTCAAAAAGTAAATCTTATTGTGTCGGTTTGCGTCTTTACGGCGGGAACAACTAGGAACATTTCGGAATTCAAAAAAATTTTCTTTGCGGCTCTTTCATATTCCTGATATAATAAGAGATACAACACAACGGCATTGTTTTTCAAGGATTGCTTGGTTAATTGTCTCACAATTTTTGGTGTTTCCCGGTGGGGGAATACCGGATTATCATCTGGTGAAGGGGGAGATGAAGCTGAGAAAGGTTATGCGGTTAGTCATCGCAATGTTTATTGCGGGACTTGGGTTCTATTTAATTTTTCAATTGGCGAAAACGAATCTCATTTCAAGTGCACTTAATGATTATTTTATTAATAAGTACTGGGCTTATGCTGTTGTGACTGTTGTTTTTGGGGTTGCTGGTTTTTTTATCGCTCCGGCAATTATGCGTTTTGCCGGTGCCAGTATCGTCTGGATTGAGATTCGTCTGGTGAGAATGTCAATTCTGGAAGTTATCTCCGGCGCGGTTGGCCTCTTTTTGGGCGTTTTATTGGCCTTTCTGTTCAATATGGCGTACGCCGACATTAGCATCGTCGGACCGATTGTATCGGTGTTGGTCAACTTGATTTTCGGCTATATCGGGGGATATGTCGGGTTGGCTATCGGCGCGAAGCGCAAGGAAGATCTGGCGGGACTTGTTGGTCGTCGCAAGGAAAAGCCGGAAAAAGCGGAAAAGGGTCAGGGCAAGGCTGATAAAAAAGGCGATGTTGAAACGATAGCTGCCCCGGCGAAATTGTATAAGATTCTTGATACGAGTGTGATTATTGACGGGCGTATCGCTGATATTATTGACACGGGGTTCTTGGATGGGATTCTGATGGTGCCGGAATTCGTGCTGGATGAGTTGCAGAGGATTGCTGATTCGTCGGATATGTTGAAACGCAACCGCGGCCGCCGGGGGTTGGATATTCTTAATCAGATCTCCAAGAAAGAAGGATCTGAGATTGAGATCAGCAACAAGGATTTTGATGATGTGACCGAAGTTGACAGCAAGTTGGTGCGGTTGGCTCAAAGCATCAAGATGCCGATTCTGACAAACGATTACAATCTGAATAAAATTGCCGAACTTCATGGGGTTAAGGTACTCAATATTAATGAGCTGGCGAATATGGTCAAACCTGTCGTGTTACCGGGTGAGGGCATGACGGTTCAGGTGCTTAAGGAGGGCAAAGAAGCCGGGCAAGGGGTTGCTTATCTGGAGGATGGCACGATGGTCGTTGTTGACGGCGGACGCAATTTGATTGGTCAGGAAGCCCAGGTCACGGTGACGACTGTTTTGCAGACAGCCGCCGGGAGAATGATTTTTGTGAAACCGAAGGATGATCTTGACGATTCAGCGGCGTATTATGAGGCCAGAATGAGTTATTGATGAAGATGAGAACGAAGATCGCGGTAATTGTACCCGCCGCCGGTGAAAGCCGACGTTTGGGGGGATTGAATAAGTTGTTTCTGGATTTGGCCGGGCGACCTGTGCTGTTGCGTACGGTAGAGGTTTTTTTGGCGTTGGGCGGGGAGACGGTGCTGACACCTGTGCCGGTCATTGTGGCTGTCAACCCTCGCGATCTGAACCGAACCCGGGAACTGTTTGCGGGGATGACAAACGTCAACGTGGTACTGGGTGGGGCTAACCGGCAACAGTCAGTGGCCAACGCCTTAGCTCATGTTGAGGACAATGTCGAATATATTATTGTACATGATGGGGCCCGTCCGTTGCTTAAGCTTTCTGATTTGGAGGCTTTTGTTCAAAAAGGACTGGAGGTGGATGGTCTCGTTATGGCTGTTCCTGTTAAGGATACAGTGAAAAGGGTCGACCCAAAGGGTCTGGTGGTGGATACACCCAAACGGGAAGATCTGTGGCAGGCTCAGACCCCCCAGATGTTTAAGCGGGATTTGTTTGTTACAGCGCAGGCAGAGGCTTGTTCTGAAGGGTTTGTCGGAACAGACGAGGCTTCTCTTCTTGAGCGGCTGGGGTGTGAGGTGACCGTTTTTCAGGGGTCTTATGAGAACATAAAAATAACAACGCCGGAGGATGTGGTTTACGCGTTGTTTAAGGAAGGGCCGGATATGTCAGAGGGGTCGAAGGGGTTTCCTAAGTTTCGGGTCGGGCTGGGGTATGATATGCATACCTTGGTGGCTGGGCGGGACTTGATTCTAGGTGGTGTCCATGTTCCCCACGCCCAAGGGTTGCTGGGGCATTCCGATGCCGACGTGTTGACCCACAGCATTATGGATGCTATGCTGGGGGCTTTAGCGTTAGGGGATATCGGGCAGGTTTTTCCGGACAAGAACGCTGCGTATAAGGGGATTTGCAGTTTGAGGTTGTTGGAAAAGGTGGCAGTTATGGTCAAGAGTCAGGGATACCTTGTGAGCAATGTTGATGCGGTCATCTGTGCGCAAAAACCGCGCTTGGCAGCCTACATAGACGATATGCGTGAGAAGCTGGCCGCCGGTTTAGGGTTGACAGTGGGGCAGGTATCTGTGAAAGCGACGACGACTGAAGAGCTGGGTCCGGAAGGCAGAGAGGAAGGGATCAGCGCTCAGGCGATCGTGATGCTGTGTTCCGGTTAATCTTCACGATAAAGCTCTGAAAACGTAAACTCTGTTTGGGGAGAATACGCGTTTCCGTGTCCGTTGTTTTGGTGTTGATTGTCGCCCGGATAGTTGTCCTCCGGGTGATTCTCCTGCGGATGATTCTCCTCCAAATGATTCTCGTTCAGATAGTTGTGGTTTGAATAATGGTCGTCAGGGTGATTGTTGTCAGGGTGATTGTCGGCTGGCTGATTGTCGGCTGGCTGATTGTATTCAGGTTGAGTGTTAGCGATTCCGTTTGATTTTTTGAACTCGAGAATTCTCTCGATATTGATGGAGACAAGGGTTTCTTTAATTTGATCCGCTTCAACAAGAAGCTTAAGAGCAATTTCAAAATCATCCGGGTGCCATTCTTGAAACTGCAAGTACTCTTCAGCTAATTCCCCGTTTCGAATCAGTCGCTGGGTGCGTTCTCTTTTTGAACGCTCTTTCTCACGGGCAAGCAGATCTTCCTTTTGTTTTCTGAGTTGATCGATTTTTGCGTCGATGGCGCTGACTTGTTCAATGGTGTTTTTCTTGGGACCCATAAACAACTCCCCTTCTGGCCCACGTATCTGCTATGGAAGAGGGACATTCTGATACCTGCGTGGGCTCGTGTTATAATGCTTCGTAACTATCGTTATTATATCCAACAAAAAGGTTTCGATCCGGGGCAATTTGATATATTTCTCATTGACAAGGGGCAAAGAAGAATAGATAATGAGAAGGGTTTCATGGGGAGAACCAACGACCAAGGGGGGTTTGTCATGTCGGTTAGAGTCCGCTTCGCACCCAGTCCGACCGGGCTTCTGCATATTGGAGGGGCGCGGTCTGCTTTGTTTAATTATTTGTTTGCCACCGGCCAAGGGGGCTGTTTGATCTTGAGAAGCGAGGATACAGATCTGGCGCGGTCTCGCCTCGAATATGAGGAGAGCATTGCGGACGCGTTGTTCTGGCTTGGCATTACGTGGCAGGAGGGGCTTCGTGTTGGCGGTGAGTCCGCGCCTTATCGCCAGAGTGAGCGGCTTGATATTTATCGGAGGTATCTTGAAAAGCTGGCCGGGTTGGGATATGTGTATGAGTGTTTCTGCTCGGAGGAAGAGTTGGAGGCCCAACGGCAGGATCTGAGCGAGCGGGGGGAATCGCCTCGTTATTCCGGGCGGTGTGCAAGTTTATCGGAACAAGAGAAAGCTCTAAAGCGTGATCAAGGAATCAAACCGGCATTGCGTTTCCGGGTGCGTCCGGGGGCTCCTTTGCTTTTTGCTGATGCTGTGCGGGGGACGATAGGATTCGACCGGAACGGGATTGGGGATTTCATTATTATGAAGTCCGATGGTGTTCCGACTTATAATTTCGCTGTTGTGATTGATGATTTGGAGATGAAAGTTACCCATGTTGTCCGTGGGGAGGAACATTTGTCTAATACGCCATGTCAGTTGCTGATTTGGGAGGCATTGGGGTTCACGCCTCCGCAATATGCGCATATTTCTTTGATCCTGAATTCTGAGGGAAAAAAGATGAGCAAACGGGATGGGGATACATCGGTGGCTTATTACCGCGATCAGGGATATCTGCCGGAGGCTGTGCTCAATTTTCTTGTGCTGTTGGGGTGGTCGCCGACGGGGGATCAGGAGATCTTGACCTTGGCTGAACTGAAGGAACAGTTTTCGTTGGCGCGTGTGTCGAAGGCGCCGGCGGTTTTTGATCGGGATAAGCTGGATTATATGAATTCATGTTATATCAGATCACGAAAGGGAGAAGAGTTGGCGGAACTTTTGTTGCCGTTTGTCCAAAGGGCGGGGCTGTTTGCGGACAGGACGTCTTGGGCGGGCTTAGAGAGCCGGGAGCGGGAATGGCTGGCTGTTTTTGCTGAAGCGGTGAAGGAGAGGATTAAGACCTTGGGTGAGGCCGGGCAGTATATTGATTTGTTTCGAGGCGCAGAGATACGCTCTTTCGAGGAAGAGGCTCGGGAGGTTTTGCGGGGGGCGAACGCCAGGGTGGTGCTGGAGGCTTTCCGGAGGATGGTCGAGGCGGCGCCGGCGTTGAATCAGATGGGAGAGTTGAATCAGATGGGAGAGTTGGACTCAGCCGCGGCGGCCGCGAAGACCATGATGAAACAACTCGGCAAGGATCTTGGGTTGAAGGGGAAGGATGTGTTTATGCCCCTGCGTGCCGGTGTGACCGGGCAGATGCATGGGCCGGATCTGGATAAGATTCTGGCTCTGCTGGGAAAGGAAGATATTTTGGCGCGGCTTGAGAAGACCTTGTCTCTGTAGCTCATGCGGGCTACGCCCGCAAGTATTCAGTATTCAGTATCCAGTATTCAGAATGTGGATTTTTTTGTTTTTATTGACGCTTCGCGTCTGTAAATTACTATAATTAGGGAACGCGAAATTTGTCGAAATATGGGATAGTTTCTATTAACAATTGACATTTCCCTGTTTTTACTGTACAATATTGGTAATGATTTGTTCTTATCAATAGAATAGAAACGGAGGGGTGATGTTAATGAAGAGAGTTGTGTCTTTTTTCCTGATATTTATTTTGGTGGTGCCTTATGCGTTGGCTGTGCCAAAGGCTCAAGCCGCGCCGGCATCGGGTCCCGGCAAGAAAGCGGTTTATCTTTTGCCGGGCTTTATGGAGTCCCGTCTCTACAGCCAAAGATATGGCGGTATGGAGATCTGGGTTGGACCTGGTCTGGCCACGGAAATAGGGCGGAATGCGTTGGGGTTGCAGCCTGAGATGGCTAACAACGTTGCCGGTGAGGGTATGTTGGCTTACGCGGACAGAAACAGGGACAGAATCGGCACACTGGCTTCTTTTCTGCCGTTGATTAGCAGCATTAACAGCTGTCTGGCCCTGAATGGGCTAAGCAATGTGTATACAGTGGAATTTTTCTCCTATAATTATCTGGCGGATTTGAACGATACGGCAAAAGAATTGGCGGCTGACATCAAGGCCAAAGGTTACGAGAGCGTTATCCTGGTGGGCCACAGCAACGGCGGTCTTTTGGCGTCAACGTATATTGCTCAGTCTGCCGAGAACAAAAACAAAGTTGAGAAGACAATTCTGCTGGCTTCTCCTCTTTTGGGCACTTTTACAGCACTTGAACCGGTGGAAACCGGCGGGTTGACGCTGTTCGACGGGTCATTTATCATGACGTTGCTGGAGCTGGGCTATGATATTTTCGCGAAACCTATTTCCAAGGACTGGGTGAAATCCTGGGCCCGCAATTCGCCTAATGTTTATCAGCTAATGGCCGGGAATGAATATGTCAGCAAAACGCCTGTTCTCTACAGAACGCCTTCGGGTTTGCAGACGATCAACACGCCGGAAGGGTATTACGCGCTACTGAATCAGAGCCCCAATACCAACGCAAACCTTGTCAGTGGAAATACCAGAAGTCTGAAGTATTTTCGTGAAACGGTGTTCGGTGGTCATGTGCTCGACCTGTGGGAGGGTATGGATCTTACCTTAATTGGTTGCGAATATGGTTTCGTGACGCCGGTCAGCGCCCTTTATCATCAATCCGGTTCCCGGGCTATTTATGACGGCGCGATCTACAGCAAGGCGGGAGACGGGATTGTGGCGGGAATGAGTATGAACGGTGATGAGCGCTATAATTTCGTGAATCTGCCCGGGGCTTCTCACATTCCGATTTTGCTTGATATCCGGGCCCTGGCTGTGGTTAATGATGTCATTATGGGCCGGTCGGTTTCCAACAACTCTGTCGCGTCTAACGCCTCTCAGACATCCTCGGATCTTCCTTCTGTGGGGATGTCAGATATGATCCGGGTGGAGATAAAAAGTTCGGATCCCTTGAGCGCGGCTACGTTGAATTCGGGACTTGATGTCAGGGTCTATGACAAAAAGGGCAAAACGGTTGCCCGGGCAAAAGGGGAGGCCCAGCAGGGTTTTACCGAGAATAATTTCGTTTACTCTTCTTGGAATACCATAGAAAATGCCACCAATATTCTCTGCTATATTCCTAAGGATGGGTATACGATGGAAGTCTTTACCGGAAGCGCAAACCGGTTGGGGTGTATTGTGACGGTTTGCACGGAAACCTTGGAACCTTCCGGGGGGATCCTGTCCCGCAATGAATACAGAGTAACCGGGGCCAACTTGTTGAGCGGATCCATGTTTACCCTGGACAGCGGCAAGTCAATGGCGCCTGTTCCCAAGATTGGAGCCAGGCTTTCGACGGTGTCTTCGGAGAAATACGCTCAGAATTGGCAGTTTGTTTCCAACGCGCTGTCATTGGGTGCGGGAGGATCCGCTATCCCTGAGATTGTCGGACCGGACGCTGCCCGGGCAGCCGGCAATTGTATCTGGACATCTTCGGATCCAACTGTGGCGACGGTTTCCTCAACCGGCCTTATCACCGGAAAGCGCCCGGGGAAAGCTGTTATCACAGCAGCAGCGAAGGACAACAGCCTGAAGATGGAGTCCTGTACGGTGACTGTGGGCGATTGAGCGGATCGCCGGGGGGCGGCCTGGACGTGGCCTGTCCCGCAAGCCGTTCTCCGGTCTTGTGCGGTTCTATGCTCCGCCACGTCCAGACCGCCCCCCGTAGCCTGCCGCCAAACAACAGAGGCTCCTTGCGGCAGAAAGCCGCTTTATGGTAAGATTGAAGCTGGATCGAGATACAGCTCAATAAAAGCGCGTAGGGGGACATGAATATGGCAATCAGGTTGTACAATACGTTGTCGCGACAGAAGGAAGAGTTCGTGCCAAGGGTGGCCGGTGAGGCGGCTATGTACGCTTGTGGGCCGACGACTTACAATTTTTTTCATTTGGGGAATGCCCGAATGTTGGTGGTTTTCGATATGGTGCGGCGGTATTTTGCGTACAGAGGGTTTCATGTGACCTATGTGCAGAATTTTACCGATGTCGATGATAAGATTATTAGGCGGGCTTCGGAGGAAGGAAAGTCTCCCGGGGATTTGGCTGAGTTCTACATTCGGGAGTATTTCGCGGATGCTGAGGCTCTTGGGATTTTGCCGGCGGATATTCATCCGAAGGCGACGGAGCATATTGGGGATATGATCGCCATGATTCGGGTTTTGGAGGAGAAGGGGTTGGCTTACGCTGTTGATGGTGATGTCTATTATGCGGTAACACGGTTTGAACCGTATGGCAAACTTTCGGGGCGATCTCTTGATGATATGCGGGCGGGGGAGCGGATCGAGATTGATGAGCGTAAGGCGCATCCGATGGATTTTGCTCTTTGGAAGAAGGCGGCGCCTGAGGAGCTTGGTTGGGAAAGCCCTTGGGGACGGGGTCGGCCGGGATGGCATATTGAGTGTTCGGCGATGTCGTATAAGTATTTGGGGTCGGATTTTGATATTCATGGGGGCGGCGGCGATCTGGTGTTCCCTCATCATGAGAACGAGATTGCTCAGTCGGAGGGGTTCATGGACGGGCAGCGTTTTGCGCGGTATTGGATGCATAACGCGTTTGTAACGGTTAATAAGGAGAAGATGGCGAAGTCCCAAGGGAATTTCTTCCTGGTGCGGGAGGTGCTTGAGAAGTTTGCCGGCGAGGTGATCCGGTTCTATTTATTGAATGCCCATTATCGGAGTCCGGTTGATTTTGATTGGGAGAAGCTGGATATGGCGGCGAAAGGGCTGGAGCGGTTGCGGACGTGCGTACGACTGGCGGACGAACGTATTCGAGGCGAGAAGCAAGCTCCGGTGGAGGCTCTTGGGGATTTCGGGGTTGAGAATCGAGGGTCAGGGGAACCGGTGTCGGCGGGATTTCGGCGGGATTTCGAAGAGGTCATGGATGATGATTTTAATTCGGCTCAGGGTATGGCGGTGTTGTTTGATTTGGCCCGGGAGCTAAATTCCGTTGTGAGTCAAGAGGGGCCGCTGGCTGATGTTTGGGATTTACGTAAGACCCTTGTGGAGTTGGCGGGGGTGTTGGGGTTTGATGTGAGTGTGAAGGAATCGACTTTGGACGGAACGGGAACCGTCACGGAAGGGATTATGAAGCTCGTTTGGGATCTTTATCAGCGGGCGTTGGAGTCACAAGATGAGGATACAGTCCGGTTCATCCGATCCGGTTGCGAAGCTGCGGGGATCGAATTCGTCAGTTATCAAGAAAGTGCGTCACGTGAGACGAAGGATATTAACTCCGTTATGGATCTTGTGTTGGCGTTGCGGGCACGGGCGCGAGGCGCGAAGGATTGGGCCGGTGCAGATATGATCCGGGATCACTGTAAGGAGAACGGGATTGTGATTGAAGATACCAAGGGTGGGGCCAGGTTCGTGATTCGCGGTATGTGATTCGCGGTGCGAACCAACGAGCAAGGGGGGTCAATGGAGATTTCGAATCGGCGGATACAAATGCCTGAGCCTCTCAAAGGTGATAACGATCTGTCGGGGTTGCCTGTGTTGACGCTGGCCTATATTGGGGACGCTGTGTTTGAGCTTTGGGTGCGGTCTTTTTTGATTGAACAGGGGCTTGCCCGTGCTGATGTTTTGCATAAAGCCGCAGTTTGTGTCGTGCAAGCGAAAGGACAGGCGGAACTGATGAGGGCTCTGTTGCCTGACCTCGATGAGGATGAGCGCGGGGTTTATTACCGGGGACGTAACGCCAAGAGCCAGTATCCTCGGCAGGGGGATGTTATAGACTATCGACAGGCTACGGGTTTGGAAGCGTTGATTGGGCACCTTTATCTGTCGGGGCAACAGGAGCGGCTGGAGGTGTTGTTGGATAAGATTGGGGGACTGATTACGGTATGAGTAGAGCAGACGGGCTTTTTATCGGAATGTGTGAGGAGATTCTTCGAGAGGGATTTGGTTCAGAGGGACAAAACGTGCGTGCCCGTTGGGAAGACGGGTCTCCCGCTCATACCTTGAAGCGCTTCGGGATTGTTAACCGGTATGATTTGGCTGAGGAGTTCCCGATTTTGACACTCCGGCCGACGCATTTGGCGGCGGCGGTAGATGAATTGTTGTGGATTTGGCAGAGGAAGTCAAACAATATTCGGGATTTGAACAGCCATATTTGGGACAGTTGGGCCGATGAATCCGGGTCGATTGGGATGGCTTACGGGTATCAGCTGGGGTTGAAGCATGTTTATCCTGAAGGGGTCTTTGATCAGGTCGACCGGGTTTTGTTTGATTTGTTACATACGCCTGGGAGTCGGCGTTTGGTTGTGAATATGTATAATCATGCGGATTTGCACGGGATGCATTTGTATCCGTGTGCCCACAGTGTGACGTTTAACGTAACAGGGACCCGGCTGAACGCGATTCTGAGCCAACGTTCCCAAGATGTGTTGGTGGCAAATAATTGGAATGTGGCGCAGTACGCCATATTGGTTCATATGCTGGCTCGGGTTAGTTCTTTGGAGGCGGGAGAGCTGGTTCATGTTATTGCTGATGCCCATATTTATGACCGGCATGTGGATTTGGTGAGGGAGTTGATTTCTCGAGTGCCTTATCCTGCGCCCCGTTTGGTGATTAATCCGGAGCGGCGGGATTTTTATGATTTTCGTGTGGAGGATTTTCAGTTGGAAGAGTATCGGTGTCATGAGCAGATTCGGAGTATTCCGGTGGCGGTTTGAGTGGGGGAGGAAGCTGGTCTGTGAACGCGATTGTGTCTGTTGACCAAAACTGGGGTATTGGGAGGCAAGGGAACTTGCTGATGAGGATTCCTGAGGACATGGCTTTTTTTAAGGCAAAAACCATGGGGCATGTGGTTATTATGGGCCGGGAGACGATGTTATCTTTGCCTCGGCAAGAGCCTCTTATGGGCAGGGTCAATCTGGTGTTGAGCCGGAGTCTGAGAGAAGAGGACGTGCCCGGTTTTCGTATCTGTCGTTCTTTGGATGATTTGTTTCGTGTCCTGGCCCGGGAGCGGGAGGACCAGGGCTATGATAGGTGTGATCAGGAATGTGACAAGCACCGGGATTACAAACATAGGGAGAATTTCGTTATCGGCGGGGAGGCTGTTTACAAGTTGCTTTTGCCATATTGTCATAGGGCATATGTCACAAAAATCGCATGTGCCTATCAAGCGGACAGGTTTTTTCCTAATCTTGATGAAGATCTGTCGTGGTCCCTTTGTGAAGAGGGCGACACACGGTATTATGATACGTTGGCGTTCCGGTATTCAGTTTATTCGAAGAAATAGCATCCTTTTGGCGATTTGCGGGATCGGGAACAAGACCATCTGAAGGGAGATGTTAGCTGTCTATGAGCGTCCAACCTAACGGGGAAGATGAGATTTTATACGGGCGCAACGCTGTGCTGGAATACCTGAAAAGTGGCGAAGCCATGAAGAAAGTACTTCTGGAAAGGGACAAATTTTCTGACACGACTTCGGATATTGTTGCTTTGCTGCGAGATTGTGGTGTGCCTTATCGGTTTGTTGATAGAACCACGCTGAATCGTCTGTGCGAGGGGCGTCATCAGGGAGTGATCGCTTATGTTGAGGAATTCTCGTATCGGGATGTTGATGATATTCTCGAGGCGGCCCGAGCTCAGGGGGAGGATCCCTTCATCCTGGCTCTTGACGGGGTCGAGGATCCTCACAATCTGGGGGCCTTGATTCGCACCGCGGAAGCGGCAGGGGTTCATGGTGTGATTATTCCCGCCCGGCGTAGCGCCCGTGTAACGCCGGCTGTTGTTAAGGTTTCGGCGGGGGCCGCGGCTCATGTGGCTGTCGCCCGTGTGACCAATCTTGTGCAAACTTTGAAATATTTGCAGAATCAAGGTTGCTGGATTTGGGGCGCGGAAATGGACGGTTTGGATGTGCGTAAGGTCGATTTGACGGGGTCGCTAGTGTGGGTTTTAGGCAGTGAAGGCAAGGGTTTGAGCCGTTTGGTCCGCGAATCATGCGATCAAATTGTGAGTCTGCCTATGAAGGGCAAAACAGGATCTCTTAATGTCAGCGTCGCGGGCGGCGTTCTGCTCTATGAGACTTTTTTGCGCAGGATTCCTGAATAATATTGAAAATACCCAACTTCTTTACCTTGACGCTTTTTTGGTCTTTCTGTATAATGACTGATATTAAGACTATTTTTTTAAATGTTGCAGGATTCTAAAAACTATCTGCTTTTGAGGTGTTGAAGTTGAGCCAGCTGCAAGAGATTAACCTCGACCCGGAAAACAACAAGATGGCGAACACTGTTCTGATTGATGAAGAAGTGGTGGAGTTGGCCAAAATGGGAGATTCAATCGCTCAAGAGTATCTGATCAATAAATATAAGAATTTCGTTCGGGCGAAAGCACGATCCTATTTTCTCATAGGTGCCGACCGCGAGGACATCATTCAAGAGGGCATGATTGGCCTTTTCAAAGCTATCCGCGATTTCAAGGGGGACAAGCTCGCTTCGTTTCGGGCTTTTGCCGAGCTTTGTATTACACGCCAGATTATTACAGCTATTAAAACCGCGACGAGGAAAAAACATATTCCCCTCAATTCCTATGTTTCTCTGAACAAACCTATCTATGACGAGGATTCGGACCGAACTTTGCTCGACGTTATTTCCGGGACCAGGATTTCGGATCCGGAAGAATTGATTATCAATCGGGAAGAGTTCGATGATATTGAAGAAAAAATGGGCGAGATCCTCAGTTCTTTGGAATGGGAAGTGTTGATGGCCTATTTACAAGGAAAATCATATCAGGAGATTGCTATTGAGTTGGATAGACATGTGAAGTCTATCGACAATGCTCTGCAACGGGTGAAAAGAAAATTGGAACGATATCTGGAGTATAGGAACTAATGCGGGCTACGCCCGCAAGTATTCAGTATTCAGGATTCAGGATTCAGAATGATTCAGGATACTTTGGGTGTAATACCCGAGATCTTTTGACAGGATCAGATAATAGCGGCATTCCTCAAGCGATCCACGTGTGATATTTAAGTGGGCGCGTGCACGGCGATCTTGTGCTCCGTTCGTAAATAGACCGCATGCATATTCAATCTGAATTGTGACAAACTAAAAAAAATTTCGATTTCTTGTATTTTTTCGAAAACAGAGTTTGTGCAGGAGGATTGGTTGTGGATATTCTAAAAAAATTCTATAAGGATGCCTCTTTGAGGACACGATTCATCACTCTTTTTGTTGCGTTCGCTCTCATCCCGGTACTTATTTTGGGAGTCCTTGTCCATTCGATCGCTCAAAAAACAAATCTGAAGGATATGCAAGCGCATTTAGTTCTGGAGGCAGAATTAATCGCTAAAGGGTATAGCGGTTTCCTGGAATCAAATGAAAATATACTTGATATTCTTGGCTCTGAAAAGGAATTCGCAGAATTCCTGGCAGGAGACACGGGGTTGGAAGCGGATGTGATGGAAAAAATGCTTTCAACGAAGAGGTTTCTCGGTACCGTATCTTCGATATATCTTGTCGACACGACCGGCAAGGTTGTTATGGACACAGAAAACGCCAGAGTTGGTCAGGATTTTTCAGATAGAGAATATTTTAGGAGATCCAAGCAAACCGGTCTTGATACGATGTCGTTAGGGAGATTAGATGAGGTGACAAAACAGCCGAGTATCGTAACTCATGGGCCTGTTAAAGCATCGAACGGGAGCGTTGTCGGATATCTTAGTCTTGTTGATGACCTTTCGGCTCTTTCCGAGGGAATTGTTGATAACGTTCAGATCATGGAATCGGGTTACACTTTTGTTGTCGAGAACGAAACCATGAATGTTCTGATGACACCCCGGAAGGATCAGGTTCTTTCGGATTATCTCAAAGCAATCCCGGGCTATACAGAAGCGTTAGCAAACAAGAATGTTCATACATTCGCGTATACGTTTAACGGAGATAAGAAATTGGGTGCATTCGTAACTGACGAAAAACTCAACTGGACCTTTGCCGCCGAAGTCGCCGAAAGTGAAGTCAACCAGGTTAGCACCAGAACCCTTTGGGCTTTGGTTATCATCTCTCTCTTTATTATTGTTTTGGTGCCGGTGTTGGCTATTTTTGTTTCCAGAAGCATCATAAAGCCTATTAGCCATGTTACCGACGCCATGGGACAGGTTGCCGGGGGCGACTTGACAATCGCCTTGGGCATGGAAGGTAAAGATGAAGTTATGGTTATGGGACAGCGGCTTGATTCTACTGTGGCCGCTCTCAATGAGTCGGTAGCCGGTGTCAAGGACGTGGCTACGGAGGTACAAGAGTATTCAGATAATTTATCAAAAACAGTCAAGCAAATGTCTTCAGCCACCGGGGAAGTTGCTTCTGCGATCCAAGATGTGGCTGATGCCGCGATAACGCAAGCATCTGATTTGACTGAGATTGTCAATATGTTTAGTATTTTTGCCGCAGAAATGGAAGCTATCTCGGTTCACACCGGCAATGTTAACGAAAGTGCCCTTAAAGCGGAAAGCAAAGCGTCTGAAGGCAAAGATCAAGTCGCTGAATTGAGCACATCAATTGCTTATATTGGGGGATCTTTTGGGACGTTTATGAAAACGATTTCGGACCTGGGCTTATCTGTGGGCAAAATCGGGGATATCACCGATGCCATCAACGCTATTTCTGACCAGACCAATCTTTTGGCGCTCAATGCCGCCATCGAAGCGGCACGCGCCGGAGAGCAGGGGAAAGGGTTTGCAGTTGTTGCGGATGAAGTCAGGAATCTGGCGGCAGAATCGAAGAAGTCGTCGGAAGAAATCATGGAGGTGATTCGTCGTGTCAGCCAAGAAACACAGGGTGTCATCAAGGCTTCTGAGGAAGTCAATAGCCTTCTGAGCGATCAGGAAAAGGTGATTAATAATACAGTGGAGTCATTCCAGTTGATCACTGATGCGATCAACACAATTGGGCCGCTGGTCGCTAAGGCGGAGGCGTCTGTTGTCAAAGCGTCCCAAGCCAAAGACGGCGTTATCAATCGTGTTGAAGGGGTTGCGACTGTGTCGGAAGAAGTCTCGGCGTCGGCCCAAGAAATCGCCGCGTCATCTCAAGAGTTACTTTCATCGATTGAGGATGTTTCCGGTGTCAGCAATAGGATGACCCATTCCGTCAGAAACCTGACTGAACGCGTCAAGATTTATCGGACGAGATGAATCATGGGCCGTCCCTTGTGACTACAGGCTACGGGGATAACCCGGTTCGTTATTTTTTTAACAAGCTGGCTATTTCTCCGCGTCCATGATAGTATATAAGGACAAATGGTTCCTGGGTTTTCTAAAAATTCTTAATACTTAAAGGGGTGAAGAGAGGCTATGTCAAGTGAGGTACAGAAGTTGGGTATGAAGCGTTCGGATTATCCCAAAACGGTTCCGGTTACCGGTTTTGGGGAGAGAAAAGCGGCTTTTAGCGGCATGGGCCGGCAGACAGGGAATGTGTATGCCGGGTTGCGCGAAGTCGTTTGTGTGGCGGCGGCGCGGACGCCCTTCGGCGTGTTTGGCGGCGGCTTGAAAGAGTTTGACGCCGCGCAGTTGGGGGCACTGGCCATCAAGGAGGTTTTGCGCAGGGTGGAAGACAAGGTAGCCCCCGGTGAGGTGGACTACGTCTACATGGGCGAAGTCGTGCCGGCCGGTGTGGGACAAGTTCCAAGCCGTCAAGCGACTTTGCTGGCGGGTTTGCCGGAGTCGGTCCCTTCTATTACTATTAACAAGGTGTGTTCTTCCGGATTGAAGGCGGTTGATCTGGCTCTGCAAATGATTAAGCTGGGCCGGGCCGAGATTGTTATTGCCGGTGGCATGGAGAGCATGAGCAACGCTCCCTTCGCTTTGCCGGATATGCGCTGGGGTTCCCGCATGGGTTTGCCCAACGGCAATGTTGTGGATCTGATGGTTTATGACGGTTTGTGGGACGCTTTCTATAACAGGCATATGGCCATACACGGTTCGGAGGTTTCGGATGAGTTCGGCATTACGCGGGAAGATGCGGATTGGTGGGCTTGTCTGTCCCAGAGTCGGGCGGTGGACGCTATGGCCAACGGAAGGTTGCAGGAAGAGATCTTCCCTGTGGAGATTAAGAAGGGCAAAGAAACGTTGGCTCAGGACGAAGGTCCCAGGCCGGGAACGGTTGTTGAGAAACTGGCTAAATTGTCGCCGGTGTTCAATCACAAGAGTCCTGTTACCGGCGAACCGGGCAGTGTCACTGCCGGCAACGCGCCGGGAGTCAATGACGGCGGGACGGCGGTTATGTTGATGAGCCGGGCTAAGGCTGATGAGCTGGGGTTGAAGCCGATTTTCACAATCGTCGATTATGCCGAGGTCTCTCAGCAGACGAAAGATATCGCCACGGTTCCCGGGTTGTCGATCAAGAAGATTCTGGAGCAAAACAATTTGACCAAGGAAGACATCACGTTGGTGGAGGCCAATGAAGCTTTCGCCGCGGTGGTGTTGGTGAGTTGTCTGGGTATTCTGGGGATGACGAAGGAAGAGATGGAAGCTAAAGTGAATGTGAACGGTTCGGCGATTGCTTACGGTCATCCCATCGGTGCTACCGGTGCCAGGATTCTCATGACTTTGGGGTATGAGCTGAAACGGCGCGGCGGCGGCTATGGTGTATGCGGCATTTGTTCCGGACATGCTCAAGGCGACGCTATGTTGATTCGTGTAGACTGAAATCGAATTCAACTAGGGGGATAAGGAATGTTTGAGAATGTGCTTCTGGAGAAGGATGGCCGTGTTGCGGTTCTGACTATCAATCGGCCTCAGGTGCTTAACGCTCTGAATGAACAAACTTTGCTGGATATTAAGGGCGCGGTGGAACAGTTTAGAGACGATGAGGAAGCGGATGTTTTGGTTGTGACAGGAGCGGGGGAGAAGGCTTTTGTTGCCGGGGCCGACATTGCTTTTATGGCGGAATTGAAACCGTTGGAAGCGCGCAAGTTTGCTAAGCTGGGTATGGATATTTTCCGGATGATCGAAGATCTGGAGAAGCCAGTTATCGCCGCGATCAATGGCTTCGCTTTGGGAGGCGGTTGTGAGCTGGCTATGGCTTGCGATTTCCGCGTTTGTCATGAAAAGAGCAAGTTCGGTCAGCCGGAAGTGGGTCTGGGGGTTACGCCCGGATTTGGCGGGACGCAAAGATTGCCGCGTTTGGTTGGACCGGGTATGGCTAAACAATTGCTTTATTCCGGAGAGACCATTAACGCTCAAGAGGCATTGCGGATTGGGTTGGTTAATAAGGTTTTCCCGGTCGAGTCTTTACGGGAAGAAGTTATGAAGATGGCGCAAATGATAGCTGATAAAGGACAAGTCTCAGTTCGATTCTGTAAGGCGGCTGTGAACGAAGGTATGCAGACGGATATTGATCGGGCTATGACGCTGGAGCTGGATGTGTTTGCCTTGTGTTTCGCCAGCGAGGATCAAAGTGAAGGGATGAAGGCCTTCCTGGAGAAGAGGAAAGCCCAGTTTGTGGGTGCGTGATTATCGAATAATCCCGGACACCATACCGCAAACACCAAAAAAGAAGGAGGAAAAAGAGTATGCATTTCCAACTGAGTGAAGATTCTTTGATGATGCGTGACATGTTCAGAAAGTTTGCCGAGAAAGAAGTTGGGCCGCGAGCCGAGGAGATTGATTCGACGCATTCGTTTCCTTATGAGTCTTTCAAGAGTATGGCCGCAAACGGTTTGTGCGGGTTGCCTGTTCCTGAAGAATGGGGCGGTGCGGGAGCGTCTTATTTGGATTTTGCCATTTTCATTGAAGAATTGGCGAAGAAGTGTGGTTCGACTGCGGTGGTTATGAGTGTGCATACCGGATTGGGCTGCATGAGCATCTATCTTTACGGCAGCCAGTATCTGAAGGAGAAGTATTTGCGGTCGTTAGCTACCGGTGAGATTATCGGCGCTTACGCGTTGACTGAGCCGGATGCCGGATCTGACGCAGGATCCCTGAAATGTAAGGCGGAAGATATGGGTGACCATTTCCTGATCAACGGAAGCAAGATCTTCATTACCAACGGCGGTGAGGCGACGACCTATTGTACTTTTGTCAAAACCGATCCGACGCAGCCTTCCGGGAAGGGGATTACCTGCCTGATTATTGAGAAGGATACCCCAGGGTTCACCATCAGCAAACCTATGGAAAAGATGGGGCTCCATGGAGATCCTACTGTTGAGCTGTTTTTTGAGAATGTTAAGGTTCCGAAAGTTAACGTTTTGGGTGAGGTTAACGACGGGTTCAAAGTGGCTATGGGGCTGCTGGCCGGCGGACGGGTCACCATCGGTGCCCAAGGTCTGGGTATCGGCGAAGGGGCTCTGGAGTACACGGTGAACTATATTAAGGAGCGCAAACAGTTTGGGAAACCTTTGGCCGCGCAACAGGGTGTTCAGTTTATGGTGGCGGATATGGCGACGGCGTTGGATGCCGCGCAGCTTATGGTTTATCGTGCCGCTTGGCTTAAGGACAATAAGTTGCCTCACAACAAGGAGGCGTCTATGGCCAAGAGATTGGCGACGGATACCGGTATGGAAGTCACAACCAACTGCGTTCAGCTGATGGGCGGATACGGGTATTGCAAAGAGTATCCGATCGAGCGGATGATGCGGGATGTTAAGATTACCCAGATCTATGAGGGCTCCAACCAGATTCAGAGAATGATTATCGGTCGGGAAGTTATCGGAAGATTCTAAACAAAGTCACGATATTGAGGAGGGGAATTATGGGACCTCAAAGAGTCACATTACAAGAAGCGGCCGGGTTGATCCAGAATGGGGATTTCGTTACGTTCAGCGGCTTCACGATTTGGCGGAGGCCGATGGCGCTGGTGTATGAGATGATTCGGCAAGGCAAAAAAGACTTGCATCTTTTTGAAGTGAATGGCGGAACCCATACGGAAGTTCTGGCCGGTGCAGGAAGTGTCAAGATTTGGGAGTCTTGCTGGGTCGGTCATGAACTTTATGGCAAGCTGGGCGAAAGCATTGCCGCCGGACAGATTAACAAAACCATTATTGTTGAGGATTACAGCCACGCTCAAGTGGTGGCGCGTTTGTTGGCAGGGGCTTATGGGCTGCCTTTCCTGCCGACGGCTTGTGCCATGGGAACCGATATTCTCAATCCGGAATACGACATGCTGAAGAAAGCCGGGCTGCGTGACGGCAGCAATCCGAAGATTCCTATCCAGAAGTATACTGTCGCCGCGGATCCTTTCTTTGGTAAAGGGGATATTCTGTTGATGCCTGCCGCCAATCCTGATTGGGCGTTGATCTACGCTTCCATGGTCGGCGACGATGGGACAATTCGTATGAATGCCCAGACTTATACCGACGCGGAGGCGATTAAGGCCGCTGATAAAGTGATTGTTGTCGCTGAGGAGATTGTGCCGGCTAGCTACCTGCGCAATGAACCGAAACTCAATCTGGCCAGCGGTTACGAAATCGATTATCTCGTGGAACAACCTTGGGCTGCCCATCCCACCGGTTCTCAAGGGTATTACGATACGGATGGTGCGTTCATCAAGAAGTTCTACAGCGCTTCCAAGACGAAGGAAGGTTATGATCAATGGGCCGAGGAATGGATTTTTGGGGTCAATGATCATCAGGAGTACCTGGAGAAACTTGGCGTAACCAAGCTGGAATCCCTGCGGGCGAATACGGCTTTGGGCTATTCCACCAGGGTCAAAAGGGGGACGAGATAATGGCAGCAAGAGAAGGATATGCTCAAGCCGGGGAATATAAGCCCAATGATTTGCTTGCGGTTGCCGCAGCCAGGGAAGTGCAGGACGGCGAAGTGGTTTTTGCCGGAACGGGGTTGCCGATGCTGGCCATTATGCTGGCCCAACAAAAAAACGCCCCCAACGCGGTTTGTATCTATGAGGCCGGGAGCATCGACGGAAAACCCATTGATCTGCCGACTTCAGTCGGAGATGCCCGTTGTGCCACAAACGCTTCTGTAGCGGCCGGCTTAACGGAGGCTTTCTATGGACAGCTTCATTCCGGGAGCGTGGATCTTGCTTTCCTGGGTGGCGCGGAAGTTGATAAATACGGCAATGTCAATACCACGGTGGTGGGGGACTACGCGAACCCGAGCAAACGGTTTACCGGCAGCGGCGGGAATCCGGATATCAACTCGCTAGCCCGGCGATCGGTGTTCATTATGCCTCAGGAGAAGCGGAGATTCAAAGAGAACGTTGACTATATCACGTCTCCCGGCTGGTGGGTGAAGAAATGGCCGGAAGGGAACCTGGTGCCTAAGAAAGAAGTCTACGGAAAGTATTTCTACGGTGGCATCGAAGCGATTATTACGAATATGGGTGTGTTCCGTTTCGATGAAGAAGGGATTATGTATCTGGATACGTACCATCCCGGGTTCACAGCGGAGCAGGTCAAGGCAGAATGTGGTTTCGAGTTGAATATCTCCCGGGTTAGCGGTGAGACGTTGCCGCCCACATACGAGGAGTTGGATCTGTTGTATAAGGTTGTGGATCCGGAAGGGATCTTCTTGCCTTAATGGATTGAGGGAGCAGCCGATAGTTTGTGTATTTTGGTCAACGGCGTCGTCGGTATGGCGGCGCCGTTTGTGTCGGGATAGGGGGGGATTTTTCAGGCTTGTATCTAGAACATTAATGAAATACATACATAATATGTAAATAGAAGCAGGTTCCCCTTTCCGTTCCTATGGGATCAAACATTTTATTAATCAGGAGGCAAAAAAATGTTTTATAGAAATAATCGTGGTTGTGGTTGCGCCCCGGCTCCCGTAGCATGCCCCCCTTATGTCACGTTCGCCCCGGTTGCAACAACCTATGCCGGCTACCAGCATACTCCTTTTGAGGTTACGGTACGAAACTGTGGTTGCGGGGAGGCTGCATTAAACGGCGGATATCAATTCAATGGCTACGGGTACAGAGACGGTTTTTATCGCTGAGGGATCAGCATATGTGGTCAGCAGATGTATTGTGGTTTTTGGTCAACAACGCTGCCGTTAAGGCGGCGTTGTTGTTATGTGGGTCCGGGGGGTTTCTCGCTGAAGAACATGATAGGAATTAGGTGAATGCGCGGAGAATATACGACGCAGATTGACCACAAAACAGATTTAAGGGGGGCTTGTGATGATGCGGGATGTGGTTCAGACCATCGGCAACCTGATCGATAAACAGAGTGTTGCTTTGATTGGGTCTGTTGACAGCGACGGGTTTCCGAATATGAAGGCTATGTTGCCGCCGAGGCAGCGCGAGGGGATAATGAGTTTTTGGTTTACGACGAATACTTCCTCAATGCGGGTAGCACAGTATAGGGTCAACGCCAAGGCTTGTGTCTATTTTTTCGATAAGAGGTTTTTTCGCGGTGTTATGTTGAAGGGGACTATGGAGGTGTTGGAAGACGCCGGGAGCAAGGAGATGATCTGGCGGGAGGGGGACACAATGTATTATCCAAAGGGAGTTACGGATCCAGATTATTGTGTGTTGAAGTTTACGGCGCAAACGGGGCGGTATTACGCAAATTATAAGTCGGAGGATTTCGTCGTTGCGTTGTCTGAAGCTGTTAGTCCCTTACGGACGAGAAGCGTCAATAAAAAACAAGAAAATCCACATTCTGAATCCTGAATACTGAATCCTGGATACTTGCGGGCGTAGCCCGCGTTAGGGAATAGCGCAATGCGCGAAAAATGTTGACAAATAATCATTTGTGTATGATACTGGTTTTATGGAATAGATTTAAGGCATAAGTTATGACACATTGGTATGATGCCACAAAGGAGTCAACAATGGCGAACGAAGCCTTAATCCCCAGGGTATCAAAAGCGGTTGGGATTTCGTTGGTTGGAATACAGATAAGAATGCCACCACCAAATTGTCCTCCTACGCCATGCCAGCCAGCAGGGAACACAATATGCCAACAGTTATGACATTAATAGCCGTGATAACCCCATTCTTGTTGTCGCGTCCCACGTCAACGTCCTGCGTTGGCGAGAAAGATACAGCAGTAATTATTACGATCCCGGAACTTCTGTTACACTTTCGTCCGACAAACAGCTGACCCCCATCTCAGATAATTGATTGTTGCTTTAATTTTGAATGCATAGAGTTATGACAGTAGACACAATATAGAATCATATATCTCTTAATTTATGAGAAGGAAGAAGGAGAAGTCTCATGAGTTATTTAAAGTCTATTCAATTCAAATTGTTTTTGATCACATTGGGATCCCTTCTCGGTGTGGCTGTTATCTTCATTTCGGCAGCTTTTATCAGCACAAACAAACTGCTCAAGGATAACAGCATCAAAGTATCTGAATCCATTGAGCAGACAGTCTTTAACGCTGTGGAGGGATGGCGGGTTTCAACCCTTGCCTACGCAAAAATTGTCGCTGACCGACCATCGCCACAGATGGTCAATGCCATAACCAGCGAGAATACCGATCAGATTATTGCGTTAGCAAAAGACGCGTTTTCTTATACCGATTGCGATGGTATGACTTTTGCTGATGTGGAGGGCAACGCTTTGGCGCGTGTCACCAATCCCGCAAAATTCGGAGACAACATCAAAACATCACTCGCTATCGCGGATGCTATGGAGGGAAAGGCGGTATCGTATGTTTATCCCACGCTGAATAACGGGTTCAGCATCACCGCCGGAGTCCCTATATCAGACGGGAACACGCAGATTGGGGTGCTTTTTCTGTCTAAAAGGCTTGACAAAGAGGGCATGATCAACGATATCAAACAGATGATAGGCAGCGAGGTTGTCTTGTATCAGGGCAACGAGCCGGTGATTGCTTCCTTTACGGAGGACATGGCTTCCCTGGGGGCTCTTGCCGATGATGTTCAGATGTCGCTGGCTGCCGGGAACAGTGTTATACAAACCGGTAAGTACAAAGGCCGATCAGCTGTTTGGCGATACACCCCTATTGAGGGCAGGGACAGCGCGTTTGTCGGAGCCATTTTGACAATACATTCGGAAGAAAGCGGCAACTGGGTCATTCCTATGTGGATTGGACTGCTTCTGGCGGTATGTGCGATACTCGCGCCCATTCTCATCAAGAATGTCAGAGCGATCGCTCGGCCTTTGTTATCCCTCACGGCCTTTATGCGGCGGGCCAGTAACACAGGTGATCTGGTTCTCGATCCCAAAGAAAGAGATACAATCGGCAAATATTCGAAAACCGAGGATGAAATAGGCCGGACGATATCTTCCTGCGCTGACTTCGTAGCACGCATATCGGAGATAAGCGATCTGCTTACCAAATTTGCGGATGGTGATTTGACCCGGGAAGTGAACCTTCTTTCCGACCGGGATACCATGGGTCTGGCGTTAAACAAATTAGCAGGCAATCTGAACGGCATGATTAGTGAGATAGGGGAATCCAGCGTACACGTGTCAACAGGGGCCAAACAAGTTGCGGAAACAGCCACCAGCATTGCGGGCAGCGCGGCACAAATGGCTGATAACGCCCAGGTTCTTGCCGAAGGGTCCTCGAAACAATCAGAATATGTCAAAGGGTTGTCGGATTCGATTGTTGTCATTGCCGAGAAGACCAGATCCAACGCGGAGATTACCGAACAGGCTGCTACTCTTGCGGATACAATCATTGATAAGGCGGAAAAAGGTAGCCGCCAGATGGACGAGATGATTGCGGCGGTCAACGCTATTACGGAATCCAGCAGATCTGTAAGTTATATCATGGAAACCATCAATGGTATCGCGGCACAGACCAATTTGCTTTCCCTCAATGCTGCCATTGAAGCGGCTCGTGCCGGCGAACTTGGAAAAGGGTTTGCGGTTGTGGCTGATGAGGTTCGCAAGTTGGCTTTCCAGAGCGAGGAAGCTGTGAAAGAAACCAGCACGATTATTGAGAATTCTATTCAGAAGGCTGAGTCAGGCGCTCGTGTGGCTGATGAAATGGCTGCCAGTCTCAATGGGATTGTTACCAGTATCAACGAAAGCAGCCGATTAATAATGGAAATTGCCAAAGTGTCGGATGAACAATCGGAGAGTATATCGCAGTTCAACAGCAGCATCGGTCAAGTGGCGGAGATCGCACAGAAGAACAACATTGTCGCGATGGAAAGCGCTGCGGCAGCTGAGGAAAGTGCCGCTACGGCCGGAGAGAGTTCTTTTATCGCCGACAGAATGAATTCACAGTCAGATATATTGAAGGACCTGATCGGGCGGTTCAGAGTGAGTGAAAGGCGAATTACTGGGTAAGGGATGGAGTACGGGGGGCGGCTCGTCTTTATTGAGTTTGCCGGATTCCAAGTATTGCACCTTCACATGACTCTCTTTTATATAGTTCTCAATATGGGAGCATAGCAAGGCTGTTTGCTCGTTGGCAAATGTCTGTAGGGCGCCATTGATCTTTTCGCTGAATTTCTCTATAATATTCATATCAAGAACTCCTTGCTTTTATTAAACTGGTGAGAACGCCTGTTG